>JGI12210J13797_10021560_pt1 | contig 28358 bp, 18 predicted proteins | sample ElkSlonscriptome_3_FD_13797 | JGI IMG/M metagenome (IMG submission 13797) | reverse complement strand
CTGCTTGCGGAGGCTCCACATCTGGTGTCGCTGTGGATGGTGCTTCTGTGGCGGCTTCTGGTTCCATAGGGGTGTCTGGCGACACAACAGATGATGCCTCGGGAGTACTACCCTCACTAGCCGGTGATGACTCAATGGGAGGTGCGGAAGGAGTCACGCCTACACCTTGTGTGGCAGGTGGAGTTTCAGATTGTGCTATTTGTGGCTCAGCAACTGACTGTTCAGATGTACTCGTCATCACTTTTTCTACAGCAGGAACAACATGTTCTTTGTACTGCACAGTAAACGTACCATCGCCAGGGTCTATGTGCGCCGTTTTAGCCAGCTCATCAATAACAAGGTTCTGTTCTGCCGACGTGAGGTCAGGAAAGTCTTCATGAAGTCGTTCACTCCACAAGCTTCCTGAGAAGAGATTGGCAAGCGCATCCTGGGGTGTTTCGCCTTCAGTTACGTAGAGAAGGAGTTCGTTTCCTGCAGCAATAGCTGCAGTGTCCTCGGCAGGTGATACAATTGCAGGCTGCTCGGAAGTTGGAATCTGCACGGAGTCGTCAGCAGGCGGTGACCCTAGTTCCATTGCAGCCATATCTTGTAACCCTTTTTGAGCTGTCTGTGCCTGGGGCGCCGATTCAACTGGTGCTGATGTCGATGTTGATTCAGGCGACATAACAGCAGCTTCCGGTACGCTCGGCATGTCGATTACATCTCGTGCTCGTGCCCCTGTTGCAACAGCAGCGAGTGCAGCTGCGCCTGTGGAGGCAATCTTCAATTTTCGAGCCTTACGTTCAAAATTAACGCGCTCGCGTAGCGACTGAGAGAACTTCTGCTGCGAACCAAAATGCGCATCCACCTCTTTGAGTTCACGATCTTTTTTCTTTTCTACTAACGCATCAAGTCCAAGTTTTGTCCCAATTGCCGCACCCATACCCACCGTACCCCCAACTAAACGCCTTCCCCCCATAGCAAGCGCCATGCCACCTGCACTTGCACCACCGGCAAGGCCAGTGATTCCCAACACGGCCCCAGTACCCGCTGCCACAGCAACCCCAACGCCTATTTTATAGTGTAGCGGTAGTTTTCTATACGTCTGATACAGCCGTGCCAGTCTCCATGTTGATTCATAGTCATCATCGGCACCCTTCTTACTCAGCAAACGAACGTTTTCAATCTCAACAGCTGTTGCTGCCAACCGCTTTTTCAACACCGTCTCCCGCAATGCAATATGATGTGCGCTCGATCGTTTTTCAAACGCCTTACCACCTGACGCAGTCGCAATTGCTCGGGCAATACCCTCGCGTTGCGCGCGCATAGCCTCGTGCGATTGCTGACAGGTATCAAGTGCGGCCTCATACTTTCGCCTTGCTTCGTCCACCCTTTGCTTCTCTTCGTTTCCTACGACGCCTTTAAACGCAAACTTCATGAACCCGCTCAACTTCTTCTCCGCATGGTATGCGTCTATCGCTTCTTGCAGCTCCCCTCGCGCCTGAGCCACATCTTGATACATCGCCCGACTTTGCTTGTACAATTCTTTGTACTCATTGATACCTTCAGGTGGTACTGGAGTAGACTCCTTTGCGGTGGACTGATGTACAGCAACCTCATCGGGCGCAACAGCCCCTGACTGCTCAACCTGCATATGCTGCATCACTTCGGGACTGCCTAATTCTGGAAGGGTTGTTCCAGGTTCATCAACATGTACTGACGCACGTTCTCGAAGCGCATCGAGCGAGAGGCCTTCTTTTTGTGCAAACTGATGTGATTCATCCTGTGCGCCAGTCTCAGCAGATCCAACTTGCTGCACATCGAGCGACTGTTGCTGTATTGGCACTTCCTCAGGTTGCGTGGTTGCGTCTATCGTCGCACGTACACTGTCAGGTTTGTTGTATTCAAGACCAAGCACCGTCGCAATGTGCTTACCAATGCCCTCGGGGACCGGCAGGTTTGTAATGCGTGTAGTGAGTGTTCGTTTTTCGTACTCATCCCCAGATGATATACGGTTTTTTACAGAAGCAAGATCATCGTGCAGCAAACGCAGTTTTTTTGCCACCTTGGCAAAAGAAATCTGAGGCCTCCCATCAACGTCTAGTCGTGCATCGCCGTTGGCTTCGAGCGCGTCAGCAAGCTGGTCGAGATATACCGCAAGATCCTCTTGTGGCTCGACCTGTGGAAAGCTGGTTGCAGTCTCTGCCGCTTCTGGCGAGGCAGCGGGTGGGGGTGGGGTAGAATCTGGGTTTGATGTGGCACCAAAGGAAAGCTCACGAGGGTCAATTAGAGTATTATACTCATCAACCAAGCGCACCACCAATTCACGTAGTTCACCGCCGGGAATATCTCGTATCGCACGATTGTAACCTTCACTACGCGGACTAATAGTGCCGTCCGTGTTTCGCTGAACAACTAGCTGCTCTATGGCCCGCAGCACCTGAGTAGATGGAACAGGCAGGCCTGAATTGCTTGGGACATCCTCAAGCGTACGCAATAGATCAATCAACCCCTGCAACCCACGCTCTTTCGTAGCCTCCGCGTACGTCGCATTCACACTTTCTACCGCCTCCACTTGTGGCGCTGGGATAGCTTTCGGGGCTGCGACTGGTATAACTTCAGGGAAATTCTCACCAGCTGATTCTATCGTCCTTTTCATTTTGTCTCCTACCCCAGGCCGTCTGCGACCATATAACCCCCCTCTTCCACGTCTCCGACCATTCACAGGTTCCGCGCCAGAGCCTGGACGAGATTCTGCTGTACCTTCTCTGTTTAGAACGCCAGGATATCTAGCACTGTCTGGAGTAGGTGACCGCTCTTGTCCCTGTTGCACTTTTTGTGCTTGTGGCACGCGGGGTTTTAGCCTCAGCGCAGCCAGTTGTTCTGCCATCTGAGAATTTACTGGTCGTGGATTACCACGTAAATCCACCGCACCAGGTTTACTGTTGTCAGGTTGCGCACCTGGCGGCCACTCATTACCCGTTACCATATCCAACAGTGTACCGCTACCTGATTATGCAAGGCAAGGAATGGTATATATATTGTGTGATAACTTCGGGAGATTCCAGCCTACGCTGGAATGACAAATTGAGGGTTTGTGGTGACACCCTGGATCTTCGCACTCGATCAGAACCTGCCCTCGAGCTCCATCGAGGGTCGAGGGCAGGTTCTCCTCGGGACGGACCCTGTGCGCTAGGCGAACTACCCCCTACACCCTACAAGCTACCCCCTAGTACACCGGTACCACCACAAACACCACCTTGCTCTCGTACTGCCCGGCAGTTTGGCCGGGGTTTGCCTGAATACGGTACACAATGTCGGTTGATTCACTGGTTACCGGTGCGGAACTGTACGCGACCTCGCTCGGCGTCGATGTAAGCGCCGCATAGGTGTCGTTCGAAAGGAATCGTGTTGAACCTCCCGAAAGGGTATTGTCACCTACATGATACCCAAAGCAACTATCAGCTACGATGCTGCACACAGTGCTCCATGCAAGCGGCGCGGCGTTCGTACCAGTCACATCACTTATGGTCGCACCGTTGGCCGATTCTAGGTCTCCCCGCTCGAGCGCCAACACCTGGTACCCTTGTGTTGCATTCGTACTCACGGTAAGGCGCTGCGCTGCTGCCCGATCGACACCAAGCGGCAGCACACCAAATGGCACCGATGTCGCAGTTGTTGTTGCAACAGTCGTAATCCCCTCTATGCTTGTACTTGCTGCAAAACCGGAAATGGTAAAAGTGAGCTGTGTTCCTTCGGTTGAGAGCGAAGGGTTTGTGCTACTGCCATGTAGTGGAACTTCTGCATCAACAGCGTAGTCGTATAAACGGAAGAAGTAGGTGGTGTTCGGATCTGCACCAGTATGCACAATAGTAAACTCAAACTCTTTGTTTGCGTTTGCGTCAAACGTAAAGCCCGAATCACCGACGTCGTCATACAGCACCCCACCTTCAGAGATGGCAAGCAAACCCAGCGCCTCGCTTGCATGCGTACGCTCCCCGTCATCACGCTCGTCGATTGCAAGTTGCACCGCTTCATTAGAACTATTGTCAAACCGCGCCCAACCACCCTCAGCACCCACACGCGTTTGCCTGCTCGCAAGCACGCCCGGTATACCGGTAAAGAAGTTCTCTGGGAACGAGTAGGTGTACCACGGCGTGTCGGTCCAGCCATCCACCGACTGCACGGTCGAGCTCGCTACGATGTCGATACTATTGTTTGTAAACGCACCCTGTTCTATCGCTATCCAACCAATCGTCTCGTTGCTCCCCGGCGCATTGACCTCACCATCAGGCACCTCAATCGCACACAAGAAATCATTTGCAGTCACCACCGCTTGCGACACGGTGAGGAAGTCGGGCGCCCCTGTGTTGTTGTTGGTCTGCAGTGCAGTATATATTGCAGGAATGTGATCAAATGACTGCGTAAACGTGCACGTGTCAGACGAGCCTCCGGCAACCGCATTACCGTAGTACGCGGCCGTGTCTAGGGTATCCACATCGACCCGCCGCCCGTCGGGCAACGTATGCGCCCCGCGTTCCATCACGATATACGCAAACTCCTCCACACCATGATCATCCACTTCGTTGTCAGGTTCTTGAATGCGAACAGTGAAGCTCGACGTTGTCGTTGCGGTGATAATCGCCGCTGCCGGGTCATTCCCAGCACCACCTGTCGCATCACCCGACACAGATTCAACAATAAAGACCGGATCAGCGTAGGTGTGCTGCAGGTTGATAACCGTGCCAGCGCTATCAGTCGAACTTGTTCCAACTTCACCAATTATTTGAGGTGCGTAGGACAGTTCATTGCGCGTACCACAGCCGACCCCCAATCCACCAGTACATGCATCGGCATCGGCCAAGACCTTCTCCGTAATGGTTGCATTGTCCGCCCCAGCACCGTCAGAGTAGCACCATGGCGTACCCGGTGTACAGCTATCAATATCAACAACATCTTGCACAACAGCAAAGTCACTCGATTCGCTCCACTGCAGCTTGAACTTGGCGTTATCTCCATCATCGCCAGCAGTCTCACTCAACACCACACGCAGCTTCAGCGGATCTTCATATGCAATATTAGATGGTGCGGTGTTACTCGCCGCAAGCGAAACACTTGGAGTCAGTGAACCCTCATCGCCATACCATTGCCAAGAGAATTGCTCAACCAAATAGCCGCTCGTGCGAAGCGTTGGGTAGTATGCGTAGGAATCAAACCTGCCACCATCCGATTCAACCATACGAAAACAGTAACTCGTTTGGTCAGTCACATCATATGCTTCAATATTCCAATCATACTCCACATCATCACCAATAGTAATTTTGTATGGGTTTAGTGCGGTAGGATTACTCTCTTCGTAGGTACCCGCAACATCAGACACAGACAAATTGAGGGCATTCACCGCAGGCGGATCAGTCGACAGTACGGTGCCGTCGGCCGGTGACGCATTGTGCCCACGCCATGCAGCAGTGGTTGACGATGTTTCACCTATTGGAAACCAATCACTAATCGCACCACACGTCGAGACACGGGCACCATACTCAAGCTGGAACTGCTGACTTCCTTGCGATATATTTGAGCCTGACACCGAAAGTGCCATACGTATACGTATGCGCTCTCCATTCCCTAACGGCACATCATCACCGGTTATCGCAGTATTCTCACCGAGGTCGGTGCCCCCGGGTGGCCATGGGTCGCTCGGATCAAGACTGTTGTCAGCAACGTAAAAACGGTAGTAGTTCTGAATAATGGTGAGCTCTGCGGTTGGCCACTCCACAATCTGACTATTGTAGTTGCGTGCGGAACCGGTGTCAGATATCCACAACTCGAAGTGCGTTGTGGACGCAATGGTTGCACCCATAATCGCACGCGGGTGGTTTACCGTTGCACCACCACCTGCAACCGTAGTGAATATGGAAGCAGTGTCTTCGTCAGCGAGTGTTTTACCAATGGGGATCGAATACAGTGATGCCTCCGCACCTCCTGCCGCTTGCCCACTCGAAACGCGCGTCACATCCATCGGCGTGCCATTTGTTTGTGTATTCTCGACAATCCATGCGACTGAGGTGTGGTTGGCAGGAGTGGCAGCACCATAATTCAACACAAACGACACCTGCCCCACACTCGAAAGCCACACCATGTGCCCAAGATCCGCCACATTCCCTTCAGATGTACGTTTTTGTGCATGCACGAACGCCCGCGAAAGATCGTTTACGTCAGCTATAGTCTCAGTCTCGGTAGTCCCTGCAGCGGTATAGGTATGTTCAGCACGCTGCACCGCCCAATTACTGCCAGTAAACTCCACTACCGCAAAGCTCACATACGCCGGATTACCTGACCCACCAGCATACTCCGCTCGCTCAAGCACCACCTCATCGTTTACACCATCCCAATCGGTTGTAACGAGCGCAAGGTCGTACCCAGTCAAGTTTGCCTGATTATTACCCTGCCCTGTCAGAAACACCACAACATCAGCATCATCTGTTACTCCAGGCACCGCGATGGTTTCCGTCAATGCCTGATTTCCCATAATGAAGGCCTGCGCGTCATGCACTACCATTTCATTATCACCACCCGTCGGCCCGGTATACTCGATTACCTCCCAATATATACGCGTGCTGTCGACATCACCTTGGCGCGTAAACGTCACAGAGGTCTGCACGTTATCAGGATTCGAAATGTATGCGGTCACATTGTCAGCGTTCTGGTTGCCACCAAGCGCTGCGCGACCAGCACCGGTCTGCAGCGTGTTGGTAATACGAATGAATGAACTCGAAGTCGCGCTCGGAGCAACGTAGTCGGTACCAGCAACAATCGTCACGGTCGTATCGTTATTTGCGATGGTTGAAAATCCGCGCTGAATGAAGAAGTCTTGATTCTGCCTAATGGTTGCCTGTGGGTAATGTGTGTATGTCGAAACCGGTGTTCCTTCGGCAGCAAGGCGGAAGCAGTACGTGCTCCCAAAACCTGCTTCGGTTGTCGCCTCAAGTGCAAACTCGAACTCCGCAAATGTCGTACTTCCCATAACGACCGAACTTGTAGTTGCCTGTGTGTCACGCACACCAAAGTTTGAATCTAAAAAGAGCACGTTCTCGTCGGTGACACCACCTGCAGCTTCGAGAATGTTCGTCGTGCTATTACCATCAGTAAGGAAGGTACTGTTACTCATTGCCCACGCGCTGCCTGGCTGCCCAACTGGCGCCCAACCCGAACTTGCCGCACACGAACCAGAGCGCTCCACATACTCGAGTGTATAGACGGTTGGTGTGGTCGAGGTACTTCCTTCATTTGAAACTGATATACGCAACCGCTCCGTCTCGGTGCGCTTTACATTCGTCATAGGAGAATCTTCGTTCCCGCCAGTTGCACTCGATGCACTCACCTCAGTACCATCGTCGTTTCGCCAATGGTAGTGTGTTTGCTCAACAAATGCTTTTTGAATCGTTGTACTGCCTGTTGGCCCCACTAGTGTGTTTGGATTCACCGAACCACCGGAAACCACCACATCCGCTCCGGGGTTGGCAATCGAAAGCTGCACGGTCTCGCCATCACCAGCATTCGGCCCGATATCGAGCACCGCGTAGAGACACATCGTACTTGTGGTGGATATCACCGCACTATCAACAAATACACTAGTACCATTTGCAGCGCTAAATGCAGACGATGTCGCACCATATTGCAGCTCCGTGCCGTCATATGTTTCCGCCGCACAATCAAGCGCACCCACCGTATCAAACTCGTAGTACACACGTATATTCGAAAGGTCGTTCGCCGCATCAACCGTACCACTTTCAGACAAGGTAATCGACGAGACCGTGCGACTTGCCGCCAAATCCTCGATTACCCACGCGCCACCGATGTACAAGTCAGTGGTCGACGCATCGACTGCACTCGTATGTGCACCAGTTCCTGCAACCAATACATCAGCAGCAATCGAGACTTCCGGGTACGAGAGATAACTCGGCAGTGGCGTACCAGCATCCGTGAGCCGAAAACAGTAGCTCTCACCGTCTACCGCACTTGCCGTGGCGACTACTGAGTATTCGAACTCGACAAACTGCGTACTTGAGAGCGTCAGCGCACCCGATTGTGATGTTGTCGTACGCACGCCACCATTCGTGCCAAGGAACTGGGTATTCTCGTCGGTCACCGCACCCTTGCTTCCCAATGAAATGTTGGTGGTGTCGTTGCCATTCGTGAGATTCCCTGAATTGAACATATCCCACGCACCACCCACCGCATCAACATCCGTCCACCCAGCAGCGGTGAGCGCACACGACCCGCTGCTGCGCTGTGCATACTCAATACGATACTGCGTTGCAGGTGAGATTGCCGTCCCTTCGTTACTCACCTGCATACGGATGCGTCGCGGCGTACTCTTGTTGAGCGAATCAAGTACCGTGTCTTCAAGCCCTCCGGTCGCCGAATCAGCCCCCGCGACCGTGTCCCCTTCGTTACCATTGTCCAAGCGCCAGTGGTAGTGTGTCTGCGTTAACAGGTCGTCCTCCAGTGTCGTGCTGCCCGTGAGTGCAACCGAGACATTGGGACCAACCGGCCCCCCACCCAACACAACGTCGGTCGTTGGGTTACTAATCTCTATGTCAATTGAGTCACCGGTGTCTGCAGTACTATCGACATTCAAGACAACGTACATACATGCTGTCTGACTGCTTGACGCTATTGCAGACCCATTAAACGTGGTCGTACCATTTGCACCGCTAAATGCTGATGAGGTGGCCCCAAATTGCAGCTCCGTACCATCGTAGCTCTCGGCCGCACAATCGAAGGGCGAGTTCACGTCGAACTCGTAGTAGAGCCGAATGTCCGAAAGGTCGTTTGCAGCATCGACCGTACCCGTTTCGGTAAGGGTCACGCTCGTAATGGTCTCGGTTGGAAATGTGTGGTTTGCGACAAATGCGAAAGCGCCGCCAAGGTAAAAGTCGTTCGAAGGAATTGTCGTTGTTGCAAATTGATTACCAACCGCACTCACTGTAATATCCGGCTCTTGCAGTGTCGAGAGCCGGATGCCATGCAAAGCCATGATACCGCCCTGAAATGTTGGCCCAGTGAGCGTACCGCTTGTTTCGTTCGTATTGATTGCCTCGACGTAATCACCTGCAGTAAGGCCAGAATATACAGCACCCGACGCAAGACCGGCAATAAACACACCGTACAACCCATCGTCCCCAATAAGTGCCTTGTCCGCAGAACCATACGGCAGCACAGTGCTCCCGTTTTTACGCCACTCAATGTGCGGATTCATTACAACGGCCGAACTAGTGTCGGTACTCTCCGCATATACACTCGAAAGAAACAAATAGTCGTCATCTTCGTTCACCGTAATGCGACTTGTATTGCTCCCCGTCGAGTGGGTGAAGCTCGAAGATATGTCGTCCTGTGTATCCCACGTTACCGGGTCGTCGGTAGCGTACACTTGTTGCCCGCCGATGGTTTCCGAAAGACTCACCGTCTCAACCGTGTCTGCAAGCTTCACAATAGTAATCGCCGAACCATTTGCGGCGTTAGTGATCTTGTCGCAGTCCTCGGAAAGGCAGGCACCTTGAAGCTGCAAAACCTGGTTTGTTGCTGTAGTTTCGATGACACCCACATAACTTGCAACCGCATCTTGCGTGGAGTTTACCGCAGGCAGGTTTGCAGTCACCCTGGTGCCAGGCACCTCAGTACCATCAAGGGTAAGTCGTGTGCCTTGTGCGCGCGTCTTGCTGCTCTCGTTCGAAAGGAAATGCACCTGACTCGTCACGAGGTAACGCCCTGCTTCAGCAAGCGTAATATCGCCGTCGGTACGACTGTACATCGCTGTATCAAGTTCGTCGTTTGTATCAAAAGAAACTGTTGTCCATCCACCGTTGAATGACTGCCCTCCACCCGCTTCACGCACGCGCGCAAACTCCCAACCATCGTCGAGTCGCACCAGAGTTACTCCCGAGTCACCTGCATTACGGCGGAAGGTACCGCTCGCACTGTCGGTACGCTGTGCCTGCACCTTCACCGCCTGGTTCGTGGCCGTGGTTTCGATAATCGCCGCCCCGAACATCCAACATTTCGTGTGTCCGTCTTGGTTAAGAATGGTACAGCTTGCACGACCATACGGGCTCTGTGTGCCGTTAACAAAAAAGTACCCCTGCACTTCGGCATACGAGGTTCCCGTCACAATCTCGGTACCGACATTATATAGCGCAAGATAGTGGCCAGCCTCAGAAAGGGTGATGTTGGTGCGGGCTCCATCAATCGAAAACAACCCCGCTGCATTCACTGTCGTGTCCCACGCTTGGTCTGAAGGAGTAGCAGCGATTGACTCAAGGCCAGTTGTCTCACGATACACTGCATAATCACCGGCAACCGCACGTGTCTCGAGCGTGAAGTGGTACATCACCCCAAGCGCTGCACTCGCTGTGATGACAAACGATGCAAGCGCAGCAACACGACGTATCCGCGAACGCTGAAACATGCGGGTGAGTCCCCGCAGTTTAAGTCGCAGCATGCGTCGCGTGTGTGTATCCATAACCCAAAAACTGCAGCACCTACAGCACCCCATTCGCCACCACCACAGGTGCATGTGCAGAGCTCGAGGCGCTCACATCCACAGACTGTGGAGCGCCGAGCGCACCTTCCTCCGAAACTCCCGTGCCAGCTCCACCACTTGCTCCACTTCCACTCACTACCCCACTATCAGCACCATCACCACCGCCATCACCGTCTTCCCCCCCAGCTTTTACCGGCGATGGCGCAGCACCCTCACGCGGTATTGCCTCAGGCGTTTCGTCACTTGGTGTCACCGGGTCAGCAGGAATTGGGCGCGACTTCGTCCCAAGTTCCATCATCTCGCCCGTGTCGAGGTCGTACCCAATCGTTTCAATATCACCGTTGTCGTGCTTTGAGTCGAACAAAAGCACAAAACGTGGATTCTCATACTTCGTGTCCTCGTCTTTTTCAAGTGCATACTCCTCACCCGTCTTGAGGTTATGTACGATCACCTCCCATGATGAACCTTTCTCGCGCTGCCACGTAACAAGACCATCGTAGACCTGCGGAAACATGTCGTGCACGCCATTATCAGTGAGCTGTTCAATGAGAACACCGTCAAGCTCGACATCAGCCAGGAATACCTCCCAATTCGTGTCGACCCACTCTTGCCACACCACATGATCGCCCTCGATATCTGGGTTGCTACTGTTCTGCCTACTTGTAGTGATTTGGCGCGTTACCTCATGCTCCACATCGTGGTAGAACACTTGCAAACGGTCTTGCACATTTGCTTGCCACACAATAACGCCCGCATCCTCGTCAAAGACCGGAGCGTAGTCGTCATACTCGTTGTTGGTAATGCGCGTTACCTCAACACCATCGAAATAGTGAATCTCACGATCACCCTCACGGTCACGCTCAGCGTATACGCGCGGATCACCTGACACATGGCGTTGCGTTGTTGGTGCAACGCAGTAGAACTCACCATCGGCAACAAGAGTACAGTCACCTTCACCAAAACTGTACTCGCCAACAGTGGTTGCATCAGTCTGCAATACATCAGGCACTGACGGCTCCTCCACTGCTTCAACGAGCGAATCATCAGGTTCAGTCGTCGATGACTCTGAAGCATCATCCCCAGACCCACCACCTCCGGCAATACTGTTATCTTCGGACTCGCTGTCGCCTTCGTTCACGTTGCCAGTTTCCGTTTCATCAGACGCGCCTGTGTTAGTGGCAGAAGCATCTTCCGATAAAGCCTCATCAGTGTCCTCGGCAGTATCCGTTTCGTCCGTTTCGTCAGTCTGTGAGTTGCCACTTCCGCCTCCACCACCCCCAGTGCCGGTCTCGGTGCCTGAGCTGTCACCGCCTGTTTCTTCTTCAGTCTCAGGCAGAGAGTCCGAGTCTTCGGCATGTGTCTCGTTTTCTCCGCGAGGGACCGAATCGCCTTCTGCCTCATTCTGAACACCTGATGTCTGTTCCTGCTCAACAGCAGGCTCACCCACCTCAGTGCCTGCGGCAGCATCAGCACCAGTGTCAACTTCGTCTTGCTCATCGTCCTCCACAGTCAGAGCCGCGTCTAGTTCCTGTGTCTCTAGTGAGGACTCTTCAGCAGCATCTGCACCATCTTGCTCATCGTCCATTGCTTCACTGTCGGTATCACGAGCATCATTCATGCTCGCAGCCCCATCACCACCCTGCTTGGTGCTCTCTGTTTCCTGCTCCCGAAACGCCACGTCCGTATCAGTATTGGCGTACTCCTCAATGTCAGCGTCAGCGTCAGCGTCAGCGCGTTCTTCATCTATCAACTGCTGTTGCTCGTTCTCAGTTCCCTGTTCAGTCTCCAATTCAGCTCCCAAGGCAACATACACCGGCTGGAACAGTAACAAGAACACCAGTACACGCGACACAGCTCGCCCAAAAGGCGAATCAATACCACAACGAGCCAAGAGGTCGTATGGCTCTTGGGGAAACTGCACTGAAGGCATGGGTGTTTGTGGCGGTGGAGACGGAGGCGCATGTGCGCGAAACGCTCTACCGTGTGTCCGCGTACGAAGCGACATTGCGGTACTTGCACTGAACGGAGCCGTGCGTGCACGTGGTGCAACCCTTTGCACAGGAGCACCTATTCGACGTCGAGCGGTAAGCACGACAGGGGCACTAGACATACGATTGCGGCGTGGTGGCACAGGCATAGCGAAATGGAAAAATGGGCAAGCATTTCCGCACTTTTCGTTACATATATAGTATCACGCTTGTCCCCAGTCTTCAGTCAGCTTATCCACAGTGCAACCAAGCGGTATTATGCCAAATCTAGGCAGTTGTTCGTGAGACCTTGTGCAGGGGTTATCCAAGCGTTGTGCACAGGTTTTCCACAACCTCTCACCACACCACCACACAACAGTATCCATGTGGTATGTCTGCACAGGTTACGCAGCCAGTAATGCAAAACTGTTGCTTGAGAACAGTAGTACGAGATGCTTGCAAGCGCGCCTTTCACGATGTCCACGTGGGGCATACACACAGGCTACGTTGCGTTGTTTTGCTCGTGCTTTTCTATATACCCCTGATGGTAGTCTTCAGCACGCCAAAATGTACCGCGTGGCCGAATTGTTGTTGCGATGGGTTTCCCCACATACTGCTTCCCTACCTCTGTTCGCACCCTTTGTGCAACAGCGCGTTCTTCGTCGCCCGCAAAAAACACAACACTCTGATATTGTGGCCCAATATCAATCCCTTGGCCACCTTGCTGCGTGGGATCGTGTATCGAAAAGAAGGTATTAAGTAGGGCCTCGAAGCTTGTTTGGGACGGATTATACGTAACTCGCACTGCCTCCACATGGCCTGTTGTGCCGGTGCACACCTGCTCGTAGGTGGGCTGTTCGACCGAGCCACCCGTATACCCCACCTCGGTATCTAAAATACCTGGTATCTGTGCGAAGGCATGCTCGACTCCCCAAAAGCATCCCGCAGCAACAATTACATCTCTCGACCCTTCACTCATGCCTCCATGTGCGTGCGCTGTGGCTTGTCTTGCGCAATCACAGAAGCAATCCGGGGATGTTGCCGCACATACGTCATCCACTCGTCATACGAACCACTCGCAAGCACCCGCTCGAGCTCTTCTTGATGCCACAATCGCGCTGCTCTACGTGCGCGTGCCTTCTCAAAGTACTGTTCGGTTACTATAGCTCCGGGGCTCATGTCCTCTATCACCGCACGGTAGGTGGTAAAGTCTCCCCGTGCTAGCGCTTCTTCCAGGGACGCATGGTGTGACGCGGAGTAGTTATTGCGCTTCACTAAGCTTCCGGTATAGGCGGTGGCGCCAAGCGCCATCGCAAAGCCAATACCCATAAGTGCCGCTGTCGTGGTGTAGGACAGCGCATTGCGTTCATGTGTGTGTTGTTGTGATTGCATAGGCGTTTCTTAAACATCTTTGTAAACGAGGCCTTACTATCTTGTACGCCACACGGCCCTTCATTCTTTCATAACGCTGACAGTACCCCTAAGGATACAACCACGAAAAAAGCACGCAAGAAACGTGCTTTTTTCCAACATCACACAACGTGTGCTGCACTACTGCGCCCAACCGTTTGGTACACCATCCCCTGAGCCCATACCTCGGTGCATTGCACCTGATTTCATACCCATGCCGCCGCCACGATGCCCAGAGCCGTCCTGTGGACGCCCCCGAAGGCCAAGCTCCTCACGAAGTTCTTGAGCTTCCTCCACGTCTCCGTCCTCCATTGCCTCATGCATTGCAACAAACGTGTCAAAGCTGTCCTCTGTCACAACATCGGCAACCCTACCTCGACCATCCATAAGCACTGCCCATGCTTCGTAATCACCATCCTCTAATGCTGCCTCAACAGCCTCATGCTGCTCACTATCGCACTTGTGCTGCCGCATGTCCTGCACAGCGCCTGTTGTGTCAGCAGAGGCGCTGAGGGCAAACGCTCCAGCAATACCGATAGAAAATGCAACTCCTCCTAATGTGAGCACTTGCGCCTTTGTAAGTGTGTACGTGTTCATAGTAGATTGTTTTTTAACAATGTATAATCGAGAGCTGGCCTGTCTCACCTATTCATACGCGCACAGAACCCCTCTTCTTTCATTAACGGAGTCCGACTCCCCTAGGGGAGTCGGACTCCGTTAATTGAAGTATTGAGGTATAGACTACATCGCCCATTCAATGCGCGCAGGGCGCATGCCACCACGTCCGCGAAATGGTCGGATTTCATACGCCTCACACATACCACTCTCAGTTGTGGTACCAATTACCCGCACGTACATCTGCTCATCCGGTGCAAGCGCCATACCACGAACAACAGTGTTGTCGGTAAGCTGCACTTCCCAGAGACTGCCGTCGAGCGCCTCGACCACAAGATGCTCTTGTTGCCGCTCTCGCACCACCCCGGCCCAGTGCCCTGTTTCAACATTCATCCAATGATGTGCGCGATACCCCGACACAGGCCCGTACATTGCCACCTCCGACAATAGAAAGCGGTCGACCGCCTCACTAAAACCAAGCACAGACAGCACGCCTCCAAAGGTCACCGAGAGTGCAATCGCACCAAGCACCAGCCAGTGGCGATTGAACCGGTAACCGCGTGACGTCGCATGGAACGCATGCAGTGCATAGAACATCCCAACAGCAGTAAGCGCGAGCCATAGCCAGGGCACCAGGAACACAAGCGCGTCCAAATCGAGCGTAAGCGCATTGAGCCGTGCCGAAAACACCGTATGCACGATATACAACGTGAGCGCCGTTGCGATAGTGCCGATTACAAACGCGACCACTACTACAAACCACACGACACTTTCGTGCAGTAAAAAATGCCATTGCGGCCTTGGCTCTACATGCTCGCCCTCGATTTTCTCTAGCAAGCGTGTAGAAAGTGACTGTTCGTGCTCGCTACTCATACCTGTGATTCATATACGCTAGTAAACTCTTTCTTTGCTCGATGCACCAACGTCGCTACCGTACCCATCGGAACTCGCAAAATATCGCTTATCTCCTCGTAACTCTTTTGCTCCAAGAACTTCAGCACAAGCACCGTTCGATACTTCTCTCGCATTGCACCCAACGTACGAGCGACCACATCTTGTGTGAGCGCTTGATCACGTGAATACACATCCTCCTCAACACTCGCCACAAATGTCTGGAAGTCATCATCGCCGAGCTCAACCGTCTCTGGACGCGCCTTTTTCTTTCTGAGCCAGCCCACCGCCTCATTGTGTGCAATGCGGTAAATCCACGAAGAGAACGAGAGCGAAGGGTCGAACCCTCGCGCATTCACGTACACCTTCAGAAACACGTCCTGCAACACATCTTCCGCATCCTCCCCCATACCTGGCATGAGTCGGAATAGGTACCGCCGCAGTTTTGCTTCGTATCGCTCAATCAGACACGAAAACACCGCACGATCGTCTACGACGAGCACCATCAACTCTTCATCAGTCTGTCCGTCGCAGATATTCACAGTGTTGTTAGTATACTACGTCTACACCATCCTTCTTCTTTCACACAACAAGAAACGGAAGGAGGTTACACTTACTTCCGATGTCATATGTTCAATATCCAGGTGTTGAACATGTGGTTATGCCACGCACTGCACTCCTGATTCCTCAAAGGTAGCGCTCGGAATACGCACCCTGTCAGGATATCCGGCACCACTGCAACGAGCCTGTCGAGGGCTGCACGCATAGCGCACACATCCTGACCGTGCCGCAGCTGTCGCGCCACATAGCGTGCCCGCAACACACGCGCCTGCGCCAAAAACTCATCAAGCTCCTCAGGCGTCGCACCCAACGACCAGAGCGGCAGCTGTGCCTCGTAAATGGCCTCTCTGAGCACCGTAAGCTGCGCTTCGGTCTGCATGATGCTCGGCAGCGGGTACTTGGGCGTGGCATGCTTGGGAAACAGACCGACCTCATGACGCAGGGTGTCCAAAATGAACGCAGCCCTCGCACGCGGATCGCGCTGCACTACCACCGGTTTAAACTCGAATTGCATGGCACTATCCTCCGTTTTCACTATCTTAGTGTATTATATACACTTTATATTTCCTGTCAAACCACATAGAACGAAGTTCTGGCGTGCGGGGCACGAAAAACCCGGGCCGAAGCCCGGGGTGTGGCACAATGCCACCTACGGTCAGACGATGACCTCTTGGATGCCGCGTCCGCCGCGACCGAAGACCTCCTTGTAGCGCTCCTGCTCTTCTTTGGGGCCCGTCGCCTTCGCGAGATTATCGGGCAGCTTCACTGCCGGGTTACCACCAGCGGCCACGATCTTGCAGACCATCGAGAACGCCCATTTCACCTCGCCCCAGAGCATACCGTTCATACCAGGCACCGGAGCGTCAGGCGCGGGGTGTAGCCCATCGAACCCATTGGTGAAGTTGGTGCCCCACCCAAAGGTAACGTTGATTCGATCCGCAAAGCGCTCGTAGAGCTCCACCATGAGCTCGACATCGAGCCCGTCGCTGAAGATCAGAAGCTTACCCGCCTCCTTGGGGTTCTCGACACCGGAGGCGCGATACCACTCAACGATCGACTCACCAACAACAAACGGATCGCCTGAATCCTGACGAACGCCACGCCACTCGTAGGCAAACCGCGGATTAGCCCCGGCGAAGAATTGCTCCGTACCGTAGGTGTCAGGAAGCAGAATACGCACCCCTGGCCCGTAGAGCTGCTCCCACTCCTCAAGGACCTGGTACTGCAACCCGAGTATCGCATCGACCTTACCCGCTCCATAGAGCTCGTTGAACCGTGCCGCAACCACCGCCATCACGAGTGAGTGGGCATTCGTGCCGATCGGCATGAGGTTCTGCTCGGCAGCCATGAGCGTATTGCTCGTACCCTTGAACCGCTCGCCCATAACCTCGGTGGCCATGCGGATCGCGCCCTGCTGCCACAGGAAGCTGTGCCGGCGACGCTGGCCAAAGTCTGCAAACGTGAGGCCGGGTGCCGCTTTGAGCCGCATCAGCTTACCGTACAGTCGATCGGTCGCACGCGCATAGAACACGCGAACCTCGGCCTCTCTCATACGCCGCAGGAGCGAGCGTGCGTAGAGCTCGAAGATGACCGCAAGTGCGATCGTCTCCCATAGCTCGGTCTCGAACCACTCCCCTTCGAACGCGAGCACGTACTGATCGCCATCAGTCGTGAGCGTGTACGGCGGCAGCCGCAGCTTGCGCAGATCCTCAATGAACTCGTACGGAAATAGATTCTTTCCGTAGTACTGCTGCCCGAACAGGTACGCGAGTGTCCGCTCGCTGAATGAAAGCGTGCGTACGTGATCCAGTGCTCGACGCAGCTCGCCCTCATCAACGATTGCGGCGACCGGAATGGCGGTTTTGCGATTAATGCACTCATATCGCACCGGCAGCGTCTTGTAGTACGCCCAGATGAAGTAGAGCATCGTGAACTTATAGAAGTCCACATCATCAAGCGAGCGCACCGGGTAGTCGTCATGCGTGGCGCGCAAAATACGGTGTGCAAAGTCGGTCATGGTACACCTCCAAAGACTCGTTGTGAATGAACGGTATTGCTAGTGTTATATATACACTAGCAAGGGACAAAAAATATATGGCTGGTGCCACGTATTTCTGTATCTTAGTGTAGTATATACACTATGTTTTGTTTGTCAATGTGTAGGTACGCTCGAACGCGTCTCTGTCTATCAAATACGGAGCTTCACCGGGAAGTGGCACACCATCCTCGGTGCATGGAAGTGCAAAAAAGCAGTCCGGCCCTTGCGTCTGCACACCACCCCACGGCGCCTCTATTGCCACATCTTCCTGGGTGGTGTTCTGCACTGCACGCACACACCCCACCGCACGATACTCACCTTCCACCCCTGTGGGGGTATAGCGTGCGGCAAACGTCTCCGCTGAGACAACCTGATCTTCCCCTTTTGCACCCGTCACCACCATGTCACCTTCTTGTGCAGTATTCCGTGTTTCTTCTTTACCGTCCAGGATAGTCACGACTTCTTCGCCTGGAACGGCCTTGCGCACAGGGTAGCGACCATGTTTCGCGTACACTGGAGCATCACGTCGCATAGTGAACATATTTTCTCGCATGATCGCTGGTTCCCGTTCACTCGTATGTGGTGATTCGATGCCCATACATGTATAGTACCAGAACAACCGCCTGCCCTTCACAGGACAAGCGGTTTCTCCAAAGAACGTGTGTACTCGCTACGGATGATACCCATACAACCCGTGCTGCTCGATCGCTTCGGCCACACCTGGAAGGACAAGCGTTCGCCAGGACTCGTCACCGTTTGCAATCAACGTGCGCACACTCGTTGCCGACACCTTCTGTGCACAATAGAACCCAGCACATGGCTCTGCGGCGGCTGCTCATCAGGCAACACCGAACCGGGCCGTGGGACAATGAGTCAATTCCGTTTCCAGAGCTCTTCTGGCTCCTCCCAATGCTTGATGTGCGCAACGTTATCGGCACCGATAACCTGAATGACGTTTGCGGGCATCGCATACGTCTCTTCTTCTACGGTGACCAGTGGCACGGTGCGATACGCACGGTACATTTCCATTTGCGAAATGTAGGCGCGTTCGTCATTGGGTGAAGTGACGGCGTCAAGCCGCGCCTCAGTGCGCGAAAGACCCGAAACCAACTGTCGCACCCATTCCTGCCGGGTCGCTATTGGTGCATACACCTCCTTGCTGCCGTACGTACCGTGGAGCCACACCACCACCCGCCAGTCACCTTGCCCGCTAGTACTCAGGCTGACTGCGTACCGGTCAAGCGCTTCGACGATTCGGCGATGTCCCACGGTCGGCGGGTCAAATCGTCCCGCGTAGATCAGCGTGCCGGAGAGCCGATTCACGATGCCACTTACCCACCAATCGATTGTAAGCCTCGACGCCATAAAGCCATGCATTATCGGACGACGTTCCAGCTGGATGCTCATAGGCACCTCCCACACATGCTGCGTACTCGTGCACCCCTCCTTGCGAGAGGTGCACTGTTGGTTGTTACAATTGACCCTTGGTACCATACAATACCGCGCCGGTCACCACAAGGTGCGTTCAGACAACACTCGCTCCTTGAGTGCTGCATACGAATCGGGGAACGTCACCCCGCCGGACACCATCGACTCGCGCAGGTCAAAGCCGAACGCTCTTCGAAATACAATGAGTATCGGCGGTGCCTGTACCCGCTTGAACACGCTCCCCTGGTACATCCGCCACGCCCACTCGAGGTTTTCGACGAAGGCCTCTGCGCTGGGAAAGAACGAGCTGATGGTACCCTGCGGACACCCAAGCGCGTTTTCAAGATCTCTCGCAAGCAAGTGCTCTAGCACCCACGATGGATCACGGCGCCCTTCGCGCCACGCACGGATGAGTGGGTCGTGGTAGGGGTAGAAGATCGGATCACCACCACCCGCTTCCGGGTTTTGCGCTGCCGAGAGCTCTGCTGCGGGGCGAACAGTGAACACTCCTTGCGGAATGAGCGTGCGACCAGCAGCAACATTCAAATGCCGGCCCAACGCGTAGACCCACCTCTTGGGCAAATTGCCCATGAGCGCGTAGGCACCACGCCCATCGCCGTTCAGAGTGAAGTACCCCAGCGCCGTTTCGGTGTCGTTCCCGCTGTTGGTAAACACGCCGCCGACCGATTGAGCGACCGTATTCAGGATCGCCATCCGCACCACAGCCTGCGCATTCTCCCACACCAACCCGTCGAGCCTGAACGCGCGCAACGTATATCTGAGAGCCGCAAGCAACCAACCCACGGGAATGGTTCGATACTCGACTCCGCAGAGACGCGCCTGTTCGCGTGCAAGCGAACGCGTGGTCTTTGAGTTGAAACGCGAAGGCATGTTTACCGCAAGCACCCTCTCCGGCCCGAGCGCCTCAACCAGGAGCGCAAGCATCACCGCCGAATCAACACCCCCCGAAAGGCCAACCACCACGCGTGGAAAGGTGCCATAAGCCAAACGTGTGGCCGCCAGGAGCGCCTCGCACACCTCCGCAGCACCCGTTGCAGGCTCAATGAGGCCATTGGCAGGAGGAGGCACCGCTACGTCCAGCAATGTCGCAGACGACGCATGTGCACGCGCACGCCACACGATTTTTCCCGCATCGTTTACCATGCAGGTGCCGCCGTCGAAGAGCACGAGGTTCTTACCGTTGTTCTCGAGCCCCACCGATGCAACATATAGTATCGGCATATGTGCGTCCGAAGCGCGTGCCGCAAGCATCCGCTCGCGCGCGCGACGCTTTTCATACGTCCACGGCGAGTGGGACATGTCGATAAGCAACTCGGCGCGCCCTCGATACAACGTCGCCACCTTATGGGGGTAGTCATCGTCCCAACCATCCTCACACACCATGATACCCACGCGCTGCGGCGCACCGAGAGTGGCCCGCACCGTAAAGGGCACAAGCAGTTCCGGAAGTGACACGCCAAGCTCTTGTGCGAGCTTCCATGCGCCAGTGAAATGCCGCGCATCATCAAAGATGCGGTACTTCGGCATGTTGGTCTTCGGCACCCAGTGCTGTAGCGGCGAACCATTGTTCGCCCACGCGCTATGTGTCGCAACGAGCGCCGCGTTATACTTGCGCACGCGTCCGTCTTCGTTGCGCCTTGCCCAGTCTATAACGACCGAGCCCCACACTACCGTAAGGCCATGACTTGCGTCACGTATCGCCCGATCCGCCGTTTCGATGTCGCGCAAGAAGCCCTCGTCCTCCCATCGGTCGCCCAGCAGGTAGCCATAGACCATCTCCGGGAACACGACAAGATCGGCTCCTTGCTCGCGTGCATCCGCAATGTGCTCGATCACGCGTTGTTGCATCAGGGCAACGTCTCCGGGAACCACACTCAGTTGTACAAGCATTGTCTTCATAGCACACCTCACGTTGTAGCCATTTCACTATAAATCTTAGTGTAATTTATACACTATATAAAGCATTGTCAACGTATGTAGCACTAGACAATAGCTCTGGAGTGCAGTTCACCGCTCTTGGAACAGTACGGCAGCCCCCACCCCACAAACGCGGCACCACTTCGGTGCCGCGCCTTCGTATACAAAACACCTACCCCGAGAGGCAGGTGGTGGCGACACTGGGTCGCTATTCAAGCTCGATTGTCTGCGCAATGTCTTCGAGCCGCAATTCGGCAGCCGAGTCGATCATGATGACGCCGAGCGCCTTGAGCTCAGCAACCGCATGTTTACCATCAGCAGGATTGAGCGCCGGGCTGGCCGCCAGATTCAGAATGACCGTGAAGCCGAGCGCACGAAGCTGCTTTGCAGTTGTGGCGACGCAATACTCGAGCGCAAGGCCTCCCAACAGGACGACCTGCACGTCATTATACCAGTACCACTCACGCAAGCCGGTCGAAATGGTCTCCGTACGGTTTTGGTAGCAGGCGCCATACGGATGATGATTCCGCTCCGTTCCCTTTGGAACCCAGAAGTCGTACACTTCCTCTGGCGGCAGTTCGTGGCCAAGCGTACCCGCCCGCGCATGCACGCTCCAGTAGCGATCCACTCCCGGCACCCCCTCTAAGGGTGCGCCAATCCGAGCCGGATCATCCGTCTCCCATGTTGAGTTCACGCCGTGCGCATCCTTGCTCCAGGTGCGGTACATGGCGAACTCGGCCTGGCGGTTGAGCTCAGCACCAATGTCAGCACCGTCAGGAACCGGGAGCTCCGTAGGACACAGTAGTGTGAACCCCTTTTGCGCATCATTGTCGTGCGATGCGACAAACTGCGCTGGCACACTGCCGCCGGGGTACACGAGTCGTTTGCCTTCTACGTTCGTATTCATGTCGAAACACCTCGCTGTAAGTGATTTACATCTTAGTGTAGTATATACACTATATAGCTGCTGTCAAGCATTTGGCAGTTCGATCGCTAGCTCGTGCTGCGCCAGCCCCTCGATCGAGGCTAGCTCGACATTGGGGGCGAGGTATTCACGGTACTGACGGATGCCGCGCGCATTAACCGTGTAACCATCGCCTCCAAAGTGTTCATTGAGCGACTCAGCGCAGAAGAGAAAGAGTCGCAGCTCTTCGAGCGTTCCCCTGCCCGACGCGAGCTTTTCATACGTCATTCGCCGTGTGTCGCCCGAATCGTGCTCGGTAAGCTCCGCAAGGCGAAAGCCAAGTGTACGCTCAATGTCCGCAACTGGCGTCGTCGCGAGCATCTCACGGTGCTGAGCGACCACGTGCGCAATGCGCGGATACGCTTCGCAGACCAAATCAAGCACGTTGTCCCACGTGGCGAGCTTGGCAATGCCGTTTCGTGGGAACACCGCAAGGCGAAACTGCATGCCTGCGGCAACTCTTTTTGCAATACGCTGCGCGCCATGCCCAATCGAGTCGAGGATTTCATAGGGCGTCTTGCCGGGAAACGTCGCCAGACTCTCCGCATCAAGCAAGAACACGAGCTTGCGCGCGGGATTCTCTGCAAGCGTGCTGAAGTCGCTCTCGCACATTCCGCGCAACACGCGCCCTACCAAATGCTCCGACACATGGTTACATTGTTCGCCACGCACTACATACGACAGGTACTCATGTGCATCCATAGCATTCCTCCGGCTGTTGATCTGTGGGGACTATACCAACTAATGCTCGCGATGCAACGCGGAGCACAAAACAAACCGCTCACCTCTCGGCAAGCGGTTGGGGCATCCTTGCCCCGAAAGAACATCTTCTACTTCTACTTCATCGCGAGCGACCACACTGCCCCGTCCTTGAGGTAGATCACGCGGTCGCCCCAGCGTGCAAGCTGCATGTCGGTGGCAATGTCTTTATCGTGCACCATGTTCACCACACCGGTCGTCGGCACGGAGATCACCAGCTCACCGTCGGTGTCGATGCGCGCCACTACGCCCTTCTCGAGCACGACCGCGTTCAGTTCAGCACTTTGCACCACCTCCGTGCGCACGCTGTGCTGCTGCATACTCGCATCGAACACGAACTCCATGCGCACGTACTCGCCTGCCTGTGAAAGCGCAAGCACAACCGCAATGCGTCCTGCCGCTGTTGCGGCAAGCACTCGGTATCTATCAAGCTCTTGCACGCGTGCAATTGCAATCCCGCGCTCACCAAAGGGCACCACAAGATACATCGCACCCAGGCCATCCATAACACCCACGCCCGCAAACCAGTTCGTTGCCTGTGGCAACAACGGCCACTCTGCACCAACTGCACCAACGTACCGTGCACCCACACGTCGAATCGCAAGCTCCTGCAACCCGCGCGCGGTGATGCCGAACAGGCGTCCATTCCCGCTCACCACCATTGAGGCAGCGAGCGGCACTGTACACTCCTTCACCTGCTCGTCCACACCAACACAGCGCACCAGCACTCGATCGTGCTGCGGTTCTCCTACCATCAGTGCACCCTCTCGCACCACCACGGCCGCATCGGGGCTCACCTGCGGTAAGAGCTCCTTGCCCGACGCAAGTGACACCAAGGCTCCACTCCGAAGGTGTGCATAGCCCGAGGGGTACACTGCGACCACCGGGTCGCCACCACGCGCGCGCAGGCGCGTGTATATCAGTGCTCCCTGCGCAGTGGTGACCACGCGCTTCGTGCGCAACAGTGGCGCCTGTGGCACACCAGTCTGGTGTGGTGAGGGCGGCGCAATGCGCTCCCCCGCCTCGAACACCGCCCGATACCAATCCAGAAGCGGCCCGGGAATCGTACCCACATCGCGCACGGCCTTGTTGAGGCGTACGTCACTTCGGAATACCGAGGCATTCTCGCGCATCCGTCGCGCCAAATCGCCCCGACCATAGCCCGGGAGTGTCCCTTTGTACGGGTGGATGCCGGTGTACACCTGAAAGCTCACGACGCCCCACGCAAACCAATCGGTTCCTTCATTGAACCCCTTGGTGTGGTGGTCTTGGATCGACGGCATGATGACCGATGCCGGCCACTTCCCTATTGCCCATGAATCCACATCAATGACGCGAGGCTCGTACTCCTTCCCCCGCACCACGAGCCAGTTGAGCTCGTTTGCATCGACCAGGAGCGCTTGCTTGCCGTGCGCGTACTCGACGACCGCACGCATGTGCGCCACGAGCCCATTAGCGTCCGTAAGCGAAAACCCTTCGCGCTGCCAGTAGCTCGTCGTAAAGACGCGAGAAAGCGCTTCGCCATTCACATGTGGCATGTAGTAGCCACGCGGTTCGCCGTGCTCATTGGTCACCAGGCCACTCGGCGCAACAATGTACGGATGCGAGAGCCGCGACAGAAGCGCGAGCTTCTGATCGGTGCCCTCGCGCCGCATCTTTGCTTGGTCCGTATAGAGCTTTACCACCGTGCCCTTCGCCCGATAGACCGAGCCTTCGCCACCGGTCGCAAGGTAATCACTCGCCCGAAGTGTGAGCGGGCCACGGCCCACCAACACCACCTTTAGTGTTCCGCGCGCGTTCATGTCTCACCTCCATCTTTGTTGCGTATGAGCACGGCGCCCGCGACGTCGTCATGTGCGATCACACCGTCGCGCTCGTACTGTTTGAACTGACGGATCATCCGCCGCTTGAGGAACGCGCCCTTCGTTGACCGAAAGGCAAGCGCCTCGTCTACCGCCTGCTCCCACGACACACCCTCGATCTGCGCAAGGCCGTCTGAGAAGAGAGCAACCATTCGTGGCGCATCGCCGGGTAGCTGGGGAGCCCGTAGTGACATCTCGTCGCCATCCATAGCTTCGCGGAGTGTGACACGTGTCTTGGTTCGCACAACATGCTCACCACTCACCCGTACCACCTCTTGCGTCACGCGCTCCCTGTCCAGGTCGCCGCCATGGGCCACAATGAACGCATCTCGCAGGTTGCCCTGATAGCGTGGGTAGAACGGCATGTTGTCGTCCCACGACACCTGTGAATACACCCGCACACCATTATCGTAGCAGGCAGCGACGATGCCGTCCCCATACACGCGCAGGTAGCCATCACCGTGCGCTTGCACCACCCCTACAAGCAGGGTCGCAAACATGTCTTCCGGCCGTAGCGCCAGGGAGTGTTCGACCTCATCGAGCAATAGATTACTCGAGAGCATGATACTCCATGGGTCTACAGTGGGCGCTACATCTTGTGCACCACGCTCGATCGCGCGAGCGGTCGTATGCGCAAGTAAGCGCGCCCCGACATCCGTTCTCCCGCCGCTACTGCAGCCGTCAGACACGACGATGTAGGACACCTCACCCGCGGCACCGTGGAGCGCGTAGTCTTCACAGGGCAAGCCGCTACGAACATGCTGCGCCCCGATGTGGAAGTAGGAATCACTCGTGTAACTGTTCATGTCTCATACCTCACAAGAAGAAGCGGGCGGCAACATGTGCTGCCGCCCGCATAGGGTTGTGCGGCATGGCCGCTAAATGGTTGCGGAGATCAGCTGGCTCGGTCCGCCGGTTCCCAGTGCCTGCGATTGGCTCGAAACCGATTGCGAGATGTAGCCGGCAAGCTTCGCGAGCCTGGCTTTGGTGGCATCACCCGCGTCGACGTAGTGAGTCATCCCGGCTTCCTGCTGGAAGTTCGAGAGTAGCCCGCTACAGCCGGCGGCGTTCACGCCGATCAGGATCGATACGATCGACTCCAGACTTTCACTCCGGATCGCGGCCTGCGCCTCATCCTTCACCATCTTCATGGATGCAACGGAGGCGTTCTCGCCACCATCGGTAATAACGAACACGATCGCGTTCACACCGAAGTCGTTGTCGGCGAGGTTCTTTGCGTAGCGATTGCTCGCACCGAACCCCGAGTACACCGCATCATTGAGCGGTGTCGCTCCACCCGGCTGGATGGCCGGATAGTCATTGACGTCGATATCGGCAAGCGGGACGAAGCCGTGGATCTCATTCACGCCATTTACGTGCTGGCTGCCGAAGGTTACGACGCGCACCAACAGGTTATCGGAACGTGGCGAACGCTTGCACGATTCGACCGCCGTAACGAGCGTGTCGCGCAGCTCTTTGTCGAAGCCATAAACCGAGCCGGTCTCGTCGACCGCAATGGTAACGAGCGTGTACTCGGTCGCGCCGAGCTCGTCGATGCGCGCACCGGTGAAGGTGAAGTTGCTGCCGCCGATCTGTTGCACCGCAACACTCGTGGATTGATTGAGTTTTGGCATGATCGTTCTCCTCTGTAAGTTGCTGTGGGTGCGGCAACAGGTGCCGCACCCGCCCTGGGGTTACGCCAAGAAGGCATCGGTCGTGGTGAGCTCCATTCCGCGGGCCTCCATGTCCTTCAGCCACTGCGCTGCAATCGCCGGGAAGTCGGGCCCACCGGGCATAGCCGGCACCGGGCTCGACGCGTCCGTTAAGATGCGGAACTTCTTCACGTGCTCCTCGCCGATGTTGTCGGCAATCTGGTTCACGGTCGACATCACACAGTGCGAGAGAGCCTCACCGGCAACCGCAACGATGTCCGCCTCGGCGAGCATGTCGAGGAAGCGGCTATTCAGTTGCGTTCCCGGGTCTTCCGGATCGGGCACTTCCGCCATCAAGGCGCCGTAGTGCTCGGTGAAGGTATTGGTACCCTTCACGACGTAGTCGACATTCGCGAACTCACGGCGCTCCCAACGCACCAGTGCCTCCATGAGATCCGCCTGGACGTTGTGCCCCGGCGTGCCGATGAGGCAGTGCTCTGGCCAGACCATCAAGGGGTAGTTCCCTTCACGCTCGAGCGCGCGCGCATAGGCGAGCAAACGAGAGCGGAATGCCGGGTTGCGTGGCGTCCAGATGCCATTTTCGATGTCGTCCGCCGCCACAATAGTGAACGGTGCCGGATGGTCGCCATTCTGGTTGCGCCACATACCCGGATGCCCCACATCGATCACGCGGTGGCTGTCGAGGGTCACGTGGATGTCCTCGAGCTTGTCACCGATACGGTCGATCATTCTGGCAAGCCGCTGCATGTCAGCGACTGCACCGGGGACCGGCAATGCCGCACCCGAAGCATCCATGAAGTCGTTCTGAGGGTCGATGATCACGAGTTCTGCACGCATGGCTCTTCTCCTGCCGTTTCTGGATTGCTGACGATATGCACCGGGTGCGCCGGTGCGCTGTGTGCCGGGCAGCACGACATCGATATCGATGATCTCGTGGGTGCCAAGCTCGGAAATCGGCTTGTTCGGAATGATGTACTCGGCAACGCCTCGGTTTCCTTGCGCGTCGTAGGTGTAGCCGTCGCCTGCGTACTGCTCGCGCAGATGCACAGAGAAGTACAGGAACGCCCGGACATCCGCGACCGAAGGTGCTCCAAGTGCGGCAAACCGCTCGTAGGTCATGAAGCGCGGGTCGTTCTTGCCCGCCTTCTCTACCTCGAGAAAGCGGTGCCCGGCCAGCGCTTCGACCTCCCGAAAGGAGCGACTCGCTAGCTCGGACGACACGTTTCGTACCGATACAGCGACATCCGGATAGACGTCGCACACCATGTCGATGACGTTCGCCCAGGTTGCCAGTTTGGCGACCGCTCCCTCCGGAAAGACGACGAGCTTGAACCGGTTACCCTCCCGCACCTTGTGCTTGAGGTACTCCGGCTCATAGCCGATGGTGACGAGCATGTCGTAGCCGCTTTTCCCCACGAGCTCTGCGAGCCCTGAGGAATCAACGAGCATCACGATCTTTCGCTCCAGGTCGTATGAAAGTGTGCGGAAATCCTGCGGCTGTTTGCCGCGAATGATCCTGCCCACCAAACCCTCAACCGGCTCTTGTGGCGGCTTACCACTCTCAATGAGTGCTCTGTAGGTGTTGATCTGCATTGTGATCTCCTATTGTCAAAGAACGTACCCCGCAAAGAAAAGCGAGGCGCCGTAGTAGTGTATTTATCACACTTACTAAGACGAAAAATATAGGGGCTGCCCGAAAGCATCCCATATACTTAGTGTCTGTAGTACAC
>JGI12210J13797_10162330_pt1 | contig 28394 bp, 20 predicted proteins | sample ElkSlonscriptome_3_FD_13797 | JGI IMG/M metagenome (IMG submission 13797) | reverse complement strand
CCCACCAGCGAGTCGAGCAGCCGCTGGCGGGCCGCGACCGCGCTCGAGGGGTCCGGGGTGGTCTGGTCTGCGCCGGGCTGGCCCGCGCCGGGCTGGTCTGGAGGCGGGTGGCTCGAGCTGGGCTCGTCTGGGCCCGCGGCCGGCTGCGACGCGGGCGGCGGGGCGGTGGCCGGCTTCGGGCCCGGCGAGGACCCCGAGGCTCGGCACGCCGCCAGCAGCAGCGTGGTCGCGATGGCCCAGCTCGTCTTCATCGCCGGTGGCGCTCCCCGTACTCGATCGACCAGCCCATGCCGGCCTGGACCGCCCCGTGCACCGCCGCGAGGGCCGGCCCGAGCTGGACCGGGTACGAGCGCAGCAGCTCGTGGTAGCGCCCGGGCGTGAGCCGGGCGTCGGGCAGCAGCCGCTCGAGCAGGTCGATGGTGTCCGCTTGTCGCCCCAGCCGAGTGCTGCCCGCCGATTCCACCACCTCGGCGATGGCCGCGAGCATCACCAGCACCGAGTCGAGGTCGTCGTGCTCGAGCGTCCCCTCGACGGGCTCGGGTCGGGCCAGCGCCCGGTCGCTGGGCGCGGTGACGTCGGCGGCGTGCAGCGGGGCGGGAAACCAGCGGGAGTAGCGGCGCTGCAGCGAGCGGTCGTCGCGGTACAGCGCCTCCAGCCGCGCCCGCTGGCCTTCGCCCGCGGTCTCGACATCGGCTCGGGTCAGCCGCCGCTCACGATCGACGCGATCGAGCTCGCGCAGCGACCGGGCCTCCTCGGAGCGGTGCAGCTCGGCGAGGTCGTCCAGCAGCGCGCTCAGCTGCTCGGGCAGCGGCTCGTCGCGGCGGCCGGGGGGCACCGCGGGCAGGTGGATCGGCGCGTGGGCGTCGCCGCCTCGGGCGAGGCGCTCGAGATAGTCATCGGGCAGGAAGTGATAGAAGGCCCGCTCTTGGCGAGCCCGCTGGCGGGCCACCACGTCGCGCAGCGCCGGGTTCTCCTCGCCCAGCGCGATCACGCTGATGCCCACCGGCAGCGTGCCCAGCACGCGGCGGGCGTCGTCGATCGCCGCCTCGTCGACCGTGGCCACCCCGTCGGTGATGAGCACGATCTGGGCCCGGGCCAGGTCCGCGTCGCTGCGCTGGGCCTCGGCGATGAGCTCCAGGCTGGAGATCAGGGCGCTTTGGATGTCGGTGCCGCCCGTGCGCGTCGTGCCGATGACCTCGGAGATCGCCTCGATGACGCCCCCGGGCGTGTCGACCCGGGTGACCGGGCCCAGGGCCTGGTTGAAGTAGCGGTAGTACAGCGCCACCCGCGAGTGCGCGTCGGGCTGCTCGAGGCGCTGCAGCAGCGTGGCCAGCTCGGCCACGAGGATCGAGTCGCGCATGCGGGCGCGGCTGCCCAGCATCGAGCTCGAGCCGTCGAGCAGGTAGACCCGCACCTCGCCCTGCATTCGCGTGCGGGTGCGGGTGGCCACTTCCTCCTCCACGTAGCGCCGCGCGAGCAGGCGGCCGGTGGCCAGGTCGATCAGGATCGTGCGGGGGTCGGAGATCACCGCCGCGGGCAGGTCGCGGGGGTCGGAGGCTCGCACCAGCTGGAGCTGCTGGGTGGGGTAGGCGACCACGCGGTGCCGGATGTACTGCTCCTCGACGCGCACCGGCGACAGCACCCCGCCCACCTCGAAGCAGCCGTCCACCGCCAGGATGTGGGCCAGGGTGTCGCGCTCTCGGCCCGGCGCGAAGAAGTCCGTCACCTGCTGGGCCACCCAGCGATCGGTGTCGGCCTCGAGGTTCGCGGCGCGCTCGCGCACCCTTGCCCGTGCGCGGCGATAGCCCTCCCCTACGGCGTGGACCACCCGCTCGCCGAACACCTCGCGGGCCGAGCGATCGAGCGAGTCGACCGGCGCGTCGCCGCCGGCGTGGGGCGCGACGAGCCCGTCGAGGGCGACGGTGGTGAGGGTGGTGGTCGAGAGATCGCCGCGGTCGACCGCGCTGCGTCGCATGACCGACAGCGCGGCGAACAGGGTGTCCCGCTCGCCGCGAGACAGCGCGGTGCGGGCCTGGTGGATGAGGGCCACGTCGGGGCGCAGCCCGATCGCCTGGTAGCGGTTGATGCGGGTGATCTGCTCCCCGATGCTCTGCAGGCGCTGCTGCACCCCGGCTTCGTCGAGCGCGAGCGCGGCGGAGGTCTCCAGCAGCAGCTGCCGGGCGGTGTCGAGCAGCCGGCGGCGACGCCCCAGCAGCGCGTCCTCTTCGCGGGCCGCCGCCATCAGGTGGTCGATGGTGTCGAGCTGTAGCTCGAGCACGCGGGAGGGATCGGCCACGGGCCGGGCCGGCACGGGCTCGCTCGCCTCGTCGTCGTCGCCCTCGCCCTCGTCCTCGTCGTCGTCGCTGCCCTTGGGGACGGCGGGTCGGGCCTTGCTCAGCGCCAGCGGAGGCAGCAGCAGGGCGTGGTCGGGGGTGCTGGCGTGCACCAGGGCGGCGGCGCTCGGCTGGCTCACCGCCTGCTCGGCGCGAGCGACCAGCTCGTACTGCCGCCGCAGCCACGCGGCGTGGGACACCAGCGGGCGCTGGGTGACGACGGTGGCTCGCTCCACCTGGATGAGGTTGTCGAGCAGCTCCTCGCGCGCCTTGCCCAGCCGCTCGCCGGCCTCGGAGGGGTCGCCGCCCTGCTGACGGATCCATTCGAGCTGCTCGAGCAGCGCGCGCGTGGACTCCACCGTGGCCTTGGGTCGCCACCCGATCCGGTGCAGCAGCGGGCGGAACAGCCGGGTGAGCGGCGCGGAGATCGACCCGGGGTCGAGCGTCAGCCGCTCGATCCGCCGCCCCACCTGCTCCAGCTCGTCCGACAGCGCGGTCATGACGAGGCTTGGGAGTCGAAGGCAGTCGACCAGGCCTGGTCGGCCCGGCTCTCGAGCAGCTTCACCATCGCCTCGGTGCAGCGAGCGTCGAGCGCGGCGAGGCGATGGCGCAGCTTCGTGCCGCGATCGTGGCTGCCGGGGAACACCTCGCCCACGTGGTCGACCTCGGCGGCGAGGCGCAGGGGCTCTCCGTCGGCCCGCATCGCCCGGAGGAAGCCCGAGTGCACCACCGCCTCGAGCACCGCCACCGCGCGGGGGATGCCCTGGGCCGTGGTCCCGCTCAGGGCCGTCCACCACGCCTCCAGCATCCCCACCCCGCGGCTGGCCCGGGCCAGGTCGTGCTCGACGATCTGCTCGTGCTGCTCGGCGGGCAGCGCCCGCAGGGTCTGCCACATCGCGGCGGCGGCCTGCTCGGGGTCGTCGGCGTGCTGCTCGGGGGATTGCGCTGCGATCGCGACCCGCAGCAGGGTGACCGTGATCGAAAGCGAGGGCTCGCCGGCCCGCGCCTGCTCGTAGGCCTCGCGGTCCCGCACCGCGGGGGGCGAGGCGCCGGGGCCGGGGTCGCCGCGGAGCAGGGCGGGCAGCACCCACGCCACGAAGCGCTCCGGGGTGATCACCGCCCCCAGCCCCGCTCGGCGCAGCTCGGCGACCACCGCCTCCACCTGGGCCATCACCGCGGGGCGGTCGTGCCCGTCGAGCCGGGTGAACACGCTGGCCACCAGGGGCTCGATCCGTGGCCCGGTCACGCGGCGCAGCAGCTCGCTGCGGCGCCCCAGCCCGCTGAAGCGCTCGGTGTCGGCCCGCAGGTGGTCGAGCACCGACTCGAGCGAGCGCAGCACCTGGTCGAGGGGCATCTGCCGGGCCTGGGCCAGGGAGCGGGTGGCCAGCAGCCGAAACCTCGCGTCCCACAGCAGCGTCAGCTCGGTCTCGAGCTTGTCCAGCGCGCGATCCCATGGCTCGTCGGGGGCCCCGAAGCCGATCGGCCCGCCCCCGCCCGCCCGAAGCTGGCGACGCAGCCCGAGCACCGCCTCGGCCTGTTCGAAGCGCTGGGCGATCTGCTGGCCCAGGGCGTCGGGCGAGGGCGCGGCGGCCAGCAACTCCACCGTCTCGCCGGTGGGCGACACGGCCAGGGAGAGCGCGTCGTCGAGGCGTCGCAGCAATCGCCCTCGCAGCCACTGGGCCAGCGAGCGCCCCGAGCCCGTCGCGCGCTCGAGGGCGTCGGCGACCTGGGTCAGCGCCTGGCTGTGCTCGTTCAGGGCCCCCGGCGACTGGAGGTCGGGGGCCAGCCCCCCTTGCAGGGCCCGGGCGAACAGCGTGCCCATCGTGTCGACCAGCAGCCCGGCCGCATCGTCGGCGCCGGGCGACCCGCTCTCGGTGGCGGTGACGAGGGCCTTCACCGCCTGCTCGAGCGCGTTCGGGTCGCGGCTGCGGCGGGCCTGCTGGGCCATCGTCTCCAGCGTCCCCAGCGCGATCCGCTCGCGTGGCGGCTGCTTCGGCACCTTCGGCAGCTTGGAGAAGCAGCGGTCGAAGATCTCGGCCTCGGTGGCCATGATGTCCAGCTGCCGCCGCTCGCGGGGGTCGTTCTCCTGGGCGATGCGGGCGGTGATCGAGTCGCGCGCCACCCCGTTGAGCAGCAACGAGAAGCGCAGCCACTCGATGTGGCGGTGCTCGACCTGGAGGGGCTGGTCGGGGTTCTGGAAGATCCGCTCGTAGAGCACCGCCGCCCGCAGCACCTGGGTGGCCTGCACCGCGGTGCGGGTGGACAGGTAGCGGGTGGGCTGGAACTTGGGGTCGAAGCGCTGGGCCTCGGCCAGCTCCGCGTCGAGCATGGTGACCAGCTGGGCCACCGCGTCGCAGATCGCCTCGGGCACGAAGGTGAGGTCGGCCGCGGCCTGGAGCACGTCGAGGTCTTGCACCGAGAGGTAGGCCTGGGGCCGGTGGCGGCCGAAGCCGCCGCCGTGGCGCCGCACCACCGTGGCGAGGCTGTCGGGGCTGGCGAAGCCGCGGGGCACGAAGCTGATGAAGCTGATGCGGTCGATGAACGCCAGCAGCGTCTCTCGGGCCGTGTCGAGCACATCGGCGATGTAGCGGTTGCTGGTCATGAAGGCGCACTCGATGCGCCCCTTGGCCACCACGCCGCCCTGCTTCAGCTCGCGCTCGTGGAGGAGGTTGAGGGTGGAGCGCAGCAGCATGTCGCGCCCGTCGAACACCTCGTCGAGGAACGCGTGCACCGAGCCGAGCATGCCCTCGTCGGTGAAGTGCTCGGTGCGGCCCGACTCCATCAGGGTCTTGAAATTGATGGGGCCGATGAGGTCGGTCTGCACCGTGTTCTCGGTGAACTGCCGCGCGAACAGGCTGGGCCCGCCGGTCGACTCGTCGATGATGCGGCCGAGCACCATCGACGCCATCAGGCTCTTGGCGGTGCCCGGGGGGCCCGTCATCAGCACGTGCTGGCGGCTGAGCAGCGCCAGCGCGGACTGGACGAGCAGGTTGTCGCGCTCGACGAAGCCCTGGTGCAGCTCCTCGAAGAACTGCCGGAAGCGGCGGGTGGCGGTCTCGAGGTGCTTGGGGTCGTGCGCGGTGATCATCGAGGGAAAGCCCGGGCGGAAGACGACCCCAGGGTAGCGCGGCCTACAGGGGCCCCACCAGCTTCGTCCAGGCCTCCAGCAGGCACAGCACCAGCATGCAGGTCGCCAGCGCCTGCTGCAGCACCCGGCGCAGCGACCAACGCAGCTCGCCCTCGTCGATGGCCGCCACCAGGGGCAGGCCCACCACGAAGTAGCTGGCGTAGCCCAGCGAGCCCCAGCGCAGCATTCTGGCCCGATCGGCGTAGGCGAACACGCTCGACAGGGCCTCGCTGGCCATGGCGAACGTCTCCATCCAGGCGATGGCGTAGCCCAGGGCCAGGGCCAGGGCCAGGCGGATCGCTCGGCCTCCGCCCAGCGCCGCGCCCAGCCGGCGCAGGGCCAGGGGGGCCACCGCGTAGTAGGTGACGAAGTAGGCCTGGGTCAGCGGGTACATGAACACCGGCACCTCCTGCGAGGAGTGGCCCATGCCCTCCGCTTGGAAGGTCCAGTGCACCGGGAACGCGTAGCGCATGCCCATGAGGTCGAAGAAGTAGTGGGTGCCGAAGTACGTGCCGAACGCCACCAGCACGAACACCCAGGCGTTGAACTTGAACCACCACGTCTGCCACACCGGTCGGTGGCGATCGGGCCGGCCCGGCCACAGCCACGGGCCCACCAGCGCTGCGCCGCCCACCAGCAGCGAGAACAGCAGGTAGCCCAGGTCGCCCCAGGTGTGGATCCACCCGGTCGCGATGACCAGCGCCACCGCCAGCATCCAGGCCACGCTGTAGCCGAGGAACCAGCGCTCGCCCCAGGCCTTGTCGGGGTTCGGCGACCACCAGCCCATGCGCTGGCCTCAGGTGCCCGGGCCGATGTCCGAGAAGTCCAGCGAGCACGGCTTGCGGCACCCGGCGGGTGGGCGCAGCGAGAAGCCCATGGGGCCGTCGACCGCCCGCAGCGTGCCGCTGTCGGCGTAGAAGAGGTGGGGCTGGTCGTCGTTGCCCCACTGCTCTACCAGCATGGCCTCCTGGTCGATCCGGCGCAGGCGCAGCTGGGTGCTGCCCTCCGAGCCCGATTCCAGGCCCATCAGCTCGCCCTCGGTGTCGATCACCGCCACCATCCACGACCGGCCGCACGCGCCCGAGCTGCTCGCCATCAGCACGCCGTCGCTGCCCAGCGTGCACATCGACCACGTGTCGGCCTGGACCTTGGAGGCGGAGCGAGGCAGGTGGGGCGACAGGCTCGCGAGCGCCTCGGCGGAGGCGGGCTCGCAGCCCGGCGGGGCCTCGCCCAGGGGCAGCGCGTCGGAGCGGCTGAGCGGGGTGTCGGAGACCTTCCAGTCGCCCAGCAGGGTCCGGGGGTCGCGGCGGTCGAGCCGGCTGGTGCTGCGCCGCTCGTAGTTGCCCCGGTCCAGCAGCACCGCTTGGATCCACGGATCGTCGCCCACGATCCGGCCGATGACGAAGCCCAGGCCCTCCGTGTGGCGGAACGCCGAGCCCGCGAAGCCGCCCATGTCGCCCAGCGGGACCAGCACGCGGGTCTGGGTGTCCAGCAGCGAGTAGGTGCCCTGGTGATCGCTACAGGTGGACCAGCTGGCGTGCTCGAGCAGCATCAGGCGATCGCCGGTGGCCCCGATGAGGGCGGAGCCGGGCAGCAGCCGCTGCGGGCGGCCGTCGATGTCGACCGTCTCCACGAACGAGATGCCCGCGGTGTGGGTGCGATGCTTCTTGCGCCACATCGGCCCGTCGAAGCTCACCCCGCGCCGCTCCATGTCGATCGTCAGCGGGGTGCGGGACACCCCGCTGCGCCCGTAGACCTCGATCTCCGCGAGGTGGACCGGCGCGTCGTCGTGGACCTCGGTGATCTCCACCGTGATGTTGCGGGTGAGCACCGGCTCGCCGAGCAGCACGTGCCAAAGCCCCGGCTCGTCGGCCAGCCGCGCCTCTCCCCAGCCGTCGGCGGTGTGCACTCGGACCAGCGCGGGTCGGGTGTGGGGCTGCTTGGGCGGGGTGGCGGCGAACAGGCGGACCGCCTCCACCTCGGCCGGCTCGGGAAAGTGCAGGCCGATGGCGCAGGCTCGCTCCGGGCCGAGCTTGCAGGTCCAGCTCGTGCGGAGATCGTCGTCGTGGACGCTGCGGGCCGCGCCCTCGCCCTCTTGCGACCACTCGGGGATCTCCGCCGCGCCGGCCAGCGCCCGCTGTTTGATGAGCTTGGTGAGGCTGAAGCCCATGTGCTCGCCGCTCTTGGCCGGGAAGCGGAGCTTTCGTTCGGCGCGCACGAGCGGCTGGGGCGGCAGCGAGCCGCCGCCGAGATCGGGGGGCACGTCGAGGACCACGTCGTCGTCGCTCTTCGCCGGGGCGGGGGGCGGATCGTCCATGCCCATCCAGTGCTTGAACTCCGTGCAGCCCGAGAGCATCAGCAGTGCGCCGAGCCAGAGATGAGAGCGGGATGGGGTGAGCACGTGCTGGCATTGGTAGCACGGACCGAGGACGACCAGCGACGCGGTGGCGTGCTCGCAGGCGACCGCAACGCCGATGTACGACCGAGGCACGACCGATGTATGGCCGAGCACGATGATGCATGCCGCCGTCGGTGCGGCCATGCACGCGTCGCGGGCAAGAGATTTCTGCTTGACGGTGCCTCGTTCATGTCGCATAGGAAACGAGTCATGATCACGAAGCGACAGACGACCGATCTGCGCGACGGCCTGCTTCGGCAGGGCGGTCGCAGCGATTCGGCTCTGCCCGTGATCGCGCCAGCCCCCGCGGACGGCGCAACCGGTCAGTTGGATCGGTAGGACCACATCTCGAGCGAGAGGCCCTCCAGCGCCCTTCTAGGGCGCGCCAGAGGACCGGACGAGGACGAGGCGATGCGTCGTCGAGCGAGCGTCATCGATCCGAGCGCGGATCGCTGGCGATCGCAGCCTAGCAGCCCGTGGTGAAACCCTCGCGCGGCCATAACACCGCCCCCGCGGCTCATGCCTTCGTTGCTCATCGGTTGATTACGCCCGGTAAACGCCCTCTTCGCGCCTTGGCACGAGCCGCGCTGACGGCGTTCTGACCCCACGAGGGTCTCACCACGGGCTGCTAGGGCAGCGTAGCTGCCTACGCGGGAGCGCATCCCCTCGGCTTCGGCTTCGGCTTCGGCTCTCACGACGCGACCTCGTCGGTCGTGCTCGTGGGAGCGCGGAGTTCCGATGGCTTCTTCTTGGTCGCCGTGGCCTCGGCGTCGTGGACTCTGGGTGGGTCTGCGACGCCGGGGCCTGGGGCTGAGGCTGCGCCTCGGATCCGACCGTGAACGCCTTCCTCTCGACACCATGCCCAGAACCGAGAACGAAACGATGACCAAGCAGCACATCAATGTCGGAACCATTGGACACGTCGATCACGGCAAGACCACGCTGACCGCGGCCATGACCACGGTGATGGCCGAGCGCAACGGCGGCCAGGCGCGCGCCTTCGACGAGATCGACAACGCGAAGGAGGAGAAGGAGCGGGGGATCACCATCGTGGCGTCCCACGTGCAGTACGAGTCGGCCGCTCGCCACTATGCCCACATCGATTGCCCGGGGCACGCCGACTACGTCAAGAACATGATCACGGGCGCGTCCCAGATGGACGGGGCGATCCTGCTGGTCGACGGCAGCCAGGGCCCGCAGTCGCAGACCCGCGAGCACATCGTGCTCGCCCGCCAGGTCGGGGTGGAGCACATGATCGTGTTCATCAACAAGGTCGACATCGCCGACGCGGAGATGCTCGAGCTGGTCGAGCTGGAGGTCCAGGAGATGCTGTCCACCTATGGCTACGAGGACGTGCCCATCGTGCGGGGCTCGGCCCTGCGGGCGCTGCGGGGCGAGGACGTCCAGCCCATCCTCGAGCTGGTGGAGGCGATGGACCGCAGCATTCCCGAGCCCGCCCGCGACCTCGAGGCTCCGTTCCTCATGCCCATCGAGGGGGTCTGCACGATCCCCGGGCGCGGCACGGTGGTGACCGGTCGGGTCGAGCGGGGCAGCGGGCCGAGGTCGGGTTCCGGCTCGACGAGCCCGTGGCGTGCGAGCCCGGCATGCGCTTCGCCATCCGTGAGGGGGGCCGGACCGTCGGGGCCGGCTTCGTGACCGAGGTGGGCTGAAGCGCGCCGAACAAGACCGGGGGCGGGGATCCGCTCCGCCCCCGGAGACGATCGAACATCGGTGAGTGGTCCAGCGGCTAGGGTACCTGTTTCGGATACAGGAGATCGCGGGTTCGAGTCCCGCCTCACCGACCACAGCGCTCGAAGAAGAGATATCGGCGTGTAGTCCAGCGGCCAGGACACTTGCTCGGGGAGCAAGAGATCGCAGGTTCGAATCCTGCCACGCCGACCAGGAGGTCTTCGAGGGCCGAGGGCCGGCCTGACGCGCTCAGCCCTCGAAGACCTCGGTCACGTGCGTGGCCGTGACCGCCCGCTCGAACCATCGCCCGAGCAAGGCTTCGTCCTTGCACGCGTGGATCTTCGCCCGCTGCTCGTCGGTGGTGGCCAGCCCGCGCATGCGCATCAGATCCAGCAGCAGCTCGGCCTTGCCCTCGGCCTTGCCCTCGGCCTTGCCTTCCGCCTTGCCCTCCGCCTTGCCCTGGACGAGCCCCCGGGACTCGCCTTCGGCGATGAGCTGCTCTCGGATGGTGGCGTACATCAGGCGGGTCTCCTCGAGGACGGCTTCGACCAGTATACCTCTCAACGGCGACTCGGGCTCGAACGCGGCCACGAAGTAGGTGAGGAAGGGCTCGACGGCGACGGGACCCCATGTCTCGGCGATGAAGTCCAGCAGCCGGCCCAGCGCTGCGGCGCGCTCGCCGATGGCCACCTCGGGCCTTCGGGCCAGCCACAGCAGGGAGCGGGCCATCTCGGCGCGGGCGCGCCAGCGATCCCGCGCGAGCTGGTCGCGGGTCACCTGCTCGTCCAGCAGAGACTCGCTGAGATCGTCGACGGCGAACACCAGCTCGATGGGAGACGGAAATGCGTCTCCGAGCTCGGCCGGAACGTCGAGCATCGCGGACAGCCGACGGGGCAGGGTCCAGCCCGAGGGGCCCTGATACAGGAGCACCGGCACGACCATGGGGACGGTCTTGGTGCCCGCGTGCTCCCGCAGGTAGCGCTCGTAGAAGCGGCCCACGTACACCAGGAATCGAGCCGCCATGGCGGCGTCGGGGGTGCTCTGGTGCTCGAGCACGACGTAGACCGAGACCCGGACCTCCGCGCCCTTCAGCGCGATCGAGTACAGGATGTCGGTGGTTCGAGGGCGGAGGCTCGCGTCGATGAACGACGTGGGCTCGACCGTCAGTGAGTCCCAGTCCAGCTGGGCGCACAGAGACGCGGGCAGCACGTGCTGAAGCTCGACGGCCGCGGTCTCGCGTATGGTGAAGATCCGCTTGATCAGCCCATCGTGAGGGTGATGGGCGATGGTCTCGTCGTAGATTCGCTTGGGCATCGCGTCGTCGCGGACGCTACCGTGTTCGATCGACGCTGAGCAGTGGGAGAAAAGGTCCACCCACGGCGGGTGGTCACGGATGTACCAGTGCGTGAGGCGCGAGGGCGTGAGGGCGCGAGGGCGTGAGCGGAGAGGAAGATTGCACCGACGGCGGGTGGTCACTGATGTACCAGTGCGTGAGGCGCGAGGGCGCGAGGGCGCGAGGGCGCGAGGTCGCGAGGTCGCGAGGGCGTGAGGTCGCGAGGGCGTGACGGATCGGAGCGAGCGGCGAGCACGGAGGCGCGGCTCCGACCGCGGTCCATCCCCGGCGGCTGGAATCCTCACGCTTCGTCGATCCAGTGAATTTCCATTTCTCGTGATCACGAGGCGACCGGTCCGGACAACCCCGCCCGTCACCCCGAGGGGTGCCCCCACACTCGGAAGTCACGACATGATCCATCGGAACCGATCCCTTCGCGCAATCACCCTTCCCGTGCTGAGCCTGGCGTTCCTGCCCGGCTGCCCCATCATCACGCCCGATCTGGGCCAGACGACCTCTGGCACGTCCGGCGGCCCGTCCGACGCCTCGACCTCGGCCGGAGACGGCGTGGATTCGACCGGAGCGGCCGGCGAGTGTCCGCCGCTGCTGCCCGCAGACGTGAGCGCCGACGCCACGCTGCCGGCCGGCTGCCGCTCGGTGGCGGAAGGGCTGGCCATCGACCATCGCCTGGAGCTCCAGCCCGGCGTGGAGCTGCGCTTCGAGGCCGCCGGCGGGCTGGTGGTCGGCCCGAGCGGCGTGCTCCGGGCGATCGGGACCGCCGCCGACCCGGTGATCCTGACCGCGGCGGGCGAGGCGGGCTGGCAGGGCGTGCGCTGGCACAGCTCCACCAGCTCCGACAACCGCCTCGAGCACGTCACGCTCGACGGTGCGACCGAGGTGGCGCTGCACGCCAGCGGCGACACCCGCCTGCAGATCAGCAACAGTGAGATCAGCGGCGCGGCCGAGGCGGGGCTGAGGGCCGATCCGGGCGCGGAGCTCACGCTCGAGTCGTCCATCCTGCGGGGCAACGGCGTGCCGCTGTCGCTGGGCATCGACGTGGTCAGCGGCGTGGCCGGCGACAACGAGCTGAGCGACAACGACCAGCCGGCGGCGCGGGTCGAGGGCGGAACGCTCACCGACGCGGCGCGATGGGAGGCGATCGGGGTGCCCCTGCGCTTCACCGGCGATGCGTACATCGAGGGCGCGCTCGAGCTGGCCCCGGGGGTGGAGATCGAGATGCCCCAGGACGCGCGCTTCGACGTGAGCGTGACCGGCTCGCTGCGCGCGGAGGGGACCGCGGGCGCGCCCATCGTGATGCGCGGGCAGCAGGACGAGCGCGGCTACTGGCAGGGGCTGAGCGTGGCCTCCCAGACCAGCGCCAATGTGCTGTCGCACTGCGAGCTGAGCAACGGAGGGGCGAGCGGCTGGAACGGGGCGGTGGATTCGGTGGCAATGGTGTGGCTGACCGACCAGGCCAAGCTCCAGATCTCCCACTGCACGCTGCGCCGCAGCGGGGGCGCGGCGGTGGGCTCGATGGAGCGGGTCGACCTCTCCGGGTTCGCCGACAACGTCATCGAGGACAACCGCCACACCCTCCAGCTCAACCCCCAGGTGGTGGCGGCCGTGGAGGCGAGCAATGCGTTCGTCGACAACGACGAGGACTACGTGCGGGTGGGGCGAGAGAACGCCAACACCCACGGCATCGACGCGACGGCGACCTGGGCGGCGCTGCCGGTGGCCTACCGGGTGATGGATCGGTTCTACGTGGGCGCGGCGCTGACGGTAGAGGCCGGGGCGGTGGTGCAGGTGATGCAAGACCGCCAGATCGTGGTGCAGCCGGCCGGCTCGCTGCGCGCGGTGGGCACGGCCTCAGCGCCCATCCGGTTCGTGGGCGTCGAGGCGCTGCCGGGCTACTGGAAGGGCCTGCAGGTGGAGTCGGTCTCCGCCTCCAACGAGCTGCGGCACGTGGAGGTGCGGCACGCGGGCTCGAGCGGCTTCAACGGCAGCGACCAGTCCGACGGGGCGCTGTACATCGAGGGCTCGCTGATGCTCGCCGACAGCGTGGTGGCCCAGTCCGGGGGGCACGGCGCGGTGGTCTGGGAGGGGCAGCTGCTGGGGTGCGAGGGCGTGCAGTTCCAGGACAACGCCAAGGACGACGTCTACGTCTGGGGGGACGGGACGACGGCGTGCCCCTAGACGGCACGGGCCGGGGTCACGCCTGGGCGTGACCCGCCTTGCGCCTCACCGAGGTCATCCAGCGTTCGAAGTCCCCGAGGGTGGACTGGGCCAGCGCGGGGTCGTCGGTGAGGCGCTCGACCTCTTCGCGCAGCAGCTCCCGGGCGCGACGCAGCCGGCTGCGCACGGTGCCGTGGGGGATCTCGAGCACCACCGCGAGATCGGCCGACGGTAGTGACTCCCAGTAGAACAGCTCCACCGCGATCTGCAGATCGATCGGCAGCCGTCGCAGGGCTCGCAGCAGCAGCGCCTGCTGCTCGTGCTCGACCACGAGCTGGGTGGGCGAGGCGTCGAGGTCGGCCACGCGGCTGTCTTGGAAGTCGGGCCCCTCGTGGCCGCCGTAGCGGCCCTCGCGGTGCCGCAGCAGCTGGTTGCGCGCGACCGCGAACAGGAACGTGCGAAAGCTGGCGTCGCCCCGCATGCGCGTGCGGGCCTCGAGGCACCCCAGGAACGTCTGCTGCACCAGGTCGTCCACGTCGCGCCCGACCTTGTTGCAGAAGAACCGATAGATCGGTTCGAAATGGCGATCGAACAGGGCTTCTCCGGCCGCATCGTCGCCGTCCCGCCACGCATCGAGGAGCTCGAGGTCCGCTGTCGGGGACACCGATCGCATGGTAGAGCACCCCAACATGGCGGGCACGCAGGCATCGATGCTCGGCGCCGACCCGCCGCTGCACGGCGTCCGGCTCGAAGCAGATCGGGTAGAGGTTCGCCTGACTCGCTCGGCGGTCAAAGCGCGACTGTTCGGTCGCGCGCCGGAGGCCACCCGCATCGGCCGGTTCGTGGTGCTCGAGCGCGTGGGCATGGGCGGGATGGGGATCGTCTACGCGGCGTACGACCCCCAGCTCGACCGACGGGTGGCGCTCAAGGTCATGCGCGACGACGTGGTGCGGTCGCGCCGACCTGCGCGGCAGCGCATGCTGCTGCGCGAGGCGAGGGCCATGGCCCGCGTGTCCCACCCCAACGTGGTGGCGGTCTACGACGCGGGCACGGTCGACGGCCAGGTGTTCGTGGCCATGGAGTTCGTTCGTGCGCCCACGCTGCGCCGGTGGCTGGAGCAGCCCCGCGCGGTGGACGAGCGGCTGCGGGTGATGCTCGAGGCCGGGCAGGGGCTGGCCACCGCCCACGCCGCGGGCCTGGTGCACCGCGACTTCAAGCCCGAGAACGTGCTGGTGCCCGACGACGCGGCGGTGCGGGTGACCGACTTCGGGCTGGCCCGGGCGGTGGGCTCGGAGGACGCCTCGCGCTCGGGCGCGGTCTGGAGCGCGGCCGCCCGCAGCAGCACCGCGCTCACCCTCGGGTGGGCGGGCACGCCCGCGTACATGTCCCCGGAGCAGCTGCGGGCCGACGCGGTGGATGCTCGAGCGGATCAGTGGGCGTTCTGCGTGGTGCTGTACGAGGTGCTGGCCGGAGTTCGGCCCTTCGAGGCGGACGTGCTGGCGGCGATGGCCGAGGGCCACGCGGTGACGTGCCCGCCCCTGCCCGACGGCGCGGCCGGCCCTCGGGTGCGGGCGGTGATCGAGCGCGGCTTGTCGCACGATCCCGGCCAGCGCTTCGAGGGCATGGCGGAGCTGCTCGAGGCCCTGCGGCCGCCTCGGCGCTCGCGGGCCACGTGGGGGCTGGTGGCGCTGGGCGTGGGGCTGGCCAGCCTCGGCGCGGTGGTCCTGGGGATGCGGCGCCCCCAGCCGCCCACCTGCCCGCGGGCGAGCGCGCGCATGGCCGGGGTGTGGGACGACGCCACCCGCGATCGGATCGGCGCCGCCCTGCGCGAGGCCAGCCCGGGGCTGGGGGCCGACACCTGGGCCCGCGTGCAGCCGGCGCTCGAGGCCCGCGCGACGCGGTGGCTCGATCTGCGGCAGGAGGGCTGTCGGGCCCACGAGGGCGGGGAGATGTCGGACGAGCTGCTCGACCTGCGCATGGCCTGCCTCGACGCGCGCCATGGCGAGCTGCGGGCGCTGGTCGACACGCTCGCGCAGGCCGACGCCGAGATCGTCGCCCACGCGGTCGAGTCGACGGTGCGGCTGGCCCCGCTGTCGTCGTGCACCGATCCTCGGGTGCTGCGGGCGCTGATGCCCCCGCCGCCGGCCGGCGAGCAGCGCGAGGCGGTGGCTTCGCTGCGGGCGTCCGTGGACCACGCCCGCGCGCTGCGGCGCTCGGGCAAGACCACCGCGGCTCGGCCGGTCGTGGAAGCGGCGGTCGTGGAGGCGGAGGCGCTGGGCGATCCGGGCCTGATCATCGAGGCTCGCCTGGAGCGCGGGCACATCCGCGCCGAGCTGGCCGATCGCGAGGGGGCCGCGGCCGATTTCGACGCGGTGATCGAGCAGGGCGGGCGGGTGCGCTACCTGGGCGCGGTGATCGAGGCGGCGGTGGCCCTGGTCGACCTGGTGGGGGTGGACCAGGCCCGCGTCGAGGCGGGCCTCGACGTCGCTCGCATGGCCTCGGTGGCGGTGGCCCTGGGGGGAGGATCCGAGCTGATGCGGGCGCGGCTCCAGCTGGCGCGGGGGCGGGTGCTCTACCTCGCGGGGCGCACCGAGGAGGGGCTGGGGGCCACCCGCGACGGCATGCGGCAGCTCGAGCAGCTCGACGACGACGAGCGGGCGCAGCTGGAGCGGGCGGGGGCGCTGCGGCTCATCGCCAAGCTGGCCCTCGCGCGCGACGACTACGACGAGGCGCGCGAGCACGCCCGGCAGGCGCTGGTGATCTACGAGGAGCTGCTGGGTCCCGAGCACCCGGAGGTCGCGGACACCCTGGCCCATGCCGCCGCGGCGGCGCTGCGGGCGGGGGAGATCGAGGCCGCCCGCGAGGGGTTCGAGCGCGCGGCCGAGATCCAGCTGCGGGCCTACGGCGATCGGCACCCGCTGTACGGCCGCACCGTGCTCAACCTGGGCACCGTGATCCAGGCCGGCGGCGATCGGCTCGGCGCGCGGCGAGCCATTCGGCAGGCGGTCGACGTGCTCGAGGCCTCGCTGGGCGTCGACGATCCGCGGGTGGCGGTGGCGTGGGTGAACCTCGGCGGGGTCGAGGCCGATCTCGAGCACTACGACGCGGCCGAGCAGGCTTACCAGCGCGCGCTCGAGGGGCTGCGCGCCAGCATGGGCGAGCGTCACCCCCAGACCGCGCTGGCGCTGGCCAACCTCGGGCGGCTGCAGCTGCTGCGCGGCGACGTGGCGGCGGCGATCGACAGCCTCCGCCGGTCGCTGGAGATCCGCGAGCAGGTGCTCGGCCCCGATCACACCGACACCGGGCGATCCCACCATGCGCTGGGCGAGGCGCTTGCCGCCGCGGGAGAGGACGCGGCGGCGATCGAGGCCTATCGAACCGCGGAGGCGGTGATGATCGAGGCTCGGGCGCCCGCGCTGGCGCTGGCGCGGGTCCGCGGCAGCTGGGGGCGCCTGGCGTGGACCCGCGGCGAGCGGGGCCGGGCGCGGGCGCTGTTCGAGCAAGCCTGGCCGGGGCTGGAGGCCGAGGAGATCGAGGAGATCGAGGCGATGTGCGGCGCCCGCTGCCGGCGGTAGCGGGCCTGGGGTGAGAGCGGACGGCCGAGGGCTGCACCCGCGCACGCGCGGCCGACGACCCGGCGTAGCTTTGGTGAGCGCGACCGAGTCCGTTGCGGAGGCCATCGGGTCTCCGACATGTGTTCACCCGATCGGGCGCCCGGGCGTATCGGGAGCGGCGTGACGACCCGACGGCTCGATCTCGTCTCTGGCCCCCTCGCGGCCCTCTTCGCCCTGCTGGCCCTCTCCGGCTGCGAGGGCTCGGAGAGCGCCGATCCCGAGGCGAGCGATTCCTCTGGCACCGACGCCACCACCACCACCGGCGGCCCGCTTCCCGGCGACGACTCGACCACCGACGCACCCGAGGGCTCGACCTCCGCTGGGGCCGACACCACCACCGCCGCGGGCAGCGACGAGAGCACGGACGACAGCAGCACCGGCGAGCCGCCCGCGCAGACGGTGCCCGTGTTCGTCGCGCTGGGCGACGGTGGCTGGACGGCCACCTCGTGCGACGGCGGGCAGACGTGGACGCACCACGCGTTCTCCGACGAGCCGGGCGACCACACCCCGTGGACCTCGTTCGGCGGTCTGGCGTTCGGCGGCGAGGCGTTCGTGGCCGGCTTCGGCTGGGGAGCGCCGGGGGTGCTGACCTACTCGGCCGACGGCGTGACCTGGGAGGTGCTCGGCGACGATGCCTTCGTCGAGGACGGCATGCCGGTCGGCTACGCGCAATCGACCGGCGGGGTGGCCTACACCGGCCAGCGCTTCCTCGCGTTCGGCTCCACCGTGTGGGCCTCGGACGACGGCCTGGCGTGGGAGCCGGCCGGGGTCTCGCTGCCCTCGGGCGCCCAGCAGCTGCGACAGCTGCGGGCGTTCCCGAAGGAGGGCCTGGTGGTGGCGGCGGTCGAGAACCAAAACGGCAACAACCATGCCCAGGGCAACTACGTGGTGGTGAGCGACGACGACGGGGCCACCTGGTCGGAGGGCGAGGGCTACCACTCCGATTGCGCGCACCCCATCCAGCACCGCGGCGACATCGAGCTGCGCGGCGACACCCTGCTGGTCTCCGCCCAAGACCTGTGCCGGTCTCCCGATCGCGGGCAGACCTGGGAGGTGACCCTCGATCCCTTCGAGGGGGGCACCCGAGATCTGTTCTCCGACGACGAGTCGTTCTGGGCCGTGTCGGGGTCGCGGCTGCTCCGCTCCGCGGACGGCATCGACTGGGTCGAGCAGGCGGACGTGGGCACCACCCTGCGCGCGGCGGCCTACGGGGATGGGGCCTACGCGGCGGTGAGCAGCACCGGCACCGCGTTCTTCTACAGCAGCGACGGTCAGAGTTGGTCGCCCGGGACGCTCGACTGGACCCCCGAGGGGGACCGCGCGGTGCGTGATTTCGGGGTGGGCGCGTATCTCTCGGCCTGCGAGCCCCCGGCTCGGTAGCGTGGCGAGGCGTGGCGAGGCGGAGCGCCGCGAGTCGCGGCGTGCGAGACGGGTGATCGGGTGATCACCTGGACGGCGGGTCCGGCTCGGCGCCATGCTGGTGGCGTCGTGGTGCAGTGGGCTGACCTCGGGGGGATCGTCCGGCGGGGCGCGTGGGGGGGCGTGCTCGTGGCGAGCGTGCAGCTGGCCGCGTGCCGGCAGCCCAACCCCGAGTGGCAAGGCCCCGGCGACGGCAGCAGCTCGACCGGCGAGCTGGTCGGTGGCGAGGACCCGAGCGGCGAGGCGTCCGGCACGGGCTCGAGCACCTCGCCGTCGCCCGAGGCGTGCGCGCTGGTCGGCGAGCTGGGCGAGGGCGACTGTCCCTCGGCGTGCACCTCGTGCAACGGGGGGCGCTGTCTGGTGGCGTGCGCGGGCCCCGACGCGTGCCAGGACGAGGAGCGCTCGTGTCCCGAGGGCTGGCCCTGCGATCTCGTGTGCAGCGGCGGCGATGCGTGCAGGGGCGCCGCGCTGTTCTGCCCGCCCGACGCCGACTGCACGGTCACGTGCTCCGGAGAGAGAGCCTGCGAGGACGCCAACATCGAGTGCGGCGTGCTGGAGTGCATGGTGGCGTGCTCGGGCGCCAAAGCGTGCGACGCTCTGGAGGTGCACTGCGGCCCCTCCGACACCCGGGTGACGTGCAGCAATCCCAACGAGGTGATCCTCGAGTCGGTCGACGGGGCGTGCGCCTGCGAGGCGATCGGCTGCACATAGCCTCGGGGCCGGGGCGAGGCTCACGGCGGGGCAGGCCGGCTCACGTCGCGGGGCCACCGACCAGCGCACGCACCTCCTCGAGGATCACCGGCAGCCCGGGCCCCGACAGGCGATGATCGTCGTCGACCTCGCGCAGCCGGGCGCCGTGCTCTCGGGCGAAGCGACGGCTGTGCTCGATGGGGATCACCGTGTCGCCGGTGCCGTGGATCACCATGGTGGGGGCGGGGCAGCGCAGCGCCTCCACCGTGCCGGGGGGCAGCGGGAGCATCAGCGCCGGAGCGCACAGCACCAGGCCCGGCACCACCACGCCCCGGTCCGCCGCCATGATCGCGGCCACCAGCCCCGCGATCCCGCCGAAGCTCGAGCCCACCAGCAGCGGCGGGGCGGGGGCGTCGAGCAGCGCCTCGAGCAGCCCCGCGATCCGCTCGCCGAGGTCCCGGCCGCGGCCGTCGGGGGCCACCACGGCATGGCCGGCGTCGATGAGGGCCTGCGACTTGCGGCCGATGGGGGCCGATTCCAGGCCGTGGGCGAAGAGGATCGTCATGGCGTGCCGTCGGGAGCGGGAGCGGGGGCGGGAGCGGGAGCGGGGGCGAGGGTGCCCAGCGCGTGCAGAGCATAGATGTTGTCGGGATCGTCCTGCACCATCCGCCGCAGCTCGGCCAGCGCCGCGTCGGCCTCGCCGCGTCGGATCGCGGCGTGGAGGCTGCCCGGCAGATCGTGGGCGTGCAGCAGCCGATAGCCGCGGGCCTCGGCCAGCGCCGCGTTGGGCCCGTGGGTGCGCACGTACACCAGCGCCCGGCGGCTGGCGTGCACCAGCGTCCACGCGGGCTCGAGGTCGAGGTGCAGCCGGCCACGGTCGTGGGGCACGTTGTCGAGGAACACCCACTGCAGGTCGCGCTCGAGCGCCTCGCGGCGGAACGCCCGGGGGTCGCGGAGGCAGCGGACGTAGTGCTCGACGAACGCGGCGGGGTAGACCAGATCGGTGCGGCCGTCGATGTATACGCGGTGCCGCGGCCACAGGTGGAAGATCAGGAAGCCGCCGTAGCCGAACTCGTTGAACATCGCCCCGCGGGGGTGCAGCGCCTCGGGCAGCTGCTGCACGAAGGCCACGCCGCGCTCGGGGAAGTGGGCGGGGGCCAGCGCCGGCCCGGGCAGCGCCACCGGGCGGGCGAGCGTGGAGGCCAGCAGCACGCCCGCGGCCGACAGCGAGATGAGCCCCCGCGCCCGCCCCTCCCACGCCCGCGACAGCACGGCCAGGCCGCTGGCGGCCGGCCCCGCGCCCAGCAGGGCCAGCACGGGCAGGTGCCGCATCGAGCCCAGGCCCAGCCCGAAGGCCATGGCGGCCAGGGCCAGGTCCCAGGGCGCCCACGGGCGGAGCTTGCCCAGGCCCAGGGCCGTGCCCGCCGCGGTCAGGCCGATCGTGGCGAAGCTGGCCGGGGTGAGCACGGCGACGAGCTCCACGCTCACCGGCGCCCACTCGGTGATGAGCGGGCTGTGCTTGCCCATCAGCGCCACCGTGGTGGTGACGATGGCGATCCCGTAGGGCGTGACCAGGCAGCCCAGGCCCGAGCCCACCGCCACCAGGGCGGGGCGTCGCCAGTCGCGGTCGCGGCCCAGGCGAGCCTCGAGCATGCACGCGGCCGCGTACGCGCCCAGCACCACCGGCAGCAGCAGGGCGGCCCGGTGCAGGTTGGCGTTGAGGATGGTCAGCGGCACCACCCAGCCCAGGCCCCGCGCGCCCCGGCGGTCGCGCTCCACCAGCACCAGCCCCGCCACCAGCACCAGCAGCGACAGCGACGCGGCGCGCTCGGTGAAGCGAAACGCCACCGCGTCGAGGGTGGCCGCGCTCACCACCACCGCCAGGGCCACCGGCACCCGTCGCTCGTGCCGCAGCAGCCGCCACACCAGCCACGCGGTGGTGCCGAACGCCAGCGCCTTGAACCCGATGATCGCGGCCGGGCCCCCGAGGCGCCACAGCCCATGGAAGAGGATCGCCCCGCCCCAGTCCTTCCATACCCACGGGGCGTCGGGGTGGGTGTGCGAGAACGGATCGGTGCTCAGGTCGGGCTCGCCGGCCAGCATCAGCTCGCCCAGCCGCATGTGCCACCACAGATCGAGGTCGATGATCGGCCGCAGCCCGTGCACCGCCACCGCCACCGCCAGCAGCACCAGCGCGATCCACTCCACCGCCGAGGGCCGGGTCACCGCGACCAAGTCACCACGGTTCCAGGGCACGGGGCTAGGCGAATTCGGCTTGACGGGTATCGACTACGACTGTAGTACTACGAGCGTAGTCGAGTCGTATGGCCCCTCCGCCTCAGCTCAGCGATCAGCAGCTCGCGTTCATGCGGGTGCTGTGGGATCGGGGCGAGGCCACGGCGCAGGAGGTCCAGAGCACGCTCACCGAGCAGGGCCAGTCGCTGGCGCCGACCACCGTGGCCACCGTGCTCACGCGGCTGGAGCGGCGGGGGCTGGTGGCGCATCGTCGTCGCGGCCGACAGTACGTCTATCGAGCCCGCGCGGGCGAGCCGGAGATCCGCCGCTCCATGCTCGCGCGCCTCACCGATTTCTTCTTCGGTGGCGATCCCGACGCGCTGGTCTCCCACCTCACGGCCGGGCACGGCCTGGGCGAGGAGGACCTGGAGGAAGTCCGGCGCCTCATCGTCGACGAGGAGCGAGGGCATCGCCGGGAATCGAACGACGGGGGCGGTGGTTAGCCGCCGCTTCGAACACGCACCCCAGGAGTTGGACATGATGGAGTGGGTCTTGACCTACGCGGTGCACAGCACCGTGTTGATCGCCGTGGTGTGGCTCTCGACGAGCGTCGTCGCTCGGCTCTCGCTGGGCACCCGAGAGGTGCTGTGGAAGGTGGCCTTGCTGGGCCCGCTGGTCACGGCCACCGTGGTCACGGCCACCGGGGTGCCCTCGCTGTGGGGCGCGCTGCCCGTGCCCGCCGTACTGCGCACCGAGCCGGTGGCCTCGCTCCCGCCCGCGGCGGCCGGGGCCGGTGACGCCGGGGCCGGCGCGGCGACGGCCGAGGCCGCCGCGGTCGAGCACCGGATCGTCCGGCATCGCGCGGGCGAGCTGCAGATCACCGCCGTCCGCCATCGCGCTGCGGCGCCCGGGCCCGCCGGGGCCGTCGTCGCCGCTCCCGCTCCCGTCGAGCCCACCACCGTATGGCCGCTGGTGCTGCTGGGCCTGTGGGGCCTGGGGGCGGCCGCGGCCCTCGGCCGGCTGGGGTGGGCCGCGTCGCGGCTGCGCACCCAGCTGAAGGGTCGCCGCGACGTCGTGGAGGATCCGGTGCTCGAGAGCTTCTTGGAGCTGTGCAGCAAGGCCGGCCTGCGCAAGCGCCCGCGCCTGACCGCCTCGGCCCACCTGCGCTCGCCCATCGCGCTGGGGCGCCGGGAGATCTGCCTGCCCGAGCGCGCGGTCGACAGCCTCAGCCCGCCGCAGCAGCAGGGCATGCTCGCCCACGAGATGGCCCACCTCGTGCGCTTCGACCCGCTGTGGTCGGTGGCGGTGGCGGTGGTCGAGGCGGTGTTCTTCTTCCAGCCGCTCAACCACCTCGCGCGCCGCAAGATCCAAGAGGTGGCCGAGTACCAGTGCGACGACTGGGCCGCGCGCCAGACCGGCACCGGCGTGCACCTCGCCAAGTGCCTGGCCGAGGTCGCCCGCTGGGTCGAGGACGGCCCGCCCATGAGCTCGCCGGTGGTGGCCATGGCCGATCGCGGCTCGCCCATCGTCCGCCGGATCACCCGGCTGCTGCACCAGCGGCGCACGGGCGGTCGCGTGCATCCGGTGGGGCGGGTGGCGATGGTGATGGGCACCCTCGCCGCGGTCATCGCGGTCGTGCCGGGGCTGTCGCAGGCCGAGGCCCCCTCGCCGGTCCTGGCCCTCGCGCCGGCCGACGCATCGGCGCCCGTCGTGGCCTCCGCTGGGCTCGTCGGCGGGGTGGTGTTCGAGGACCGCTCCGACGGCGGGCACGATCGCTCGCACCTGCGGGTGCAGGCGGGGGGCGAGGTGGTGGAGATCGAGGTCGAGGCGCGTCGGCCCGCGCCCGCTCCACCGCCTCCGGCCCCGCCGCTGCCGCCCGAGCCTCGCTCCGAGCTCGTCATCATCGGCTCGCTGGGGGCATCCCCCTGGGGCGGCTGGTGGGGGGGCTGGCTGGGCGACGATCTGTTCGGCTTCGGGGGCATCGAGCTGATGCTCGGCCCGGTCCATCACCACCACGATCACGACCGTGGGTGGCGGGAGCGGGCTCGGGCCGAGCGCGACTGGGCGCGGGCCGAGCGTGACTGGGCGCGGGCGGAGCGTGACCGGGAGCGCGCGCGCGTGCGGCTAGAGCGCGAGGTCGAGCGGGAGGTCGAGCGGGAGATCGAGCGAGAGCTGGGCCGCGGCCCGTGGCCCTCGATCTTCGGGGTGTCGCTGGGGGAGGCCGAGCTCGCCGACGACGAGCGCTCCGCCGTGTTCGAGCTCTGAGCTGTGGATCGGGCCCGGCGATCCCGGGAAGATCGGTGCGTATACTGAGGAGGTGGTAGCGCGCGAGCGACGATCGACGATGGTGCTGGCGACCGTGTTGCTCGGTGCGTGCGCCGATCGTGGCTCGGCCACCGAAGAGGACAGCGGCACCGCGGGCACGGCCTCCTCGGGCGGCATGATGGTGGGCGAGGTCACCGGACAGCCGGGCACCTCCGACTCGAGCGCCGATTCCACGGGCTCGAGCCCCACCACCTCGCCGCCGGGCACCGAGACCTCGCTCGATGGCGGGTCGTCGTCGGAGGCGACGGGCGCGGAGACCACCGGGCCCACGCCGGACTGCGCGCCGGACTGCCCCACCCATCCGCTCGATGTGCTGTTCGTGGTCGACAACAGCGCGACCATGGGGCCCGACCAGCTCAAGCTGGGCATGGCGCTCGACGGGCTGATGGACCAGCTGCAGCAGCTTCAGGTGCAGCAGGATCTCTACCTCGACCTCAACGTGATGGTGACCACCACCGACTTCGGCAACCCGCTGTGCACGCCGTTCGAGCCGCCCGGCTACGATCCGGCTCGTGGCTCGCCGGTGAGCTCGTCGTGCACCAGCCGGCTCGACCAGTTCACCGGGCTGGGAGGCAGCCCCGTGTTCACCGAGGCGTGCACCGAGGTCTGCCCGGTGGCGGTGGAGCCCCGCGGGTCGTTCGTGCACGTGGTGGGCCCCGACGACAACGTGCCGGGCGGCTCGGCTCGGCAGGCGCTGCAGTGCCTGCTGCCTCAGGGGATCTCGGGGTGTGGCTACGAGTCGCCGCTGGAGAACACGCTGCAGGCGCTCGACCCCTCGGCGAGGTGGAACCAGGGGGCCGAGCCGTTCCTGCGACCCGAGGCCGATCTCGCAGTGGTGGTGCTGACCGACGAGAGCGACTGCTCGATCGATGACGACTCGATGGTCGGCGATGCCAGCCTCCAGGCCATCGACCCCGACACCGGCCTGCCCGCGCCCTCGTCGGCGATGTGCTGGAACGCCGGGGTGACCTGCGACCCGCCCGACGGCACGGGGGTCTACGAGGGCTGCCAGCCCGCCGTGGGGCCCCTCCGAGAGGTGCAGCGCTACACCGGCTACCTGGTCGACGAGCTGGCGATCACCCAGGGCAAGGACGTGATGATGCTGGCGCTGGTGGGGGTGCCGCCCGTGCTCTCTCACGCTCCCGACGCGCCCTTCGAGCCGCTCATGGGCGGGGCGGAGGATCTGGTGGTGCGCGACTGGATCGACGGCGAGTACCCCATGGGCGACGTGGTGCCGGAGGAGTGGGCGGCGGGGATCGACGCGGCCGACAAGGCGTTCCAGCTGGGGGTCGGCCCGGGCTGCACCGGGCCCGACGGGGTGGGCGCGACCTCGCAGGGGCAGCCTCCGCTGCGGATCCAGGCGGTCTGCGAGGCGCTCGACGGCCAGGGCGGCACCCACTGCTGCATGGAATCGGTGTGCGACGAGGCCTACGGTCCGGCCATGCAGTGCCTGCGCGGGATGATCGAGACCGCCCTGTGAGGTGGGATACGGCGGGAGCGGGGCTCGAGTCGGCTTCGGCGGGGTGACCGGTGCCGACGCCGAGCATTGGGTAGCATGGGGCGTGCCCCTCGTCGCGGCTCCCGACACGGCCCTGCTGCTCGATGCGGCGGGGACGTTGCTGCATCCGGTCGAGCCGATCGCTCGGACGTACGTGCGCTTCGCGGCGCGGTACGGCGCGAGCGTCGAGGAGGGCGAGGTGGCGCGCCGGCTGCCGCGAGAGATGCTGCGCGCCCGCACGCGCCGCGCGATGCGACCCGACTGGCGGCCCTACTGGACCGAGGTGGTGGGCGGCGCGACCGGGTGCCGCTCACCGGCGCTGCTCGAGGCGTTGATGCAGTACTTCGAGCGGGGTGACGCGTGGCGGGTGGCCGACGGCGCGCGGGTGTGCGCGCGGGCGGTGGCCGAGCGCGGGATGAAGGTCGTGGTGGTCTCCAACTGGGACGTGCGGCTGCGCGCGACCCTGGGCGCGCTGGGGGTGCTCGACTGGATCGACGCGGCGATCATCTCGGCGGAGGTGGGGGTGGAGAAGCCCCACCCGGGCATCTTCCACCGCGCCTGCGAGCGGGTGGGGGTGTCGCCGGCCCGGGCGCTGCACGTGGGCAACGACGCCGAGAGCGACGTGCGCGGAGCCCGAGCGGCCGGCTGCCGGGCGCTGCTGTGGCCGGTCGACGTGGGCAGCTTCGCCGCGCTCGGTCGCCGGCTGCTGTCGCCCGTGTCCGCGAGGTCGGAGTCGCCCGCGTCATCGGAGTCGCCCGCGTCATCGGAGCCGTCGGCGGTCGACGGGACCGGGCCGGAGCCGGTATGAAGGCCCCCTTGGATCTCCGGCCTCGATCGTCGTCCCTCGCTCCGATCGGGATCGTGCTCGCCGGGCTCGGCGGGTTGTCGCCGCTGTCGTGCCGCGACGCGGAGCCCGAGGGGCCGCCGCCGATCGTGACGGTGAGCGACGCGGTCGACGTGCAAGAGGAGCTGTTCGAGTTCCAGTGCGAGTGCTACGCGCAGTTCCAGGGCCAGACCGCCGCCGAGTGCAACGACGACCCGCGGGGCAGCTTCAGCGAGGCCGAGGTGGCGTGCATCGAGGAGATCTTCGCCGCGCGGCCCGAGGCCTTCGAGGTGCTGCGGTGCGAGGCCGACGCCCTGCGGGGGCTGCTGAGGTGCGGGCAGGCGGTGGGGTGCCCCGGGGTCTTCACGTGCGCCGACGGGTCGAGCGTGGCCGACACCTGGGTGTGCGACGACTTCGAGGATTGCCTCGACGGCTCCGACGAGCTGGGCTGCCCCACCGCGTCGTGTGGGGACGGCGAGGCGATCCCGGTGTCGTGGGTGTGCGACGAGTTCCCCGATTGCCTCGACGGCACCGACGAGATCGGCTGCCCGCCCACGTTCTCGTGCGACGACGGCCAGCAGGTACCGGGCTCGTGGGTGTGCGACGGCGCGATCGACTGCCCCGACGGCTCCGACGAGGAGCAGGACTGCCCCGCCTCCTGCGAGGTGCCCTGGTTGGTGAAGCTGGTGGGCTGCGGCACCCTCGACGAGGCGCTGACCGATCAGGTCGACGCCTGCTTGGAGTTCACCTGCATCGACGACAAGATCATCGAGCGCCAGCGGGTGTGCGACGGCACGGACGATTGCTCCGAGCGCGAGGACGAGGCGTTCTGCGACGAGGGCAGCGGCAGCGGCAGCGACGGCGGCAGCGACGGCGCCAGCACCGGCTAGTCGATGTGCACGCGGAGGCGCTGGCGGCCCCACGCGCCGGCCGGGCCGTCGAACACGCCGGGGATGGCGTGCCCGCAGCCGGTGCAGTGCCCGTGGTCGTCGAGGCGGTACGCGCCCAGGTGGTACCACTCGCGCTCGATCACCACCTGGTCGCACGACGGGCAGCGGGTCGACTGCCCGACCTGGTCGTAGACGTTGCCGGTGTAGACGTAGCGCAGGCCGTGATCGAGCGCCTGCTGCCGCGCGCGCTGGAGGGTCTCGGGGGGCGTGCGCGGCAGGTCGCGCAGCTTGAAGTCGGGGTGGTACGCCGAGAAGTGGAGCGGCACGTCGGGCCCCAGCTCGTGGGCCATGAAGTCACACAGCCGGTCGACTTCCTCGCGGCTGTCGTTCTCGCCGGGGATGAGCAGGGTGGTGACCTCCAGCCACACCGGCGTGTTGTGCCGAACCCAGCGCAGGGTCTCGAGCACGGGCTCGAGGTGGGCGAAGCACAGCCGGTGGTAGAAGCGATCGGTGAACGCCTTGAGGTCGATGTTGGCCGCGTCGAGGCAGCCGAAGAACTCGGCCCGGGCCGAGGCACCGATGTAGCCGGCGGTGACCGCCACCGTCTTCAGCCCGCGCGCATGACAGGCGGCGGCGGTGTCGATGGCGTACTCGGCGAAGATCACCGGGTCGTTGTAGGTGAACGCCACGCTGCGCGCCCCGGCGCCCACCGCCGCGTCGGCGATGCGCTCGGGCATGGCGCGATCGGTGAGCCGGTCGGCCTCGCGGGCCTTGGAGATGTCCCAGTTCTGGCAGAAGCGGCAGCCGAGGTTGCAGCCGGCCGTGCCGAACGACAGCACGCTCGAGCCGGGCAAGAAGTGGTTGAGGGGCTTCTTCTCGATGGGATCGACGCAGAAGCCGGAGGCGCGGCCGTAGCTGCGCAGGACGATGCCCTCGCCCCGGCGCTGTCGCACGAAGCAGAAGCCGGCCTGGCCGTCGCGGAGCTTGCACTCGCGGGGGCACAGATCGCACTGCACCCGGCCGTCGGGGAGCGGGTGCCACCACCGGCCCTCGACCACGGTGGGATCCCGAGGATCGAGCGGGGTCGTCACGGGAGCCAGCGTAGCACCGGCGACGGCGGGCGCAGCGACCACGGAGGCGGAGCACGTCGACCTCGTGCGTGGGCAGGTCGATCGCCTCGACCAGGCCGCAGCCCCAGATCGGCAGCGCGCCGCGCTGGTCGGGCACCAGCAGCAAGCCCTCGCGGTCGCAGGTGCGGTGCATCCAGCCGCGCTCGCGCTCGACGGGCTGATCGGCGACGTGCGTGGGCGCGTACGCCGCGAACCCCGCCTGGCGGCGGCCGCTAGCCGCCGAGAAACCACCCCGTGAGCGAGACAAAGCGAGACGAGGCCGCCGACGTCGCCGCGGGATCGGAGTCGACCGACGTCGGGTCTCGTGGCCGAGCCGGGGGAGTTGGGCGGCGCGGCGACTCGCGGGCGGGGGCTGCCCCCGGGCCCGATCCGGCGGGGGTCGCCCGCTGGAGATCACCGCTGCAACGAGGACTCGTTTCCGGGGGCCGCACCGAGGGGCGGCGCGTCGGGTGAGTGTCCGGGAATACCGTACACGTGGGAGGGCATGCGGCGTGGGCCGAGCGGGGGATCGAATCATAGACCCCGATTTGGGCCGTTCCGATCGGGGTTTCGGGCGATCAGGGTCCACGGGCTCGGCAGGGCCCACAGGGTCCATGAAGGGCCGATGCTCTCGACGAGGGACGACGCCCGCACCGGCGACCTTGCGTTGATACACTCGCCAGCGAGCGCACCGGTGAGGTGCCCGAGCGGGCCCCTGCTCGGGACGGAAGTACAC
>JGI12210J13797_10136511_pt1 | contig 28436 bp, 17 predicted proteins | sample ElkSlonscriptome_3_FD_13797 | JGI IMG/M metagenome (IMG submission 13797) | reverse complement strand
TAGCTACGCTCTGCACGCACAGAGCATCGATGATATTCAAATTAATGAGCAATTTGATAATACTACATTAGCTCAAATAGTAAATGCTTTAGATGAGAAGTATCCGATAGATTTTTATTATAAAGCGGCGTGGCTTCCGGCGAAAACGTATAGCGTGCAGTTTCAGCAAACCCCACTTCTGGAAGTTCTAAATCAGCTGTGTCAGGATACAGATTTGAGTTTTACTTCCTACAGCAATTACGCCATTATTATTGCACCTAAGCAGGATCTCACGCAAGAATTTACCCAGGAATACTTCGTTAACAAAAATCAAGCGTCTGAACGTCAAGGTCCCGCCGAATACGAGATACTTACCTTAGGCGACTCGGCTAAAATTTCCGCTACCGGAACTACCACTATCTTTGGAAAAATAAGCGATGCGGTAACCGGTGAGACACTACCGGGGACCACCTTATATATTGAAGAACTAGACAAAGCCTTAGTTTCTGATGCAGAGGGAAAGTTCCGCCTGAATGCCCCGTCCGGGGTTTATCTGACACAGATCAGCTTCGTGGGTTACGAGCCTCTATCGCAGTACGTGCGGATACTAAGCGATCGATCATGGAATGTCGAGCTTTTGCCTGAAGCCTTCGAGCTAGATGAGATTATTGTTCGGGATGAAACTGATAATAGCAACGTTGCTTCGGTACAGGCTGGAGTAGAAAAACTTAGTATTCAACAAATCAAAAAGCTACCAGCCTTTTTGGGTGAGACTGATGTTATTAAAAGTTTGCTAACTCTACCGGGAGTCAGTACGGTAGGAGAGGGAGCCACTGGTTTTAATGTGCGAGGAGGTACCATTGGGCAAAATCTGATTATGCAAGACGAAGCCTTGATATTTAATGCGTCTCACGCATTAGGATTCTTCTCAGTATTCAATTCGGATGCGATCCGAGAGGTGGTGCTGTACAAAGGCTCCATACCAGCCCAATACGGTGGCCGAATATCTTCGGTACTGGACGTCAAACTGAAAGGAAACAATTACGACGAACTTAAAGGCAGCGGAGGAATTGGCTTAGTTGCCAGTCGCCTGCTATTGGAAGGCCCCATTATTCGGGATAAAACCTCTTTCTTGATCGGAGCCCGATCGTCTTACTCTAATTGGATACTGCGCGCTATGCGGAATCCTGACATAAAGAAGAGTGCCGCATTTTTCTACGATGTTAACGCTAAAATTACCCACCGTTATGGCAAGGGAAGTTCACTAGCTCTTTCGTACTACCGCAGCTTTGATAACTTTCGCTACTCCGATCAGTTCGGTTTTGCTTGGGGTGCTCAAACGCTTAACTTAACCTGGAATCAAATATTTTCCCCTAACGTATCATCTTCGTTAGTCGTTGGCTACGGAAATACGGTTAACGAATCGTACATACCGGAAGGCACCGAGGCTTCTACATTGCAAAACGGCCCGACTTACTACAAAGTAAAGCAAAACTTTTTTCTTACTCGCTTCGAGCGACACGATATAAATGCTGGCTTTGAGTGGATTCGTTACGTTTCTCTGCCCGAAATTTTAGAGAAGCGAGGAAGCTTGTCAGAAATTAGTCCGCAGAGCATTGAGAAAGATGACGGACAAGAATTTGCGGGTTACATTAACGATGAATTTACTTTGAATGACAGAATATCGCTGGGATTAGGATTACGGTATTCTTTGTATCAGCAAATAGGGCCATCAACAGTTTATTCCTACGCGCCCGGGGTTCCGAGGCAGTCGTCTACTATTGTAGATTCTACTACGTATAGCTCGGGAGACATTATTCAAACCTACAGTGGGTGGGAGCCTCGCTTGTCCCTAAAAGTAAACCTCACAGCTAACAGCTCGGTAAAGCTGAGCTACAACCGTCTGTATCAGTACCTGCACCTGATTTCTAACACTACAGCGGCCATTCCGGTGGATATTTGGCAAGTGAGCACGGACTACATTCCACCCCAAAGTGCTCATAATTACTCAGCCGGTTATTTTCAGAACTTCCGGAATAATAAATGGGAGACCTCACTAGAATTTTTTTACCGAGATATTCAGAATGTGGTGGAGTATAAAGACCTTCCCCAACTCTTACTCAATCCGTATATTGAAACCGAGACCCTTACTGGTATTGGTCAAGCTTACGGAGCCGAATTATCTATAAAAAAAGCGAAAGGAATTTCTACCGGATGGTTGTCTTACACCTACTCCCGTTCGCTAAGCAGGGTAGCCGGAAACACCGCGGAAGAATCTATTAACCGAGGGGAGTGGTTTCCCGCCAACTTCGATCAGCCTCACAATCTTAACCTTTCTTTGAGTGTTCAGGCTAGTCGCCGGAGCACTTTCTCGTTTAACTTCACCTACAACACCGGTCGGCCTATTGCGGCCCCAGTGGCTGACTACCAATTAGGCACGACGGTGGTACCCCATTTTTCGGAAAGAAATCAGTTTAGAATCCCCGACTATCATCGGCTAGATATATCTTATACAATTGATAGCGATATTGTTAGGCGTAAATTTCTTAAAGGTAGTTTTACGTTCTCAATCTATAATCTTTACTCCCGAAACAATGCATTTTCGGTCTTCTTCAGGCGCGACTTGCAGAGCACCAACAATGCCTTTAAACTATCGGTGCTGGGCAGTGCTTTCCCAGCGATCACCTATAATTTTAAGTTTTGATATGAGGAGCAGGGTTACATCATCAATCTTAATCGTAGGCTTCTTTTTACTCGCCGATAGCTGTATAGAACCCTTTAGTTTTACCCCCGAAGAACCAGTGGAGTTACTAGTTGTCGACGGACGCATTGATCAATCGTCTGGCCCTTATGAGTTAAGGCTATCCCGCACGTCAGCGTTTGGCACACCTCCTGATCCTGTATCAGATGCTCTGGTTACTATTTATGATGATTTAGGGCAGCAAGAACGCTACTTCTCGGTAGGACCTGGTATCTATCAAGCTGATGGCAATGTGGTAAGAGGAGAACCCGGGCGAACCTACTACATTGAAATTCAGACCGAAGGCGACATCTACCAATCGCGTCCGCAAACGATGCCTCAGTTAATACAGGCGGATAGTGCCTATTCGGAAACGGAAGTTGAAACTTTTGTCTCGGAGCAGGGAAACGTTACCGAGGAAATATTTATCAATGTCTTTGTAGATACTCCTGCTAAACAGCAAAATCGAGATGCTTATTTTCGCTGGCTCTCTGATGTTAGTTATTCGGTTATTGAGGCTGATTGTGGTCCGCTAGGAAGACGTACAACCTGTTATATTACTGATACCATTAACACTCAGAATATTGCCCTGTTTAGCAGCGAGAATACTGAAACTAACCAGCTTAATAAATTTTTAGTAGTAACTGACGATACTCGCCCTCAATACGCGTTTTCTATCCGATACTACGTAAATATTTATCAGTTATCCATTACTCAAGAAGCTTATCAGTACTGGACTGACATCAAGACTATTGCCAATCAGGAGGGTACTATTTTTGACGCGCCTCCCGCTCCCATATCAGGAAACATGTATAACATTGACGATCAAAGTGAAACCGTATTAGGTTTTTTTGAAGCAACGGCGATTGATACGGTAAGAGACCTTCTGAGGCGGGGTGATTTGGCTCCTTTACCGATTTCTGATTTTTGCGGTTTTGCGATTGGCTCTCAGCCTAGTGACCCTCGAGCCTGTTGCAACTGTCTGCTGATAGATAAAAGCACTACCGAAAGACCTGACTATTGGGATGAATAACCCCCGCCTTAGTATGATCAGAATAGTTCGCATCTTATTTATTCTCAACACTGGATTAGCCTTTACTGGGCTTGCCCAAGCAAATGATAATGTTAATTCAGAACCAGAGCAACTCTATGTTCATCTGGATAAACCCTTTTACACTACCAGCGAAACGATTTGGTACAAGGTGTATTTTCTCAATCAGGATACTAGCGAAGTAGAGAGTAACATAGTTTATCTGGATTTGATTAGTCCGGTAGGCGAAATTGTTGCTCACCAAAAGCTATTAAGAAATGGCCTCTCTGCAAATGGCGAGATTACTGTTCCGCCCAAATGGAAAGAGGGTTACTATACACTGCGATGCTATACCCGTTGGAATCTCAACTTTGGTGACGAAGCTATCTTTCTACAGCGGGTTCCAATCTACAACCCTTACGAAGATTCAAATTCTCCTAACACATTGTCAGTTGTTCAGCTACCAACTAAGCCCGATAGCCAAGATTTGAATATCAACCTTCAAATGCAGCAGCAAGTATACGGCAAAAGCGACAGCGTGCGGGTAACTATTGCGGTTGCTGATATAAATAAACAACCCGTAAAAGCCAATCTATCGTTAGCCGTACTTGATACTGACCTAACTACACTGAAAGAGAATAAAAAAACTACTGGACGATCAACTCGCCCTCCTGCTCCCGCCTTACTGGAGTTTGCACCCGAGAAAGCGCTAAGCCTACCCCTAACAATAACTTCTCCAGCTACTTCGGAACCAGTGAGTAGTCAATTTGTATCGGTGTACCGGGTAGAAAATCAGGATTTTATTAATACTTCGGTAGAGCAAGGTGAGCTATCGGTTCCTTTATCTAATTTTTTCGGATCGCGGACTTTTCAGGTGCATAACCACAACCCCTTTCAAGCGGCTACTCCTAACGTAACTGTTCGTAGTGTTTTAGATTCTCTTCCTTTGCCAAATCTGCCTGATCATTCTCCACCGAGAACTCCCGAGATAGAACGTTGCCTTTACCTTAGTAAGCTACGCAACAAATTCAGCGAAATCTTTGAAACCAATCTGCCAGTTCATAACAGCGATTCTGAAATTAAAGCTACCGCCTTCGCTCCTAATAAATCGTACCTCATGGAGAAGTTTCAGTTGATAAAAACTGTGGAGGAATTTGTGGCTAATGTTCTAGTAAAAACGAACGTACTGACTGAGAATGGGCGAAAATCGGTCAGACTCTTTGATCCCTTTGATCAGCGATATTTAGAAAATAGCCCTTGGTATTTGGTCAATGGATACTTGACAACGCAAGAGGGAGATGTGCTGTCGATGGCCATCAACAAAATTGAGAAAATAGAATTCTATATTCAGCCCGAAACAGTAAAGCAGCAATTTCCTTTTCTGATGGCGCGGGGCGGTGTAATCGCTATTTACACCAAAGATAGAAAGCCTCCTACCGAATTAGTCACCGACCATAATACTTTTACCTGGCAAGGATTTCATTCTCCGCAATCATTTAATAGCTCAGAATCTACGCTAATTCAAGATAATAAAGCCCCTGATTTTCGCCCATTAGTCTACTGGAAGCCCATTATAGAAACTGACGACCGGGGAAAGGCAACTATCACATTTCCTACTTCTAAAGCCATTGGGCAATTCACCGTACAGGCAGAAGGCGTTTCCGCTACCGGTAGCTTCGGAAGAGCTGAAACTACGTATCAAACACAGTTCACACCCTAACGGCACCATTCTTTATTGGACTGAAGATAGCTTTTCAATTGGGTGTTGAATGGAGAATACTTGCGGTGAATTATTGTTACGTATTGCCCATAATTGTATTTTATTACCTACTTCCATCAGAGCTAAGTGTCTAACTTCACCTGAAAAAAGTAGACCAGTGTTTTTGGTAGGTACTGGAGTAAACTGCCCGTCACCAGAACCTTTTAAAAATAATCCATGGCTGGCATCGTAAATGCCTACTTCGGGTTTGGCTGCGTAAAAATTTCCGCCCAGTATAATATCAGATATCTGATCGTTATCAAAATCGGCCACACTAATGCCGTAAGTAGGTGAGAACTGGGCTTCTACTGGAAGAGGTTTTAAATTAAATGTTCCGTTGCCTTGATTGATCAGCATACTGGTTGCTAATTCGTAAACTGGTGATTGAACGGCTTTTTCTAATTGTTCGGGCGAAAATATATTTTCTATGGTTTGCTCTTGGTAGCTGGCGTATTTCAAGTACTTCTTTTTCAGACTAGGCATCTGCATGACTAAATCGTGCTTCAGCACCATTGGATAAGAACTACTATCGTTGTACACAGTTAAAATTTGTTCAGCGGTGCCATTGCGGTCGAAATCGTTGGTATACATCGTAACGGGCTGCTCTTTACTGGCTTTGAACCGGGAGTTCAATCCGTGGTTGCCCACCACAAAATCCAAGTCGCCGTCTTGGTCTAGGTCAGCCTCTACAATAGTGTTCCACCAGCCGTTGCTTTCAGCCAATCCGGTTGCTTCGGTACTCTTTACGAGCTTTCCCTCCTCATTTTCAAAAACACTAATTGGCATCCACTCGCCTACTACCAGCAGGTCATCATCCTGATCACCATCAATATCACTCCAAATGGCATCAGTAATCATTCCTAGCTTCTTTAGTTCGGGAGCTACTTCATCGGTGACATTCTGGAAGTTACCCTGTCCATCGTTTTGCAGCAGATAGCCATCTACCGGAACCCCGTACAGGAACGGTCGCAATCGTAAGCCTACAAATAAATCCTGGTCACCATCACCATCAAAGTCAGAAGCGGCCACCGCCCCGGTACTTTCAAAGCGGAAAGTAGGGAGTAGCTGCTCAGCCTTGGTAAAATTTCCCCGGCCATCGTTAAAATACAGTCGATCAATGAGTGCCGAAGAACTCGTGGGAAACTCATTGCCACCGCTGGCAACGTAAAGGTCTATGTCGCTATCGCCATCGGCATCAAAAAATAATGCATCAGTATCTTCACTGATTTTATCTTGCTCAAAAATTTTTGATGCGTTTTTGGTAAACCTTCCATTTGGTTGCTGCATCAGTAATTCACCCGCTTGGTCTTTGGCACCACCTAAGAATATATCGGTTAGTCCATCACCATTCACATCCCCCTGAGCCAAAGCTGGTCCTTCGCGAGAAAGCATATGAAACAATAGACGGTCACGATCAAAATCCACAAAATCATTTTCTCGGTGGACAAATAAAGCCTCTTGATCTTCAATCTCAGCAAATAATGGTTTGCTACTACTGGGAGCAAGTTGGTCTATCTCTTTAGCATCTTTCCGATGCAGAGTAAGCGTTTGGTCTACCTCTACATCTTCTAAAATTGTAACCTTGCCGTTTGTCCACTGTACCTCTAAAGTATCAATTCTACTCAGTGAACCTAAGCCGAAATTTAGACGATGATCTACCGTAGACTGAAAGCCTCGTACCGGCATCTGTTCCTGATAAAATAGCTGTCCGTCTGCCTTTACCCTAACCTTGGTTCCAAAAGCATAACGGTTACTATCTTCACCAACTAGCTCTACCTTTAAATAATGATTGTTGAGTACGGCATCTGTGTTATTACGATAGACGAAGGCGGGCATATTTACGTTGTTGACTACTAAATCCAGATCGCCATCATTGTCTAAGTCGCCGTAAGCGGAGCCGTTAGAATGGCTGGGTTCCGCCAAGCCCCACTCGGCAGCCTGATCGGTAAACGTGTAATCTTTACTACTTACAAACATAGCGTTAGAAATACGCTCGGAAGGAATAGCATCAATTAACTGCTTAAAGTCTACTTTGCGATCACCAGCAATCACCAGTTTCATGGTTTCCTCATTGGAAATGTATTGAATATAGTCTTGATCGGTTAAATCTTGATGAATACCGTTGGCCACAAAAATATCTTTGTGACCGTCGTTGTCATAATCGGCGATTAATGCTCCCCAGCTCCAATCGGTAGCGTGAACTCCGGATAAGCGACCAATCTCGCTAAACTTTATTATATCATTCTCTAGCGAATCCGTACCCACCGGAGTGTTCAGTTGTAGCATATTGCGGGTAAACTGGTGGTAGTAGCCGTTCTTAATATTATACTGGTAGCGATCCCAGTTCTCGAAAGTAGTTTTGGTTTTAAGTCGTCGCTCTTCGGAAGGCAACATCTCAGTGACAAATATATCAGAGTAACCATCATTGTTTACGTCGGCCATATCGGCTCCCATAGATGCTCCGCTTATTGAATGCATCTGGTTTTCCAGATCCTCGGTAAAGGTGCCATCCTGATTATTCATATAGATGTAGTCTCGCTCAAAGAAGTCGTTAGAAACGTAAATATCCGGCCAATCATCCTGATTCAAATCTCCCACCGTAACACCCAACCCGAAGCCAATAATGCTGCCGTAAATACCCGCTTCTTCGCTTACGTCGGTAAAGCGCTCACCATCATTTCTAAACAATTTGTCGCCCCCTACCGGATCGCGCTTGGGTCGCTCGTTTTTACGAAGGTTAAAGCTGCCGATGGCTTGGTAGGAGTTATTAAGTAGGTACATATCCAGGTCGCCATCTCTATCATAATCAAAGAAAGCGGCGTGGGTGGAGTAGCCTTGGTCGGCTAGGCCGTACTCTTCGGCACTTTCGGTAAATGTGATGTTACCTTCCCTGTCATCACCGTTGTTCATGTACAGTTCATTTTGCTTGTTATCACCGTCAATGTCGCCCGAGTTGCACACGTAAATATCCAGCCAGCCGTCGCCGTTCACATCGGCCACGCTTACTCCGGTGGCCCAAGCTCTTTCGCCCGCTACGCCCGCTGCTTCGGTAATATCTTCAAACGAAAAATTTCCACGATTAAGATACAGTTGATTAGGCTTCATGTTGGCGGTAAAGTAGATATCTACCAAACCATCACGATTAACGTCGCCCAGTGCTACCCCGCCCCCGTTATAAAAGTTGCGATAAGTGTAGATGTTAAAAGCCCGATCGTACTCCAGTTGATTGGTGAATTCAATATTGGTTTCAGAGGGTGGCAGCGAAGTAAATAAGTTCGTTGCTTCTTCTTCGGACGGAGTAGAATTACATGCGGTTAATATCCCTGCTGTGAGAATAAGCTTAGTTATTTTAAGTATTCTTTGCTGCATCCACCTCATCTTATCTTTCATGTTATTCAGATGTGTTTTCTTGATTATCCTCAACCGTAAGGTCGGTGAACATCGCTACTACTCTTGAATCATCTTTTTTGAAGATGCTGATTCGTCGGTTTCCGTCTACCCTTACGTAGGCCGTACCGTGCTGGGGGTGGGTTACATTCATGAACTTTTCACCGTACCACCCCTGCATGAGTTGCAGTACTTCTGCCTGTAAACTATCGGCCTGAAGCTCTTTATTCCAGGGAGCCCACGCTGTATACTTGAAGGTAACCGGCATCTCGTAGATAGCATTATTATGAAAGTTCGGATAGAAATTCATCGTAGCTGAGTGCTTCAGCTTATCATCTAGCTGATACTCAACCGACATATTTTCTGATCCCTGGCGTATTACTCCTTGCTTGTTTAACTCCCAGCAATGAGCGTAAAAATCCTTGGAAGTCATGCCCATTTTTATTCCTAGAAATAAACTGTCTTGTCGCTCACCGGAGGCTAACTCTTGCTCAACCCATTGTTCGTACTCAGCTTTCTTCGTGCAACTGCTCAGTGTTGCTACCAACAACGCTATTCCTAATAAGTACTTTCCCATAAAAATTTCCTTTACTACATCGTTAACTACTAGGATGCTAACGATTGTTCTTTTTAAATACTGATATTGCCCCGTCATTTTTAATTGCTACCCATAATGAATCCTCATTGTTAGGTATCATTGCCCAATGTTTAGTTACCCCTTTAACGTTTAATCCACTTTCATTGGCCTTCAGTGCTTTCCAGCCATCGGCTTGTTGGATGAGCAGTGTGCCGTAGCTGGCATTGTATTGCCCAACTTCAGGTTTAGCTCCTGAAAAGTTGCCACCTAGCAGTAAATCTAACTTTCCATCGTTGTTTATATCTTGCACTTTAACAGTTTGTACGGGCGAAAACTGCGCCTCAGTTGGCAGGGATTTCCTTTCAAATTTCCCACTTTCATTATAGAATATACTACTTTCTAAAGTACGAACGTCACGGCGTACTGCCCCCTCTATTTGCTGTGGACTAAAAATATCTTCTATCGTTTTGCCTTGATAGTTGGCATACTTTAAAAATTTCTTTTTCAACTGAGGCACCTGCATAACCAGATCGTGTCTTAGCGTTAACGGATACGCCTGTTCCCCATTGTAAGTAGTGATTATTTGCTCGGCAGTACCATTACGGTCAAAATCATTAACCCATAGACTTATTGGTTTCTCTAGGCTAGCTTTAAACCGGGAGTTTAAGCCGTGGTTGCCCACTATTAGATCATGGTCACCGTCTTGATCTAAATCAGCTATCTCTACGCAGCTCCACCAGCCTTCGCTACCTGATAAATTCCAGGCTTCGCTGCTATTAATGAGCTTGCCTTGTTCATTTACAAATAGCTGAACGCCCATCCACTCCCCTACAACTACTAAATCCAAATCCTTGTCTTGGTCAATGTCTACCCACTTGCTGTCGGTAACCATGCCGATTTCTTTCAAGTCTGGAGCTACCTGACTGGTTACGTTTGTGAACTTACCTGCGCCATCGTTTTGTAGTATGTAGCCAGAAACGGGCACGCCGTACAGAAAGGGTCTTAGGCGCATTCCTACAAATAAGTCTTGGTCGCCGTCTTGGTCGTAGTCAGCGGCGGCTACCGTACCGGTACTTTCAAAGCGATAGGCTAGTGCCTCGGTATCTCGCTGGAAATTCCCTGCTCCATCATTCACGTACAGCCGGTCGGCTAAGGCCGAAGACGAACTGGGAAACTCGTTTCCGCCAGAACCTACGTAGAGGTCAAGATCGTTATCACCGTCCGCATCAAATAGCATAGCCGCTACATCTTCGCTAATTTTATCATTTTCAAAGTCCTCAGCTTGTCTATTAGCGAACTGCCCATTAGCCTGTTGAACAAATAATTCGCTTGCTTGGTCTTTAGCTCCACCTACATATATATCTTCTCTACCATCGCCATTCACATCGCCTACCGCTACTGCCGGGCCTTCCCGGGAAATCATGTGAAATAGCAATTGATCCCGGTCAAAATCAACAAAATCATTCTCTTGATGCATGAAGTCTAATCCTACTTCTTCGTTATTAACTTCGGTAAACCAAATATCTGAATCTACTACTTTGTGGGTACTTTCCTCCTTTTCTACGGCCTCAGTCTGAGGAACTACCACTTCTTGATTGGTTGGTACGTTTTGCTGCTTAGATACTCTTCCATCGGGCCAGTTTACTACCAGAGAATCTATTTGAGCCGTTGAACCAAGGCCAAATAACAGCCGTAAATCAACACTGGATTGGAAACCTCGCTGGGGAGATTGTTCCTGGTAAAAGAGCTTCCTGCCCGCCCACAAACTCACCTGAGCTCCCATTCCATTTGTGTTTTCCCCTTCGCCTTCTAAGACTACCCGCAGCCAATGATGATCGGTTAGCGTATCGGATTGATTACGATAGATGAAAGCGGGCATATTTACGTTATTAACGACCAAGTCTAAGTCGCCATCGTTATCTAAATCACCGTAGGCCGAGCCGTTAGAGTGGCTCGGGGTGGCCAATCCCCAACTGTCCGCTACATTCTCAAACTCCAGGTTTCCTGTCTGTCGGAATAGATAGTTAGAAATTTTCTCGGATGGAATGGAGTCTACCAGTTGTTTTATTACAGCCTTTTCTCGCGTTAATATGGCCCGCACGGTTTCCGGATCACCCATAAACTGAATGTAATCCTGGTTGAGTAAATCTTTGTAAATGCCATTGGCGACAAAAATATCCTTGCTTCCGTCGTTGTCAAAATCAGCCATTAGCGCGCCCCAGCTCCAGTCGGTGGCGTGGACTCCCGCTAGGCGACCAATCTCGCTGAAAGTATTGTTGCCATTATTCTGCTGGAGTACGTTTCGGGGAAACTGACGGTAGTAACCGTTCTCCACGTTCATCTGAAACTTATCATAGCTTTCGAACTGAGCGGTAGTTTTGATTCGGTGCTCCTGTTCGGGAAGCATCTCAGTCACGTATATCTCGGGATAGCCATCGTGATTAAGGTCAGCCATATCGGCTCCCATTGACCCTAGGCTGATTTCCTGCATTTGTTCTTCCAGCACTTCAGCAAAGGTGCCGTCTTGCTGATTAATATACAGGTAGTCTCGCTCAAAGAAATCGTTAGATACAAATAGGTCTGACCAGCCATCACCGTTAATATCCCCCACGGTTACTCCTAATCCGAAGCCGATCGTGCTGCCGTAAATACCGGCTTCTTCGCTTACATCGGTGAAGCGTTCTCCTTCATTTCGGTAGAGCTTGTTACCCCCCAACGAGTCGCGGATTTCCCGTTGACCAGGCCGAAGGTCATAACCACCAACTGAGCGGATTGAGTTGTTCAGTAAGTAGCAGTCCAAATCGCCGTCGTGATCGTAATCAAAAAAAGCCGCATGTATGGAAAGTCCCACATCAGCGATTCCGTACGCTTTTGCTTGTTCGGTAAATGTTACCAATCCGTCCTCTTGCGGACCATCGTTAATAAACAGTTCATTATGGCGGTTCTCACCTTCTACACTTCCCGATTTACATACGTAAATATCCAGCCAACCGTCGCCGTTAACATCTGCGAAGCTTACTCCAGTAGACCAAACTTCGGTAGAAGTCACACCCGCTTGTTCGGTAATATCTTTAAACTGAAAACTCCCCTGGTTCAGGTAGAGCTTATTATCCTGCTGATTACCGCAGAAGAATAAATCAGGGAGGTTATCATTATTAATGTCGCCGATGCCTACCCCAGCCCCATTGTAGAAATTGCGGTAGGTGTATACATTAAATTCTTCGTCGTAGCTGAGGTCATTGGCAAAGTAGATACCGGTATGTTCAGGCAGTAGTTCTTCAAACAATAAAGATGATGAATTAGAGGCGAGATCAGATTCTGAACAAGCTGCGCTTACCAGCAAAAGTACGAATAGCCCTGAGTACTGATGTATCATCCGTTGAAAGCAACTTATTATTAACCAGCTATTTCCTTCTAAATACACGAGTTAAAACGCCAGGTTCTTAAAGGGAGTTTCTCATTTAGGTATAAAAAAAGCAAGTAGCCTGAACTACTTGCTTTTCTATAATAATGTAATCTAGAGCTAGGCTATCCTCCGTTGCTCTGTCCCTGATATCCAGGGTTCTGCACTAAATTAGGATTTGCGTCTAACTGTGGACGAGGTATCGGGAAGACGTTTACACTAGGATCCGAAACGGGCTTAAACTGCCAAGCTTCGTTATAGCGTCCGAAACGGATAAGGTCGGTTCGGCGAGTTTGCTCAGCGAACATTTCGCGACCGCGCTCAGCTAGTAAATCATCTTCAGTCAGCACAGTAAACGGGGCAACTCCAGCGCGCTCTCTTAGTTGATTTACCAGTCCTAAAGCTTCACCGCCAGTTTGTCCTTGACGGAATAATATCTCTGCCTTCATCAAAACCACATCTGAGAATCGGAATACGCCTAAGTCATTATTTAAATGTGGGGTAGAACCAACTTCAAATTCCCACTTACCAACACGAGCTCCAGCCTGGCGGAATGCTTGTGGTCCGAGTTCATTAATCTCGGGAGTAAATGTTAATTCAGGTCCATCAGGATCATCCTCTTCAGCACCTGGGTCAACCAATCGCGCACCCGATAGGTCGAACTGTGGTCCTACGATGAAGTTTTGCTTTCTCACATCAGCATCCTCATAAGAATCGTAGAACTCCTGCATAGAAGCAAAGCCATTCCAAGGTTGTTCTGTTAAATTATACGTGTTTTCACTAACGTAGTGAAGTGTCATCATCGGGATATTGAATCCTTGTAAAAACACTTCGTCGTAAGGAATAGCAAAGATAAATTCAGGAGAATTTTCGTTATTCACCACAAAGTTGTCAAAGTAGTCGGGAGCCAGCGAGTACTCACCAGAGTTGATAATTTCATCTACTGCTACAAGTGCTTTATCCAGCTGTGCAGTACCCGTATACACCTCAGCGTTTAGATACATCTTGGCTAAAATCATCTGAGCAGTGTAGGAATTAACCCGCCCGTAAGCTGCCCCTCCCACATCAGTAGTAAGTAACGGAAGAGCTTCGGTAAGTTCAGTTTCAATAAAGTTAAATACTTCCTGCCGTGAGTTATTAGCTGGTGAAAAGTCAGCCGGTACGTCAAAATCAGTTACAATCGGCACATTACCGTACAGATCCAACAACCAATAGTAGTACAGACCGCGTAGCGCTCTTAGCTCAGCGGTAAATTCATCCGCTCCTTCTACTCCTAACTCATTAAATTGGAAGATTAGACGGTTACAAGTGCTAATTCCCCCAAAGCAGAAGGCCCAACCATTGTTAATAATATCGTTTTCAAAATTATACGCGTGCGTATGCAGATCGCGCCATTGTCCTCCATCGTCCCAGTCTTGACCTCGGGTAGGTACTACTATTTCATCAGAAGGAACTTCCTGAAGAGAGAAAATATTACCATTTCCTCCAATACTGTTTAGTTGAGAATAAGCACTTCCTAGTGCTGAAGCGAACTCTGCATCGGTTTGGAAGAACTCTTCGGGAGTTACTTCACTGAAAAGCTCTTCCTCAAGGTCGGTACACGCTTGACTAAATGTCATTAGCAGTAGGCCGGCAAAGAGCACTTTTACTGTATATGCTATTTTTTTCATGATATATAAAATTAAATACACCTATTAAAATGATAAATTAACTCCGAAAGTAAAGCCTCGGGTGGTAAACCAAGTATTCCGGCGATCAATTCCCGGAGCCAGAGGATCATCGCCACTAGCAGAGTCTACCAGGCGAACTTCGGGGTCTACTCCAGTATAATTAGTAATGGTAAATAGGTTTTGCGCTGATATATACATGCGAAACCTAGTTAAAAGGTTATCGTCTGAAAGCGGAAAGTTATACCCTATCGTTGCGTTATCTAATCTAAGGAAGTCTGCGTCCTCCACGTGAATGCTACTGAATAGCGGAGAGTCATCTAAGTTCGGATCGAAGAATTCAGTATTAACTACGTTATAAGAAGTAGCTACCCCGGGTACTTCGTAGAAAGCCCGGAAGGTGTTTACTAAGTCGTGACCTAAAGCCCCTCGTAAGAAGAAGTTCAAATCCCAGTTACCGTAGGTGAAGGTGTTATTGAAACCTAATTGAAAATCAGGTAATCCCTGACCAATAACAGTTTCATCAAGATCGTTTATATCTCCGTCACCGTTAAGGTCTTGAAATTGCCACTTACCATCTTCCGATACTCCTTCGTATACTTTACCCCAGATACGGCCAATTTCTTCCCCTTCCTGAATCTCAATAATTCGGGTGTTATTCTGTCCTGGTGCTCCTAAATTAGAAACCAACCGTCGTCCACCAAAGTCTAATCCAGCTTCCTCATCAGACAAGGATACCAATCGGTTTTCTAAGAAGTAGGTTCCATTAACTCCGGTTGTCCACGAAAAATTGTCGTTATTGATAACGTTATAGTTGGCCACTAATTCAATCCCGCTACTATTTAGTTGACCGATATTAAGTTCAGTAGTGCCTACGAAGTTAGGCGGTACTGGAACGTTTACTGGGTAAATTAGATCAGTAGTTACCTGCTGATAAACATCTACGCTACCGGTAAAGCGATCGCCGAACATACTGAAGTCAGCCCCTACGTTAATCTCTGCTTTTCTCTCCCATCGTAGGTTCGGGTTAGGATTACTAGCGGGTCCATAACTGGGGATAAATCCACCATTGAAGAAAAAGAATCCGTCAGGCCCCAACCGTAGTTGAGAAAGGCCCGATGAACCAGGAATATTACCTGTAATTCCGTAGCCGGCTCGTAGCTTCAAGTTATTAATAGCGGGTACATTAATAAGATTACTTAACGCTACCCCGGCACTAACTGCTGGGAAGTAACCAATCTTATTACCCTCTCCAAAGCGAGTTGACCCTTCTCTTCGCACACTAGCCGAGAAAAAGTACGTTCCATCGTAGGTCAAGTTTACTCTAGCAAACAATCCGTCGATTTCGTATACATCTCTGCCACTGAAAACGCTTCCAAGACCATTTTGAAAATCCTGAGCAGCACCTAAGTTGTTAAAACTGAACTCATCAGTTAGGAAGTTACCTCCTTCTGCTCCGAAACCTTCCTCAATAAATTCTTGGTAAGAGTATCCTACTAATCCGGTAAAGCTAAGGTCACCAAAATCACGCTCGTAAGTACTCGTTAGTTCGAACAAGCTATTTTGATCCAATTCTTGAATTCTACCCCCTAGACCATTTCGGCCTCTACCTTGAAAATAGGCAAATTTAGAGAAATACTGACTCCCCGTTTGATTGTCGCGCTGTTGACTGTAACGAGCCAAGAACCGTAGCCCATCAATCGGCTCGTATTCAGCCTGTAGGTTGTAGTTAACAATATTATTCTGCGACTCTAACTCCGTTTGCTCAATAATAGCTACCGGGTTAAAGTAGTCAAACAAGAATTGTTGATAATATCCTCCGAAAGGAACATAAGTAGGGTCATTACTCCGAATGGGCTGGGTAGGATTGGAGATAGTAGCGTAACGAAAAGCTACGTCCAATGGACTATCTTCACCGTAGATACCTACTGCATCTCTTGTGGTAGATGATAAGTTTAATGTTAACCGTAAGCGGTCATTCAGTGCGCGCTGAGTTAGGTTTAAGCGAGCATTAAGCTGCTCAAAACCCGTAGCTCGGGCTACCCCTTCAATGTTTCGGTAATTTAATGATGCTCGGTAGGTAGTTTTTTCGGTACCTCCTGAAAGGCCAACGTTATGCACTTGAGAAAAGGCATTCTGAGTAAGCTCATCGAACCAATCGGTATCCGCTCCTAAATCCGTTCCGACACCCAACTCTCTAAATTCTTGAGCATCCATTACCTGTACGGTACGAGCAGTATTTTCTAAAGTAGCGTATCCACTATAGTCTACTACTAGGCGTCCAGCACTACCAGTTTTGGTAGTTACTAAGATCACCCCACTGGAGCCACGGGAACCGTAGATGGCGGCGGCTGATGCATCCTTTAGAATATCAATGGTCTCAATATCGTTAGGGTCAATACTATTTAAGTCAGCCCCTAGTACTCCGTCAATAATGACGAGTGGATCAGCATTAGCCCCCAATGTAGACAGCCCACGCAAGCGAACGTTAAAGCCTTGGTTAGGATTTGCTCCCGGACGAGAAACAATTAAACCAGCTACTTTACCTTGCAGTAGTTGGTTAGCATCGTTAATATTTCCCTTGTTAAAATCTTCGGAACTAATACTAGCTACCGCCGAAGTGATTTCTTTCTTCTCCTGTGTACCGTAACCTACTACAACAATCTCCTGTAATGCCTGAATATCCTCAGCCATTACTACATCAATAGTAGTTTGGTTACCAATCTCAACTTCCTGATTAGCGTAGCCAATAGAAGAAAAGACCAAAATATCACTTCCTTCGGGAACTGATAAACGGTAGTTCCCATCTAGGTCAGTTACTGTACCAGTGCTGGTACCTTTAAGTAGTACGTTTACGCCAGGGAGCGTGCCCTCAGCGTCGGATGTTACTGTTCCTGAAACTGTTCTTTCCTGTGCCAAGGCCGTTCCGCTCCATAGCACTGCCAGCGTCATAGTTATGACGTAAGCAAATTGTGTAAAAATTCTCATAAGCAATTAGCAGTATTAATGAATAGTAAAAAACCAACCATAAAGACGGCGGTTAGTTTAAAATTTTCGCAATTAAGTAACAAAAAATTTCATATACAACATTGGCTAACCATGTGTAAGTGTGTACTGAATGCGACGTTTTCCTGGTTTTTTGGATCAAATAGCCCTTCTGAGCTGAATAGGCGGGGATATTACTATGTGTAAGAAAGGACTAAAGGCATTAAACAAAAATTTAGTCTAGTTGACTTAAATCGGTTGCATAAAACAGAACTAATTGACAAAGCCAAAGTAGTGTAACCATATTTGGGTTCAGTACTACACTACTAGACAAGTCAATTATTTACCTGCCAACTGGTCTTCCTTTCGGGTAGCAACATTGCTTACTACGAAGTTGCCTACTTTACGGCCTTGCTCTACTCCATTGTCAATGGCGGGCATGTAGTGAATACCGCCGTACAATCGACTGATTGCGGCTTCTTCTGAAGCTTCTTTAAAGGAGTTGAAATCTCGGGGTGGCAGACCGTAGGCTACTTCCGTTGAATCTACGTAGGAAAAGGGTTCGCCGTATAGCTCAGTAAGGGCTACGGCAGCTGCAGCTGAAATAACGCTGTGTCCGCTAGTGTATTCGGGAAAAGGGGGAGTTTGCAATAGTGGCATCCAGTCCTCATCAAAGTGCTGGTTAATCACTGTTTCGGGGCGAATTAGACTACTGCGGTACTTTTCGTCCCAGCAACTTATAAATCCGTCAAACAGGGCAATAGAAGTGAAAGCGTAGGTCTCTAAAGATCGCATCAAGTCGGCACCTGACTGCTGAGCGGCTATCTTAGCAATACCAACCCAATGACCGCCGGGGGTAATCTTCTTCGTAGCAAACATCACGTGCCCCTGATGGTGCGATACGTAGGGGTTACAGTCCCAGAAGCTAGCGATCTCGGCCTGTTCTTCATCTAAATTATTAACCGTCTCGTACACTTCCATCACTTCTTCAAGAAACTGGCTACCTTCTTCCATTGAAAAGGGTGAAGGAGGGGCAGGAACAAACTGGTTAGCCGAATCAATCACTAATGAGCGGATACTGCTCCAGTGAGGTTCAATACCATCCATATAGTCGGGCGGGGTGGGTTGCCAACGACCCGGAGCATCATTCACGGTGAATTTAGGGAAAGAACGCGACTGCTTATAGTTGTCTTGCTCCGCCCAATCTAAAATGTGCTGGGCTACCTGCTCACCGTAAGAAAGCGAGTTGTTGAACATATCTTCGGGAAAGGCAGCTTCATATTGTTGATAAAGCTCCTGCTGGTATTCATCAATGCGATCTTCGGAAAAAATAAAATGCTTACCGGCCGTAAGAAAAGCGTGCACACTGGCGAGTGGTAACGATATTGCTTGCGTAGTATCGGGAGCAGGAATGGGTTCCAGTCCGTTGAGTTGCCCAGCAAACGAGCGGTACTCGGGGTAGTCGAGTAATAGAGCTTCGTAGGCAGCAATGCTAGGGTACACGTAGATTCGGCTAGCCACCGGAGGTGAAAATATATCATAGACAATTACATCCGTCAGCTTTTGCATCGACTGATGGATAAACTCTGGGTCATCAGCAATAAAGTTTTCGTCTACCTTTTTCTGGCAGGCTAGCGTAGTTAATCCTAGAACTATTAGTAGTAAATAACTAACCACGTAATTCTTTAATACCATATCTATACTATTTTTATTAGAGGCTACTGAAAATGATAAACGACGTAATTTCAGCCTATCGATCCATTGTAATGATTGTAACAGCGATTTACCGGGTAGAAGTTTCTCACTATTTACGTTATCTGCTGTAGCGTCTCACAAAATTTTTATGCTAAGAGCAATCTAGTGTATGCAGTGTCCGAATCCATTCACCTAGATTTGAAAGTCAATTTTCTATCTTCCTTCATTGCAATACCGCTGCATATGCCCTATTTTTGCCACCGCTTAATTCAACGCATATTCTAATCATAAGTATACATGGCAAATACTGGAAGAATTGTACAGGTAATTGGCCCGGTGGTCGATGTTAGCTTCGATGCCAAAGAGGCTAAACTACCTAATATTTTAGATGCCCTAACCATTGATCGGCCCGACGGAACCAAATTGGTGCTCGAGGTACAGCAGCACCTGGGTGAAGATCGAGTTCGAACGATCGCGATGGAGGCTACCGAAGGCTTAGTGCGCGGTACGGAAGTAGTTGATACCGGTCAGCCGATTAAAATGCCGACTAGTGACGAAATCCGAGGGCGCTTATTCAATGTGGTAGGAGATGCCATTGATGGTTTACCTCAGCCGGACGGCGGAAAAGGGCGACCTATTCATAATCCACCTCCTAAGTTTGAAGACCTTTCTACGTCTGAAGAAATTCTGTTCACCGGAATTAAAGTAATTGACCTGCTAGAACCCTACTCAAAAGGGGGTAAGGTAGGATTGTTCGGGGGTGCCGGAGTAGGAAAGACCGTACTAATTCAGGAGCTGATCAATAATATTGCGAAAGCATACTCAGGATTCTCGGTATTTGCTGGAGTAGGAGAGCGTACCCGAGAAGGAAACGATTTATTGAGAGAATTTATTGAAGCCGATATTATTAAATACGGCGAAGAATTTCAGCACTCCATGGAAGAAGGCGGCTGGGACTTGAGTAAAGTGGATATGACTTCGCTGAAAGAATCACAAGCTACGTTGATCTTCGGGCAGATGAACGAACCTCCCGGAGCCCGTGCCCGCGTAGCGCTATCGGGACTAAGCGTAGCGGAATACTTCCGCGATGGCGACGGACAAGGGCAGGGTCGTGATATTCTATTCTTTATTGATAACATTTTTCGTTTCACGCAAGCCGGTTCGGAAGTATCGGCCCTATTAGGTCGGATGCCCTCGGCAGTAGGGTATCAGCCCACGTTGGCTACCGAAATGGGAGCGATGCAAGAGCGAATTACCTCTACCCGAAACGGTTCTATTACTTCGGTACAGGCAGTATACGTACCAGCGGATGACTTGACTGACCCCGCCCCGGCGACTACCTTCGCTCACCTGGATGCTACTACCGTACTTTCGCGTAAGCTGGCTGAGATTGGCATTTATCCGGCAGTAGACCCACTAGATTCTACTTCCCGAATTCTGTCAGCCGATATTGTAGGCGATGAGCACTACAACACCGCTCAACGCGTGAAGAATATTTTGCAGCGCTACAATGAGCTTCAAGATATTATCGCTATTCTGGGTATGGATGAACTATCCGAAGAAGATAAGCAGGTAGTACACCGCGCTCGCCGCGTACAGCGATTCTTGTCACAACCTTTCTTCGTAGCCGAGCAGTTCACTGGCCTACAAGGAGTGTTGGTAGATATTAAAGATACCATCAAAGGCTTTAACCAGATTATGGATGGTGAGTACGATCACCTACCTGAAGCCGCTTTCAACTTAGTAGGAACAATTGACGATGCGGTTGCCAAAGGTGAAAAGCTTATGGCAGAAGCGAAGTAGAGAATAGGTCTTAGGGATTGGGTTTTGGGGATTAGAGAATGGACGTTCAAACCCAAAACCTAACCCCCAGAACCTAAAACCCAAAATCAATGCAACTAACAATAATCACCCCCGACCAGGAAGTTTTTGAGGGCGAAGTAGAATCAGCTACTTTTCCGGGTAGCGATGGTTCATTCCAAGTACTACGCAACCATGCTCCGCTGGTCAGCTCTCTCGGTAAAGGTGAGATAGAATACAGAGGCAGCACCAACACAGGTTCGGTGACTGTAGAAGGGGGAGTGGTAGAAGTATTAAATAATACGATTACCGTACTGGCCGAACGGGTGATAGAAGCCTAGTTGACTGACGATATTGACCAGTTTTAACGTTGAATTTTTTTTTATCTACTGCTTACTTTTACTAGTAATCTGCTGATACCAGCATTCCGAAGTCTCTCGCCTCATCAAAATCCTCAGTTCTCATCTTTTGGCTCGCTTCATCGCAGTTATTGGTGAGGAAATTATCTATTGAGTCCATATCAGTAAATATTCAGTGCTATTGATCATCTCTTAGCGACTTGACTGGGTTTGCGATAGCCGCTTTATAAGCGATAGTACTTACGGCCACTAGGGTAAATGCCAAAGTCAGAACCGCCGCTAACACAAATACCAGGGGATTAATAGAAATGCTGTAGGCGAAGTTGGTGAACCACTTATTGATCGCGTAGTACGCCAATGGCGACGAAACCAGCAAAGCAATCAGGATTAGCATCAAATACTCGCGATTGAACCGATAGATGATTTGAAACACCGTAGCTCCCATCACCTTCCTGATACCGACTTCCTTACGCTTGAGTGAAGTCAGATAAGCAGTAAGAGCAGCTAAGCCGACAATTGCTAGAATTGCCGCAATCAGACTTAGATAAATCGTCAGATTGGCTATCCGTTCTTCCCGCTCATACAATGAAGCAATCTGCTCCTGCTGAAATTTGTAGTCTAGTGGAGCTGCTGTGCCTAGCTTGTCGTAAGCTGCCTGCACGTCATCCATCACCGTCGACACCTGATTAGTTTCAAAGGCTATAATTGCCTGCGGTCGCCAATTAGATTCCTGGTAGATACTTAAAAAGTAAGGTTTAATATTTTCTCTTAGTGAGAACAGGTTGATATCATCAAAGAAGCCCATAATGGTTCGGGGAATACCGGCTGTACCATCTTCCTGAATATATTCCGGTTCTAGGATAATCTGCTTCCCAATTAGCTCTTGCGGTTCAATGCCAAACCTAAAAGCCAGCTTTTTGGCCGCAGTTTCATTAATAAGAAACTGAAGATCAGGCGCACTCGCCCCACTTTGAAGAGATTTATCAATTGTAGTATTCAACCCGTAGGTTTGCACTGCTTCCCGATCCATAGTGAGCTCGAAGGCATCGTCAAATACATCGTCGGTATTTTCTAACTTATATGTAGTTTGGTTATAGGGATTAGTACCTAGCGTTGATCCCGAACCTACGTGTCGAACCGATGAGGATTTGATCAGTTCGTTTCTAAAGACTTCATAATTATCGGAGGGAACATTGACGTACAGAATACCTTCGGTGCGATAGCCTAGGTCCTTATTCTTAATGAACGTCATTTGCTGGTTGATAAAGTAAGTAGCGCTGATCAGGCCAATAAGCAGAATAAACTGTCCGGTGATTAGTAATTTGCGGGTAGAGAACCCTCGGGTCTGAGTACGAATGCTATCTTTGGTAAACAACTCCTTGATCTGGCGACTGGACAGAAAAAATGCCGGATACATTCCAGCGATTACCCCGATAGCAATGGCCGCTCCTACAATGAAAAGAAAATAACCATAGTCTTGTAGATAAAGATTATTAATGGATACCTGCATAAAATTATTGAACCAGGGAAGGATAGCCTGAAGAGCCAGCAAAACCAAGGGCGTAGCAATCAGAGTCATTACCACAGATTCCATCAAGAATTGAATAACCAAACTTGGGCGAGCTGCTCCTAGAGCTTTTCGCAAGCCAATCTCTCGGTTACGTCCCGAATTCATTGCGATAGATAGATTGGTGTAATTAGCAATTGTAATTAGAATAATTACCAAACCAATCAAGCCGAAAACGTACAGATAGCGCACATCGCCGGGCGGTTTCATTTCGTACAGGATGTTAGAATTAAGGTGAATGGAAGTGAGTGGTTGAAGAAAGTTACCTCCAAATAACTCATCCTGAGCCATAGACGTATTAATCAACGCCATATTCTCGTCCATAGACTGGGCAACTTCGCCCGGATCAGCCCCGGCGGCTAGTTCTACGTAGGTGCGACCACCCCAATAATCAATTCGGGGTTGATGCAACAAAGCGTTAAATTCGTAATGAGAATTTTTGGGGATGTTTTCAATTACTCCCGCCAGCAGATAGGTGGTATCTTCAATTGTGATAATCTCCGATAAAATATCAGCACTCGCCCAATCTGGCCCGTAGAGATCTTCCGCGGCTGATCGGGTGAGAACGGCTTGGTTCATTGACCTGGCTACTGCCGAGGCATCGCCCAGCAGAAACTGCCAATCAAACATAGTGAAGAACGAGGCCGGAGTGTTAGTGCTTAGTATCTGATCTACCGCCAGCTTTTTATCGGATGTCTCCACGAAGGTTTCATTATCAAAAATAAAGAAGTGGCAAGCATCCTCTACCCCGGGCAGTTTTCGTATCTCGTTAATCTGCTGAAGCTGACTCGCCCGCGTCGTATTGAAATAACTCTCAAAACTCACCACACTATAATCCTGCGATCGGTACGTTCGGGCTAGCCGGTACAGTTGATCGGCTTTGCTATGAAATTGGTCGAAACTGGTTTCGTACTGAATGTACAGCGCCGCCAGTGCCACCCCAAGTATACCTAGAACTAGCCCGATCAGATTGATTCCGGTGTAAACGGATTTACGGGAGAAGTTCCGTACCGCAATTTTAAGATAGTTGGGCATTAGGTAGAGAATACTTAGCTTCCTCTTCCAAGGCGGCGTTTTTCTTCCGTTGGTGCGGGCGATAAAGTACTCATCGGCCAATGTCTCGGCGTTGTCTACCGATTTATCTTGAGCCAGCCGAAAGGCTTCTTCTTCGGTTTTCCCTTCTTTGCAGTAATCATCGATGCGGTCGCGTAAGTGACTTTCAATTTCTTCAATGTAGCCCGGTTCCAGTCCGGGCTGCTGTCTCAGTGTTTTTTTCCAGCCACGAATGGCTTCTTCTAGATTAAATTTCATGGGTTATGTTTATCCAAGTTCAAGCTGGGGGTTAGATCCCCAAAGAATACTGAGGGCGTGGTTTACGTTGAGCCACTGTTGTTTTTCAGCTTCCCTTACTTCTTTTCCTAGCGTGGTGAGTTCGTAGTATTTTCTTTTTCGGCCATTATCCAATACTACCCATTCGGCTTTTATCAGCCCGTCTCGTTCCATGCGGTGTAGTACCGGATAAAGCATAGCATCAGTCCACTCCAGTTCTCCGCCCGAGAGTTTCTCTACATTTTTAATGATCTGATACCCATAACTTTTCCCGTGAGCCAGAATAGATAGGATTAAAGGTTTTGATGAGGCTGCGACTAACGCTTTGGTTGCCATAAAAGAGATGCTTTCGTTATACCTAACAATGTTACGTATAAATACATAATATTGTTAGGTATGCAGGTGAAAAACTTCCTTTAGCCTGAATTAGAATAAAGGAAGTAACGTCTTTAGGCACCTGGCTATATAATCCTCAATTAAGGAATAGAATTACTGTAAGTAAGCTATTATCAATAACTTAAGGTGAGGAAACCACTAACAGATAGACTGTGCTTTTGTCGGAGAAGGACAACCGGAAAAAACAAAAAGAAATTTTAACTAGCCAGTCTTTCTTCTGGTGAGGGCACCCAGCTTTTTGAACCGGCCTAGCATTTTCTTCTCGAAATTCCAGAAAAAGCGGAACTGACCGAAGATGAAACCGTAGGTCAGCAGCAGTACTTGGTAAGCAGGAAGAATGGTGAGTAGATAAAAAGGAATTCGAATCCAGGCAGAAGTTTCGGAGGTGATGCCGGCCAGATCAAACAGTGGCTTTTTGATGAAAAGCACTGAAAAACCTGTACAGGCAAACACAATTAGAATAACGATCACTTGCCCTACGCTATTTACCTCCCAGCGGTCTTTGAGTTTTTCCATCCAGTTCATACGATGGTACCAACGGCAACTAATCGCGTTTCGGTTCCTCAACCAATGCGAAAGGCTGCCAAAGATCAAGCAGCGGTAAATCTGCTGTAAAATTGATTAGTTTTTTCCGAACAGGATGAACGAATGATAGCTGTCGGGCGTGCAAAGCGATGCTAGCATCCGGCAACGGTTCCGCCGCACCATACTTCACATCGCCGACAATTGGGCAGCCCATCGCCGCTAACTGTACCCGAATCTGGTGCGACCGCCCCGTAAGTGGCTTCACCTCCAATAAATACGTTATGCTTTTCCCCCTTTGGAAAAGAGGGCCGCCGTGGAACGGGTTAGGGGGATTTCCCCGCATCAGCAGGCGATACGATAACTCAGCCTGCTTACCATTGTTTTTCTTGCTACGAAAGGCAGTAACCTTATTCTTAGCTGAGTCTTTGATAAGCCAATGAACTAGCTCGGCTTCGGGCTGGGGAGGTGGGGTTTGCACCAATGCCCAGTAGGTTTTGGTTACCTCCCGAGTCTTAAATAGCTGATTCATTCGGGACAAGGCTTTAGAAGTTCGCGCCATCGCCACCACTCCGCTCACTGGTCGGTCCAGGCGGTGTACTACTCCCAGAAATACTGCTCCGGGTTTATCGTACTTTTTCTTCAGATAATCTTTCCCCCAATTTACCAATGGGCGATCTCCGGTACGATCACCTTGCACTAGCCAACCGGTAGGTTTATTCATAATCAGTAGATGATTGTCTTCGTAGATTACTTGGGGTTTTAGAGGCATGCCCAAAAGTAAAAAGAACATTTTATCTTCCGACGGAATATTCTTTACAGTTTGCCAAAAATCATATCAGGATTAACTAAAATTTCCTGGATATCCAGGATTACATATTCCTAATTATCGGAATGTTAAAGCTAAAATTGAATGCTATTCTGAGCCGATAGTAGTATTAGCTTCTCAGTTCCTTCGGTACTCAACTCGCCAGCTTTTCCGCCAAGCCCTATCTTGGTACTTTTCGCATTCCCAAACGAGTTGTTCGCTACTAAGTGAACGTATGATCATTCGCTGCTTTATCTGTTTACCGTTGGCATCCACAAATTGTAGCGAAAAAATTCGGTTGGTAAATTGCCCGATAAAGTCGCAGTAGCTACCTCGGTTGTCTTGCCAAGCGTAGTGCCAGGTTTTATTTTTGGTATTAAATTTAGCCAGGGTCAAGCCCTGCCAACCTTCCCAATTTCCAGGAGTATCTACATTCAACTCTTCCTTAAGCAAGCTATTCTCTTTAGGGCATGATAATCGACTATTTCCTACAAATTGCTCACCTAAACTACTTTTCCAGCGTACTTTCCACTCGCCCAACCAGTGTGATATAGCCGAAGTATGACTAACCTGATTTGCGATAGCTGGAAATAAAAATGAAACATTAACCATTCTCTTATTTCGTTTTACGGTGGTAGTGTATTTGCCAATTTAAATTCCAGGTTTCTCCTCCATCGGTTGATGACTCCCAATCCCAGACGAAAGTATCTTCGGAAATATCTCGAAACACCATGCGCAGTTCTACTTCCTCTCCTTGCTGATTGGTCACAGAGGTAACAAACATTCGCTCATCGCCCTCAAACTGCCCGATGAAATCATAGTATCCACCTTGGCTATCTGCCCAGGCCTGATGCCACTGCTTAGTTTGGGGATTATAAACCGATAGGCTCATACCCTTGAGAGTAGTTGCATTCTCAGTAGCAGGAATGGCCTCGAAATTTTCCTGAATTACCTTTTCACCCAGAATCTTCACAATTCGGTTACTCCCTTTTTGGGTTTGACCTTGGGCATCTTCCCAAGTGAGATTCCATTCGCCTACCCAAAAATCAAATAGATTTTCCGGTACGGTACTGGGGGGTTCGGGGAAAGGAAGAAATAGGAACAGTAAGGTTGAGAACAGTGTCATTGCATCGGAGTTAGTTGGGTTAGACGCAAAATGGCGCTTGTGTCCCAAATAAGAGGTTAATCCGATAAGTTTAGACCCAAAAAATCAGGCAATTCTTTTCTTTTGCTCGGGGGTTGCTAGAATGCGGTCGCGGTATTGGGTGGGCGATACCCCAGCGTGTTTCTTAAACGCATTGTAAAATGAAGCTTTGTTGCGAAACCCAGCGTCGTAGGCAATACTGATAATTTTTTCGTTCTGATGGGTTGGGTCTGACAACAAACGCTGGGCTTCTTTCACCCGATATTGATTGATAAAATCAGCGAAATTATGCTGCAATTTATCGTTGATGATTTGAGAAAAGACATGTTTAGATAAGTTCAGTTGTTGCGCTAACTCTTCCATCTTCAGCTCGCAATCCAAGTAGGGCTGCTTATCTTCCATATACCTAGTAATATTCTTCAAATGGAAAGCTGCTTCCGCCGTGGTTAAACCGGACTTAGCATATTTAGAAGCTGCTTTCCTGGTTTCAGCTATTTGCCCAGATAATATCTCTGGTTGACGATACCCCAGATACCCTGCCAAGTAAATAAACCCTGCCATAAAGAAGGATACGGCATAATCATGGGTAATATCAAAGTCAATTGTTAGGTACAGTACGTAGTACATTGCCAAACTTACGGCAAATCCGGCGTAGCAAATTGCTGCTTTCAGCATCCATCGGTACTGGGACGGTAGTAGGGTAGCATTTTTATATTTTTGCTTTAGGTAGTAAAACAGGTAAACCGCGTAGGCAAGAACTACTAGAGTGAAAATAATTACTCGCGGTACATACGATGCGGTTCCGTAAAGCCAAGCTGGATTTGGTAGTTCCCACTCAATGTCAATGTAATTGGGAAAGTTGTAGATGAAAAACAAGGTGGCTGGCAAAAAATGCCAAGCATCCCGTTGATGAAGCTTTTCTTGATACAACTGCTTAAAGTAAAAGAGAAATAGCGGTCCAAACGTTAGTGGTAAGATGAATATAACATTAAGTACCGAGGGCAGCACTTCAATATAATTGGTCCAGAAAGCTACGTAATAAAATAGCGTGATGCCGAAGAGCAGCATGATGACTCCCAGCAAGCGATTGGCGCGGGAGTTACCCTTCTTTTGGAGGAAAAGTACCAGCGATAAAAACAGGCCGTGCGCTCCGGCTATCAGAAAAATAATGGTCCAATGATCTAACGAAGGTTCCTGCATAAATTTCTTCAAATACTATCCGAATATACTCAATTCTGATGAATATGGATAATAGCATTCAAACCTAACGAGCCTATATTTTCTACAAT
>JGI12210J13797_10032610_pt1 | contig 28437 bp, 22 predicted proteins | sample ElkSlonscriptome_3_FD_13797 | JGI IMG/M metagenome (IMG submission 13797) | reverse complement strand
CCCGGTCCCCTCGGATGCGGTCAGAGTAAGCGTTCGCCAGATTATTCATCAATGTCGCCCACTCCACGGGCATGGCATCGCGGGTCATCACCTGCAGCGACTGCTCGTAGGCGGCAATGGCCAGCTCCATATTGATGGCTCGCTGGCCTAGTGGAAATTGCTGGATTAAATCACCAAACGTTCCAATAACAGCGGTGATGTATTCTTGATGTTCTGTATTGCCATTTGCCAGCAGCGTTGCAGCTGCCGTTGGAATAACCTCTAGCAGGTCAGCATTGAGTTTAGCGACGTTAGCGGCAAAAAACTGATATACCGGCTCCTGGGCTCCTTGATGCTCTGCGATGCACTGAAGTATTTCTACGAAAAATTGACTACTCTCTTGCGAGGCAGAATTCGACTGGACTTCAGCATCCAACAGCCCCATCGCTTTCGCCAGCTGCGCCGTTAGATCCTGTAACCGCTGAGCGATCGCCTCATTCCCCTGCCCCTGCATTTGCTCCGCAACGGCCCCCATCACCAGCACTAACCCTGGGTCCACCAGCGCTTGATTGGCCTGCAAAATAGCGGCCTCCTGGCCATTAGGGCAAGCCAGCAGTTGCTGAATTAGTTCTAGATAGGCTGAAACTCGCTGCTCATTCATTGTTAGGGCTATATCCAGAAAAGTTTGATGCGGCGGCTACGCGATGTGAGCTGTTTATCTTCAGATTTACAAACAGCCTACAAAACAGATTGAAGCCATCAGGACACTTATCTCTTCTCAGATACAAACGGCGACCAGGTAATGAACGTTGAGTTTAATGGCAGGCTCCCGACCGCACTTGCCCAGACGTACGATGTACTAGCGAAGCATAGACGATCGCCCCAAGCCACAGCGATCGCTTCCCATTCTCAGCACAAGGCTCACCCGCTATTCCCAAACCAACACCGTGATTGTGAGCGATCGCCCTCATGACGCCTGACGTGCATTGGTCAAGGACATTCAAGGGTGGTTTTGTCCGCAGACCGGAAGCAGTCCGCGCTTACTGGATGGAGCAGTGGCGCGACATCGACGCACATGTTGAGCCGGTTGCCTTTCACCTAGAGGGCAGGATAATGGTCTTGGTCCGGGTGCATCAGGTCATGCGCGATTTTGCCGGAGCCTTGCTTGCTGATGAGCACGTTGGGCACCGGTTTACGATTGAGCAGGGCTTGATTCGAGCTATGGAAGTCTGCCCACTGTCATCACCTGATCTTGGTGCCCAGCAGCGCCCGTGCCCAGCGACTATCGGGTTCAAATGGTCTACGCTTAGAGCATATTTTCGTCGGAGCCGACTAAATGCGCGTTGAAGCCTGCTGCCAAGCCCTGTTGGAAAGCCTATTGCCCGAGCTTGACCCCGATCGCCAAGGGCTCTGTGTGGATGTTGGGGTCGGCACCTTTGCCTTCTACTGCGAGCTGTTTGCCCAGCTAGGGTTCACCACCATGGCTGTCGAGCCTTCCCCCACCGACAAGCTGCGGGCGATCTGCCAGCAGCACTCCATCTCGCTTATTGAGCAATGCCTGTCAGACCAGGTGGGCACCCAAACTCTGCATATGGGCCAGTTTGCCAAGTTGGCCAACAGCAACTTCAGCTCGCTGTCCGCCGACTGGTTTGGTGCATCAAGCTCCACTCGCTCAGTGCCAACCCTAGATTTAGCCACCCTTCTCAGCCAGGTGAGTACCCCTCACATCACCGCCTTCAAGCTCGATATTGAAGGATGGGAGCCGGTTGTGATCCAGCAGTTTACCGAATTGCCCAGCAAGCAGCTGCCCCGCGTCGTGATGTTCGAATATGGCGGCGGCAGCAGTCGCGCCCAGGGCTCAAAAGGCTGGTCGCCCCATTTTTTTGAGGGCACAATGACCTGTCTCAAGGTCTTGCAGCAGAAGGGCTACGCTTTTAGCATTATGGTTGACTATGCCGCCGGTACCCAGGCCAAGGTATTTGATCTGCAATCTCTAGATTTAGCCCAGGAGTCGCCCTTTTATGACAACGGCGTCTACGGCAACATTCTCTGCTTCTATCAACAGCACTTTTCCGTTGAGAAAATACAGCGCCTCTGTACCCCTTATCGCGGTGGTTTGGCCAACTGGCTGGTGAGTACCTTCGTCTCCTAGTCTTCACCGGGTTTCAAGGACAGGCTATTACTGGAGAGTTCAGGGTATGTCGCTCAAAAGACTCATCGCCACAGCCTCTTGCCTTTGGGCGCTATCCTGTACCCCTGCTCAAAAGCAAGAGGCTGAGCAGCCGACCGCCATTTTCCACGCCTTCAATCAGCTCTACAGCGACGTCAGCGCCTTTGTCTGCACCTTGGCCAGCCAGGGCTACTCCCATGTCCAGATTTCCCCCGCCCAAAAGTCGAACCCCGGCAGTGAATGGTGGAAGCGCTACCAACCCATAGACCTGAGCGTGATTGAGGGGCTAGGCACCGAGGACGACCTGCAGCAGCTGATTGACCAGGCCCGAAGCTGCAGCGTCAAAATCATCGCCGATGTTGTGCTCAACCACATGGCCAACCTAGATGGGAACGATGGATTTGAAGACCTGACCCAATACCCCAACCTGTCCCCCGCCGACTTCAACACCGTTGCCAGCAGTCTGGGCCAGAAGCCTTGCGACATCAACTACAGCGACGGCAACCGCACCACAGAAATAGACTGCTGGCTTGGAGGGCTCCCCGACCTAAAATTTACGGAGAATGTGAAGACCATTCACAAGGCCTATCTCAAGCGGCTATTGGACTTGGGAATAGCTGGCTTTCGGTTTGATGCCGCCAAACATATGCCCCCCGAGGTGCTGTCTGACTATGTGGACTTTATTGAACAAGAGAGCGGCGGCACCGCCTGGAGCTACTTAGAAGTGATTCAAGACAGCGATACCCGCGCCGCAGACTACAACGCCATCGCCCCCGTATCAGACTTCTTGCTCTACGACGGGATGAAAGCGGCCTTTGGTTTTGGGGGAGATTTGCGATCGCTCCCCCCCCAAACTGTCGATGACCCCACCAGCGTCACCTTCGGCCAAAATCACGATACGATTGCCGCTCTAAACTCTCACGCCATCAACCCCTACGACGACGTCACAGAGGCATACCTCGCAACAGGCTATGTCTTGGCGCGGCAAAATGGGACGCCACTCGTGTTCAACGACGACAATCTGAATGCGCCTTTTGTCCCGTTCGGCGTCAAATTTCGCCAGATCATGCGGCAGCGAGACGCGGCAGGCAAAAGCACCACAGAGACGCTTCTCAGGGCGATTGACAGCCCCACCGTTGTGCTGATGGAGCGGGGCGCAGAGGGCTTTTTCATCGCGAATAAGGCATCCCGCAAGCTAGACCTGCGGACGCTGGATGTGACGCTGAGCAATTTAGAGGGCTGCTACCAGAATCTCCGCAATGGCTTTACCGTTGCCATTGAGCAGCGCGGCGACAAGAAGTTTGTAACGCGCTGGGGAACCTGGGAGCGGGGCGGTATTGAGGTCCAGGGGCGTGACGCGCTGTATCTAGTTCGGGTGCCGTTTGAGCAATGCGGGGGATAAGGTCTCAATTCTTAATTAGAGCCTACCCCCCCAGAGTGATGAGGACTTGACTGATTTTTCGGTATAAGGAGTTATGGCACGGAAGAGTGCCGCTGACCGTCACTACCCCAGCGCTCTTCAGCCAAGCAATTTAGACCAATAGTTGAAACCAATAGTTAAAACCAATAGTTATTAGAGGTAAGCACCGCCATGGCTTCCACCCATCAGCGCGCCTTGGGCGTCTTTTCTGACCGCACCGTAACGGCCTCGGCTCTGCAGGCCCTGCGAGATTCGGGGTTTTCCATGGGCGATACATCCGTGATCACCCGCGAAGCAGGCCGCGAGGCAGAGATTGCAGGGGTTGAGGTCAAAGACAGCGTGGGAAACCAGGCCGAAACAGGCGGCGAGATTGGCGCGGCAACTGGAGGTGTGTTAGGGGGGATTGCGGGTCTGCTGGTTGGCCTGGGCACCCTGGCCGTTCCCGGAGTCGGGCCGCTGGTGCTGGCCGGTGAGGCCGCAACGGTGCTGACAACCGTCATCGGCGCGGCTGGCGGAGCCGTCGCGGGCAGCCTAGTGGGGGCGCTGATTGGGCTAGGGGTACCGGAGCACCGGGCCAAGGAGTACAGCGATCGCGTTTCTGCTGGCGATTATCTGCTGATGCTCAAAGGCAATGAGATCGATCTGCACCGAGCCGAGCAGGTCTTGAAGCAGCACCACATTCAAGACTGGGGCATTTTTGGTGGCGATGGCCAGGTGGTGCGCCAAGAGGGCGATGGCCATGGTATCGGGCACTCAACTAGTCCCGTGACCCCTGGCCAAGTGCACAGCTCGGATCTATCTAGATCGACATCAGCGGCGGACCAGCGCCAGGTCATCGGCGTATTTTCCGACTGGCAAACCCTAGAAACGGCTCTAGACAAGGTGCGAGAGCGGTTTCCCTTAGGGCAGATGGCGATCGCTGTACGAGATGATAAGCGCAACGCGGACTACCTAACGGGTGGCCGGGATCGACCGCTGGGGGGGGTGACCGGCATCCTGTCGGGGCTAACTCGGGTCAAGTTGCCCGATGTTGGCTCTGTCTTGGTTATTGGGCCAGAGACGGCGACTTTAGCCCGGGCCTCGCGGGATGGCCATGTCAACAATTTGTCAACGGCCCTCACCCATCTAGGCATTTCCGAGGAGCAGGCCAGCCTTTACGGGCGGCACATCATCAACGGTGATTTTTTGGTGACCCTGCGGGGGCAAGGCTCCGATGCCCAAGAAGCGGCAGCCGTCTTAGGACAGCATGGTATGCGAGATTGGGGCGTCTACGATATTCGCGATCGCTAGGGCAATTCGCCTCAGCTCCGATTGCTGCATCTTGTGATACGGCCCAGGCTTCGCGCTACGCTGAGTACACCACCCGGCTAACCCTGCGTACCGAACCACCATGCCCACAGCTGTCTCAGTTGATTTGCCATCGCTCCGCCTCCCCCACCGCGCGACCCGCTTCTTTGCCCGTCTCAGCTTTTCTTTAGCGGCTGCGGCCCTGGCCGTGATTGCGATTCTATGTCCGCCTCCGGCCCTTGCGGACGCCGCGCTACAACCGGACGTCCCAGCACCACCTTCAGCCTCCTATGACTACAGCTACCGCCGCCCCAGCTCAGATGGTATCGGTAGGGTATACCTGGGGCGAGAAATTGCTCAGGTCATGGGCCATCGTGGAGCCGTCTGGCTAGAGCGCCCCAGCCGCGAGCAGCGAGAGCGGCCCCAAACTCTGCTGTCGCAGCTCGACCTCCGTGACGATATGGTAGTAGCCGATATTGGTGCGGGAACAGGCTACTTTACGTTTCGCATTGCGCCCCAGGTGCCCCAAGGGAAGGTGCTGGCGGTCGATATCCAGCCCGAAATGATAGATATCGTGGAGTTTTTGCGGCAGGACAACCAGGTGCCCAACGTGGATACTATTTTGGCCAGCGAAACCAACCCTCGCTTGCCTAGCGGCATTGATCTGGCGCTGCTGGTGGATGTCTACCATGAGCTGGCCTACCCCTATGAGGTGATGACGGCAGTTGCCTCTGCTCTGCGGCCTGGGGGGCGGGTGGTGCTGGCAGAATACCGTGGGGAGAATCCGCTGCTGCCCATCAAACGCCACCACAAAATGACTCAGCGGCAGGTGCGCCGTGAACTGGAGCTGGTGGGTCTGCGGTGGGTTGGCACTAGCGAAGACCTGCCGACGCAGCACCTGATGACCTTTGAAAAGTAGCCCCTCGAGCGTTAGGCCCACGGGGCGCAATGCGTTTGGTTCTTCCCTTATTTCTTCTCTGGATGCGTCATTGATTTGGGCATTTCGGTTTCCATCTCGTTGAGGGCTTTGATGAACTGGTGCAGCCGGCCAAAATTCCGCTGATTGAAGTGCATCGTTAACCGGGGCAGGTCAGAATTGTTTGCTTCTACTTCCTCTGGCAATGCCCCACCCTGCTCAATCGCTCCCGTAACCAGCAAGTCGCTAAAGGACGCGTTGAGAGCGGCTAGCGACCCATCGGTCAACCGGCACTTGAGCCGCAGCACCAGGCGATCGCCCACATAGCGACTAGAGTGATACACCCGATAAAAATTAGAGATGACCTCGCAGGCTTCGTCAATGTCGGTGGTGATGGTATAGAGATCCGGGTCGCCGGGGCTAACCAACCCTGCCTTGAGCAAGTTCTCGCGAATGTAGCTATCCCAGTTGCGCCAGTAGTCTCTCCCCGGCTCATCGATGAGCACCAGCGGGATGGGATCTGACTTGCCGGTTTGAATCAGCGTCAGGCATTCGAACGCTTCATCTTGGGTGCCAAACCCGCCAGGGAACAAGGCTAGAGCGTCAGTCTCTCGCAAAAAGAAGAGCTTGCGCGTAAAAAAGTACTTGAAGTCAATTAGCTTCGGATCATCTTGAATATAGGCGTTGGACCCCTGCTCAAAGGGCAGCTGGATATTCAGACCAAAGGAATGCTCCGCCGTCGCCCCTTCGTTTCCGGCCTGCATGATGCCGCCGCCAGCCCCCGTCATCACCATAAAACCGCGCTTCACGATGGCACGGGCAAACTCGGTTGCCATCTGATACTCCCCAGTCTCTCGGGTGGTGCGAGCAGAGCCAAAGATTGTGATTTTTCGCGTGTGGCGATAGGGGTAAAACACCCGAAAGGCACGCTCCATATCCTGCATAGCTGCGGTGAGAATCTTCCAATCTAGGCGATCGGCTTCCACCTCGGCCATACGCACCAGCGTTGTCAGCGCTTGCTGAATCACCTGGCCATGGCGCATCGCGGGCAGCTGGTCCATGAGTTCGTTGGCCTCTGCGCGCAACGCATCTAGGGCCGAAGATGATGAAGTCATACCGTTCAAAAAACTTGCAGCATTCCATTGTAGCGAGAATGCTTCTGGGTGCCCTGCCGGTGTTGCGTGATGTTAATCCTGTTGTCTTTGCCCTACCGCTAGGATCTTGGGGCAATCAAAAGGGCAGCGCCCAATAAGGGGCTGCCCTGATGCATCAATGCTCAGCTTTCCTGCGTGGCCTAGAGGACATTTGAGCCCCTGCCAGTCAAGCTAGAGGTGCTTTTCTAGGGTGTTTGCCAAAGTGGTCTTGGGAACAGCGCCGACTACCATGTCGACCCGTTGCCCGCCTTTAAAGATCATCAACGTAGGAATACTACGAATACCGTAGGTGCTAGCAACGCTAGGGTTTTCATCCGTGTTGACTTTGACGACTTTGATTTGACCGTCGTACTGCTCAGCAATCTCGTCGACAACTGGCGCGACCATTCGACATGGTCCACACCAAGGCGCCCAAAAGTCGACTAAAACAGGAACCTCGTTCTCTAGAACTTCCTTTTCAAAGCTGGAATCCGTAACTGGGGCTGCTGATGACATGCCTAATACCTTAGCCTACGTTGTCTTAATCGAGATTCTACCATAGCAGCATCAGCCTAACGTCAGTCAGCATGGTTATCCCCCGCAAGGGGCAACTCTGTGGGCTGTTGCAGTATGGCATGATGTGGCGATAGGCCTAGCAATAAATAGACCAGCGGCGAAATGCAACTTTCCCTAGAGTCCTTTACGGTGACCAAGCGTGTTGCCCTCACCATCAGCCGAGGCACCACGGCCCAAAGCACCAATGTCTGGCTGCGGCTACGCCACGACGGCATTGAGGGTTGGGGGGAAGCCTCTCCCTTTTCGGTCGGTCAGCGGCAGACCAGCCAAACGGCGATCGCGGCCATCACTCAAATTGCACCGTCCCTAGCCCACCTCTCTCCCTTTGATATCCAGCAGATTCAGCAGCATCTCAAAGGTCTGCCGTCCGCTGCCTATGCTGCTTTAGACATGGCCCTCCACGATTGGATAGGCAAGGCTCTCAAGGTGCCCTTGTGGAAGCTATGGGGAGGCGATCGCCATGGTATTGTGCCTACGTCCTTTACCATTGGCATCAGCACACCAGAAAAGGCCCAGGCGCGGGTTCGACTGTGGACTGAGCAGGTGTCTGCCTCTGATTTCAAGGCCGTTAAAGTTAAGCTGGGTAGCCCTGAGGGCATCGCAGCCGACCAGGCAATGTTTGAGGCGGTACAAGATCAGGTGCCTGACGGCGCTAGTATCAGCGTTGACGCCAACGGCGGCTGGACCAGCGCCGATGCCCTTTCTATGGCCTCTTGGCTAGCAGATCGGGGAGTCGTCTATCTTGAGCAACCGCTCCCCCACGGACAAGAATCCGATCTGGCGCTGCTGTATGAGCGATCGCCGCTGCCCATCATGGCGGATGAGAGCTGCTTTACCAGCCGCGATATTCCCCTGCTTGCCACAAGGGTGCATGGCATCAACATCAAGCTGATGAAATCAGGTGGGCTGTCGGAGGCGCTGCGTATGGTGCATACAGCTCAAGCCCACGGACTCAAAATCATGTTTGGCTGCTACTCTGATAGCGCCCTATCGAATGCGGCCGCGGCGCAGCTGGCCCCCTTTGCTGACTACCTTGACCTTGACAGCCACCTCAACCTCATAGATGACCCATTTACTGGCGCAGCCCTCAACGCAGGGCGACCCTGGCCTAGCGATGCCCCTGGCTTGGGCGTAAGGAGAACTGATGCTGAAGTCTGATGACCGTCTCGCCATATTGCTTCACGGCGGCCTGCGCCAGGGCAGCGGCAAAACTGGCATTTCCATGCTGCGCTATGGCGATCGCCCCATTGTGGCTGTGGTAGACCAAGATTGCCCCGGCGCGAGCGTGCAGGAAATGACGGGCATTGACCGGGATGTGCCGGTGGTGGCCTCGGTGGCTGAGGCGCTGACGTTGGAGCCCACCGTACTTGCCATTGGCCTGGCCCCCTCCGGCGGTGCGCTGCCTGAGCCCTGGCAGCAGGAAGTGCGCCAGGCGGTGGCGGCGGGGCTGTCTGTGGTGAACGGCCTGCATACCCCCATGGCCCCGATGTTCCCGGAGCTAAAAGAGGGGCAGTGGGTGTGGGACGTGCGCCAAGAGCCGGAGGGCTTGGGCATCGGCAGCGGCAGGGCGCGACAGTTGGACTGCCGCCGGGTGCTGACCGTGGGCACCGATATGGCTATTGGCAAAATGTCCACCGGGCTAGAGCTGCACAGCGCTTCGCGGCAGCGGGGACTGCGCTCGAAGTTCATTGCCACGGGGCAGACGGGGCTGATGCTGGGCCACGATGGGGTGGCTCTAGATGCCGTGCGGATTGACTTTGCGGCGGGGGCGGTGGAGGCTCCAGTGATGCGCTGGGGGCCGGAGCATGACGTGCTCTACATAGAAGGGCAGGGCTCACTGATTCACCCCGGCTCGACGGCGACGCTGCCCCTGATGCGGGGCAGCCAGCCCACCCATTTGGTGCTGGTGCATAAGGTGGGCCGCACCCATATTGACCATTTTCCCGAGTTTGCGCTGCCGTCACTGCCAGAGGCGGTGCATCTCTATGAGGCGGTGGCGGCGGCGAGCCCGACTTTCTCTGGGGCCAAGGTGGTGGCGATCGCCCTCAACACCTGGGGGCTAGATGAGGCGGCAGCCCGTGAGGCGATAGCGCAGGTCTATGAGGAGACGGGGTTGCCCTGCTCGGATGTGGTGCGTTTCGGCGGCGAGTCATTGTTGGATGAGATTATTCTGTAATTAGCTAACGGTCGAGCAAGGCGCAGGGCAAATCCTATGTTAACCACCGCGAAATGGACCATTGATGATTATCATCGCATTGTCGCCTCTGGTATTTTGGCGCAGCGGCATGTGGAGCTGATTTTGGGAGATGTTGTCGAGATGGCCCCGGAGGGAGAAACCCACGCCTACAGCAGCGATGAGGCTGGGGAGTATTTGATCTATCTGTTGGGCGATCAGGCTAAGGTGCGGCAGGCAAAGCCAATTACCATTCCCCAAAGCAGCTCGGAACCGGAGCCGGATGTTGCTGTGGTGCAGCGACTGGGCCGGGATTACCGGCAGCATCACCCCTACCCAGAGAATGTATTTTGGGTGATGGAATATTCTGACTCTACCTTGGCTAAGGACATGGGCGTTAAAGCTCAGGTTTATGCTGAGGCAGGTATTGAAGACTATTGGGTGGTGGACCTGAAGGCGATGAGGCTTGTGGTGATGCGATCGCCCACTGCTGAGGGTTATAAAGCACAGGAGACGTTCAGAGATGGTGTGGTGAGGCCGCTGGCGTTTCCGCAGGTTGACGTTTAGGTAGCGCGGTTGCTAAACGAGTAGCAGATGCAGAGCAGTTCCCGCGTAGCGCAGACGAATCCGCTGTCAGGATGTGGCAGAAAAGCCTCCCTTCCCCAGCCCTTTCGCGCAAAAGCCGTGCGGTCTTCAACGCGCTGAATTAAACTGGATAGAGAGCAAGGGGCCCCTCGCTGACTGGTCCCAATCGCCGTACTCGCTTGTTGTAAGAAATCTGACAGGATGAAGACCCATGGGATTGTTTGACCGCGTAAGCCGGGTTGTCCGGTCTAACCTCAATGCAATGGTTGGTGCAGCCGAAGATCCAGAAAAGATCCTGGACCAGGCGATCGTCGACATGCAGGAAGATCTGATTCAAATGCGGCAGGCCGTGGCCCGAGCGATCGCCAGCCAAAAGCGGGTCGAACAGCAGTTTAAGCAGGCGCAGACCGAAGCCGACAAATGGCAGCAGCGGGCACAGCTAGCGCTACAGAAGGGGGACGAAGACCTAGCGCGTCAGGCCCTGAGCCGTAAAAAGGTGCAGGCCGAGACAGCGCTGGCGCTCAAAACCCAGCTCGATCAGCAGGCGGGTCAGGTGGATACCCTAAAGCGCAACCTGATCGGATTAGAAGGCAAGATTTCAGAAGCAAAGACGAAAAAGGACATGCTCAAGGCGCGGGCCAGCGCAGCCAAAGCCAGCGAGCAGCTGCAAAACACTATTGGTCAAACCAACACCGGCTCCTCCATGGCCGCATTCGAGCGGATGGAAGAAAAGGTGCAGATGATGGAAGCGCGCTCCTCCGCAGCGGCTGAGTTGGCAGGCGCTGACCTCGAAAGCCAATTTAATCAGCTCGAAGCCGGTAGCGATGTCGACGACGAACTGGCCGCAATGAAGATGCAAATTGAGGGGGGCTCGGCCAATCAGGGACAGCTCCCCGCTGGCAGCACGTCAGATCCCAGTGACGTTGAAGACGCCGAACTAGAAAAGCTGAGAAAGGAAATTGATCGACTGTAGGCTTCAAACGTCGGAAGCAGGGTAGCAGGATAAACATCTGCTGATAACGTCCTATGTTCTCTGATCGCTCCATACTCATTGGCGTGAGCGGTGGCATCGCAGCCTATAAAGCCTGTGAGGTGGTGTCTACTTTGGCAAAGGCCGGCGCAGTGGTGCGGGTGATCATGACAGCGGGGGCACAGCAGTTTGTGTCCCCGCTGACGTTCTCCACTCTGTCGCGCCAGCCCGCCTATACTGACAGCGACTTTTGGCATCCCCAGCCCCGCCCGCTGCATATTGTGTTGGGTGAGCCTGCAGAGGCCATAGTGATTGCACCCACCACGGCCAATACCCTCGGTAAGCTGGCCCATGGATTGGCCGATAATCTCCTGACGAACACCGTTCTGGCCTCTACCTGCCCGGTGCTGCTGGCCCCAGCCATGAACACCGACATGTGGCAGCAAGATGCGGTGCAGCGCAATTGGCAGCAGCTTCGGCACCGCGATCGCTATCACACCGTGGGGCCAGGGGCAGGGCTGTTGGCCTGCGATCGCGTTGGGGCAGGGCGGATGGTGGAGCCGGAGCAGATTCTGGCTCACCTGGGGTCACTGCTGCAGACTGGCGGTCGCCGCGATCTCACAGGGAAGCGCATTCTCATCAGTGCGGGCAGCACCCGAGAATATTTAGATCCGGTCCGCTTCATTGGCAACCCCTCCACTGGCAAGATGGGAATTGCTCTAGCTCAGGCGGCGCACCATCGCGGAGCCCAGGTTACCCTGGTGCATGGGCCGATGGAAACAGCTGCTCTACAGGGTTTAGGGGACATCGTTTTGGTTCCGACAACAACAGCCGAGCAAATGCAGCAGGCCATGCTGCACCATGCGCCCCAGGCCGACTGGATTGTGATGGCGGCGGCGGTGGCCGATGTCAAACCAGCCCAATTCCATGGCCAAAAAATGCCTAAGGCGCAGCTGCCGCAGCAGCTCGACCTTGCCCCGGTGCCCGACATCCTCAGCCAGCTGAATCAGCAGCGTCGACCAGACCAGCAGCTAGTGGGGTTTGCGGCCCAGAGCGGTGACATATACTCTCCTGCCAAGGGCAAGCTGGAGCGTAAAGGTCTCGACTGGATTGTGGCTAACCCGATCGATCAGCCCAACGTGGGGTTTGGCAGCGATCGCAATCAAGCCCTCATCCTCAGCAAAGATGGCGACGTGAGCAAAATTCCACCATGCCATAAACTTGAGCTGGCCCATCAGATCTATGATCATATGTCTATGATCACATGGGGCTAAATCCTGCTCACCAGAATCACAGCAGGTGATGGTCTATCCAGGCGGCATCGAAGACCTCACGATATAGGGGGTTGGCTACCCACAATGCTCCATCCCGTCGCACGACAAGCCCCGACAGCATCAGCTCGCTTTGCTCGGAGCTGCCGTCAGTGGGAACAGTGCCGAGGGTCAAAATGGTGCGGTATATCTCCAGCGGACCAGTCCCGTGATGCGGCTCCCTCAACAGGCGATCGCCGATGGTGCCAAAGTGGGCTGGCTCGTCGTAGCTTTCCCAGTCACGAATGATTTCCTGGGTTACTAGGTGGTTTACCCAGTGGGCCGCGCGCAAATCGTCTCGGCGGAATGAGCTTAGCCATGGATTGAGGTATTGTTCAGACTGCTTAAGACCGGCATCGTCGGGGCGGTTGTTGACTGTCTCCTCAAGCTGAGTAGCCCAAGAGATCAAAAGTTGACAGAGCTTTTGGGTCAAAAAGGGTTGGCCGCTGGTCCAAAACAAAATTGCCTGTAGCGCTGCATCGGCGTCAGGGACGATCTTGCGCAGCCCTAGCAGCAGCGGCTGCACTTCATTCCAGCTAAATCCCTTCAGGTGAATTGCCCGCCCCAGCTCAAAGGGCGATTTAGACGGATCTGCCACAAGTTCAGTCGGGGTGGTGACCCCTATCATGGCGAAGGTCAATCGCCGATACTCAGCTACCTTGGCTCGGCGCTCGTAGCAAGACCGGATCAAGGCAAAGAAATCCTCAACGGGGAACGACAACCCCAAGACGCTGTCGATCTCGTCCAAAAATATCGCTATGGGCTGCTTGATTTGGACTAAAAGGACGGTTGCAATAAAGTCATCCAAACGCTGAACTGGCGAAAGGTGAGTGCGATCGCGCCACCATGGCGAGAGCTGAACGGATAGTCCAAAACTATTGATGAGACAGCGGATCAGGCTAGCGTACCACTGGTCCATGGTCAAGCCGTAGCTCCCCACGGCGGTCAGATCGACAACACCACAGACGCCACCAGCCTGGTTGAGTCGCTGAGTTGCTTTGACCCGCAGCGATGACTTACCCATTTGCCGGGTCGTAAAGACATAGCAAAACTCGCGCGCTGCCAGAGCTTCGTAGAGTTCGTGGTCTGCTTGGCGATAGACATAGCTCGGGGCCTCTACCGGCAAACTTCCGCCGACCTGGTAGGGGCCAAGAGGCCAGTTGAGGATGTCATCAGGCATCGGCTGCGGACGTATTGGCTCCGCCACCGGCAGCAGCGTCCCCTGAGGCATCCGTCCCATTGCCCATGACGTTAGATCTATCGGGATAGGGCTGGGTTCCATAGGCCGAGGCCGTGTGGGCCGTAGCGCTATCGAAACCTTGGGGCAGCCGCTCGCGGAAAAAGTCCTGATAGAGCTGACAGCTTGACTCTGCCCCTTGGGGCGTTAAAGTGACGAACCCCATGTTGTAAAGATCAGAGGCCGTGCGATAGTTGACCACAACAGGCTGATCTGAATGGACGATCCCGGTGTAAGCCTCGCGCAGCTCAGGGCGGCGCTGAAGACGAAGCCACTGCTGATTGAGGTGATCGTAGTAAACGCTGCTCTCTCCTGCTAGGCCTGACTTTAGTATGCTGCTGAGGCTGATGTCGCCGTGGGCCAGGTGATAGAAGGCGAGCCGAAGACGATAGGGATTGCCGCCCAGGTATGCCAGTAGCGCACCCAGATGTTCGTTGTTGTTGCCCTGCAGCCACTCTAGCCCGTGGCGCTGGGCCAGGTATTGCAGCTGAGGCAGTTCGAAGTTTGACAGTTTGATTGACAGCCCCACATTGAAGGGAGACTGATGCATATTGAGCGGCAAAACGGCGTCTGTCGAATGCACCACAATTAGGCGCAGCCTCTCCCAAAGCTGGCTTCCAGAGATACCGTAGCGCGATCGCTCATACCAGGCCCGCAACAGCCCCAAGAAGTTAGCGGCGACCATCGGATAGTCAAAGAGAATATCGACATCATCTAGAGCAATCACCAAAGGAGACTGAACTTCTGGCAAGAGATAATGCTCTAGGTAATCTGTACTGTTGGCTAGGGGGCTACAGATATCGTCCTTATACTGGCCAAACCGATTGGGAAGGTTGAGCTGGCGGGTTACCGTCGCACAAAAGCAGCTCAAAAATGAGTCGATGCTCTCAAGGGATTCCAGCCCGATTTGACGCATGTTCAAAGCTACGGTGGCAAAGTCAGACTGCTGGGCATGGTTGAGCAACCGGGCCATCAGGGACGTTTTGCCTGACTGCTTGACCCCTTTGATGCGCAACAGCGCCCCGGGCTGGTGAATTGCCGCATAGCAGCGAGACTCAATTGCCGTACGCTCGACATATAGGGTGGACCCCAAAGGCACCTGCCCCACGGGAATCTCAAGGTCTACAGCCCGCAGTGGAGGTTCCCACCGATGTCCTACCTCATGGCCAGCAGAGGCCGCTGGCGAATAGGAACGATTTTGGGCTTGATAATGCACCGTTGGCGCACCCATGCTTTGGTTGGCTGTGCCATTGATGCGGGCACTGTGGTGTCTGAAGCTGATGCGCAGATTGCTTTTGGTGACCTTTCTCCCAATGACCTGAGAGAGGGATTGCCAAAGCTGAGAGCCTGTAATCCTGATGTAGTCTGTCGTGTAGCTTGAACCCTCCGCCATCTCTTGATAGGTTCGTCCCAGCCAGGTTTGCTCAAACACAAGCTCTTGTACTGGCGTTAGCTGCCTGGGGGCAAGGAGCTGGTCTACAAGCGTAACAGCATCTTTAAGTTCGGCGGTGAGGTCTGGATCGATTGCCTTGTTGATCATATGACCGTAAAAACATTTGGATATGGAAAACGGCGGCATAACCTCGCCCGGTGGCTTGGTTATATGACTCGGTTGAGGCACAGAGGTCTCAAAGCTAAATTGCCATGCTGGCTTGGCATATGTTGAGCTGCAAGATTCAGTCATGTTGCTTGCTGCTTTGAAACCAACATCGCCCGATAACCGCCGACTGTCGGGACTGTTGATGCTGTAGCCAACGCAAAAATTAGCATAAGCCATCTCTTTATAAAAGTAGCTTCTTTCGGGCAGCTTAACCTAAAAATGATGATGAAATAACTGTTTCATAACATATCAATTATCAAGTCTTAATGATGGTTCGGTATGCTCCAGCTTGATCTGCCCAATGGGACCTAATACTTCTTTAAAGTTATGCGTTTGGACAGCGGTATCAGCATCGGCAATCGGGCCTTTCCTGCCCGAGGTGCGACCCGAGGTGCGACCCGAAGTGCGACCCGAAGTGCGATCCGAGGTGCGATCGCTGCAGCAGCGGCAGCGATGATTGCATAAGCCATACGGCATGGTGCCGGTGCCGGTGCTATGCTCAGCGTATGCTGACTCTCTATCCTGAAATTCAACCCTATGACACCGGCATGCTGTCGGTATCAGATCGCCATACGATCTACTACGAGCAGGCCGGTAACCCAGAGGGTAAGCCGGTTGTCTTTCTCCATGGTGGCCCCGGTGGTGGCAGCAACGCCAGCTACCGCCGCTACTTCGACCCTGAGCGCTGGCGAGTGGTGCTGTTTGATCAACGGGGCTGTGGCCGCAGCACGCCCTATGCTGACCTAGAAGAAAATACCACCTGGCACCTTGTTGCTGATATTGAAGCGCTGCGATCTCGTTTAGGCATTTCCAAATGGGCAGTATTCGGCGGCTCTTGGGGCAGCACCCTCGCGCTGGCCTATAGTCAAACCCATCCCGAGGCCTGCACTGAGCTGATGCTGCGGGGTATTTTTATGCTGCGGGCCAAGGAAATCCAGTGGTTCTATCAAGCTGGCGCAAGCTACCTATTTCCCGATGCTTGGGAAGACTATCTCCGCCCCATCCCACCCGATGAGCGGGGGGACTTAGTCAACGCATATCACAAACGCTTAACGTCAGATAATGCTGCGGTGCGTCAGGCGGCGGCACAGGCCTGGGCGGTGTGGGAGGCCAGCACAAGCCGCCTTATCCCATCTCCTGACGCCAAAGCTAGATTTGCCCAGGGGCGTTTTTCTGAAGCATTCGCCCGAATTGAATGCCACTATTTTGTCAACCGTGGCTTTTTGGAGCGAGAAGATCAGCTGCTGACAAACGTTCACCGCATTCGTCATATTCCCTGCGTCATTGTCCAGGGACGCTATGACGTGGTCTGCCCCATGACAACAGCTTGGGAATTGCATAAGGCTTGGCCAGAGGCCCAGCTTGTGGTGGTGCCAGATGCAGGGCATTCGGCGGCTGAACCGGGCNTCGTTGACGCCTTAGTGCGGGCCAGCGATACCTTTGCCCGCCGAGTTGTATAGGCCGAGGAGCGCTGCGTGAACGCTCCCCGAATGACACATAAATATGTCGCCCAAGGCGGCGAAGGCCTGATCTAAAATTCGCTATCGGCAGCGCGGGACTTTGCCTTAGCTTTTGCCTTGGCGGCGCTCTTCTTCAGCGCCTGTAGCCGCGACTCATAGCCCTTGCGTTGCTTCTTCTTTGGCGTTTGCTCAATTAAGAATTTCAGGGCACTGCCCAAGCTCTTATAGGCATTGGGCAGAGTGTAGCCAAAGCGTGTTGCTAGGGCGATCGCCTTTTCGTCAGCAGCGATCGCCTCTTCCAATGCTTTGTAGACGTTGTTGCGCTTGTAAAGCCGCCAGCCCGATACGCCACATAGGGACAGCGCCAGCAGCAGCAGTAGGCCATCTTGCACCCAAAGCTCTCCGACTGCGCCACCAAGGCCAATGGCCAGCGCCGCCATTTCCCAGCCATCGCGAGGAATCGTGTCGTTTTGGATCCGGGCGACCTCATGCCAGAACAATAAATTACGCTGGTCGAGAGCGAGCTGCTCCCACCGCACGAGGTCAAGCTGAATCTCAACCTGGTCGCGGCTCAGTTCTTCACATGTGATCAAAGGCGGATTGACCGCTGTCGTGCTTTCGATGGTGACCCAGCTTTTTAGCTCAGGCGGCAGCAGCGTTTTGAGACGCCGAAGTTCGGATAAGTCTGACCGGACGGAAGAGGTGGCAAACGAGGTCATGGACGGAGCCCTCAGATTCCTACAGATACAACAGGTCTGCCTCCTATACTAGCGCACGCCCCGAAGCAGCCCTATAGCTGTCCCCATGTATCAGGACAGTGGCTTGTCTTGCTGCCCATAGAACCATCGCGCAGGTGCCAGGCAAACGTGATAGATTCCCCTTGGCGATCGCCTGGGCTGCTCAGGACACCCATTGGACCGTCCCCATGCAGAACAGGTTTCACCCCGACAGCAGTCAGCCATAAAACCCCTCAAGCTTTTACTGAATAAGGGTTTTGAGAACTTGATTCAGTTTTGCGCACCCCTTTGACCCATGGCACAGTTCAATAACCCGAACGCCCACCCCCACAAATTCACCGGGCCTATTCGAGGATAAAGATGTCGAGCAGCATGGATCTGCCAGCGGTGGATGTCTCCACCCAGCGGAACGCGGTCTACTTGCCGTCTACGCATAGTCCTCTGTATGGGATGTATTTACAACGCATTTACCACCCGCAGGGGCTGAGGTCGACAACGCCACTATTCCAATAAAGGGACACCAGCAATGAAATCCTTCGGACTCCGTTTTTGGGCATTGACAGTACTTTTGAGCCTAGCTGGCCTTGGGCCTAAACCGGCGGCAGCATTTGAATTTGGCCAAAAGGAGATTGACCCCGACCGGGTTGTTGCTGTTGCGTCTCCCATTCCCAATGGTGGGCACCAGCTGCTGGTGCTTGAGCAGCTCAGCGATCGCCGTCAATGCTGGGAAGAAAATGGCGACCAGGTGGAGCCGCTTTTGCTGCAGTTCGACTTTACCGATATCTGTGGTCGGGGTACCGACAGCAACGGCTACTCCGTCAGGGTTGGTGGCCAAGATTTGAGCTGGCGCTACGACGTGCGCGTCCTCAAAACCGACAGTGAACTAAAGCTAGTGGCCTGGTCTGTTGAATCTGGCAGCAACCCTTACCTCGAAATTGGTAAGGCTCGTAATGTCGATGGTGAATTTACCGCAATTCGCCTCAATCCGGGCTGGCGAATGACTAAGCGCACCTACAATGGCCAAACCTTAGGCCATTATTATCTGACCCATGATCAAGATCTGAACACCTTGATTGCGACGGCTCCTCCTCGGTCTCTCCCTGGGGCAGTCACCCCTTCGGAAACGCCAACAGCGCTGCTTCCGAGAAACCCGTCATCAACGCTGCCCACCATTCCTACTACAATACCTACTCCGTTTCCCGGTCGCTCCACGCCTACGGCCCCTCCAGGACAAAACCTGCCCCCATCAGCGCCGTCAAATCAAGCCGCGCTGCTAGGCTTTCGCTACCGGGTTGTGGTTCCGGCCAGCTCTAGTGATGTTCAGGCTAAGGTGCGCACCGTCATCCCCGATGCATTTCGCACCCTCATCAATGGTGAGGTGGTGATGCAGGCCGGTCTATTTCGCGATCGCCTCACTGCAGATGCCACCCGACAGCAGCTTCGATCTGAAGGACTGCGGGCTTCTATTCTTGAAATTGAGACCAGCGGCGTGGTGTCTCCTCCCCCTCGCTCAACCCCGGCCCCATCGCGACGACCTAGCTCGACCCCAACCCGTGTCCCGGCAGGCCAAATTCTTGTGGCCATCGACGCGGGCCATGGCGGGGCAGATCCTGGAGCTGTCGGTATTGGCGGACTGCAGGAAAAAGAAGTTGTGCTAGATATCGCCCGACAGGTGGAGCAAATTTTAGAGCAGCAGGGAATTCGTACCCTGCAGACCCGCTCTGGCGATTTGGAAATTGACCTTGAGCCAAGGGTCGCCACCGCAGAAAGCAGAGGCGCGGATATCTTCGTCAGTATTCATGCCAACGCCATCAGCCTCAGCCGCCCTGAAGTTAACGGGATTGAGACCTATTTCTATTCGTCATCAGAGGGGCGTCGCCTGGCTGATTCTGTCCAAAATCGGCTAGTTCGGCAGACGGGAGCCGTCGATCGCGGCGTGCGGGAAGCTCGTTTTTATGTGATTCGCAACAGCTCAATGCCAGCCATTTTGGTGGAAACGGGCTTTGTCACGGGCACTCAAGACGCCGCGCGATTGCGCAGCAGCAGCGGACGACGGCAAATTGCCGAGGGAATCGCCAACGGCGTCATTGATTATTTACGCTGATATTGCCCTGATACCATGACATTGATTCCACCAGACTACCTAACAAGTCGCGGATTAAACGCATTAGAATAAAGCATAGCCCCTAATTTTGATTGTCTATGTCCGTTGGATTAACGCCCCCCGCAGCTCCTCCCCTCAACCAGCCCACAATTCGTTATCTATCCAATGGGCTGACCATTGTCGCCGAGCAATTGCCCGTTGACGCCGTTAATCTCAACCTCTGGTTCAATATCGGTTCTGCTGTTGAGGCAGACGACATCAACGGAATGGCCCATTTCCTTGAGCATATGATGTTCAAAGGGACTGAGCGGCTCAAAAGTGGGGAATTTGAGCAAATTGTCGAGCAGCGCGGTGCCGTGGCCAACGCGGCAACTAGCCAAGACTATACCCAATACCACATCACCATGGCTCCCCAAGACTTTGGAGCCTTAACCCCGCTGCAGATGGATGTGGTCCTGCAGCCCAGCATTGCAGATGACGCCTTTGATCGAGAGCGGTCGGTTATTTTAGAGGAAATTCGTCGTGCGGACGACAACCCAGGGCGGCGATCGTTTTACCAAGCCATGGCGATCGCCTGCCCCGACATGCCCTACTCTAGACCCGTTTTGGGAACGCCTGACATCATTGAGTCCCTCCAGGCGGAGCAGATGCGCAAGTTCCATAAAACCTGGTATCGTCCGGCCGCAATGACGGCGGTGGCGGTGGGCAACCTGCCGGTTGATCAGCTGATTGAAACTGTCGCTGATAGTGTCCCGGAGAGCCTGATAGCACAGGGCGCTGATGATGTTGACAGTATGCCAGCCTCAGCTGCGGCCCAGGCCCTAGTTTCCTCGGCAGCTAGCAGACCATTCGCTGACATCATTCGCTGTGAGACGGTGGATCCAGCGCTGCAGCAGGCCCGGTTGATCATGATGTGGCGTGTGCCGAGCATCCAGCAGATAGACGAAACCTACCCTCTAGATGTGCTGGCTTCTGTGCTGGGATTCGGTCGGACCGCTCGGCTGGTGCAGGATCTCCGGGAGGTGCGATCGCTGGTGTCCCACATCCGGGTCAGCAATACGACCTATACCCGTCAAGGCATTTTTTCCATCTCGGCTCGCCTCCCAGAAGACAACCTCGACCAGGTTGAGGCAGCGGTGATTGACCACATTCATCAGCTGCAGACTACCCCTGTCGCCCCATCTGAGATTGAGCGGGTCTGTACCCAGGTCGCTAACCGATATGTCTTCGCCAATGAGACTCCCACGAGCCGCTCCGGACTGTATGGCTACTATCAGGCCATGACAGGCAGTCTGGACGCCGCTATTCACTATCCCCAGCGCATTCGCACCATTGATGCTGCTTCCCTACAGCAGACAGCGCGGCAGTACCTCAATCCTGACGCTTACGGTATTGTCGTCACGCGGCCTGCCCCCACTGCTGTCGCTTCTGCCAATGGCTAGCCTGCCGGGTAAAGCGATTATTCGTCTAGGTAAGTTTGTTTGGAGCCAGCAGTGGCACCTGATGATGTCTCAGATGGCTCCTGCCGGCGATGCAGGAGATTATCAGCGCCCTGAAAGTCAGTTTCGCCAGGGCGTGGCCATCGACAGTCCCCATCCTCCCGCAGCACATCGATATCGTCTGATTGTGGGCATGGGCTGTCCCTGGGCGCACCGTACTTTGATCGCGCGATCGCTCAAAGGCTTAGAGGCGGCAATCGCTGTGACGGTGGTGTCACCATCGCCGGAGGACGGCGGCTGGGTGTTTGATCGCCCCTTTCTAGGCCATCGCCCTTTGGCGGCGCTCTATCGTCAGGCCGCGCCGGGCTATGGCGGTCGCGCCACGGTACCAGTGCTGTGGGACGATGATGCCGGTGCGATTGTGAACAACGAAAGTGCTGAGATCATTGTGATTTTGAATGGAGCCTTCAACGCCGCTGCGGAGCGCGATATCGACCTATATCCTTCCGACTTGAAAGCTGCCGTAGACCAGTGGAACGCCAAGATATATCCGGCGGTGAACAATGGGGTTTACCGCTGTGGTTTTGCCCAATCTCAGGCGGCCTATGACCAGGCTTGCCGCGACATCTTTGCGACATTGGACGAGATTGAAGCGACCCTGTCCCGTCAGCGCTATCTCTGCGGCGATCGCCTCACCTTGGCAGATGTGCGTCTCTTTACGACTTTGTTCCGCTTCGATACGGTGTACTACAGCCTATTCAAATGCAGCCGCCAGCGCATTGCAGACTACTTAAACCTGAGCGCCTATGTGCGGGATATCTATCAGCAGCCCGGTGTCGCGGCCACCTGCAATCTAGATCTGGTCAAGCGAGACTATTACGGCAATTTGTTTCCCCTCAACCCAAGCGGGCTGATTCCCCAAGGGCCACAGGTTAATTTTGGGGCTGCCCACCATCGCGATCGGGATTATTCTGTCTCGGCTAGCCGCCCCTCGCCCCGCTAACCGCCAAGCTAATCCTGCCCTCCTGCGTTGCGCTACCACGATATGTCCAAAACGAACAACAGTCAGGGTAAAAATCACTTAACTTAATGATGGGGATAGTTGTGCAACTCATATCCGCTGTCCTGATGAGGACTATCCGCATAATGCAGGCGCGATCGCGGAGCTGTCGCTTCAGCGCTGAGACATTGCGCCTCTAGAGCATCTACCATCTGAAATTAAACCGATAGGGTGCCCCCTGCACCGAGACGCCTGGTCCTAGTATGGGCTGGCTTCCTTCTTGTCTGTGCTGACAGGGCTTGCCGTTGGGGATGCGCTTATCTTTAGTCTTGTCGTCATACGCATGCTATGGACCGATCTTCAATTGATGTCCTTTGGGTTTTGATATCCGCCAGTCTTGTTTTCTTGATGCAGGCCGGTTTTCTGTGCCTTGAGGCTGGGTCAACCCGTAGCAAGAACAATATCAATGTCGTCATCAAAAATATTGCCGACTTAGGATTTTCCGTGCTTTGTTTTTGGCTATTTGGCTATGGCCTCATGTTTGGCCCCACCCATGGCGGCTGGATCGGGACAGCGGCTTTTGCACCAGAAATGGGGCAGAGTGAAGTCTGGACCGCTGCTTTTTTTCTGTTTCAAGCCATGTTTTGCAGCACGGCCGTCACGATTGTTTCGGGGGCAGTAGCAGAGCGGATTCGCTTCGGTGCCTACCTGGTCATCACTCTTTTGGTTTCCGGGTTGCTGTATCCTCTGCTGGGCCACTGGAGCTGGAATGGCCTCAACAGCGGTACGAGCAGCGGCTGGCTAGGGAGCTTGGGGTTTGTGGATTTTGCCGGTTCAACCGTTGTCCACAGCGTTGGGGGTTGGGTGGCCCTCGCTGCGGTGCTGATTCTGGGGCCGCGCATAGGCCGGTTTTCACCAAAACGACGACGGCTCATCGTTGGATATGATCTGCCCCTGGCGCTACTGGGGACTTTGCTGCTGTGGTTTGGCTGGTTCGGCTTTAATGGCGGCAGCGTGCTGGCTCTCACAGACGACGTCCCTGGCATCATCGCGAATACCCTATTGGCTGGTGCTGCCGGCCTTGTCTTTCCCATCTTGCTCGATCTCCTGCGGCAGCGCCATATCTCGGTCAAGGCGGTGATGAACGGCTCTTTGGCGGGGCTAGTCGCGATCACGGCCAACTGCAATGTTGTGACCACTGGGTCAGCTATTTTCATTGGCGGTATCGGTAGTCTGTGTATGCTGATGACCGATCGCTTTTTGGAGCGCCATCGCATTGACGATGTGGTGGGGGCAATTCCAGTCCACCTCAGTCCAGGGATTTGGGGCACCCTAGCCGTTGGGTTGTTTGGCGATCGCGCTTTAATCGGTACCGGACTGACCCGTCCAGCACAGATTTTGGCCCAGCTGCTGGGTATCGGTGTTGCTGCAGTCTGGGCCTTCGGCCTAACCTTCATCGTGCTGCACCAGATCAATCGACGCTGGCCGCTGCGGGTGAGCCGTCGCTATGAACATGTTGGCCTCAATATCTCCGAGCATGGTGCCACTAGTGATCTGCTGGACTTGTTTATGGTGATGCGACGGCAAGAGCGCACTGGGGACCTGGGGCTGCGGGCTCCGGTGGAAAAGTTTACCCCGGTTGGGCAAATTGCAGCGCGCTACAACCGCGTCATGAGCCGCTTAGAGCGAGCGCTGGCCCGCACGGACGCCATCGTGGCAACAGCCAGTGAAGCCATTCTCACTGTGGCTCCGCAACAGCTGCAGATTCGGTCGGCGAATCCGGCAGTGCGCAAACTGTTCGGTATTTCAGAACAGTCTCTGTGCCAGCAGTCCCTACTGTATTTGCTGGACAAAGACTCTCTTGCCGGTGGAGATACCGGTGGAGACACTACAGTGCTGGGCCAAATGCTCTGGCAGGCGAGCAACGATGGCTGTCCCTATGAAGTAATAGGCCATCGTCAGGGGGGAACCACGGTCCCTTTGGAGATGATTGTCTCCCGCGTCAAAACGCGACGGCAGTGGAACTATGCCGTCATCCTTCGGGATATCACGCTGCGGAAGCAGGCCGAGGAGGCGATTCAGACCTCGGAAGCGAAAGACCTAAAAGCCCGTCAGCTGGAGAAAGCGCTCCATGACCTTCAGCAAACTCAGCTGCAGCTTGTCCACACTGAAAAACTATCTAGCCTGGGGCAGCTTGTCGCGGGAGTGACCCATGAAATCAACAACCCAATCAATTTTATTTACGGCAATTTGCACTATCTCAAAGATTACACCGCAACCCTGCTGGAGGCGGCCCGATTGCAGTCCCCGCAGCCCGTATCCGTCGCGGCTCAAAATCCAGCAGCCGGCATAACCAATTCTAGCGACGACTCGGAGCTAGACTACATTGCTGACGATATGCCGAAGCTGCTCGCTTCAATGGAAACTGGAGCCGAGCGCATCACTAAAATTGTTCGTGCTTTGCAGGATTTTTCCCACCGTGGCGACGCACAGCTCAAGCAAATTGATATTCACCACGGCCTAGATAGTACCTTGACCATCCTTGGCAATCGACTTAAATCTAGAGCCTATCGGTCTAAAATTTCCATCGTGCGTCACTATGGACAGCTTCCTTTCATTGAGTGCTATCCGGGCTTGCTGAATCAGGTTTTCATGAACCTGCTGGTCAATGCTATTGATGCTGTTGATGAACGGGCTGAACGCATTCACTATGGCGATGGTGCGGTCAATACCGAGTTTGCCCCTCAAATTACCGTCAGCACTTATTACACTGGCGGCTTGAATCAAGCTGACGGCGAGCACAAAGCCAATACGTACAAAGCCAATACTAAAATCGCGATGGAACCAGATGGGACTGAACATAGCGCGGTCAAAATTGGCTCCCATCCTTTAGCGAATAGGGCCTCAGAGCCAGTTTCCCAAGACCATCGCATCTGTATTGCTATTACAGACAATGGTATCGGCATTTCTGATGAGGTAAAGCAGCGTATGCTCGATCCATTTTTCACAACAAAGCCAGCAGGCCGCGGCACAGGCCTAGGGATGTCAATTAGCCACCGAATTGTTGTTGAGCAACACCAAGGCCATATCAGCTGCACATCTACCCTCAATGAGGGCAGTCGCTTTGTCATTGTTTTGCCGGTAGCTCAGCAGGTGCCCAAAATTGTCCTTGAAGATACTCTCTCGTGATGGAGCGCTTATCACTTTTGCGATCGCCCCAGCATGTTGCCATCCTCTAGACTCTCACCCTCGACGCGGCAAAACGTGCTGGACTCCGGGCAAAAATAGAGTGGGCTAACAGTCATTGATAAAAAATTTTAAGATTTATTGCGCTCTTTCATCTTTCGCTAGTACCGCTAAACCCGCTAAAATACGAGCGATAGTCAAATTACGACGATAAATCATCCCTGTCATTATGAGCGTAGTAAGCAATGTAATTTTGAATGCCGACGACGAGCTTCGCTACCCTACTAGCGGAGAGCTCGAAGGCATGAGAGCCTACTTTGAGACCGGCGAGCAGCGGATGCGAATTGCTGCCACGCTGGCAGAGAGCGAAAAGAAGATTGTAGATGAAGCCAGCAAACAGCTCTGGCAGCGTCGCCCCGACTTCATCGCTCCCGGCGGAAACGCCTCTGGGCAGCGTGAGCGAGCGCTTTGCCTCCGGGATTATGGCTGGTATCTGCGTCTCATCACCTACGGCGTTCTTGCAGGCGACAAAGGCCCTATAGAGAGCATCGGTCTTGTCGGCGTTCGCGAGATGTATAACTCTTTGGGTGTTCCGGTACCGGGAATGGTGGCAGCGATTGAATGTCTGAAGAAAGCATCCCTTGGTTTGTTAGATGCAGAGGATGCAGTTCAAGCTGCTCCTTACTTCGACTACATCATCCAAGGCATGTCTACCTACGACATCGCTAGCTGAGGCTTGCTCTAGCCCATCGGTATAACATTTGTTCTCTGCCAGAACGGAAGCTTAGCAACTGTGCGTTGAGTTTCTGTTCACGAGCAGAGAACAGTTGTATTATGGGTCTTAACACAATAGGAGCCTGAGGCAATGCACCTGGGTAAAGTCGTCAAATCCAATTCACACTGCGATTACGTCATTCAGCTTGACGATGGGCTATCGACCTCGACGCCTCCCGACGTCAGCCAATTTGGATTTGGCAGCTTCGTCAAACTTGAAGACCGCAGCAGTGACTTGCTCGGGGCTTCTGCGGACCCTCGCCACTGGGCTGTTGGCATCATTTACAATACCCAGCTTTTCAACCCCAGCTTCAACAGCAGCGGTCCAAGGTTATCTAGTGAACCCGATTTGGCATTTACCCCTGATCAAGTCCACGAAACGCGAACGCTGCTGGGGGTGATGCTGATCGGCATGTTGCGGCAGGATGGCGATCGCCGCTATGGGGTTCAGCGTATCCCGAGGGTTGTGGTTCCGTTCAACACCTCTGCGGACCTAATGACCCCAGACGATATATATCAGTTTCATCGTGACCAAAACGGCCGCCCTCAGTTCCGCTACTACATGCATTTGCTGCGCAGTGGGGGCAATTTTTCCTCAGAGCTGATTCAGCATATCCTCGACAACCTACGAGATTCCCCATTTGCCCCCGATGAGGCAAGGGCCTTGGAGGTGCTGCGCAAGGAACTGTCGTGGAAAAGCGCTATGGGGGCAATGCGCTAATAAAAAAAGCCGACGCTGTAGACGTCGGCCAGTTGTGTGTTCCCTGTTGATGACTCGGCTAGAGTTGAGTCACTTAAAGTATCGACAATTTGAGCTTTTTTTTCAGGACTGTGATCCTATGTTGGGTGTGATGCTCACTTGGATGAGGGGTGACGCCCGTCACGTTCGATTGGCATTGCGCGACCTAAAACGGCGCTGAGAACGGCTGCTGTACCGATCGATCGATTCGGGCTACTGCTCGACTGTAGTATCCTAGCTAGAAATAAGTTAGGTAAAATCGTAATGGACGACAAAAATTATTCTTGGAAGGGAAGCCCGAACGCAGGACTCGTGCTTACAGTTTTAGCTGTGGCTGCTGGAGTTGTATTGATTTTGGCTGGGTTTAGCTAGCTCCGCTGTCGCCATATTGTCCTCCATGACATACCCGGCCGATACGGCCTGAATGAAATCCAGCAAAATGCGCTGGTGGGGTTTGCCGATAGGACAAACACGCTGTGCTGTGGCTGAGTAACGCTGACCGGCTCTGACCTCATCAGCGCTAACTAAGCCGAAATCCCAGCCCTCTGATAGGGTCAGCTCTTCTGTCTCGACGGTCAAGGGCGCTACAAACACGTGCCGAATGACGCAGCGATGGTTCGAATCCCCAAGAGGGCCATCGCTGCGCTGGCACAAAAATGGAATGGCATAGGGTGGCCCATAGCCGATTTCCTCTTGCAGCTCGCGTATCAATGCTGCGTTTGGGGTTTCTCCAGGATCGAGATGTCCCCCGAAAAAACCCCATTGACCAGGATACAAAATGCCTGGAATGTCGTCTCGAAGCTGCAGCAAAAATCGATCGCCCTGGGTGATGATGGCGATCGCGACTTCGATTGGTGCTGAGTTGGGGTCAGTCATTGGTCAAAAATGGCAGCAGCGCTGCCTAGGCAGGCCCGGTGAGCTATTCCGATTGAATTGTTGCCGTGATGCCCTGTTGCGCAAGCTGATTGACCAGCTGTTGCGCACTAGACTCAGACTGAAAGACTCCGAGCTGAACCTGGGCTCCGCTGGAGGAGTTGCTTAAGTAAGCTCCTGAAACGGCCTCTTGAGCCTGCCGGAGGCTGCGATCGCCAGTGTAGGGGATGACAACATGGTGGTATTCGCTGGCTCTAGCTTCGGGCTCTGGCGGGGCCGGGGCGGGCCTTTGTGAGGTGGGTTCTGGGTCAGCGGGAGCCGCTGGCGCGGCTGGTTGCGTGGTGGAGGAGCGGGATGTGCTGGGCTGTGGCGTATTGGACCGTGCAGAGTTAGGCTGAGCTGCATCAGGTTGAGTGGCTCTAGGTTGAGAGGAGTCCAATTGAGATCTGCCCGCCTGAGATCTGCTGCCCTCCGCCCCGTCGTCCCTAACGCTATTGCCTGCAGTACTGCCGCCCTCAGAGCCACTGGCGCTAGGGGAAACATTGCGATCGCTTTGGGAGGTTGCCTCGGACGTTGCTGGAGATGGCGCTGCTGGCGGGGTAACAGTAACAGGTGCAGGGGCTATGGGAGCGGTTGCTGCTGCCCGAGCCGACCTGGGTCTAGGGGATGGCTGCGGCGCGGCTTGTGGTGGTGCGGCCTGTGGTGGTGCGGCCTGTGGCGGTACGGCCTGCAGCGATGGCGGCTGGGCCGGAGTCAGTTGGGGGGGAAG
>JGI12210J13797_11038898_pt1 | contig 28439 bp, 25 predicted proteins | sample ElkSlonscriptome_3_FD_13797 | JGI IMG/M metagenome (IMG submission 13797) | reverse complement strand
GGCCGAGGAAATCTTGCCATAGCCATTGCTGGTGAGGGTCAGGATGAACTCCTCGTTTTCCACCATGGTGTCGACGGTTTCGGTGTCGAGCGTGTGATCCGCCTCGTTGTTCTTCCACGGCGCGGCGCGCAGATAGGCTTCCCGCAATTCCATGTCGGCGTCGAGCTTTTCAAGGACGGCCATCGACACGACCTTCGCACCGTCTTTCAGAGCCATGCCGCGAACGCCGATCCCGGTGCGGCTTTTCGTCTCACGTGCGTCGGTCGCGGCAAACCGGATCGCCTTCCCGGCGTCGGAGGCGAGGAAGATTTCCTGGTCCTCACCCACCAGCTGGACGCCGATCAACCGGTCACCGCTGCCATCGGCAAAGCCCATTGCGTATTTGCCGTTGGAGGGGACGTTGGTGAAGGCATCCATCGAATTGCGTCGGACCATGCCCTGCTGCGTCGCGAACACGATGTTGAGTGCGTCCCAGCTTTCCTCGTCTTCGGGCAGGGGAAGAACGTTGGTCACCCGTTCATCATCGCCGAGCGGCAACAGGTTGACCATCGGCCGCCCCTTGGTCTGCGGTCCGCCCTCGGGCAGTTTCCACACCTTCATGCGATAGACCCGGCCCAGACTTGTGAAGAAAAGCACGGGGTTATGCGTGCTTGTTACGAACAGTTCGACGACGGCATCCTCGTCCTTCGTCGCCATGCCGCTGCGCCCCTTGCCGCCACGGGCCTGCGCGCGGAAAGTCGTTAGCGGGGTGCGTTTGATGTAGCCGCCATGCGTGACCGTTACGACCATGTCGTCGCGTTCGATCAGGTCTTCGTCGTCCAGACCGTCCCAGGCGGGCGCGATTTCCGACAGACGCGGCGTGGCATAGGTTTCCCGGATTTCCTCCAGTTCCTCGCGCAGGACGGCATAGAGCTTCACCCGGTCCCCGAGGATTGCGAGGTATTCCTCGATCCTGTCGGCCAGTTCCTTCAATTCGTCGCCGATTTCATCGCGGCCAAGCGCGGTCAGGCGGTGCAGGCGTAAATCGAGGATCGCCTTCACCTGTCGCTGCGACAGGCGGTAGGTGCCGCCTTCCTGATCGGCGCTCGGCTCGATCGCTTCGACCAGTCGGATGTATTGCGCGATATCGCCGATCGGCCATTCCTTGGTCCGCAGGCGTTCCCGCGCGGCGGCGGGATTGGGCGCGCCGCGGATGATGGCGACCACTTCGTCGAGGTTCGACACCGCAACGACAAGGCCGAGCAAAATGTGCGCCCGATCGCGCGCCTTGGCCAGTTCGTATTTCGTGCGGCGGGTAATGACCTCTTCGCGGAAGGATACGAATGCCTGAATGAAATCGCGCAGGGCAAGCGTTTCGGGCCGGCCACCACGAATGGCGAGCATATTGGCCGGAAAGCTCGATTGCGCCGGGGTGTGACGCCACACCTGGTTAAGGACCACGTCGGCGGTGGCATCGCGTTTCAGGTCGATGACGACGCGCACGCCCTCACGGTTTGATTCGTCACGTATGTCCGCGATGCCCTCGATCCGCCGTTCCTTGGCGGCATCGGCGATTTTTTCGACCAGTCCGGATTTGCCGACCTGGTACGGGATCGAGGTGAAAACGATGCTTTCGCGGTCCCCGGCGCGTTTTTCGATTTCGTGGCGGCATCGCATCAGGATCGATCCGCGCCCGGTCGTATAGGCCGCCTTCGCCCCGCTGGTCCCCAGGATCAGCGGCGCAGTCGGGAAATCGGGGCCGGGAATGTATTCGATCAATTCTTCGGACGTGATCGCCGGATTGTCGAGATATGCGAAACAGCCGTCGATAACCTCGCCCAGATTGTGCGGCGGCACGTTCGTCGCCATGCCGACCGCGATGCCGCCCGCGCCGTTGACCAGCAGGTTCGGAAAGCGGGCGGGGAGGACCGACGGTTCCTGCTTTCGCCCGTCGTAATTGTCGACGAAATCGACCGTGTCCTTGTCCAGATCGTCCAGCAGCGTGTCCGCGACCCGCGCCAGCTTCGCCTCGGTATAACGCATCGAGGCGGGCGGATCGGGGTCCATCGATCCGAAATTGCCCTGACCGTCGATCAACGGCACGCGCATCGACCAGTCCTGCGTCATCCGCGCCAGTGCATCGTAGATCGCGCTGTCGCCGTGCGGGTGGAAATCGCCCATCACGTCGCCAACGATTTTCGCGCTTTTCACATAGGGCCGCCCGGCGATGAAATTCCCCAGCTTGCTGGCATAGAGGATGCGGCGGTGAACCGGTTTCAGGCCGTCGCGCACATCGGGCAGGGCACGACTGACGATCACGCTCATCGCGTAATCGAGATAGCTCGTCTTCATCTCGTCGACGATATCGATGCGTTCGTAATCGCCGGACGGGACGGGCGGCATGGGGTCGAGTGTTTCGGTATCGTCGCTCAAGGGGCTGGCCGTTTCTCGTTTTGATATTGAGACACCCGCGCTGAGGCGGATGCGGACGATTTGTCCTGATACGACAATGTAGGTGCTGCTCTATCGATGCGCCACAGAGACAGTCGAACGGACCGGGAACAAACAGCCGTTTTTCCACATTTGCGGACCGGCGCACCGCGTCCGGTCGTCCACACCGGTGCCGCGGGTCATTCAAACCGCGTTCAGCCCGGCTACTCCATACGATTTGCATAAGTCGCGCATTGCCGTCATGGCGTGCGACCGAATTCCCCGACCCGTCTGCGGATGATTTGATCGCACCGGGAAACGACACTTCAGGAGATGTATCGATGACAACGCTTTCTTCGCACAGGCGCGGACTTTTCTCGCACAGGCACGGCTCCTCGCTCGCCCTCGCGATTGCTCTGGCAACCGGGACGGCCACGATCGCCACGGCCGTTTTCCCGACCGAAGCGAGCGCGCAGCGCAAGCGCGACAACGACAAGGAAGACGATGGCGGCGGTTACAGCGACGCCTTCCGCGAAGCTTACGTCCCGCTTGACGAGGCGTTGAAGGCCGAAGGTGCCGATGTCGCCGCGCTTCGCCCGCAGATCGATGCGCTGATCCCGGTGCTCAATACCGCCGATGAGAAGATCGCCGGTGGTGGCCTGATCTTCAATGCCGGCATCGCTGCGCAGGATCGCACGCTGCAACTGGCCGGGATGGAGCTGATGCTGGAAAGCGGCAAGGTTCCGGCGGAAAACGTCGGGCGGTACAACTTCATCGCGTATCAGCTGTCCAATCAGCAGAACGATTACGCCGAGGCGCGCGGCTACCTTCAGGGTGCGATCGATGCCGGTTTCACGACCGACACGGTCAAGGAGGCGGACCTCAAAATCGCGATGGCGGAAAGCTATTTCAGCCAGAACCAGCTGAACGAGGGCTTCGAATATCTTTCCGATGCAATTAAGGCGCGCAAGGCGTCGGGACAGACGGTCGACGAACAATGGTATCGTCGCGGCGTCACGGTGGCCTATGAGAACGAGGCGACACCGCAGGTGTACGACTTTGCAACGATGTGGATCGCCGATTACCCGTCCGCCACCAACTGGCGCGATGCGGTCAACCTGACGCGTAACCTCAACACCTTCGACGCGCCGAAAATTCTCGACCTGTTCCGGTTGAGCCGCCGCGTCGATGCGCTGACCGATGCGTCCGATTACGACTATTACATCGAAGCCGCCGACCCGCGCCGTCTGCCGCAGGAGGTGAAGACCGTGATCGAAGAAGGTCTTGCCGACGGCGTCGTGACGCGTGACAATTTGTTCGTGGTCGAGGCGCTGGAAACCGCAGAAACCCGGATCGAAAGCGACCGGGCCGATCTTCCCGCGCTGGAGGCCGATGCAATGGCCGGCAATGCCCAGCTTCGCACCGTTACCGCTGCGGGCAACGCGTTCCTCAATTACGACGAATACGACAAAGCCGCGACCTTTTACGCACGCGCGCTGGAAATGCCGGGCGTGAATATGGCGGAAAACCTGACCCGCCTGGGTATCGCACAGGTCGGCGCGGGCGATTACGCCGCCGCGCAGGAAACCTTCGGCAAGGTGACAGGTGATCGCGCGCCCATCGCCATGCTGTGGAGCGCTTACGCGCAGCAGCTCGAGGCTGGAAATACCGGTGAAGCCGCTGCCGAAGCCGTATCGGCCGCACCGGAAATGACAGGCAGCTAAACGCCAGTATCAACCACACGCGAGAAGGGGCGTCGGACAATCGATCCGGCGCCCCTTTTTTGTCCGTGCCGCTGTTCTGACGATGCTGCAGGTGCGGTTTCAGCGCAATCTCTTGACGTAGATCTGGTTGCCCTCTCGCCGTTCCAGCTTGAAGTTGTCGAGTGAACGGAACAGGTCGGAAAGGCTCTTGAACCCGTAATTTCGAACATCGAAGCTGGATCGGTTGCCCGCGATCTGACCGACCTGCTGCAATTTGGCGTAGCCTTCGTCGTCGCGCTTCGATTCCTTGTAGGCCGCACCGATCAGGTCGGTCAGGTCGGTATCGACGGTCTCGGCCTCGCTGCGACGTTTGCCGCCGCCATCGTCATCGCGCGATGTGTTGATCAACTGTTTGATATCGATGAACCGCGTGCAGACCGATTTGAAAGCCTGCGGCGTTTTCGATTCCCCAAATCCGTAGACGAGAATACCGTCCTGCCTCAGCCTGGTGACGAGCGGGGTGAAATCGCTGTCGGATGTCATGATGCCAAATCCGTCGACCTTTCCCTGATACAACAGGTCGATCGCATCGATGGTCATCGCCATGTCGGTCGCGTTCTTGCCTTTCGACACGTCGAATTGCTGCTGCGGCCTGATGCCGAACTTGTTGGTGATCTTGTCCCACCGGGAAAGGTTGTCCTTGGCAAAATTGCCATAGGCACGGCGGATATTGACCTGTCCCAGCTCGGCCATGACGGTCAGGACCGGGTCGATCCCTTCGGGCGTGGTGTTGTCCGCATCGATCAGCAGGGCGATATTGTTGAGTTCGGTTTCAGGCATCGGCGCCCTATGACGCGTGGGCGCGGACCGGGCAAGTCAGTCTATCAGTTCGAATGCCCCGTTTTCCTCGTCGAGCGAATACAGCCGCCCCTCCGCAATCGAGAAATGCGCCCCGCGAAGTTTCAATTGACCGGCGCGTTCCTTTTCCGCCAACCACGGGAACGTCCGCAAATTGTCGAGCGATTGGCGGATCGCGGCGAATTCCATCGCGCGTTCGGCCAGGACGCCCGCGGTTCCGTGCGCGTCGGCGACTTCGCCGCGCGCCTTGTCCAGCAATGTGATCCACCCGGCGAGGAACCCGCCACGGCCCGGATCTGCATCGGCGAAACTGCGGTCCAGCGCAGCCTTGCAACCGCCACAACGCCCGTGTCCCATGACGAGGATCTGCGCCACTTCGAGATGTTGCACCGCGAATTCGACGGCGGCGGAAACGCCGTGCTGACCCGATGCGGTTTCGCACGGCGGGACGAGGGCGGCGACATTGCGAACAACGAAGATTTCGCCCGGATCGACGTCGAATATCTGTGCCGGATCGACCCGGCTGTCGGAACAGGCGATGATCATCAATCGGGGATGCTGCCCCTCGACCACGCTACGGTCGAACCGTTCGCGCTGACGCGGATAGGTCACTTCGCGAAAACGGCGATAGCCTTTCAGCAGTTCGGCAAATTCCGGCACCGATCCACGCCTCCTAGAATCGTTCGCCCCGGATCACCTGCACGTCCCACATGGACAGCAGGAACCCGTAATTGGTCAACATCGGGGCCAGGTCTTCGGCCAGCGCGTCGGCCTTTTCCTGTGCGGCGATCGTCAGGACGAACACCTTGTCCGTGCCGACGACGCTTTCCTCGCGCCAGTGGCCATCGCGTCCTTTTCCGCTGGTGACGGGCACGATAGTCCATCCGGTGATCCCGGCGCGGTCGATCGCATCGGTCACACGTTTGGCAAGGGCCGTGTCGGCAAGGATCTCGATCCGTTTGCGGATGACTGTTTCGATCATGGCAGGTTTTTTCCACCTCCTGGCGTGTTCACCGGATCATCCACCGGCGAGGAATACCGCGATGGCACCGATCAGACCGATATTGAATAGCACGTTGAAAGGAAACGTGATCGACAGCGACATGGTCAGGTAAATGCCCGGATCGGCTTCGGGCAGGGCGAGCCGCATCGCGGCGGGCACGGCGATGTAGCTGGCGCTGGCGCATAACACGCCCAGCACCGATGCCGACCCCGCGTCCAGCCCGATCCCGACACCCAGCGCCGTGCCGACCGCACCGTTTACGATCGGCAGGAACACCGCGATCGCGGCGAGCCGCCACGTAACCGAACGCGAATCCATGATCCGCCGCGCCGCGATCAAACCCATGTCGAGCAGGAACAGGCACAATACGCCCTTGAACCCGGCTTCGAAAAACGGGCTGACCGGGTCGAAACCCTCCGGCCCGCCGATCATTCCGATCACGAACGCGCCGAGCAACAGCACGATGGATGAATTGGTGAACACTTCGTGCAGCATTTCCCCGGTGGATTGGGTGCCGCCAGAACTGCCCATCCCGCGGGCCAGCAACAGCCCGCTGAGGATGGCCGGGGCCTCCATCGCGGCCATAACGGCGACCATGTACCCGCCCGGCGCGCGGCCCTGTCCTTCGAAAATTTCCACCGCAGTGACAAATGTCACCACGCTGATCGATCCGTAATGCGCCGCCACCGCGCCGGAATTGACCCGATCCAGGCGTCCGAACGTCTTGAGCACCGCATAGGCGAAGAAAGGCAGGATGAACCCGGCTGCGATCCCTGCGCCCAGTGCGGAGAGAACCGTGCCGTCGATTCCCGATTTTGCCACGGCGACCCCGCCTTTGATCCCGATCGCCGCCATCAGGTAAAGCGACAAGGCCTTTGCGATGGGTTCGGGAATCGACAGGTCGGACCGGGCAAAGGCCGCCATCAGGCCGAGCACGAAGAAAAGCACCACGGGCGAGGTGAAGGTCTGGATGGCCGTATCGAACATGGACCGCACTGCTAGCCGCAGCCGTGATGCAATAAAAGCAAAACGGCGTGAAAGTTTTCGACATGCCGAAGGGCGGATCGCTGCGCCGCGATGCTTGCGAGGTGGCGGTCGGCTGCCTAAGTGATGGCGTATGAACGATCTTGCCAACACGCCCCGGCCAGCGCCCGATGAACCGCGCAAGCCCCGTCAGCGAAAGCCCGACTGGATCCGCGTGCGCGCGCCGGTGAGCAAGGAATATCACGAAACGCGCAAATTGATGCGCGATCTCAACCTCAATACCGTGTGCGAAGAGGCGGCGTGCCCCAATATCGGCGAATGCTGGAGCAAGAAGCACGCGACCGTGATGATCCTGGGCGATGTCTGCACGCGGGCCTGTGCGTTCTGCAACGTGAAAACCGGGATGCCGCGTATCGTCGACCCAATGGAGCCGGAAAACACCGCGATCGCCGCCGCGCAGATGGGATTGAACCATATCGTCGTCACCAGCGTCGATCGTGACGACCTGCCCGATGGCGGGGCCTCGCAATTCGTCAAGGTAATCGAGGCGCTGCGGCGGGAAACGCCGGATACCACGATCGAAATCCTGACGCCCGATTTCCGTGGCAAGATGCGCGCCGCAGTCGAGGCAATTTGCGAAGCGGGTCCAGACGTTTACAACCATAACCTCGAAACCGTGCCACGTCTGTATCCGACGATACGCCCCGGCGCGCGTTATTATGCGTCGTTGCGTCTGCTGGAGGAGGTGAAGGCGCACAACCCGATGATCTTCACCAAATCGGGCATCATGCTCGGCCTTGGCGAAGAGCGGCTCGAAGTGCATCAGGTGATGGACGACATGCGCAGCGCGGACATCGATTTCATGACGATGGGGCAGTATCTCCAACCCACGCCCAAACACGCCAAGGTCGCCGATTTCGTAACGCCAAAGGCATTCGATGCGTTCGGGTCGATCGCGCGGGCCAAAGGCTTCCTCCAGGTCGCCTCTACCCCGTTGACCCGGTCGAGCTATCACGCCGGAGAGGATTTCGCGCAGATGAAGGCCGCGCGCGAGGAAAAGCTGCGTCGGCAGGGTCCGGGAGCAGGGACGAGCGCTGCGAGCTGATGGTTGGTATCCGCGAAACACGCCGCCTGCCCTATAGTGCGGAGCAGATGTTCGACCTCGTCGCCGATGTCGGGCGCTATAACGAATTCCTGCCGTGGGTCATCGCCACGCGGGTCAAATCGGACAGCGAAACCGAAATGGTTGCCGACATGATCGTCGGGTTCAAGGCGATCCGTGAACGCTTCACGTCGCGCGTGACGAAGGATCGCCCGCGTGAAATTGCCGTTCATTACGTCGACGGGCCGCTATCCGATCTCGACAATGTATGGACGTTTCGCCCGGTCGACGACAATGCGTGCGAGATCGATTTCGCGGTCGATTTCCAGTTCAAGAACCGCGTGTTCCAGGCGATAGCCGGGCAATATTTCGACCGCGCATTCAGAAAGATGGTCGCCGCGTTCGAACAACGCGCCCACGAACTTTACGGCAATAACAGCTCCAGCGCGCAAACCGTCGCCTGACGCCGGATGGCGGCTCGGCCACCGGGGCCGTCGCCCCCTTCGAAAAGGCGCATCTCACCTTCGGGATCGTCGTTGCTGTCGCGGATTGCGCGGGCAAAGACGACCGTGCCGACCGGTTTGAGATCGGATCCGCCACCCGGACCGGCAACCCCGCTGATCGCGACGGCGACATCGGCATCGGACCGTTCAAGCGCACCCTTCGCCATCGCCCAGACACAGGCGATCGACACCGCGCCGAAAGTTTCGATCAAATCCTGCGCCACGCCCAGCGTTTCCATCTTCGCGGCGTTGGAATAAGTGACGAAACCCCGGTCGAGCACGGCGGACGATCCGGCAATTTCCGTCAATGCGCCCGCGACCAGACCGCCCGTACAGCTTTCCGCCGTGGCCACTTTACGACCGGCGGCGGCGTTTGCATCGACCACGCGTTTTGCAAGGTCGGTAATTTCGCGTTCGAGCAGATAATCGGTCAAAGGACACCGTCCGGGGTCAGGGGGCTGAATGCCGAATGACGAAAAACAGGCGCCACCCGGTTCGAAAAACGCCCGCGCCATGGCATCATGGTGCGGATTGCAGGGCGACGATGGCCTGTGCGGCGATCCCTTCGCCCCGACCGGTAAAGCCAAGCTTTTCCGTCGTCGTTGCCTTCACGCTTACCGCATCCACGGGCAGACCTGCAAGCCGGGCGACCTCCTCGCGCATGGCCGGGCGGTGTGGCCCGATCTTTGGTGCCTCGCAAATGATGGTCAGGTCGATATTGCCGGGTCGGTATCCGGCCGCGCGGGCCAATTCGACCGCGTGTTCAAGGAACTGCCCCGAACGCGCGCCCGCCCATTTGGCATCGCCGGGCGGAAAGTGCGTCCCGATATCGCCATCCCCGATCGCGCCGAGGATAGCGTCGGTGATCGCGTGCAGGGCCACGTCGGCGTCCGAATGACCGGACAGGCCAAAATCGGAGTCGAGCCTTACACCGCACAGCCACAATTCCTCGCCCCGTTCCAGCCGGTGCACATCGAAACCCTGACCAATACGAAAAGCGGGGAGGGGGGTGTTGTCCATCAAATCCTCGGCAAAGGTCACCTTTTTCAGCCGTTCGTCACCGTCGACAAGCGCGACGGTCTTTCCTGCGGCCCTGAAAACCTGGGCATCGTCGCTCGCCTCGATGTCGGCGTTCCACGCGCGGTGCGCCTCGCGGATATCGGACAGGCGAAAGGCCTGCGGCGTCTGTACCCGGCGAAGGGTTTCACGATCCGCGCGATCGCCCATGACATCGGCCCCCGATGCCAGGTCGGTCCCGGCGATTGCAACGCTGTCCACGACGGGCAGGACCGGAATTGCCCCCGGATGACGTTCCAGAGCATTGAGCAGCCGCGAAATGACGGCGACCGGCAGATCGGGCCTGGCGGCATCGTGAATCAGGACGAAGCCGGACGGGTCGTGATCGAGCGCGTCGATCCCGGCGCGCACCGATGCCTGCCGTGTCGCACCGCCGGTGACCAGAATGTAGCGCCCTATCCCTTCGAGGGCGCTCTCGGTTTCCGCCCGCATTCCCTCTGCGACAACGACGACCAAAGGGTCCGCCCCCGCATCGGCGAGCGTCTGCACGCTGTGCCGCAACAATGTCCGTCCCCGCCATTGGCGATACTGTTTGGGCACGTCTCCCCCGACGCGAAGCCCCTTTCCCGCCGCGACGATCACGGCTGCAAAGGCGGGCAATTCGGCAGGGGGGGCGGTGTTTTCGGCCATGCTGCCGGTGCGCTTAGGGTCTGGACGGGGTTTTCGCAATCCAGTAAGGGTTGCTCAAATATTAGGCAGTTTTTCGTATGAAGATCGAACCATCCCCTCCTGCTGCCGGTCGTCCGGCACGCAGGTCGAAACCGCTCAAACCCATCGCGATCGGTCCGGTCTCGATTGCCGAGCCGGTGCTGCTCGCGCCGATGACGGGCGTTACCGACATGCCGTTTCGCACGCTGGTGCGCCGCTATGGGTCGGGGCTGAACGTCACGGAAATGGTGGCGAGCGAGGCGGCGATCCGCGAAACCCGCCAATCGATTCAGAAAACCGCGTGGGACAGGATCGAGGAGCCGGTTTCGATGCAGCTCGTCGGCTGCGACCCGAACTCCATGGCCGAAGCCGCGAAATTGCAGGAGGGCAACGGCGCGGCGATCATCGACATCAATTTCGGATGTCCGGTGCGAAAGGTTGTCGGACAATATGCCGGCTCCGCCTTGATGCGTGAAGTGCCACTCGCCGCGAAACTGATGGAGGCGACGGTCAAGGCGGTCGACGTCCCCGTGACGGTAAAGATGCGGATGGGGTGGGACCATTCATCGCTGAACGCGCCGGAACTGGCCCGCATCGCGCAGGACCTTGGCGTCACGATGATTACCGTACACGGCCGCACGCGCAACCAGATGTACAAGGGGCAGGCGGACTGGTCCTTCGTCCGGCAGGTCAAGGACGCGGTGTCGATCCCGGTGATCGTCAACGGCGATATCTGCACGCTGGAAGACGCCGACCGCGCACTCGACCAATCGGGCGCGGACGGATTGATGATAGGGCGGGGCGCCTATGGCAAACCGTGGCTGCTCGGACAGGTGATGCGCTACCTCCGCACCGGAGAACGGCTCGCATCGCCGAGTTTCGATGAACAATACGACGTGCTGGTCGAACATTACCGGGCCATGCTCGATCACTATGGCCCGATGGTCGGAACCCGCATCGCGCGCAAACACCTGGGCTGGTATACGAAGGGAATGCACGGATCGGCGGAGTTCCGCAATTACGCCAACACGATCGACGATCCCGATCAGGTGCTGGGCGAGATCGAACGGTTTTATACGCCATTCCTCGGCCGCCGGGGCGAAGGCGCAGGCGAAGGTGCAAACGTAGGTTCAAGCGTAGGTTCAAGCGTAGGTTCAGGCGAGGGCGACGCACAGGCGCGGGCGGCCTGACCATGACCGGCGAAGCGCAGGTTCTGTCCGATCTCGCCAGTTTCGATCCATCCCGTCCCGATGCGGGGTCGCAGATTGCAGGCCTATTGATGTCGGTCATCCTGATCGACCGCAGCGGCCATGTATTCGAAGCCAACCAGGCGGCGGAAAACCTGTTCGGACGCAGTTCGAAACGGCTGATCGGCAGGCCTCTTGTCGACCTTATTGGTCCTATCGATCCACGGATCGAAGCCCGCCTTGCAGATCCGAATTCCGCGCTGGTGGCGCGCGACGTCGTCTTTGGTACGGGCGCCGACGGTGCGCGCGTGGATCTGACCATTTCTCCCATCAACAGCCACCCCGACTGGCGCGTCGTGACCTTGAACGAAGTCGGCTTTCATGAAATGGGGTCGGACGGAAATACCGACGCAATCGGCGCCCCTGCCATTCTGGCCCACGAAATAAAGAACCCGCTCGCCGCCATTCGCGGCGCGGCACAACTGGTCGTGCGAAAGCTGCAATCGAAGGATAGGCCGCTAGGCGAAATGATCGTAGGCGAAGTCGACCGCATCGCACGCCTGATCGACCGGATGCAGCAGCTCGGTTCGCAAACCCGCAGCGAGCATACTGCGTGCAACCCGCATCTCGCCATACGGTCGGCCATCGCGACATTGCGCAGCGCCCGTTTGCAGGGCGCCGGTGGCAACGTCACGATCCGCGAGGAATTCGATCCATCGCTCCCTCCGGTGCTAGCCAACCGGGACGCCCTCGAACAGATTCTTGTCAACCTGATCGCAAACGCGCTGGATGCGGCGGCCTTGCGCGATGAAAGCGATGGCGAACGGATCGTCAGCGTCCGCACGCGATTTGTCAGCGGCCGGGCATTCAGCGCCATCCGGGACGGCAGGGCGGTGAAGCTCCCGCTTGAAATCACGGTCACGGACAATGGTCCGGGCATTGCTGCGGACATGACCGAACGTGTGTTCGAACCTTTCGTGAGCACCAAATCGTCGGGGCAGGGCCTCGGCCTTGCGCTGGTTCGTAAACTGGTGCGCGACATGGACGGCACGGTGAGCTACGAACGCGATAGCGGCCGCGGACTGACCCATTTTCGCATCTATCTCCCACTCGCAAAGAATTAGCAGGTGTCGGGCGATATGGCGGGAAACATTCTTCTGGTCGAGGACGACATCGCGATTGCGACAGTCGTCGCAGCCGCGCTCGAAGACGAAGGGTTCGACGTCGATCATTGCACCACGATTGCCGCGCGCGATGCAAAACTCGGCAAATCGCGCTTCGACACGATGCTGACCGACGTGATCCTTGGCGATGGCGACGGTCTGGCCAGCCTTGGCGATGTGCGTCAGCGAGCGCCGGATATGCCGATTATCGTCCTTTCCGCGCAAAACACGCTGGATACGGCCGTGCGGGCCAGCGACAATTCAGCTTTCGAATATTTTCCAAAGCCATTCGATCTCGATGAACTGGTGCGCGCGGTGAAACAATCCGTCGGCCCGCGCGGGGACGGCGTTCCCGTGGCTGAAACGGGTGACGAGGCCATGCCCCTGATCGGCCGCAGTCAGGCCATGCAGGGCGTGTACCGGATGATAACGCGGGTGCTGCGAAACGACCTGACGGTCCTGGTCACCGGGGAAAGCGGGACCGGCAAGGAATTGGTCGCTGAGGCAATCCACCAGCTCGGCGATCGCCGGACCGGGCCGTTCGTCGCGGTCAACAGCGCTGCGATCCCGTCCGAACTGATCGAGAGCGAATTGTTCGGCCATGAACAGGGCGCATTTACCGGCGCCATTTCGCAAACCATCGGCAAGTTCGAACAGGCGAATGGAGGAACGCTGTTCCTGGACGAAGTCGGCGACATGCCGCCGGAGGCGCAGACCCGATTGCTGAGGACGTTGCAATCCGGCCGCATCCGCCGGGTTGGCGGCAGGGAGGAGATCGCGGTCAATGTCCGTATTATCGCCGCGACCAATCGCGACCTTGGCCCATTGATCGCCGCGGGTCGCTTTCGCGAGGACCTGTATTACCGCATCAACGTGGTTCCTATCGCATTGCCTCCTTTGAGAGAGCGCCGGGAGGATATCGGCGCACTCGCGCATCACTTCCTTGCCGAGGCAGCCGGGACCGGCATGCCGCTTTGCACTCTGGGAGACGACGCGCTTAATCTGCTGGAGACGAAGAGCTGGCGCGGGAATGTGCGCGAATTGCGTAATGTCGTGTACCGAATGGCGCTGATGGCGCGCGAAGATACCATCGACGCACAGGGCGTTCGTGACGTGCTGGGAACCGATGATCGCCCGGTCTCTTCGGCTGATGGCAGCCACGCGGACGAAGGCGGATTTGCCGCTGCGCTGGAACAATGGCTGATGACCGAGGAGCCGCCGGCGGGCACACTCTATGCCAGCGCGGTCGCCGCATTCGAAAAACCGTTGATCGAACACGCGCTCGGTCAGACCGGTGGAAACCAGCTGCGTGCGGCGCGGCTGCTCGGCATCAATCGCAACACCTTGCGAAAGCGGATCGTTGAACTGGGCGTGGAGCCGCATCGCTTCGCTGCAACGGCCTGACCGAACGGCCTGCCGCACTTACCCGCGTCTATTGGCACTTTTCGCTTGCCTGAAGGCAACACTGGTGTTGTAAACCTGCAACGATGACGGGATCCGTTGCAGAAAATGCTGGCGTTGCAAACGTCGAGGCCGCAGGCGGCCAGCTACCGTGGCGCAAATCGCCGCGCTGGTGGCGGCGGTGCGTCATCGCGGCGCGCCGCGCCAATATCTTTCGCTGGCTGGAGGCGCTTTCAGTCGCCGCGCTGATCATCGCCATCATCGCCAACTACCTCGCCTATTCGAGACAGCCGGAGGAAGCGGGCGCGCTTCCGTCCTTGCAAGTGTCATTCCTGCTGGTCGCGGTGCTGATCCCGGCGATGGCGCTGCTGGTTCTCATCGGTAGGCGGCTCGCGCTGCGGCGGGCGGCGGGCAGCACGGCGCGCCTGCATGTTCGGCTGGTGTTCTTTTTCTCGATAATCGCTGCCATCCCGACGCTGCTCGTTACCGGGTTCGCTGCGTTTCTGTTCCAGACCGGTGTCGCCTTCTGGTTTTCCGATGAATCGCGCGGGTTGATGGACAATGCCGCCGTGCTGGCTCAGAATTATTACGACGCGAACCAGCGCGACGTTGAACAAAGCACCATCGCCATGGCGGTGGATATGCGCGATATCCTGCGCCGCGTCCCGATTACCGATCCCGACTTCCCCGATTTCTACGCCTATCAGGCGCAGGGCCGCGAAATTTCCGAAAGCGCGATCCTTCAGCGGCTCGACGATGGCAGCCTGCGGACTGCGGCTATCATGGACCTGATGGAGGACAATCGCCCGCTCGCATTCAGCAGGACCGCGCTGCAACGGCTGGATCAGGGCGAACTGGTCGTCGTCGAGGGGAGCGCACAGCGCATCGCTGCAGTCGCCCCGATCGACCGGGATACGGGGGTATACCTTTACAATGCCCGGACAACCGAGGCCTTCATGTTCAATTCGTGGGAGCGGGCGCAGGCCATTTCAACGTCCTACGAGGCTCTGACAGCAGAAGCGCGCACCTTGCAATTGCGGTTCAACACCGCGCTGGTCGGTGTGAGCCTGCTGCTCGTGGGGCTGGCCGTATGGTTCGCCCTGCGGTTCGCGGATCGGCAGGTTGAACCGTTGACCGAATTGATCGGCGCCGCGCACAAGGTGGGGCAGGGGAATTTCGCGCTGCGCGTGGCGGGGCGCACGGGGGCGGACGAAATCGGCCTGCTTAACCGCGCATTCAACCGCATGACGTCGCAACTGGAAAAACAGACCGACGCGCTGGTCAAGGCCAATCGCCAGATCGACGACCGGCGCGCCTTCACCGAAGCGGTGCTGGAATCCGTCACCGCCGGGGTCATTTCCATCGATCAAAGCGGTCTTGTCCTCCTGATGAACGGCTCCGCCCAATCGCTGCTGACGCGAGATCGTCTCAAGGGCGACGATGACGAAGACACGGACATAAAGGAGGGCACAACGGGTCGGACGATCGGCCAGCTCGCCCCTGAAATATGGCAAATGATCCGGGACGGACAAAGCCGGGCCATCGTTTCCCACGCGAATGGCGGCGAATTGTTGACCCTTGCCGTCCGGGTCGCCCCCGGCGGGCGGGGAGGGGACGGTGGTTACGTCGTCACCTTCGAGGATATAACCCGCCAGTTGATCGACCAGCGCCAGGCCGCATGGTCCGACGTTGCGCGGCGGATCGCGCATGAGATCAAGAACCCGCTGACCCCGATCCAGCTGGCGACGGAGCGCCTCAAACGCCGCTATCGCAAGCAGATCGAGGCGGGCGAGGACGCGCAATTGTTCGACGAATTGACCAGCACCATCGTGCGACAGGTCGGCGATCTGCGAAAGATGGTGGACGAATTTTCGTCCTTCGCGCGGCTGCCGAAACCGGTGTTTCGCGGTGAAGACATCGTCGATCTGACGCGGCAGGCCGTTTTCATGCAGGAAGTCGCTCATCCGGCGATCGAATTTTCGGTGTCGGCGCAATCGCTCGGCAATCGACAGCTCGAATGCGACCGCCACCAGGTCGGGCAGGCCTTGACCAATGTCCTGAAAAACGCGGTCGAGGCGGTCGAGGCGAAATCAGCGCGGGACGAGGATCACAATGGATCGATCGATGTCACGATCGAGGATCAGGACGATTGTATCGCGATCGTCGTCGAGGATAACGGCATCGGCCTGCCGAGCGATCGGGAACGGATCGTCGAACCCTATGTCACAACGCGTGAAAAGGGCACCGGGCTTGGCCTCGCCATCGTGAACAAGATCGTCGATGAACATGGCGGCGACATGGGTTTTTCCACCGGGTTCGGCCATTCCACCCGCGTCACGCTGAGATTCGCCCGCGAACCATCGGTTGTTCAGGGGGAATTCGCCTGATGCCCGTGGTTCCCCATTCCTCTTTCATTCACACGAACACGCGGTCCGGAACCGAAAACCGCGAAGGAGAAGCGCGATGCCGCTAGAAATTCTTGTAGTCGACGATGAACGCGACATCCGCGAACTTGTCGCCGGGGTTCTGGGCGATGAGGGCTATAATTGCCGAACGGCTGCCGATTCCGCATCTGCGTTGAACGCCATAGACGAACGCCGGCCCAGCCTTGTTCTGCTCGACGTGTGGTTGCACGGCAGCGAGATGGACGGGCTGGAAACCCTCGACGCGATCAAAACGCGTGAGCCCGATCTGCCCGTCATCATATTCTCCGGCCACGGCAATATCGATACCGCGGTATCGGCGGTCAGCCGGGGCGCGCTCGACTTCATAGAAAAACCGTTCGAGGCCGAGCGACTGTTGTTGCTGGTCGCACGGGCGACGGAAACCGAACAATTGCGCCGCGAAAATACGAGGCTGCGCGATTCCAACTGGAGCGGTGCGGACTTCACCGGCAATTCCCCGGCCATCAATACCGTGCGCGCCACCTTGAAACGGGTCGCCAATACCGGCAGCCGCGTTCTGATTTCAGGGCCCGCCGGGGCCGGGAAGGAAGTGGCGGCACGCATGCTTCACGCATGGAGCAGCCGGTCCGAAAACGCTTTCGTCCTGGTCAATTCCGCCCGCATCACGCCCGAACGGTTCGAACAGGAATTGTTCGGCGAAGAGGCAAACGGCAAACAGGTCCGCCCCGGCCTTCTCGAAACGGCGGACGGCGGCACTCTCTACCTCGACGAAGTCGCCGACATGCCGCTGTCGACGCAGGCACGCATCCTGCGGGTGTTGACGGAACAAAGCTTCGTCCGCGTTGGTGGAACGCGGCAGATCGGCGTGGATGTTCGAGTCATTTCGTCGACCACGCGCGACCTTGCCGTGGAGATGGAGGAAAAGCGGTTCCGCGAAGATCTGTTCTATCGCCTTAACGTCGTGCCGGTGGAGATTCCCTCTCTCGCCGATCGCCGCGATGATATTCCCGCATTGGCCGAACATTTCTTCACGCGCTATTCGACCGATCAGGGCGTTCCGCCGCCCGAAGTTTCGCAGGAAGCGATGGCCGCGCTCCAGGCCTATGACTGGCCCGGCAATGTGCGCCAGTTGCGAAATGTCGTGGAACGCACGATCATCATGGCCCCGCGCGACCGGCTTACGGCGGTGGAATCCGACATGTTGCCGGCAGAGATCAATGGAGGCCATTCGGATGGACCGGGCGACGGCCTGACCACGATGACCGGTCTGCCTCTGCGCGAAGCGCGCGAAAGTTTCGAACGCGAATATCTGAGCATCCAGATCCGCCGGTTTTCTGGTAATATTTCCAAAACGGCGACCTTCATCGGCATGGAGCGATCGGCTTTGCACCGAAAACTCAAATTGCTGGGCATGGCAGAAAAACGGGGCGCCCAACGCCACGACTGACATCGTAGCAAATTGGCATGCGGAACGATTTTCGTCACCGCCACGTTAGCCATTGCACAATGATTCGTTGCCGAATTCAGTGCAGATCGGCATAATGCGGATACGGCAGGCATTTTGGTCGGGTCGCGAGTGTGCGCCGTTCCGCAGACTGCAATAGCAGCTGCCAAGAAACAGGAGCATGACAAATGTCCAACGACCGAACGCTTTCGGTGCGCGCCAGATCGACCAAGGACGACCATACGCAAGAAAGCACGACCAAACCAAGGCCGACCAAAACCGGAAGCTTGCAGGACAGTTTCCTGAATTTCCTCAGGAAGAACCATACATCTGTCACCATGTTTCTCGTCAAAGGCGTGAAGCTTCAGGGGATCGTGACCTGGTTCGACAATTTCTCGATCCTGCTGCGGCGCGACGGACAGTCGCAGCTGGTCTACAAGCACGCGATCTCGACCATCATGCCGGGCGGACCAGTCGATGCCGATCAATTCGCGCAAAGCGCGGGCAGCCTGAAAAAACAGCAATTGCAGGATATCTTCCTGACACGCGTGGGCGAAGCGAACGTGCAGGTGACGATGTTCCTCGTAAATGGCGTCATGCTGCAGGGCAGGATCGCGGCTTTCGATTTGTTCTGCATGCTGCTCGAACGCGATGGCGGCGTGCAACTCGCCTACAAACACGCCGTTTCGACAATTCAGCCCGCATCCCACGTCGATCTCGTCACGGATGACGATGACGGCGACAGCGGGGCCGAAAACTGAGCTTTGACGACGACCTGATGGACGAAGTAACGCGCGGTGCGCGGGCGCTCGTCCTGTGTCCGGATATCAGGCAGTTCAATTACGACCTCGACGCGCAGGAACGACTTGCGGAGGCAGAAGGACTTGCGCTCGCCATCGGCGTGGTGATCGAACATTCTGTCGTTTTACCAGTTCGCCAGATGCAGCCGAACACGTTGTTCGGATCGGGACAGGTCGACACGATCGCCACCTGGTGCGAACAATATGAATGCGAACTGGTCATCGTCGACGGGGCGCTGACACCGATCCAGCAGCGCAATCTCGAAGACAGGCTGGGCCGCAAGGTGATCGACCGCACCGGCCTGATCCTTGAAATCTTCGGCGAACGTGCCGCCACGGCCGAAGGGCGGTTGCAAGTCGAACTGGCGCACCTCGATTATCAACAAAGCCGTCTGGTCCGAAGCTGGACCCACCTCGAACGTCAGCGCGGCGGTTTCGGGTTTCTCGGCGGTCCGGGGGAAACCCAGATCGAGGCCGACCGCCGGATGATCCGGCAACGCATGGCCCGACTTCGCCGCGAACTGGAGCAGGTCCGCAAAACCCGCGCACTCCACCGTGAACGGCGGGGCAGGGCGCCGTGGCCGGTGGTGGCACTTGTCGGTTATACCAATGCCGGGAAATCCACCGTATTCAATCGCCTGACAGGGGCCGAGGTCATGGCCGAGGACCTGCTTTTCGCCACGCTCGATCCGACGATGCGGGCAATCGGCCTTGCCGGAGTGGAAAAGGCCATCCTGTCCGACACGGTGGGCTTCATCTCCGATCTTCCCACGCAGCTTGTCGCGGCGTTTCGCGCCACGTTGGAGGAGGTGACAGCCGCGGACATCATCTGCCACGTGCGCGACATGGCCAATCCGGCCAATGCGGCTCAGAAAAAACAGGTGATGGACGTGCTGGCCGATCTCGGCGTGGTCGACCCTGAAACAGGGGAGGGGGATATCCCGATACTGGAGGTCTGGAACAAGATCGACCTGTTGCCCGAAGATCGGATCGACACCCTGACCGAAGCAGCGCGGGTGCAGGATGCGGTGATGATTTCGGCGGTGAGCGGTGCCGGGATGGACAAGATGGAGGCGAAGATCTCCGACATCCTGACGGCCCAGGCGCGGGAGGTGACGGTGACCGTCGATGCCGGTGACGGGCGACGGCTGGCATGGCTGCACGCTCATGGCGATGTCCTGAGCGATGAGGAGGTATCGCCGTCGATCGAAAACGAAGATGGGCCGAATGAGCGACCGGTGCGCCGTTTAACGGTCCGGCTCAATCCTAAGGAATTAGGTCAATTCAACAGTCTTGATTATTGATATTTTTCGGTATTCTCATTCGCCTTGACCTCTTTCCACAGGTTCTCCTTGGCATCGAGTGAAAGCTCGGCGAATTCCCCGTCGCCAAGAACCTCCATCGCACGGAAACGCCGTTCGAACTTCGCATTGGCGGATCGCAGCGCATCTTCGCACGCGATCCCGCTTGCGCGCAGGTAATTTACGACCGCAAAGAGCAGGTCCCCTGCTTCTTCGAACTTTTCGGCTTCGGTGTTGGCCTGCTCCAACTCGGCCAATTCCTCCGCGATCTTGGCTTTCGGACCTTCGGTGTCGGGCCAGTCGAAACCGGTGCGAGCGGCGCGTTTCTGCAGTTTTTGCGCTCGTAATAGCGCGGGCAGGGCAAGCGCGACGCCGTCCAGAGCGCCGGTTTCGCCCTTTTCGGCGCGCTCGGCTTCCTTGATCGATTCCCATCGACCGTCGCCCATTTTGCCGCCTTCGGTCCCGAATATGTGCGGGTGGCGGGCCTCCATCTTGTCGCCAATCGCGGTGGCCACGTCCGCGAATGCGAATTCGCCGGCTTCTTGCGCTATTTGTGAATGAAAAACGACCTGCAGCAAGAGGTCACCAAGCTCATCGCGCAGATCGTCCATGTCGCCGCGTTCGATCGCGTCGTGAACTTCGTATGCCTCTTCGATGGTATACGGCGCGATGCTGGCGAAGTCCTGTGCGCGATCCCATTCGCAGCCATCGCGCGGATCGCGAAGCTTTGCCATGATGGCGATCAAGCGTTCGATCGGGCGCGAAGGGGTGGACTGCGTCACGCTGTGGACCTCGTTGTCGTAGTTTGATAATATATATTATGTAAAGTCAGAGTCCGACGCAGGGTGGTCATCATCCCGGCAACCGCGCCCCGAAAAGCTCGGCCATGACAAACAGACCGCCGAAGATCGCAAGCCACATCAACGCCAGTTGGATAATCCTGCTCCAGCCAAGACGAAAACTCGCAATCGCGCTGCCGGCGATTATCAGCCATCCAATCAGCGCAACGATCGATACGATGGCGCCTTCCGTCATGCCGTCACCTCCAATCCGTCATAACCAACTGTCACGTGGTCGGGCACTTCGTCGACCAGGGTCCGGTAATCCATGCTTTTGTCCAGATGACTCAATACGACGCGCCCCGCGTTGCATTTTTCGGCCAGTTCTATGGCCATTGCCAGATGCGCGTGGGTCGGATGCGGATCGCGGCGAAGGCAATCGCTGACAAGCACGTCGACATCTTCGAACAGATCGACCATTTCTGTTGAAATAGCGCTAAAATCAGTGGCATAAGCAATAGACTTGCCATCGCATTCAAACCGATATCCGGTCGTTTCGCCGCTGCCGTGCTCCATCTGGCACCATTCGATGCCGAAACCTGCCACGACTTTCAACCGCTCCAGCGTATCGAGGCTGACAATCGTGGGATATCCGTCCTGTCCGGCGAAGACATAGCCGAAACGCTGACGTAATCGGCGCACCGTTTCCGGTGAGGCGTAACCGGGTATCGGCCCCCCTCGCCCGTATCGCAGGACGCGCAGATCGTCGATGCCGTGGCAGTGATCGGCATGGTCGTGCGTCCAGAAAACGCCGTCTATGCGGTTGATGCGATTGGCCAGCAACTGCGCGCGGCAATCGGACGACGTATCGACCAGCAGCCTCTTGCCGTCATTGCTTTCGACAAGGATCGAAACTCTCGTCCGGCGATTGCGCGGTTCGGCCGGATCGCATTCACCCCAATCGCCCGTGCCATCCTCGCCGCCGACCCTGGGCACGCCGGTCGAGGTGCCGGAGCCGAGCATGATGACTTTCACAAACGCGCTTTCGTAAACAGGTTGAAGAAATTGTCCGTGGTCTGCCGCGCCAGCTCCTCCGGTTCGACGCCGCGCAATTCCGCGATGAAACGCGCCGTATCGGCAACGAAGGCCGGTTCGCAAACCTTGCCGCGATTGGGTACGGGCGCGAGGAACGGGCTGTCGGTTTCTACCAACAGGCGATTGTCTGGCACGATCTTGGCCGTTTCCTGCAAATCCCTGGCATTCTTGAATGTCACGATGCCCGACAATGAAATCGTCAGGCCCAGATCGAGCACCGCCTGCCCGAACTCGGCCGAAGCGGTGAAGCAGTGGATGAGGGCCGGGAACGCGCCGCGCTCGCTTTCTTCGGTCAGGATCGAAAGCGTGTCCTCCTCCGCATCGCGCGTATGGATGATAACCGGCAGGCCGGTTTCCCGCGCAACGTCGATGTGCATCCGAAACAGGCGGCCTTGCGTTTCGCGGTCCGAATGTTCGTAGAAATAGTCCAGCCCGGTTTCGCCGATGGCGACTGTGCGTGGATGCTCGGTCGCGTCGAACAGGTCTTTGCGCGCAAGGTCCGCGTGATCGTCGGCGGCGTGGGGATGGATTCCCACGCTCGCGAACACGTCGCGTTCCCGCTCTGCCGTCGCGCGGACCTGGTCCCATTCCGACTGCTTGGTCGAGATGTTGAGGAACGCCCCCACGCCCGCTTCACGCGCGCGGTCAATCACCTCGCGCTGTCGATCGACGAGGCCGTCATATTCCAGATGGCAGTGACTATCGACGAGCATCACGCAGCCACCTCGCTGTCGTCCAGTTCAAGGCGCGGGAAGATCGGCGTCGGCTTTGCAATGGCGAACCCGGTGTCCACCAATCGGTCGTACCATCGATCGTCGTTCAACGCGGCGAAGTCCCGCTCATCGCCCGGTATGCCGAGTTGATCGAGCAAATCCGCCGCTTTTCCCGGCACGACAGGCTGAATCGCGATGGCGAGATCGCGCAGCGCGACAAACAGCGTCAGAAGGACAACGCGCATCCGCTCGGCATCGGTTTTCCGCAAGGCCCAAGGCGCCTGTTCGTCAACATACTGATTGCAGGCATAGACCGCGCGGATCCATGCCTCGATCCCGGCTGAGAACGAGAGTTTCTCGAACGATGCCGGCAAATCTTTTGCACAGGCCTGATGCACTTTGGTCAGCAGCGCGACATCTTCGTCCGCCGGTTCGAACCTGTCGAGCTGCCCTTCGAGGTTCTTTGCAATCATCGACAGCGTGCGCTGCGCCAGATTGCCGAAACTGTTGGCGAGTTCGGCGTTCGCGCGTGTCACGATCGCCTCGGGTGAATAGCTGCCGTCCTGACCGAAGGCGACTTCGCGCATCAGGAAATATCGCAGCGCATCGACACCGAACCGATCGGCCAGCGCAAGCGGATCGGTCACATTGCCGAGCGATTTGGATTCCTTCTGCCCGCGATTGAGCAGGAAACCGTGGCCGAACACCGCCTTTGGCAAAGGCAGATCCGCGCTCATCAGGAATGCGGGCCAGTATATCGTGTGGAAACGGACGATATCCTTTCCGATCAGGTGCAGGTCCGCCGGCCAGAAATCCCGCATCTCCGCCGTGTCGTCCGGAAAGCCGAGCCCGGTGAGGTAATTGGTCAGCGCATCGACCCACACATACATGACGTGGTCGCTATCCTCGCCATCGACCGTGGGGACCTTGACCCCCCAATCGAAGCTGGTGCGGCTGACCGACAGATCGCGCAGGCCGCGTTCGACGAAGGCGATCATTTCGTTGCGGCGGCTGACCGGTTCTATGAAACCGGGGCTCTTGAGCAACTCGAGCAGGCGATCCTCGTATTTCGAGAGGCGGAAGAACCAGCTTTCCTCCGCCGTCCATTCGACCGGAGTGCCCTGCGGAGAGAGCTTTTGTCCATCGGAGCCGGATTGCAGTTCGTCTTCGTCGTAATACGCTTCGTCGCGGACGGAATACCACCCTTCGTACCGGTCGAGATACAGGTCGCCCGCCGCCTCCATCCGCCGCCACATTTCCTGGCTGGCGCGGTGATGGTCCGGTTCGACGGTGCGGATGAACCGATCGAACGAGATATCAAGTTTCTCATCCATCTCACGGAAATATCCGGACATTTCATCGGCAAGGTCGCGCGCGCTACGGCCCTGCTCCTCCGCCTTGCGCGCCATTTTCAGACCATGTTCGTCCGTACCGGTCTGAAACCGCACACGGCGACCGCGCAACCGCTGAAACCGAGCGATGACGTCGGCTGCGATTCCTTCGTAAGCATGGCCGATATGGGGCCGCCCATTGGGGTAATTGATCGCCGTCGTGACGTAGAATGTGTTTTCGCGATGCTCAGACATGGCCGTGTTCGCTAGACGGGGTGGCGCGAGTGAGCAAGGTTCCGATATCGAGGCTGAGCAGTCCGGGATCGAAATTGTAGACCGGCGCATCCCGCGCGAGCTTCACCAATTGCACGTGAATTTCGCTCAACGCAGCGCGCTGGGCGCTGCTTTGTGCGCTGCAGGCGGATTCGGCGACGATGGACTGCGCCAGCTCCAGCACCGCGCTCATCCGTTCGCGGTCGGGTCTTGGCCCTATCATCTTGCCCAGTTGGCCGCGCAGCGACAGATCCCGGTCACCGCGTGCGATCAGGTTGCGGATCAGGCCGGAAATCGGGGCAAGGTCCTGCTGCGCAAATCGCACCGCCGCGCCGTACGACCCCTGCGCGGCGTGGATGGCGGCTTTGCGCGCGTCCTCGCCCTGCCCCGCATCATCCGCGATCAGTTTGGCGTCGATCTGTTCGTCGGTAAGCGTTGGTACCCGCAGCATCCGGCACCGCGACCGGATAGTCGGCAAAAGCCGTGCGGGCCGATGGGCGATCAGGATGAAAAACGTACCCGCCGGTGGCTCCTCCAGGCTTTTCAGCAGCGCGTTGGCCGCATTGGTTTCCATGTCGTCGGCGGGATCGACGATCACGACCCGCCGTTCCCCCAGCGTCGGCCGCGTGGTCAGCCGTCGTTGCATTGCCCGTATCTGACCCACCCGGATACTGCGCGCCAGTTCATAGGATTTGCCATTCGCAGCCGCCGTCTCCGCCTTCTTGTCCTTTGGCCCATAGGTCAGGACGATAATGTCGGGGTGATCGCCCGCCGGTTGGGCCCCGGCATTTTCGGCGACGAGTTCTCGCGCGGCGGCGATGGCGAGGTCGCGTTTGCCGATGCCTTTTTTCCCCGCGATGATCCACGCATGATGCATGCGCGATCCCGACATCGCCCCGCGCCATTGGCGCCATGCATGGTCGTGATTGGGCCAGTCGGGTGATGCCATATCGTTCATGCCTCACCCTGTCCGAAAAGCGGGGTGATCGCTGCCATCACCCGATCGTGCACGATTGCGGGTGCCTCGACCGTATCGATGCAGCGCCAACGTTCCGGCTCGCGTCTGGCGATGGCGGCGAAGGCATCGGTAACGGCGCGGTGATAATCCGCGTCGCGTCCGCCTATCGCGTCGCTCTCGCCACCGTCGCGCCGGGCGAGGCGTTGGCGGCTTTCGTTCTCGTCCACGGTCAACAGGATCGTGAGGTCGGGTCGCAGGTCGAGGCTGCCAAAGCGGTGGAGGTCAATGATCGCATCGTCGCCCAGCCCCCCTGCGCCGCCCTGATAGGCCCGGCTCGATCCGACGAAGCGGTCGCAAATGACCCACGAACCGGCATCGATTGCCGGACGGATCAGGCGTTCGACATGATCGGACCGCGCGGCGGCGAAAAGCAACGCCTCGGCTCTTCCTTCCCAACCATCGCCGGGTGGATGCAGCAACAGTTCCCGGATGGCTTCCGCGCCTTTGGTCCCGCCCGGTTCCCGTGTTGTCCGAACCTCATGGCCCCGACGACGCAGGGCGTCCGCCAGCATCGCGGTCTGTGTCGATTTACCGACGCCCTCACCCCCTTCGAACGCGATGAATCTTCCTTTATCGCCTTGCGAATTCATGAGAACCAGCCAACGATACCGTTCAAGATGCGCGCAAATACACCGGCTTCCTCGACTTTCGCGGCTGTGACGAGAGGGAATTCGGCATTGTCCATGCCGGGGATTTCGACGACCAGTCGGGCCACCTGGGCACCCTCTTTGACCGGGGCGCGCAATGGCCCATCGTATGCCACCGACATGCTGATTTCGTCCATCCGATCGCGGGGCACATTCACGGCCACCGGCAATTGCGAGACAAGGTCGACATTGCGGACCTCGCCATCCTGAATGCGCGCTTGGCCGATCGTTTCGCCTCGACGAAACAGAGACCTACGATCGAATGTTTCGAAACCCCATTCGATGTAGCGGCGTGCCGCGCGATCACGGACCGACCCGCGCGGCGAGCCTGCTATGACCATGACCAGTCTTTGCCCGTCCCGCTTCACCGTGCCGAGATAATTGAACCCCGCTTCCCGCGTATAGCCGGTCTTGATCCCGTCGGCGCCCGGCGTCCTGCGGATCAGGGGGTCATGATTATACTGTTCGATTCCGCCATATCTGAAAGAAACGCGGCCGATATACCGCGCATATTTCAGCGGGTGCCGCCGCAACATGGCCTCCGCCAGCGTCACCAGATCGCGCGCGCTGGTAAAGGTTTGCCCTTCGTCAGGCCATCCGTTGGGAGTGTTGAAGTGGCTGTTAGCCATGCCGATTTCACGCGCGCGGGCATTCATCAGATCGGTCCATTCCGCCACCGATCCGGCGTGCCCTTCTGCCAGCACGATCGATCCATCATTCGCCGATACGTTCGCAATGCCTGCCAGAAGGTCGGCCACCAGCACGTTATCGCGCGCGTTCAGCCACATGGTCGAGCCTTTTCCGGCCCATTCCTGCCATGATTCCGGGCGTACGCGCATCACCTGACCGGCATTGAGAAGCCCTTCGTCGATCGCTTCGAACGCGGTGTACATCGTCATCGCCTTCGTAACGGAGGCAGGGACGAAACGACGGTCGGGATTGCGCGAATGCAGGATCTGACCGCTTGTAATATCGACCAGCATCGCGACCGGCGCGTCATCGGCCGACGGGATTGCGGGTTCCGGCTGTGACTGGGCGGCGGCGGGCGTGGAACCGACGCTTGCCACCAGCAGGGCAAGCGATGCCATCGCCCCGAAACGCGTCGTCTTTTTCATCTGTTCGGGCTCTTTGCGAAATTCCTGCTTCACAAACCGGCCCATAAACGTCGCAGCCCCGCTTGGCGAGGGCGAGGCGTGATCAGTTCACGATCTCTTCGGCCAGCAACCCGACGCTCATCGCGTAATAATTGGAACAGTTGTATTCGAGAATGGCGCGGTAATTCCCGGTCAACAGCCATGCCGGTGCGCCCGGACCGTCGGGCTGAAACAGGGATACCAGCGTATCGCCGGGCAAAGGCTGTTGTGGCTGAACGCCCATTGCGCGCCATTCGTCGACCGTCATCCACTGGCTATGACGTTCATGCACGCGTGAACAGACGGGCGACACGATCTGCGTGCGATAGGAATCGACATCGAAACCACGGGGTACGGCGGCGCGCACGCCCCATGGCTGGCCACGTCGCCACCCCGCATCGGCAAAGTATCGGGCGATCGATGCGAAGGTATCCGCGCGGTTGGTAAAGATGTTGGCCCGCCCATCCCCGTCGCCATCGGTGGCAAGGCGCAGATAGACCGAGGGCAGGAATTGCGGGTTTCCGAATGCGCCCGCATAGCTGCCGACCAGTTCATCGCGTGAATATCCGCGTTCGGCAACTTTCATCAGCGCGATGAATTCGTTCTCGAAAAGCTCGCGCCGCCGCCCTTCCCACGCAAGTGTGGCGAGGCTGCGCGCGAGGTCGAAATTGCCGCGAATGGTGCCGTAATTCGTTTCATGCCCGAAAATCGCGACAATAATTTCTGCCGGGACGCCATATTCGCTTTCGACCGCTCTCAAAGTGCCGAGGTTCTGCCTGTACACGCGGCGTCCGCGATCGATGCGGGTGGGGTTCACATGCGTATCGATATATGGAGCCATCGCCGGATATCCGCGCCGCGTCGGGCTGCCGGGCGATCCACTGTCGAGCCTGATGACCCGCGGATCGGGGGTCAGGCCCGCCGTCATGCGGGCGATTGTGCCATCGCTGACGCCCTCTGCCATCGCCCGCGCTTTCAGCAATTCGACATAGGCGTCGAAGGCAATCCCGTCTCGCGCAGCGATTTGCGCCGTTGCCGGCTGCGAATATCCGGCGGCGCCAAGGCCGACGACGGCAGCGAATGCCAGGGACAGGGACGAAAGGGATTTTGATAGCATTACGGCGTTTTCTCACGACTGCGATGAATTGAAGCTGATCGACATTGATTACAACGCACGGCCCCGCATCGCTATCCCGGCGAAACGCTGCAAAAGGTTCTTTGGGGGGTGGTGACATTTACCGCTCGCAACGCTAGCGAACGGTTCCGCGCGCGGACAGGTGGCAGAGCGGTTGAATGCACCGGTCTTGAAAACCGGCAAGGGTGCAAGCCCTTCGTGGGTTCGAATCCCACCCTGTCCGCCACGGTTCTCCGCCTCAGGCGGGGGTTCGTGGTGGATTGCCGGTGCGGTGGACGGACCCATGGTTCGGACTCGAAGCGCGCAGCGCGCAGCGGGGCAAGGCCC
>JGI12210J13797_10007952_pt1 | contig 28470 bp, 37 predicted proteins | sample ElkSlonscriptome_3_FD_13797 | JGI IMG/M metagenome (IMG submission 13797) | reverse complement strand
GAATGGGCGCCGAGCGTTGGGGTCGAGTACGTAGACCGCGCCCTTGTAGGTGTCGGCCGCGCGACCGGTGGTGTCGGTGCCACCGTTGACCTCACACTGAATGCCGACGGCCGACCCATCCTCGGTGGACGGCATCGTGAACGACACGGTTTGCCCAACGGGAACCCCGGCTGTCGTCAGCGCCGGTGCGGTCTCACCGCTGGTCCCCACGACCGACCAACTGATCTGGTTCGGGAGGATTCCAGACGTGCTGATGAGTCGACACGTGATGGTAGATCCCGCAGATGCGTTCTGTGGACTCGCAGCGTATCCGCCACCGTCTACGTCAATCTCAAACTCCGCGCTGCTGGCCATTAGTTGCCCCTCGTAAATCCGTTGCGCTCGAGCGACACCGCGCCCGACTGGTCACCGGCGGCCGTGGCCGTTGGGTCACCGCGCACGAGCCGAAGAAACTCCAGGCACACGTCGGTGAATTCAGGCACTGTGGCCGCGATAGTATTTGTCACGTCAGCAGCCCCGTGCGCCGTGGTGTTTGCGATGTGTAGGGTGTAGAGCCTGTAGACATCTGCGATGGCCAGGTGTGCCATGACCGCGTCGCCCTCGGCCGGGATGGCCGCTATTGGCAGGTCGTCGTATGTGGCGCTGGCGTGGTATGCCGAGCTAGCCGCAGCTCCGTTGTCGTCCAGGTTTCGGACGTGGTTGCTGTACGCTTGAATAAGGCGTCGACCCGTCTCCGACAGCGTCACCGGGTCAGCGAACTCACCGGCTGCCGTAGGTAGCACCGTCAGTGTGCCGCCGTTGTCGTTGTCGGCGTTGGCGTGGGTACTAGACGTCGTCAAAACGAAGTGCGCCGGCAGGTCGTCGGAGAGCTCCAGCGCGAGGGCTCCGACGTCGAATGCGTTAGCGACCGTTTCACCGACGAGTGCCGCCAGCTTGGTCGGCATGTTGCCGCCGTCGATGGCTAGTGCGCCACGTCGAGCTGGCTCGTCTATTCGCGGCGTGAACCCGACGTCGATCCCGTGCGTCTTGGGCGTGGTCGCGCGAATGGTCGCGTTGTTGACGTAGAGCACCAACGTGGCCGCGTCACCAAGCCGAGACGTCAGCCGTGCCGTCATGCGCTGGCTCACGTGAATGATGATGTCGTCCTCGGTGCCGACCTTCGTCCGCTCCTGAAACGCGTCCGTCGACCCAGCGTACCCACCGCCGTAAGATGCCGTGAGCGTCGTAAACTCCTGAGCCCTGAACGTGTACGTGCCGGGCTGGTCGAAGGTGTATCCCCACACCGTGCCCACTGGCACATCGACCACCGGAGCGCTCGGTTCGTCGGTGGCCGTCTCGCGCAGAGATGCCAACTCAGCGCCGAGCTTCGACGTCCTGGGTGCGCCGATACAGCGCAGTCGGATGACGTTACCCGTGGTCCCGCCGCTGAACGTGGTCTTCACATCCTGCCCTGGCACTGGGTAGGTGGGCACCGTTGTTGCGGTGATCGTCATGGGTCAGTAAACGGCGCTAGATGCGCCACCGGACACCGTCGAGCATCTCCACTGGGACCCGTCCCAGTAGAGTTCGGCTCCGCCAACCGCGGTGCCATCGAGGCTGACAACCGAAGTCGCGCCTGAGCGGATGTCGTAGCTCGACCCACCAGATCCGTTCCCAACACAGGCAACAGACAGCCTTGCCCCGTTCGGAACCGACGACGTTGGCAAAGCCACCTCAAGCCCAGAGGTGGATATAGCGCCGCTGAGCCTAGCGATGGCCGTCGTCACGGAGAATGGCGTCGTTCCAGCGTACGACGCGAACGAGAATGATACGTACTGCCCAGTGGACATCTGCGTATCGCCGTAGAGAGCCGAGTCGTGCGCGTCACGGAACGCATTGAGATGCGCGGCCGGCAATGGTTCCCCATCGCTGTATCCGCCAGACTTTGGATCAGTGTATCCCATTATGGTCCTAGTAGGTCATAGCCGAGTCGCGAAACCCCAAGTGTGAAGCCAACGCCGGTGCCGACAGTGAAGGTGGCGTGCGAGTCGATGGCGCGATCGAGCATGTCGAAGAGGGCGCGACGTGCGAGCTGCTTCCACTCGTTGTCGCTCTGCCCCGGCAGTTGGCGGACCTCGACGGTCAACTTGCATCGTGGTGACAACCACGTTCCGCCGCCAAGGTCGTGGTCGCTCGGCCCCGGATTGACGCCAGGCCAATAGGTGGGAGTGGGCGGGGACGCTAGGTCGGCACCACGGAAGCGCCACGTGCGCACGAAGTTGGCGCCCAGCAGCCGCTCGCAAACACGGTCGACGTTGCCCTCGGTCGGGCCCATCGCGGCGCCGTACTTGGCCGCGCATCGCACTCGCACGTCTTGCATCGTGTCACCTGGTAGCAGCGGGACAGCTTGATAGCGCACCCAGTAGCCGATGCGCTCTGCTGCGGTCAGCGGGTTGCTGTTGCAGCGGAGCTTTTCCGCGGTGCGGGTGAGGCCAGCGAACAGTCTAGCGATGGCGACGTTTTCGACGTCGACCAGTGCACCCCTGGCCTTGGTGTAGGCGCTGCCGCGGAATGTCTGGAGCGACCTCCACCATGTGTGGGCGTACGGGATCTGCTCCGTCGTGCAAGATGCCTTGTCGAGCGCCCCACCGTAGTGGCCGATCTTCCGCTTCCGCGTCCACGCTGGCCCGCCGGTGAGAACGATGTCGCCCGCAGCCATGTCAGTAGATCACCAGGAAGACAGTGCGAGCCTTGGGTGTACCAGTCGCGAAATCGTAGGTCCGCACACGCACGGCTCGGCTCGACACGATGGTCACATTGGGCGTCCAGCCGGCAGCCGAGAATGATATGGGCGGATTGGTTTCCATCACCGTCGCGCGAGCGTGCCGGATCTGAAACCCCTCAACATCGCCGAACTCATCGGTGATGGCTGCTGGCCAGGTGATGGTCTGGTCGCCGTCGCCGTTGTTGACGATGCTGGGCTCACTGGCCACGCCGTCCTGCGCGATGTAGGAGTCGACGACAGGGCTCGTGCCGCCAGTGTACCGGAGCAGGGCAAGTGGTGCCGTCAACACAGCGTTGCGCATGTCACTGCAGAAACGAGCGTGCTGCGCAGGCGTCCACACGTCGCGCGGGTCGCCCTCGGTCAGTCGCAGCGGAAGCGGAGCAAACCCACCGAACATCAGGCCGGCCCCGTGTAGACGGTAACCGACACGGTGGCGTCGGTGACCACTCCGCTCGCGTCAAAAATGGTGATGCGAATGCGCTCGTTGTTTCCGTCGGCGTCAGGGTCCTCAAGGTTGAAGGTACCCACCGCAGCCGACGTGCCATGCACCGTGACATTGACACCGATGATGTTCACGCTCCCGGACACGCCATACTCATCGGTGTAGGACGAAGCCCACGTCAGCCTGGTCACGCCATCGGAAACGCGCGTAGCCGTCGGGGCTGCAACCATGCTGACGATGTTGTCGATGCTTGGATCTGCGCTGCCCGTATCGTCGGCAGTGTATGTGATGGTCGCAAGCGATGCCGTGCGCGACACCGCTCCAAGATCGGCACAGGCGCGCACCCACTCCTCGGCCGATAGGTCGGTCTGTGCATTCACCGACGACTTTCCGGCAAAGTTTCGCTTGTCGGTGCGCCCACCGTAGGTGGCGTGGTCGTTGATCTTGACCCAAACCGGGGCGCCTGTCGGGGTGATGGCCATCAGGTGTCCTTGTAGATCCCGAAGTGGTTCAGGGTGAGGATGTTGGGCGCGGTGCTTACGCTGCCAGGCACAGTTGGGGACGACTTGCTGCGGTTGACCCAGGCGGCATCGCTGATCTCGGTGTGATCATCGAGCATCGCCTTGAGTGCGCGTAGCCCGAGCTCGCTGGGCCACTCGTCGTCGGTGAACGGGTGGCGTGCTGCCCTCGGGAGCCGGTTGCTGTCGCTGGTATTCTCACCTGGGCCGAGGTTTCGCATGAAGTCGCGAAACGTGATGCCGTACTGCTCGATGTTGAGTGCTGCGGGGCTGATGTACTCGCCGGTCGACGCTGGGCTGCCGTTGCTATCGACCAGTGCCGCGTCAAGGCCGAGCACCCATGCGCCAGACGACCCCGACACGGAGATGACCTCACGCGTGTAGAATCGCTGATCGACGGTGCTCCACCAAGCGACGGTGGTGTTGCCCGCGATGGGGCTCGTCGCGGTCGTGGCGTCTACCGTGATGCTCGCACCAGTGATGCTCGTTATGGTGACCTGGTCCGCGCTGTTGAGCGGCGGCCACGGGGCGTCGTCCACCCACCCTTGCCCGTTGCCACCGGCCCCGACAGACTCGGGGATGGTGAGCTGCACCGTGACGTTGGTGGTCTCCTCGGCCACGGCTTGCACCACGGTCTCTGTCTCACTCGGAAGGAAGGCGAACAGCGCGGTGCGGACCTTGTTGACGAGGTCGGTGGCAGGGACGCGCGAGTAGTCGTTGACGACGGTGTCGATGTCACGCGTGACCACGACTTTGCGCGATCCCGGCCCGCCGAGCGCGGGGTAGACGAAGATCCCCTGCACCGCGCTCGACACCTCGAGACCGGTTTGACGAATGGCCGCCCAGTTGCCGGCAGCTGGCAGGTTCTGCCTCTTGTTCAGGATGCGCGCGCGCTTCTGCTCGTCGCTCTCGCCATCGGTGCCGCCCGTGAGCGGGTCGCCCGTGCTGACCGTAGCCTTGGTGCCAAGGTTGACCGGCGGGGAGACGAGTGACAGGCCCGTCGTCCCCCCGGGGGTGCGAGTATCCTTGCCCGTGTCGATCGTGATGACCGGTAGGGTGATATCCTGGGACGGCTCAAGCGTTTTCGTCGCGGTAGTCTTGAATCGCTTGCCATTCGGAAGCGTTCCCTGTAGTCCAGCGGGCACCACGACGGTGTTTACTACGTCGCAGTCTATGCTGCCACGTGACGGCGCCGGCGGGACGATGCGCAGCCCCTCGGCCTCGCGGATATTGTCCAGAGCCTCGCCGGAGGCGCTAAAGACGTCGGAGTTGTCTTCGCTAACCCTCACGTTGCCGTGCACGAGGATGGCCATAGCGCCGAGGGCGCGCGACAGGATCCACCAGTCCGTGCCAGGCTCGATGGGCGGGTCGTCGTAGCCTGCCGCGCGCGCTTCCAGCAATATGTCATCGCGGAAGTCCTGCGCGATCTCCGCAGAGTTGCGCGGAGTGTAAGTCTGGCCGGCCTTGAGGATGGTCATAGCGTGAAGGTCACGGACTCTGTCTCGCGCTGCCCGACGGGCACGTAGACGATGTGGATGTTGATGCGGCCGAGCGTTCCGTCGTCGGTCACCACAATGCTGCTGATACTGATGGCCTGCTCGACTACGGCCAGCTGGTTGAGCGCGCGCCGCACCTCGCCCTTGATGGCCCCGTCGTTGATGCGGCCTGGCAGTGTGAGTCCGAAGCCCTGGAGCGTCGGCGACTCGCCGCGTCGAGTAGCAAGCGCGAGGTAGACGCGCTGCCGGATTGACGTTGTGCGCCTGAATCGCCGCCCGCCGCTTGTAAGCTCATAGTCGCCCGTGCCCGGCGAGACATGACGCACGAGGGGTCCCTCGATGCGCTCAGGCTTTGTGGCCTCCGTGATGGGCGCGAAGCCCATGGGGTCGAGTCCAACGGCAGCACCAGTGACAGGCATGTCAGTCTAACGGGCAGGGAATGTCGAAGAGTGGCAGCGACGGGAAGGCGGGTGTAGTGAGCGACGGGATCGGGAGGGCTGGGATGGGGATCGGCGGGATCCCAGGCAGGCCCAAGTCGAACGAGAAAGATGGTAGCGACGGGAAGGGGGGGATTGACAGAGACGGGATCGGGAGTGCCGGAATGGGCACGGGCGGGATGCCAGGGAGGTCCGTGTCAAAGCTGAAGATGGGAAGCGCTGGGAAGGTCGGGATCGACAGAGACGGAATCGGGAGCGCCGGAATAGGCAGTGTGAGGTTGCAGCTCATTGCCCGCTGGTGACCTTGGTGCTGTAGGCTGACAGCCCGTTTGCGACAGCCAACCCCAGCGCAGAGATAGCGGCTGCCACCTGGGTGGTCGTGGCCGGCGCCGCTGCCCCAAGCGACGAGACGGCCGTAGCCACGCCCGCCGCGAAGGTGGAAGCGAACGGGCTTGCGAGCATGATCGGCTGGGCCGCTCCAGCGGATGAACTCAGTTTGCCCTGCACAACGACGGTGTCGCCCTGCATGATGATGCTGGCACCGCCAGGCCCGGTGATGGTGATTGCGTCTGGAGTCATCTGGATGATGCCACCAAACGCTGCGATCTGAACCTTGTCATTCTTGCCGTCGAGGATGTTCAGCATCGTGCTGCCATCGCTTGCGGTAGTGAGCATGACGGCTTGGCGCGTGGCTTTGGCTTGGAACTGCGCCGCCGCGTCAGGGTCAGTACTGTGGAGGCACGAGTCGCCGGGTTTCAGGCTTGCGTACACGCTGGCGCATCGCTCGTCACGGCCACCAACCACGCATCCCACGGAGCCGCCACAGCCGCGCAGCACGACGCCCTCGGCGTATCCCTCATCGGTCTCTGGGAAGGGAATCGAGGATACGCCCAGCGCCTGGATGGCGTCGATGTCCCCGAACCGCTCCTCGTCGCCTGGCCCGTCGATGGGCAAGTAGGCGTTGTAGGTCGGCAGGTTCGTGGTCTGGTCGCGAGCGCCCTCGCGAATGTGGGCTACTTCTGGTCGGCGCATGGTAAAAAGTGCCCGGGATTTACGACGCGCTCACGTGGGGGCGGGACAGCGGCGTCGATGGCTCCCGGGCAGGCCGGAGCGAGTCAGATAACGTAGGACCACGGGCGCCAGCATCGGAGATCGGTGGTCGCTCCGTTGCCAGCGGCGTATCGAAAGGTTCGTGCGGCGACCCACAGAGGTTCGCGAATGCCGCGCACCTCGTCATCGACGCTGAGCATCGTGTCTACTGCCCAGATTGCCCCCGTGCCGGGGTCAGTGAACCCTTTCAGGGTCACGCGGTAATCGAGGCTGTGACGCAGGTGCTCGCTCAGGTGGCGAGCAGCCAGGTTGCTCAGCTCGAGCTCGGTGCGACAGTCCTCATCGCGTAGATACCTGAGTCGGTAGAGCTCGGTGCCGGGTCGAGGGCCCTGGTCTGGCTTGTGGCGCCCGCGGTAGATGCGATCCGCGACAGCGTCAGAGCCGAGCCATGCCGCGTCCGTGCTGACGCCAGTGGTCTGCTTGGTGCGGCCGGTCTTGCCCACCTTGCCGACCGCCACAACGTGCGTCGGGAACGAAGACAGATCCTGCGTCGCGCGCGTCTCAATGACGTTGTTACTGTTCGCTCGCGCGTTCAACCGACGTCGTGTGATGCCATATCTGGGCGTCTGCTCGTAGAAAGGCTTGGACAGCACCAGCTGGTTTCGCCCGATTCCTGGCTGGATGGTCGCCCCGCCGATGCGAGCAGCGGCGCGGTTGCACCAGTCGAAGAGCCCCATGCCTGGCTCGGCCTTCAGCTCGTCTGCGCTTTTTTTGGCCATCCCCACTGGGGGCTGGCGCCCTTGCGTCCCAAAGCGACTGCGGATGTCTCGCATGCCAACGTCAGCATCGTCAACCACGCCATTGATGCCAGCGGGGCCGCATGCGCGCAGCAGCACAGAGTCGAGCGTCTCGCCGGGGTTGGTCTTGAATGACGGATCGATGTGGCACTCGACCAGGTCCGCGATGTAGTCGCGACCGGCTATGGTGATCGACGTCCCGTCGCCGCCTGCGTCGGTTACCTCGACCCTGCCGACAACCTGCGAGGCCCCGTTGATCAGAATCTCGATAGGCTGAAGCTCGAGGTTTAGCAAGTCACCCGGGTTGGGCGAGAAAAGATCGACCGTCCACCCATCCGTGGCGACGGTGTAATCGCTCTCCAAGGTGTACGATTTGACGAACTGCGAGAGTGATCGCCCCTCATCAGTGAGCACAATGTCGATGCTGTCAGCATCAGCCACTGGTGTCCTCGTAGGTTACGACGGTACCGGCCGGGACGAGCGGCGACGTGGCCAGGTTCGGGTTGAGCTTGAGCAGGTCCCCTGGCGTCACTGCCAGCTCGGCCGCGACGGCTGCGACGCTCTTGGCCACCGTGGTGGTGATCCTCCGAATGATCCCCAGTGGATTCGTCACGCGATCCTTTGCGAACTCAGCATTGGCCCGCAACCGTCGAGCGGAGCGCACCAGCGGGGCGAGGTCGGGCCGCTCGAGGTCCTCGATCGTTTCCTGTACCGTCTGGACGCGGTTCTGGAAGTTTGCCACGTTCGCCTGTGCGCGGTTGATGTTCTGCGTGATCTGTTGCCCAGCCCCTGCGATGGCCCGCAGAGGGTCCACAGTGGGCTCGGGTGGCGGGCGGTCGTCGGACTCAAACAGCTCCCCTACCTCAGCGTCGAGGGCGCCAGCGCCCTGCTGTAGCGATGGGATGTTGTAGAGGTCGGCGCCAGGGAGATCTAGCTCGCCCGGCTCAGGGTCATGGATGAATCCGACCGTGACGTCGACGCCATCGCGCGTGCCTGGGACGGCCTGCTCGTCCACCGACGTGACGCGGCATCGGTAGTATCCGAGGATGGGGTCGTACAGGTCGCCCGGCGAGCGGTCTCGTACCGCATCGAGGAACCGGGGGAGCACATCGAAGAACAGCTCGCTGAACGGCTCGATGGCGATGCCCTGGCGAAACGGGATCACCCACTGAATGTCCCAGTTGCGCGAGCCTAGCGCCTCGATGACGGCGTTGTCTCGGAACTGGTAGACGTGGCGCGCCTGGTCCTGATCGAACCGGGCCTGTTGCGACAGCAGTGGCACCTCGATGCCCCGCCACGACGCGATGGGCAGCCGCGATAGGACGTCGTTGGGATCCATCAGGGTGCCGTTGGGGAGTTGCCTCGGTTGGGTACGCCCGTCGCGCCGTTGCCACTGGAGTTGGACTTGATCGCCTCTGCCGAGCTGCTCAGGTCCTGAGCGGCCTTCGTGAGCGCCGACTGGGCCTGGGCCGCCATCTTGTCCAGCCCGCTCGTGTCGATCTTGGCGCTCGCCGGGTTGCCGCCGAAGAACGCGTTTTCAAAGCTCTCACCGGTGATGGCACTTCTTGCCGCGGCTATGGGCGCTGACGTGCCGGCGGTCAGGACCGCGCCGTATCCCTGTAGCGCGCCAAGCCCCTTCGACAGGGTGTCGCCGAACCCGGCATCCTTGTAGACGTCGCCAGCTATATTTGACCCCTTGTAGGCGCCATAGATGCCGGCCGTGATGCCGGCCGTGCCGGCAATGCTCGTGGTGAGCGCCGTGGGAGTTCCGTTAGGTGCGCCCTTCGGAGCAATCCCTGGCGCCGCGCTCCTCATGAGTATGCTCTTGATCGTCTGCCCGATGGCGGCCGAGCCTACGTCTTTCGCCACCGCGGCGAGAATGACAGCCCCAACCCCCTTGACTGGGTTGTCGGAGAACCAGTCGACGAATCGCACGAACATGTCCGCGGCCTTCTCGACAGCCGGAAACAGCTTCTCAAAGGCGGGCAGTAGCTTCTCGAGAAGCTGCGCCATCTTGGGGCCTAGGCGCTCGTTGAACTTGTTGGCAACCGCGGTCATCTTTGCGTCCGTTGTGCTGAGCGCAGCGCCCGTGTCGCGATCCAGCTCCGCATCCGTGAGCGTGGCATTCATGAAGGGCTTGAGAAGGTCTTCGATGCTGACGCCCTGAGCCTTCGCCTGGGTCATCAGGTTCTCTCCGATCTTCGCTCCTCGTATACCGAACAGATCAGAGATCACACCCACGTCGCCCTTCGTTTTCTTGAGCGTCTCCGCGAGCAGCTGGATCGGGTTCTTGGTGCCAGTTCGCACGCCTTCGTCGTCGTAAGTTCCCGTGTCGATGCCGAGCTTCTTGAACTTTCCGCTATTTTTCAGAATGTCGTCACTGGACCGCATCAGCGCCGTGCCAGCCTCGGCGCCGCTCGATGCCCCACCCATCTTCGCCAGCTGCGCGGCGCTGAGCGCATACTTGATGCGCTCAACCGGGTCCATGTCAGTGTAGCGAGCGCCAGATGCGCCCAGCTGAGAAGAGATGCCAGCGAGCTCTGAGAACTCAATAGATCCCATCGCGCCGCTGGCCGCGGCCGTGCGCATCAGGTCTTTGACGGCAGCGCGCCGCTTCGTGGCGTCGCCCATGCCCTGGCCCTTGAGTGCCATGTCGAATTCGCCAGCAGTTTTTCCGACGTCGCCGTAGTCTGCACCTGACGAGAGGGCCAGCTTGCTGAATTCGCCAGCGAGCTTGTTCGCGGTGTCGAAGTCGCCCGTGATGCTCTGGTATCCGCGCATCGCACGAACGACGCCATCACGGTCGAATCCCATCTGTCCCAGCGCACCGACGGTGCCTCGGACGCGCCTGTATCGGTCCTGCACCGTCCCGCCGCGGCTCTTGCCCTGCGACCGCTGCCCCTGGATGGCCAGCCCCATGGCCTGCTTGCCCACGTCGCGCTCCGACTGCAGCGACCCGGCCAGCGCAAGGCCGCCACCCATCGATGCCGCCATGAGTCCGTAGCGCCCCACGCTGCCTACTGTGCCTCGCATGTTGCTGTAGACCTGGCCACGGAACTGAGTGCGTGCGCGTGCAGTGGCGCGCTCTTCGGCTACGCGCGCCCGTCGATTTGATCGCGCGCGTCGCCGCTGGTTTCGCCGCGCAATTCGATGAATGCGGTGCTCTGCACGGATGCGTGCTCGCTCTTCTTGCGAGATCTGCTGCATCCGCTCGCCGTGAACGCGGCGCTGAGCTGATGCCGCTGCGCGGGCATCCGAACCAGCGTTGCTCCGGTAATTCCCCGCCCGCTTGCCCGATGATCCAAGCGTGCGCGACACCTTGCGGTTGTGGGTCACGAATCGCCGCTCGATGCTCGCAAGAGCTCGCTCGACGTTCTTCGCGCCCACCACGCTGATGTCGTACTGGAGCAGGGCCACGAGTCAGTCTTTCTTGATCAGCGGATAAGCGCGCTGCTGTACGTCGGTGAGGGACATGCCCTCGACCTCGCTGAGGTCGATGCCGCCGTCATCCTCGTCGAATGACAGGCCTTCGTGGTCCTCGTCGCTCCCATCGCTCGACGATGCGCTTGCAGGCGAGCCATGCGTAGAGGTGGAGGGAGACGATGTCCCTGACGGGGACCCCGAAGAACTCGGCGATCCCTGCGCACGGAGGTCCGACACCTGCAACGCCAAGCGGAGACACAACTCGGCCAAGGTTTCCAAGGGCAAGCGCTCTAAAGGGTAGGCTTCCCCACCCTCCATCAGCAAGTCGACCCACGATTCCACGTCGTCGTCGCCTATGTTCGCCTCGATGCCGCCGAACTTGTGCTGCACCATCAGGTAGAGGTTGAACAGTCGGGCCACCTCGGTAGCTGGCAGCTTCTTGAGCGCTGCCCCATCGGGGAAGATCAGCCCGTAGTCCTTTGCGTCCTTGCCATCCGTCCTCGCGATTGGTTCGACCGTGCGGCATGCGCGAGCGAGCAGACTCCGCGCTGTGGCGTCGCCAAGGATCGCCGTCATGCCGTCGGACGAAAACATCGTGTTACGCATCGACTTATCCTGGACGCTCTTCAGGAGAGACAGCACGTAATGCTGCGCCTCCGTGCGAGCCCGGTCGTGATCCTCCTGCCTAAGCAGCATGATCCGCACCTTGCCAATGGGATGACCGTCAGGGCCGGCACGTGGATAGTCCACGACGTCACTCGGCTGCGCAGCCTCAAGAAGTGCCTGGAACAGGTCGGCACCGTCCAAATCTTTCGGTGGTTTCATTCCGCCCCTATGTGAGTCCTACGCCTGGGCCCCAAAAAGCCTGAGCGGGTCCTCTCGCAGAAGCACCGACGCGATGGATCGTGCCTCAAAGTAAGTCTGTGCCGTCACGCGGCATCCAGCGCCATCCGCGCGCCAGAAGCGCCACGAGATGGCATGTGGAGGTGGCGAACTCAGTGCCACTACTTGAGCTTCTCCAGCTGGCCTTCCCATTCGAAGTTTCCAGCCAGCGGAGCCCCGGCGTCTTTGCTGATGCTCATGGTGATGAGCTTACCAGTGCCAGCATACGTCTTGTTGCCGATAGGAACTTGCATGGCGACGTACTCTCCGTCGTCGAGCGGCGCGGTGAAATCTTCTTCCATGCCGCCAATGGGCACGACGAACCCGCAGGTGATCCGAGCGCGACCAGCGCCGGGGGAGAATCCGCCAAGGTCGTCGTTGAGCAGATCGATCGACGTCTGCCCGCTCTCCAGCGTGAGCTCGAGGGAGTTGATCTGCTTGAGCTGCGCCCCGTTGAAGAATAGGTCGAGCCCAGCGTAGTCTTGCATTTCGGCCATTGATCAGCCCTCCGTAGCTTCGTCGGCGCGAATGGTCGCCTGGTGGAGAAGATTCACGACATACATCGGGAAGCCGACTTCGAGCCGTCCGCTGTTGTCGGGGTCGAGAAGTACGTCGAGCCCAGACTCGGTATCGGTGAGCCGAACGAGAAGCCCCCGGCCAGCGGGGCCGAATGTGTTCAGCTGTCGGATCATCCAGGGCTTGAACGTGGATGGCGTGGTCGTCCGCGAAGCGATCCGCTGTCGAGGGTCCACTGTCACGCCATCTGCGAGGAGCTGGTCAGGGGCCAGCTTGAAGTTGGCGAAGTCGAGTCGGAACCGGAGGAGCAGCGTGTCGAGTACGAAGTCTGCGGCGGACACGCGATGCGTCTCGGTGGCTCGGAAGTCGTCCACGGTGCCACCTGCGTCCTTCGAACGCGTGCAGCACGACATGACGATGTAGCTGCCGAGGTCGTCGGACTGGATGACGGTGATCCCATCGTTGATGGCGTCATTCACGTCATCGGTGTCCGGCCAGTCGCCGTTGTCCGCAGCCGCTGGGATGAACCACCCGTTGGTGATGTCCTGTCGCCCGCCTCGGAAGCCGTCGAAGTTGTACGCGGCGTCGAGTGACTCGCCCGCTTGAAGGATAGCGGCATAGGCCGCTGCGATCTGTGCAGGGTGCTTGTCGCTGTTTTTCTGCCACGCTACGCGGAATCGCTCGCTGTTGAGCGAGTTCACGTCTCCGGTGACGTCAGCCAGGGTGTGCACCGCTGCGGCGACGCCAATGCTTCGCAGCCCCTGCTTCGGGGCTGACTTCGTGACCACGTGCGAGTTGACGTAGTCCCAGCCCTCGTCGCTACCATCTGACATGTAGGTCGAGGTCACGACATAGTACCGACGCGTGACGTCGAGCGACGAAAGGGCGGTGTTGAGATTGGAGGCCTCCGTCGTGGAGCCATCCACTCCAGCCTGGCCGGACGAGTTCCCCAGGAAGTCGGACGTTAGGCTGTTTTCCGACTGTAGCGTGACGTTCGTGGACGGCGAAACTTCCATCCGAACGCGCACGACTGGCCGCGTACCGTCGCCACCGGCGATACCAGCAGTCTTGCAGGTGATCGTAACGGTGCCACTCGTGTTGCTCGCAGAGACTGGAAGCCAGGTCCGCGCGTTGATGGCCGCCTCGATGCTGTCGCCGATGGTCGTCGCGGTGTCCACCGTGCTGTAGCTGAACGAACACGCCTCCCCTCCGATGTAGACCGCTCCGATGCCAGCCGCCGTGGGGTTGGAGCCAGACGCAAAGGTGACCACGATGTCGAGGTCGGCCGTCTCCAGGCTGGTGGCGGAGCTTGGCAGGTAGGGGACTGCGTAGAGCTTTGAGTTCTTGTTGTGCCTCAGAAACTCTCGTGCGGCGATGTGAAGGAACGATCCCTCACCGGCGCCGTCGATCGCATCTTGCTCAGAGCGGATCCGATACTCGGTGTTCGCAGACCATGCGCCAGACGCCGCCAGCTTGGGCATCACGAGGCACACATCGCGCTCGCCAGCCGATGCGCTGGACGGGCCCTGCGCCACGCGCAGCTGTACGTATCCCCCGGGAACGCGGAAGGTTGACGGGAGTCCAGAGAGAGGAATTTGGGCCATCAGTCAGTCGCCTTCTTGGCCGCAGCCGACTTGGCTGCGGGCTTGATGTTGCTGGAGGCCACCCACTCCCCATCGTTGAACGTGACCGGTACGAACGGGACGCCGCAGGCCGCAGCCGTCTCCCGGTCGTACGGCCATAGGTCTCCGTCGCGCCGTACTCGCTTGGTGAGCCGACGATCCATGTCGCGCAGCTCAGGCCTGCCCTCGTCGTACTCGAGCGGCTCCGACACGGCCGGAAACGCAGTCCGACCGTCGTCAGCCTGTACCGCCTTGCGGTTGACGTAGTGTGCCACCTCGCCCTTGCGCCGCGGCTTAAGCGGGTGGGGTACGAGCAGGCGCCCCTTGGCGCAGAATCGTCGCATTAGAATCTCTTTGCGAGCTGGGTCATTCGCCTCCGCATGCGTTGCCCGAAAACACGGTGCGCAGCTCGAGACGCCTTCCAGCCGAACTTGTACGGGCGGGTGCCCGGGTGATTGACTTTGCGCGCGAAAACCACGCGCCCGCCTACTCGGAAGCGGAGAAACTTTTTGCGGCGCGGGCGGATGACGTGGGCTCGCGTGCCGTATTCGATGAACCCGGCATATCTTGGCGACCACTTCAGGCGCAGCCGCGACTTGTTGCGGCCGATGCGCACGCTGTGGTTGGTCGAGCGCCTCAGCTTTCCGCTGCGGTCCCTGAACTTCGCGTTGGACTCGACGTGCCGATGCGCCTCGTCTCCTGCGCGGTCGAGCTCATCATGCGTCGCACGGCGGTGCCCCTCGAGGAAGCGGCGATGGGCCGCCTTCACTTGGGCGAGGTTGGTGATCACTGGCTCTTCAGTCGGTCGTGGATCATCTGAATGGGCCACGTAGCGATGACTAGCAGCGTCACCGCCCCAATGACCGCTGCCCCGTGGGTTTCCAGCTCGTCCTGGAGGCTACCGCTGTTCGCAGCATCAATCGCTGAGTCACAGAATACGATGGCGCCACCAAGATAGATGCCGAGCAGGAACAGGATCACGACTCGTTGTCCATGATCTCGCCAGTAAAGTCGGCGCCTTCAAAGGGCACCGACGGCGCAGAGTAGTTGGGCTCCTCGATCTCATGCACGTCCAGCTCGATGGCGACGACGGGGATCTGCATCCCTTTATCCTCCTCGCCAAACGAGGCCACGCCGGAGCGATGTCGAGCAACGTCGATGCCAGCGAGCCCGCCCTTGAGGTCGCCAAACTGGATAGTCCCGGACTCGTAAGACGAGTGACCGCGCTTCCACGCGACGTCAGCCACTACGCGTGGAACCATCTCGAGCATCCCACCGAGTCGACGGTGCCCTGCCTCGTTGAGCGGGCCTAGGATGTAGTCGACTCGCCAAGATGATGCGATCTTGCGGTACGACATGGTCAACCACTCGTACTCCTGCGGCTCCTCCGTCCGATACACGGCAAGGAGAGGCCACACAGTGCCATTCGACCTCAGCAGCCCCATGTCAGGCTCGCGGTACGTCGTGGACCCAACGACTGGAGCGCCAGACAGCGCCGTGCCCGCCTTGGCCAGATCCCACACTGCCGTCAGCTCGGCCGTCAACGCCGAACTGAGCAGCGCGATGAGCCGATCCCTGGCTGGGTCGCCAACGCTGTATAGCTGCTGGCTGGCGTCAAGGTCGCCCGCCTCGACGGGGAAGATGACGCCGCCCCATCGAGACACGAGAGACATGGCTATGCGGAGCGCCGAAGAACGAGCGAGTACTGGTATCCTCGGTGGTGCTTGAGCTGCTCGAGCTCGAACTCAGCGCCATTCGGGTAGCGCGGTCCGGCTAGGATGTACGTAACGCCGTCGCCGTCTGCGACGGCAGGGCGTAGCGTTGAGATCGCGGTGCCGCCCGTGGGGTGGTCAGGCGTGATGGGCCCGACCTCAGCCACCTCGATGGCACCGTCGTTGCTGAATATCTCGTCCGTCTGGACGAAAGCGACCTTGGGGTTGGAGCCGCTCTCAGTGATGGCCGTGTCGGTATTCGTTGCCGTGCCGTGGCCAGGCTGTCCGCCGCTCCACGTTGTGGTTCGGACCGTGAGGCTGTATGAGCGCACGCCAAAGTCGGCAGCCATCCCCCGCACCGACTCGGCCAAGCCTCGCAGGTCGTCCCGAAACGTCATCAGTGCACCGTGGCTAGCATCCGCAGGAGCATGTCTCGCCCCCGGTCATCGGTGGCGCTCCAAAGCTCGTCGACCCCTCGCGCTAGGCGGTCGTCGTCGTCGTCGCTATGCTCCGACCGAATCCACTCCGCCAACATGGACCCGTAGACCATGGTAGCAGGGCAGAAGCTGATGTCAGTAAATGGCGACACGGCTGCTTGCACTTGCCTTGCGGGCCCAGAGGTTCACGATGCCAAGCACTGAAGCCAGCTCGTCTCTCAGCCGCGATTGTTCACGGCGGAGCATGTTGGCGCGAGCCATCTCGGCCTCGCCAAAGAACTCAATCTCGTCCACTGACTTGACGCCGGCGGACGACACGGCGTCGTTGGCCAAAGAGTCCGCAATCGCTCGGAGTCGCCTCAGGACGTCGCGCACAATGGTCTCGCCGCCCTCTACCGTCACTGGGTAGGTCCCAGTGTGATCGAGCGACAGCAACAGTGTGACATCAGATCCTGTGACGCTCTGCACCGTGCCACGCTCTTGGCGTCCGTCGACGTCTACAACGAGCGTCGCGTTCGCCGCCACGCCGGTCACGCTCGCAAGCGTGAGTGTGACCGGCGTAGGAGTCGTGGCCGCAGCAACAGTGGTGCTGCTGGTCGTGGTGGCGCCCGCGTTCAGGTATGGCTGTACCACCTGATCGAAGAGCGACGAGTGGCCCACGTAGGGCTCCGCGCCGATCTCGAGAGCGTTGTAGCCCAGCTCGTACTTGAGCCGCCACACCTCCGCGTCCAGCAGTGCCATGCGTCAGCCGGCGTCGAAGACCTGCCGCTTCACGTACCGCGTGGTGATGCTGTACGTGTCGCCAGTCGTCGCGTTGTGCGCCGAGGTGGCGATGGCTGGTCGTGCAAACTTCCACGCACGGGCCGCCTCTGGGGCGGAGAGCACCTTGCTGCCAGTTGCCGCGATGGCAACGGGGGCAGGTCCGGAGCCTTCCTGCAGGTCGTAGAACGTTGAGTTGTCGTCGCTCACCTGCCACTTTGGGGAAAGGGTGAGCGAACCAGTGGCGATGGTCACCTCCACGAGGGCGCAGAGCGTCCCCGGGGATACCGCCGTCATGTTGACGGCAGTGCCAGTGACCGTGCCGCCGCCGGCGGTGATGGCGTCGAGGTCGTCCGCGTCAGCGGTCAGTACCGTTCGTCGGATGGGGAAACCCATATCACGCGTCCTCCGTGTGGTTCACGTTGATCGAGAATCGCTGATCAGCGAGCCCCATGGCCAGCTCAGCGAGCCAGATGACCTTCTTGGTCAGGCCGAAGTTGTCGTCGGTGCTGTCGGCGACGTACGGGGCCCGAGCAATGCCACCGAGAAGCGCGCCGGGGGCGATGAGCTTCGCGCTGTGGATCTCGATGCTCGAGCTGTTGTCGGTCTTGCTGAGCGTGTTCGAGCAGACGAAGTGGTTCTCGTCCGTCGAGCCAAACCACCCGGGGAAAAGGGGGTTGGTGCTCATGTTCTCCTTGGCGTACGCCGCGAACTGCGGGTCGTCACGGAGCTGCTTCTTGCCGGTCGGGCTGACCACCATGAGTCGCTTGCCGTCGCCGAGGGTGGGCAGGTTGGCCTCGTCGGCCGTCTTGTTGGCGCGCGAGATCTGCTCGTAGGTCAGCGGGTGGTCCGCGGTAGTCATGTCGTTGTCGGCGCTGATCCCCTGAGGGCGGACAGTCGTCGTTCCGTCGTCGAGGATGGCGACGTAGACGGCATCGAGCCACTTGTGGAAGTCGCGCACGAGGTGCACGCCTGCCATGGCGTAGAGGTCGTGGACGCCCATCGATGCGTCGAACTTCTCCACCCCGAAAGGTGCCACGCGGCCGTTGGACTGGTCGTAGGGACCGGCGTAGTTGCCCACCGTGAGCGAGACCTGCTCACTGCCGACGTTGATCGGCGTGGTGCTGATCGTCGACCCGGTGGCCACCTGTCGCGACCCTTGGGTGTAGGTGGTCTCGGCGTACTTGGGACGGTTGAACCGGACGGTATGGCCAGCGCCTCCAGAGAACTGGTGGCGGACGGCGAACATCTCGGCGCTCAGTCGGCCCTCGGCAGAGTCGAGGGACAGCCTGTCACGCTCGGCATCCATGTAGCCCTGGCCGTTGCCGCTGTTGTCGCGGAACGGGAGGCCGAAGCCCGACACCTGCGCAAGGCCGATGTTGTGGGCGTTCAGGAACATCCTGGCGAAGATGTACTTGGGCTCGGGCTGCGAGAGCAGCTTGGCGTCGGTGTAGTCGTAGAAGCCCTCGGGCAGCGAGGCGCGGGAGATCGTGCTCATTGGGTAGTTACCTCAGATAGGTGTGCTCCCAGACCGAGGGGACCGGGACGTCGGTTCATCCGCCTTGCTGCTGCGCAGCGAGAATGGCGGTAGAGTGAAGGTTCATGTAGAGCGCTGCCTCGGCCTGCTTGGCCGGGTCAGTGCGTAGCCGTCGATACTCGGCGGCGTGGTCGGTGGGACTCGTGTTCCCGGAGTCGTTCGGCTGGGACCGCGGAGGGGCGGTGTTCGCCGGTGGGGGCTTGGGCTGCTCGTCACGCGCTGTAGCCCACGTCGGGCGCAATGCGGCTAGCGTGCTCAGCTGCTTGGCGGAGTCATCCCCCGCAATAGCGGTGACAGCTGCCCGCTGCTCGTCGCTCAGCCCGTCGAGCGCTTGCTGTGCTTGCTGCGACACGGTCTCGCGGTAGATGGCGAGTTCGGCCTCACGCGCCTCGCGCTGCTGCCTCTCGGAGGCCAGCCGCTCCTCGAGCGTCTTTTGGGCCTCTTCCTGCTCGCGCTTGGCCGCAATGGCCGCCTTGATGTCGTCCACGTTCTCGACCCCGAGCGACTTCAGCATGTCGGACTGCGCCGACTTGGCGGCGCGGTCGATGCGCGACTTGAGCTGCTCGCTGGTGAGCTTGATCTCGCCGTCGCCCTGGTCGGCACTGGAGGCCTCGGGCGGCTCGGTGGCCTGGGTCTTGTCGGCCGCTTCGACGCTGGCATCGGGCGCAACGGCGGTGTCTTCGGGTGTAGCTTGCTCGCTCATGTGTCCTCGTTCCGCGCTTTGACCGGGCGCGTGGCCGTAGTGAGGTGGGGTGGAGGCCAGTTAGGCTCGGGCCTCCGCGAGCGGCGCTACGTCAGCTGGCGTCGCAAACGACGAGAACGCCGACGCCAGTACAGGCGGTGCGGTCCGCGACCGTGGTTGCGGTACCAAGGTCGCCGGAGAGGTCGTCGCTCGCAACTGACAGCGCGAAGCCGTCGGTGCCCAGAAAGTAGGCAGGGTCGCCATCGGCGGTTTCCTGCCCAGCAAACGCTGGTCCGGCGTATCGCACGGTGCGGCTCTTGCCATCGCGAGCGCGAGCATCGAGTGCCGCGCCCACGTCGAGCAGCCGGGCCACGTCGGACGATTCGGCTACTGCCGCAAAGTCGGCAGTGACGAGCCAGGTCTCGCGCTCGTCGATTCCGCTGCTGGACTTGGTGAGGAGGGTCGCACCAGTGATGGTGCCGTCAACGTTGGGCATGATTCAGTCTCCAATGGCGGCGAGAAGCCGCTCGAGCTTGCGGCGCTCTGCGTCGAGCGCCTCGAGCTTCTGCAGCTCGCTGTGGATGTGGTCGAGGCGCGACCGGAGCTGCGCCGTGATGGTGTCGAGATTTACCTCGTCAGTCTGTGTCGAGGTGGTGACAGGTGCCGTACGATCGCTGGCGTCTGCTGGTGGCGTGACGATGGGCGTATCGACCAGCGGCTCGTACTTCTGACCGACGACGGCAGACGCTGCCGCGTGCATCGATCCAAACATGGCCGCGGCGTCGACAACGTTCTGGTTGCCCATCACCAGCCCAGCACGAGGCCGCTCGCCGTCGTGTTCGTGATGTTGACGCGCTTCAGACGAACGGGCCAGACCCCAGCAGCTACGTCTGGCACCGTGACAGCAGTGCTGTCCTCGGCGGCAATGCATGCGATGTCGCCAGCTGTGCCGACGTGGATGCCGCGAGCGGGTGGGCTCACGAGGGTGTCGCCCCAATCGAACTCGGTCGTTGCGCCGGGGTCTCCAGCGGTCGTCACGCTGGTGATCGACTTGTAGCCGCGCAAGGTCGTGTTGCTGTCGCTCGCGTCCACGCTCACCGTCTCCACGTGGGTCACGCCCTCGTCATCGACGGCGGTCACCGTGTAGTCGGTGTTGCTCCCTGCCCCTAGGGTGATGAGCAGAACACGTGAAGCCACATTGGCGTCCAGGTCGGTCCAGCCAGATGTAAGATCGAGCGCGCCGCCTCCTGCTTCATCGGCATGCGCCTCGGTCACCGCTGAGATCGTTACATTGCGCATCTTGGTGAATGGCGCCGTGGCGTCGTGCTGCGGAGGCTCGTTTGCCCGCGACGCGCGAACGCCCATCAGGCTCACTTGTCACCTCCGCGGCGGCGGCGCTTGCGGCTGCGCTTGTCCTGCTCGCCCACGGCTTCGTCGACGATCTCTGGCGGATGCGGTGGTAGCTTCGGGTCAGATGCTGGCGCGGCCTTGACAGGCTCCAGGGATAGTTGTGGCTTGGGGGCAGACGGCACCCAAGATGCCTCGCCGCATGCCACACACGTGGCCGCGTTGGGAGCGTTCTCGGTGCCACAGCATGCGCAGATCATCTTCATGGTTGATTCCTAGGCCGCAAAGCGTCGGCGACCCTCGACGATGATTCGTGACGTGCACCGGCAGCGCGGGTGCACAGCCCCAGGCCCGTCGCCTCCCCAGCCCACAATGGCAAGGGTGCGCTCGTCGTCCCTGCTCTCGCAGGTCGGACACGTGCGCCTGTCGAGTTCGGCGGACCACTCGAGGTGCACGGTCTCTCGGCTGCGGACCGCGAAGTCGAACGCCGCGGCTTCTCGTGCTGAATTGTAGGCCACGCTGGCCTCTGTGACGGCGACCATGCCGCCGTAGCCCTTCAGGGCCTTGGTGGCGCTGCGCTTGGCGAGACGGCGCGATGCGCCATCGGCTCGAGCCTGCGCGGATGCGCGCCTCCACCTTGAGGCGTAGCGTGCCGCAGCGTAGTCAATGCGAGCCCCTGGAAGGGGCCCAGCGGGCAGATCCTCGGCAATCCGAACATCTTCTGCAACGGTGACCGCAGCTCGGAGTCGAGCATCGGCGATCGCCCTGCCCCATCCTCTCGTCAGGAGCATGAGCAACAGGGCTGCCGCTGCCTCTTCGTCGTAGTCGTTTCGCTCAGCCGCTCGCGTCGATGCGTCGAGAACTAGGCGGGCTTCCCCCTCCGATCGAAGAAGATCCCGGTGTGCCCTCTCCAGCCCCATCCTCGTCCTCGCTCTCGCCAGCTGCGACCTTCATGGCCTCATGCATCTCAGCGCGCGCCTCTTTGGCGTCCTCTTTCAGCTGGTCCAGATGGGCCTCGATGTCATCGATCCCGTAGAAGTCGGCCAGCTTCGCCACCGCGTTTCGGCGCGTGATGATGTTGGCGTCGAGGTCTGCGCGGACCGTTTCGGAAACCTTCTGGATCTCGTCGTGGTCTATGTCGAAGTACGGCGGCCACGTGGCGCGCAGTTCGGGGACGAGGCTGCCCTCGCTCTCCGAGAATCTGCTGAGCAAATCGAGCGCACTGGCAATCCCAGGCACCCGGACCTTGCCGCTCCCAAGCGTGGACACAATGCGCAGGAGCATCGCTACGCCTGGCAGGATGAGGCCATCCTCAACGTCGCTTCGGATCTGGTCACAGCGCGCTAGCTGCCGGCTCCGCAGGGTCTCCAGCGCCTTGCCGGATAGTGCTGCGGCATGCTTGATGTCGCCAGGGTCGAGAAACACCACGGATACGGACTCGGCCAGCTTTGCGCGCAGGTCCCGGGCGTGCTCATCAAGCGCCTTCAGCGCGCTGGCGTCGAGCGCCAGCATGCCGACCTTGGCCTGGTGGTTCTCGTACTGCCAGATTCGATCTGGCGACTTGGCACGCGCTGTCTGCTGACCAGCGTTGCGCGCAACGTATGCGCCGTTGATGGGGTTGTCCCCCGTCAACGCCGTTGGTGCGCCACCCGCCCGGGTGGCCATCACCTCGGCTGGCATTCGCTTGGCCTCGGTCGGGTTGTATCCTGGGTCTACACCAGTCTCGTAGATTTGCGGCTCGAGATAGATCGCAGACCGATGACGTAGGCTCAGCGCAAAGTCGAGCGCGTACATCTCGTCGAGCAGGTCTTCATGAATGGCCTTGCCATCGATTCGACCCTCAACCCCGCATCCCTTCTCGAAGGCGTACCAGACAACCGGGCAAAACCCGAGACCGTGAGTCACGGTGCGCGATGGGTCAACCACCCACTCAACCTGCCGACCCTTGCCCAGCTCGTGTGGGTAGTACGTCTTGTCGCTCTCGTCGTCGATCTCGCGACGGAATAGGTAGGCGCGCAGCTCCCAATGCCCGTCGTCGCGTTGTTTGGCCTGCGTGTATGGGTACTGGATCACCAGCTTGGTGACCGCGCCATCGTCATCGTTTTCTGGCTCGCACCACCTCGACTTGACGAGGTCAACGAACAGCTTTCCGTTGCGAGCTCCGAAGATGAGGCACGAAGATCGCGAGTGCATCGCCGCCGACAGCGCGTGCCTTGCAGCACGTTCGAACTTCGACTGCCGCATCGTCTCGACGATGAATCGGTCGAGCATGGCCCGGTCATCATCGTCCGCATCTTCATCCTCGCCATCGAGTGGGGAGTCAGCTTCGATGAGGCCAGCGCTGACGATCGGGAATCGGCCATCGCCAAGTACTAGATCCACGTGTGACGAGATCGCACTTCGCGCGAACGGGTAGACGATACACGGGGCGCGCTCGAACAGAGCATTTTCGGTGGCCGTGAACCAATCCGGCTGCCCCTCGTACTGGGTGCCATCGTGCCAGCGCTCCAGCTCTGCTAACTCTCGCGCCCGTGGCGACATCGCCTCGTGAGCCAGACGCACAGCGTCGTCAGCTCCCGCAAGGTCTCCGCGCGCTTTCTGCAATCGGTTCAACGGGGAGCCTCGTATTTCCTGCCCACCATCGACGTCGCGTGCAGTGCCATAGCGAGCGCCCATGCACGGTCGGCGTGGCCCTCGCTCGTTCTCGGTGCGTCGTATCTGACGTTGCCAGCGGTGGTCACCTCGCGTCGCAGGCTAGCGACTTCGTCTCGCAGAGTCGTGTCGTCTTGGGGGATGCGAACCCAGCCGTTGACGAATGCGTGATGCATCGTGGTGGCCAGCTCTTCTTTTGACTTGAGCGTGAACTGGACCGGCCAAACGGCCATCTGCCCATAGCGACGCTGGAGTCTCTCGGCCGGGAACGTGCCCAGCCCAGTCGCGTCGATGGCCAGCCGCCGGCAGCTGTAAGGCGGAGCAAAAGCCATGTGGGCCAGTCGGTCGATGTCGGCATCGTCCGTGCGACGGCAGAACTCTGAGGCTTGGTGCCAGGCGCGCATGACTCCGTTTTCGTCCGGAGCGATGCGGATGATGACTAGCTCTGTCCGGTCAGCATCGCGGCCAAGGTCTAGGCCGGCGAAGCACTCGCCCGGTGGCGGCTTGTAGGTGTTTGGGACGCTACATGCGTCGATGGCACCAGCGGGTATGAGTTGGTTGATGCCGTCGAGAAACTTGCAGCGGAACAGCTGGTCGAACAGCCGTGGATCGCCGCGCGCCATGCGCCACAGCTCGTCGTCGTCGACCTTGAGTCCGTCGTTGCGGGCTCGGTCGATGGTGATCTCGTGGGTCCGGTATCCCAGCTCCGGCGCCTTGGCCCATAGATCATGCCAAAAGTTTCCCACCCCGTTTGGAGTCGAGAAACCACGCAGCCGAAAGCCGTGCATGACGACGGCTGCGGCGCCGTCCCATGTGCTCTCGGGGCGCTGGTAATACGCCACCTCGTCGAGCATCACGTTGCCCGAGTAGGATCGGCCACCACTGCTGTTTGGTAGCGCTATGACCCTGCCGCCGGAGGCGGTTCGGATCTCCTGAGACGCTATCCGCGTGGGGCGAGCGAGCTGCGACCCCAGCTGGTGCAGCACTTTCGCATGCCGCTTGGCCTTGTCGGCAACCTCGAGCGCCTCGCGCTCGCCCATGCTGATGATGGTGGTGGTCTCGCCAAGAAACGCGGACCACATGGCCGCTTGCGCAGCGTACGTGTGAGAGGCGCCAATCTGACGCGACTTGTTGACCAGCGAGAATCTGCTCAGGTCGAGGAGCCACTCGCGCTGGTAGGCGTAGAACGTGCCGAGCCAAGCGGTTAGGGCATCGGACTCGCGCTTCGGCAGCGCCTTGGTGAGGATCTGGAGTGCCCTGGCCGCCTCTCGGCTAAGCCGCATCCTCAGAGCCCTCGTCCGGCTCCACGTCAGGCGTCACAGCACCGAACGAACGCCGAACCAATTCATTGGCTCTGGCTGCGATGTCGCCCTCCTCTTCAAGTACCACATCGGCGCGGTCGAGCGTCTCGAGCTTGTGGTGAGCAGTGACGAACATCTTGGCGCCGTCCAGAACGATCTTGCCGTACTGGTGGCGCTGGTCGGGACGCATGACGAATCGCCCGTTCTCCGCCTCTGCAGGAGCTTCGGCCTCCTCGTGGAAGCGAGTGGAGCTCTCCTCGATCACACCGAGTGCCATCCGCATGGCCGCGTCGATGGCGTGGCTGCGGAGTTCGTCCCCGGCATCGTCGAGGATCTCTTTGCCCTGGTGGTCTTCGCCACTCAGGGCCTTTCGCACCCACTGGCGCATGGTGCGCCCAGCAACGTTATGCTTGCGGGCCGCGTCTGACGCGTTGCCACTGATGGCGTACGACGCGAGTGCGTCGAGTCTGGTCTGGGTAGAGTGTCGTGCCATGTCCCGGTCCGCCTGTTACCGCCGACGTCGCGTAGTGGGATGGCTCGCTCATGCTACGAGGGTCGGTCGCCCATCCACTTGATGGGCCCGGGGTCGAACTCGTAGTGATGCATGCCGTAGTGTTTCAGGCGCACGTCAGTGTGCACCCATATGTCGAAGCCAGCGGCTCGCGCTCGTTGGCAGAATGCGACGTCTTCGCCGCAGAAGCTCTGGCGCCCGTTCTCGTCCCTGGGCGCATGCCACAACGGCAGCACCGCGCGTCCGTTGTGGGCGTAGTACTCGGAATCGTCGACCTGCTCGGCCATCGCCCGAATAGCATCGCGGCTGATCAGCATGAAGCCGGCCGGCGCGAACTTGGCCGAGACAAGCGGGGAGCTCGATGGCTCCACCTCGGTGGCGCGCGCCGCGGGTAGGTCCCGCTTGCTGTTCTTGCGAGGGTAGCAGCCGGCGACGATGTCACGATCAGCTACCAGCAGCCGAGCTAGGTCCGCAGCGCCGAAGCAGATGTCAGCGTCGATGCATAGCATGTGAGACGCGTCGCCCTCCGCGAACTGCGTGGTGAGCTCGTCTCGATGTCGAGCGATGAGCGGTCCCATCTCCGACTTGGCCTGGAATCGCACGCCGAGGGACATCATGGCGTCGATGAGGCCAAAGCAGTACTCGGTGGCCACCCAGCCATTGTAGGTAGGGGTGTGGACGAAGACACTCACCCCGCGGAGATCGCGACCAAGCTTCAGCTCGCCAGACTCTGGCACGTCGTCATCGGTTATGGGCGCCAGCTGCATGCCATGGCGGTCGCCCATGCCAAGGTGGCGGATCACGCGGAAGATGGCGTCGCCCTGCGTGACGAGCGCGCCACCAGGCAGCAGATGGTCTACCACCACCCCGGTCCCGTGCTCAAACTCGAGGCGCTCCTCGATGGTCGCGGTGGTCATGCGACCTCCAGCGTCACCGGGGCGCCGTGGCCTCGAAGCCATGCGCAGTAGCGCTCAGCGCGATCGCCTCCGTCTCGCCCGTCCAGCGTGTGCAGCGCGAGGGTCGAGAGGTCGTACGACTCGTAGCAGTACGCCAGCGCAAGAGCCGCGGCCTCGAGCTGCTCGGCTGTGCATTGGTCCCACGTCCGCCAGTCGCGGATGAAGACCATGTCGCCGTCGACCAGCTGGCCACAGTTGCCGAATTGACCACCGTACGGAGCCAGTGGGGCCACCATGTGGCAGTTCTGCTTGAGCAGCTTGTGAGGAACGAGGCCCGAGCGGCCTAGCAGGCTCATGAGCGATGATGCGTCAAGCTGGCCACAGTAGATCGGGACCCATGACACCTCAGCCTGGACCAGCATCACGCTGTCCAGGGATGCGCTCTCAAGCGCATCATGCTCACCACCCTGGATGTCCAGGCATAGCATGTGCGCCTCTCGGGCTTGCTTAATGTCGGCCAGTCGCGTCGTTTGCACCGGCTCCGTCCGCTGAACCTGCATCCAGCGAGGGAGGTTGCGGAATGTCTGCGCCACCATCTGCCAAGGTCGCAGCAGTGACGTCATGTACGGCGACGCGCAGTGGTTGAGCTCTGCCGGGCCACCATCTCCGATCACCGCGCGAATGGCTTCGTCCGCGTTCTGTACGTGCGCGTCCTCGTCTGCCTCGATGGCCACTACGTGTGCGTAGTTATTGGCCTGCAGTGGCGCGTAGATGGGCTCGTCCACATTCCGGCGTGCGCCAATGTCGACGATCCTTACCTTCGCGCCTGGCGATATGATCTGGTCCATGTCTGCCCGCCCCCGCAGGCCTGGTTGTCTTCAGCTGGTCAGGCTGGTGATGGCAGCCTCGATGGCTACGCGTGCCCCGTCGTCCGCCTCGCGTTCAAGTGCTCGCCTCAGGTGAAGCAGCGCTGAGCGGTCGTCGAGCTGTGCGAGCCTGGCTGCAGCACACTGACGCGTCTCGGCGCCGGGGTGCCACAGACGGCAGCACGCTTCTGTGACTTGCTCGGGCTTGGTCACTTGGACTGTGCTCGCGATCGGAAAGCTCCGCCGCAGAGCCGAGCTGTAGATTAGCTCCAGCGTCGGGGCGGTGTGATAGGGTATCGCTGCGACGTGTCGACTTGTGACACGTTACGTGGCCTCATACATGGCCAGTCGCTCCTCTAAGTCCGCGCAACGACTCTCCAATGCAGAAACTCTGGACGCGATGCCAGCTAACAGGTCCGCATTGGCGTCAAACAGGTTGGAGCAGTGTCGACGGAGCAGCGCCTCGGTCGTCCGCCACTTGGCCTGCGTGGCGCCAGGGTCGCGCTGGTCGAACAGAAGCGTGACCGGCTTGCGTGGCTCGCCGTTGCGCGTGGGTCGCCTCGACTTGCGCTCGCGACTGCGCAGGTGGCGCTCCATCATGCGGCGGTTGAGCGCGCGGTCGTTTGCTGACTCGTCCTCGTCCCACCAGCCTACGAGGCGGCACGCTTCGGTGAGGGTGATCCATTCCGCGTCACGCATAGTATCGCCGCTCCCGTTGTTTCTTCTTCCGCGCCACGTTCTCTTTCACCCAGAGCTTGTAGTGACTGACGAACTCTTTCTCGGCGGCGCGGATGTCGCGCTCGATGGTACGACGCATCTCAGCCACGGCGCGCTTGGCGTCCTTGTTGCCGCTGTTGGCCCGGTGGCACAGCTGACTGAGCAGCCGGACGCCGCTGGCCCCAGGTGCCGGCAGGGTTACGCGCTCAGCGGCGATGCGCGCAGCGCGAAAATCGCCACCAAAGAAGGGGACCAACTCGCGAAGTGCGGCGGTGGCGCCGCGGTGGTACATGGCGCGCAGTACCTGGAAAAGGACAGGGCTCCCCCTTTGCACCCCTCCGAGAATGGCGTGCATCCTTCGGTTAGCAGCCACGGCTAAGGCCCCGCGATGCAAGTCTGATGCCGTAGTGCCACGCTGGCACCCAGCCGTGCCATCGCGCAGTTGGTCAAGCTGCGGACCAAGCGACGACTTGGCGCCTGCTGCGACCTCGAGTCCACCGTTGAAGTAGTCGTCCAGCTCTCGTTCCTGGTCTGGTCGGAGAATGGTCCTACTCGCTTGCAACTTCCTGCGATAGTTTTCGTTCATGCCCACACCCCGGCCATATGCCTCTCGTCCAAAACCACCTCGTCCTCCTCACGCCTGGCCGCTTCGTCGCTCACCACATCGATCGCCTTCCACCGAATCAGCACGATGGGCCCCAGCTCGTTCGGGTCTCTTGTCGCGTCGTACTTCTCCAGCGCTCTGGCCATCGCTTCCTGTTGGAGGTCTTGCCTCTGCATATTGGTCGCTCGCATGCCGCGAACCCTGAGCGCTCTCGCAATTTCTACGACCGCAGCGCGACGGAATTTCTCGGGGTTCCAGGTCACTCGCCCCACCCGTCTCGATTTGTAAGGCATCGAGCTGCCTTTGCTCCTCGTCCCATAGCGCTCATGTCTCCCACCCAAGGCGATTCAGCGTCCGATCGATGTTCCTCCTCAGCGCATCCGCATGGTCCTCTTCGTTCAAGCCGGTCGAGTCGACCACGAGCCACCTGTCTTTCCAGCGCGACTCATGGGGCAGGTGCCACGGTCGTGCTTCTGGCCACATGCCAAGAACTCTCCGCTCA
>JGI12210J13797_10382025_pt1 | contig 28558 bp, 23 predicted proteins | sample ElkSlonscriptome_3_FD_13797 | JGI IMG/M metagenome (IMG submission 13797) | reverse complement strand
GCAGGGTTTGACTTAGAAAGAAAGCCGGGCGCTGTTAGAGTCAATATAGCTCCGTATTCCACGGACTATGCCAGCCGCCGATGAGTTGAGAAAGCCATCGTCGTTGAGCTTTCTCGCCTCGCCGGCATTGCTGATGAAGGCAATCTCAATAAGAATTGCCGGCATTTCGGCACCAATAAGAACATAAAATGGAGCCTGCTTGACGCCAAGATCCTTGAGGGTGAGGTCGCTTTCATGGAGGCCGGTAATCAGGGTCGAGTGAACATTGTGGGCGAGTCGGGAGGATTCCTCTATTTTGGAATTTTTCATGATATCGGAGAGTACATCCTGAAGATCACTCATCTGCAGCTCAGATGTGGCGTTTTCGAAGGCGGCGACCCGCATCGCTTCCGGGTTGCTTGACAGATTAAGGAAGTAGGTTTCAAGCCCATTTACGGTGGGCCTTGGGTGAGCATTGACGTGCAGCGAGAGGAAGAGGTCGGCGTTGTTACCGTTGGCGATGGCGGTCCTTTCTTCCAGGGAGATATATCTGTCGCTGTCGCGAGTCAGCACAACCTCACAGCCCAGGGATCGCTCCAGGGTGTCTTTGAGCTTCTTGGCAAGCCTGAGGACGATGTCCTTTTCCTTAAGGCCATTGGCTATGGCACCAGGGTCGCGGCCACCGTGTCCCGGGTCGATGACGATTTTGGCCACACCGAGTCCGAGCTGTTGTGCCAGGGACAGTTCGGGAGAGCTGTCGAGGTCATCTTCCTCCCTGGTTGGTGGAGCCGCTGTGCCGGCGGCTCTGTGCTTTTTCTGCGTTCGTAAAACGATGATTTGACCATTCTTCAGGGAGGGCTTGTGCAGTGCTTTTACAGGCTTGCTGCTCTCAGGCTGCAATTCCGGACGCTCTTTGCCGCGAACATCGATGACTACGCGGAACGGATCGGGGAGGCTGAAAATTTTGTAGGAGGAAATGGTTTCAATGTCGAGGACGACGCGTACGGTTTCCTGGGTATACTGGCCAGTACGAATGCGTTTGAGCAGTCCGTCTGTAATGGGTATGGGAGTCCTGTAGCGTGGTTCAATATAGCTGTTTTGAAAGTCGATATAGAGCCTGCGGGGAGTATTACTGCTTTTCTCAAGCAGCTGTGCCGAATAGGTGACCGGTCCGGAGGCCTTGATGATGACACGGCTGTAGTCGTTGGAAGACCAGTATTTGACAGGGAGCACATTGGTGAGTTTCTTGTGGTTGCTGCCGCTGATCATGATCTCGGGCAGGGCTATATCGTATTTGCTGGAGAGGGTTTTGAGGGAGGTGGCGGCCTGGGGGTGCATGTCTCCCTGCGGGTAGCGGGAGACCACGTCGCTGAAGTATCGGGCTGCCGTCCGGGGCTCATCGAGAATATCGTTGAAAAGAATTCCAAGGAGGTAGAGGGAATCATCAGCAAGGCGGTGGTGGGGAAAGAGACTGGCGCAATCGCGGTAGTAGCCTATGGCTTCCTGGAGGTCGCTCCTCCGGCCGAATTTCTCATACATGCGTCGGTAATTTTTCCCAAGCATGAAAAGCGAGGCAGGTGCCAGTTCCGATTTGGGATTGGCCAGATACACCTTTCTGAAATTGCGGGTTGACTTCAACCACATCTGGCGTTGGTTGCCAAGTGTGGGATTAGTTTCAAGCTGTTTATAAAAAAATTTCGATTTATGATAGCGATCCTGTATAGTTGTCGGAAAGGCATCACCTGTTTCAGCGGCAATAGCCGGCAGAAAAAACAGGCTAAGGAGAATGAGGAGAAGTAGCGGTGTGCGGAATCGGATCATTAAGTATTACAGAGGATGTATAATGCCAGTGGTTGGCATCATAGCGGTTCAAGGTGCTTAAGCATACTGTGGTAAAATAATTGGTTATGGCCAAAAAAACAAACAGAAAAGATTATCACTGGCAGAAGGGCTGACGCTGTTGTGCCGTTTTTCTGTCATAAGCGGTCGCCAGCGACCCAATAGAAGAGCCTTCTCTGGAGGAGAGATTATGAGCAATACAAGAGAGATGACGGACTATATGAGGCTCACCGAGCAGTTCAGCGACGAAGAGCGGCTCGTGCGCGAGACGGCCAGGGACTTCGTTAATGAAAAAGTTCTGCCGATAATCGACGATTATGCTCAGCGCGAAGAATTTCCCGAACAGCTGATTGGTGAAATGGGGGAATTGGGCTTTCTCGGACCAACCTTGCCGGAGGACTACGGCTGCGCCGGCCTTTCCAACATAGCCTATGGGCTGCTCATGTATGAACTGGAGCGCGGCGACTCCGGCATGCGCAGTTTTGCGTCGGTGCAGGGCTCGCTGGTGATGTATCCAATATTCACCTACGGTTCCGAAGAACAGAAAAAACGATGGCTGCCCCGCATGGCCGCAGGCGATGCCGTCGGTTGTTTCGGATTGACAGAGCCCGATTTCGGCTCCAATCCTTCTGGTATGAAGACCAGGGCCGTACGCAATGATGACGGCACATGGTGCATCAACGGCGCCAAGATGTGGATCACCAATGGTTCCATAGCCGATGTCGCTGTGGTATGGGCGCAGACGGAGGACGGAGTGCGTGGTTTTCTGGTGGAGAAGGGCACTAAGGGCTTTACGGCTCCCCGTATGAAGGGCAAATGGAGCCTGCGTGCCTCGGTGACATCCGAGCTGGTCTTCGACAATGTCATTGTCAGTGAACGCCGCTCTCTGCTGCCCAATGCCACGAGCTTGAAAGCACCGCTCAGCTGTCTTACCCAGGCGCGTTACGGTATAGCCTGGGGAGCGCTGGGGGCGGCTGACAACTGCTACCAGACCGCACTCGACTATGCCGGTTCACGAATCCAGTTCGACAGGCCCATCGCTTCGTTCCAGCTGCAGCAGCGAAAACTTGCGGAGATGGTCACCGAACTGACCAAAGGGCAGCTTTTGGCCTACCAGCTTGGCAGGCTCAAAGATGAAGAAAAATATTCACCGGCCCAGGTGTCGATGGCCAAGATGAACAATGTCAATATAGCCATTGAAATTGCCAGAAAGGCCAGAGCGATGCTGGGTGCCAATGGCATCATGGGCGAATATCCGATCATGCGACATATGAATAATCTCGAATCGGTCTATACCTATGAGGGTACCCACGATATGCACACCCTGATTATCGGTCAGGAAGTGACCGGTATCCCGGCCTACCGCGGATGAGCTCAGACAGCGGAAACAGCTGATCGTCTGGTTAAAAAGGCGATGTCACGAGGAGGCTATTTTTTCGAGTTCGTAGAGGATTTCCAGGGCCTGGCGCGGGCTGAGATCGTCGATGTCGATTTTGCGCAGATAGTCGCGCAGGGGATCGGAGGGAGATGCGAAGAGCGACAGCTGACTGGGCTGTTTTTTTCTCCGTCCGCCGGTTTTTGTCGGAGCGGAGCCGCCGGCAGCGGCCCGTTCTCCTGTTTCAATGCTGCGCATGATGGCCTTGGCCCGTTCGACAACCCTGTCCGGCACCCCCGCCAGGCCGGCAACCTGGATGCCATAGCTGCGATTGGTGCCTCCGCGTACCAGTTTGTGCAGGAAGATAATGGTGTCGTTCCATTCACGTACGGCAATGGAAAAATTCTGAACGCGCTCCTGCTCGCGGGCAAGCTCCGTCAGTTCGTGATAGTGAGTGGCGAAAAGGGTCTTGATGCCCTTGCCATCTTTTTCCACCAGATGCTCGGCGACGGCCCAGGCAATGGCGAGTCCGTCGTAGGTGGAGGTGCCGCGGCCGATCTCATCGAGGATGACCAGGCTTTTGCTGGTGGCGTTGTTGAGTATGTTGGCGGTTTCGTTCATCTCCACCATGAATGTGGATTGGCCGCGGCGCAGATCGTCCATGGCACCAACGCGGGTGAAAATCTTATCGACAACGCCTATCCGCGCCTCCTCGGCCGGCACGAAACTGCCCATCTGGGCCATCAGGACAATCAGGGCCGTCTGACGCAGAACGGTTGATTTACCGGCCATGTTGGGGCCGGTGATGATAATGAGTTCGTCGCTCTTCTGATTGAGGCTGATGTCGTTGGGCACGAATTTACCGCTGGGCAGCGATTGTTCTATAACCGGATGTCGGCCCTCGGTGATGATGATCTCCTCACCGGCGTCGACGACCGGGCGTCTGTAGTGGTGAAGGTGGGCCATTTCCGCCATGGTGGCATGGAAATCGATCCGTGCCAGCAATCCGGCGATCCTGAGCAGTCTGGAACTCTCTTTTCCCAGGTGGTTACGGATGTCGGTGAAGAGCTGGTATTCAAGTTCGAGTCTGCGTTCCTGGGCGCTGACCACCTTGTTCTCGAAATCCTTCAGTTCGGGGGTGATGAAGCGCTCGGCGTTGACCAGGGTCTGTTTGCGGATATAGTGTTCGGGGATCTTGTCGGCGTGCACCTTGCTCACTTCCAGGTAGTAGCCGAAGACCTTGTTGTAGCCGATTTTCAATTTGGGGATGCCGGTGGCCTGACGCTCAGTGGCTTCGAGCTCAAGGATCAGCTGCTTGCCGTCGCGGAGCAGGTGGACGAGCTCATCAAGTTCGCTGTGGTACCCTTTTTTGATCAGATTACCCTCCCGCAGTGTCACGGGGGGCTCTTCATGAATTGCTTCATCGAGCAGACCGAAAATATCGTCGAGAGTTTCGAACCGGGAGGCTATTTCCTGGGTATCTGCGGTTGTGCACCGGCCTATCAGTTCTTTGAGAAGGGGCAGTCCGGCCAGGGAGTGCTTGAGAGCCAGCATGTCCCTGGCATTACCGCTGCCCAGCACCATTCTGCTGTTGAGCCGTTCTATATCATAGATGGCGTCGAGGGCCTTTCTCATGTCAAGACGCAGCTGATTGTTTTTGTAGAGAAAATCGACGGCGTCGAGCCGAAGGTTGATGGTCGCTACATCCCGGAGAGGAAAAAGCAGACTTTCTTTGAGCAGCCGCGCTCCCATCGGCGTGGAGGTCCGGTCGAGAACGGAGAGCAGCGAGCCTTCGCGGCTGCTGCCGATTATAGTCTGGGTAAGCTCAAGGTTCCTGCGCGAGGAGTCGTCTATAAGCAGGATGGTGTCGAGGTCGATGGGAGCGATGGTTTCGATATGGTCGACGGCGCTTTTTTGCATCTCATGGACATATTCGAGGAGAACGCCGGCGGCGACGATTCCGCAGTTCATCGCTTCGCAGCCGAAGCCCGAGAGGTTGATTACGCCGAAGTGCTCGAGCAGGCTCTGCCGGCAGGTGGGCTGGTGGAAGAGTTCATCGTCGCGTTCGGTGATACAGAGGCCCGGCAAAAGGGTTGGAGCAAGGCTTAAAAGCTCGTGCAGGCTCTCGCTGTCGCCGGCGTTGACGAGCAGTTCTGCCGGGGCCAGACGACAAAGCTGGTCGAGGACGTTTTCGTATCCGTCGCCGCTGTCGGTGAATTCACCAACGAGAAATTTACCGGTGGAGAGATCGAGAAAAGCCAGACCGAACAGTTCCCTGTCGCCTGCTGACCTGTGGTCGATGGCGGCGACGAAATTGTTGGATTTGCCATCAAGCAGCTGGTCGTCGGTGACCACACCCGGCGAAATGGTGCGGATAACCTCCCGGCGGACGATGCCCTTGGCTTCAGCCGGGGTTTCGACCTGCTCGCAGATAGCCACCCGATGTCCGGCTTGTACCAGTTTGGCGATATAGCCCTGGCTGGCGTGATAGGGAATGCCGCACATCGGCACCTTGGCGGCATCGCCCTTATTGTTTCGAGAAGTAAGTGTAATGCCCAGGATCTTCGAGGCCCGTTCGGCATCGTCAAAGAACATCTCGTAAAAATCCCCCATGCGGTAAAAAAGAATGGAGTTGGGGTTTTTCTCCTTGATCTCGAGATATTGCTGCATCATGGGTGTGAGTTTAACTGACCGTGTCATATCGCTGTGGCGTGGTATCGGGTTAGAGGCGGTCGAACTTTGCGACAAAGGCGTCGTAGGTGTTTTCTATATGTTCGGGAATGGTGCGGATTTCGGCGACTACGGCCATGTAGTTATGATCCCCCTGCCAGCGCGGGACAACATGAAAGTGGAGATGGTCGGCGACGCCGGCTCCGGCGATTTCGCCAATGTTGCAGCCGATATTGAAACCGTCGCAGTTCAGGAGCTGGCCAAGTATGTGTGTGCATTTCTGCACCATATCCATGAGCGCGTGGGCTTCGTTTGCATCGAGTTCCGTCAGTGTGGCGATGTGGCGCCTGGGAGCTATGAGGAGATGGCCGTGGGCATAGGGGAAGCGGTTGAGCAGAACCACCACCGTCTCGTTACGGTACAGCATGAGATGCTCTCTGTCACGACGACTGTTGCCGGGAGGTTCGAAAAGACAGCCGGAGAATGACGGCGCTTCACCTTTAACGTATTCCATTCGCCATGGCGTCCACAGCGTTTTCATGTTCGCACCCTGATATGTTTAAGTTGTGCCTTGAGACCTTTGGCGGAGATATCCAAGATACAATAGGATGCGGGAGCACCGTGGCGGGAGGTGCACTGGAAACTGCCGGGATTGATGAACAGCACCCCGCCCTTGGATTCGCAGACAGGCTGGTGGGTATGACCGTATATTATGCAGTCGGCATCGGGGAAGAGCGCCCATACCCGCTCCTCGATGTTGAAGCGTGGGCCGGTTCCGTGACAGAGACCGATAACCTGGTTGTCGATGATCACCTTTTTCTGCCGGGGCAGCACAGTCTGCAGCCGGTGGCCGCACATATTGCCGGAGACGGCATGGACGGTGGCCCGGGTGAAATGCTCAAGGATGGCCATGCCGGTTATGTCGCCGGCATGGAAAATGATATCGCAGTCAGCAAAGGCTCTCGCCGCCATGTCGCAAAATTCATGTGTGGGTTCCTCCAGGTGGGTGTCTGAGAGAATTCCGGCCCGTACCATGTGACTCCTTATGGTGGTTCAAAAACATATATTATACATATCATGGCTAGCTCAAGCATGGAAAAAGTTATGGATGGCGTAAATGCGTCAGCGGACAGGGCTGTCGTTTCGTCCCCATTCTTTTTCAGCTTGACAGATTTGGTATTGCAGAAATTAGTCCGTGGCAGGTATAGTGGGGGCCTGCATACGGCCCTGCAACGCGGATCTTCATGGGCGCAGCGGCCCCGGAAAAACTCTTCAAACATCAGCAACCGGCCCTGCCGGATTACACGGAGACAGGAATGTACAGCGCTTCAGACTTACGCAAAGGATTAAAAATCCAAATTGACAATGAACCCTATATCCTCACCGAATTTGAATTTTCCAAACCGGGCAAGGGCCAGGCGCTCTATCGGTGTAAAATGCGTAATATGATAACCGGCAATCAGTTTACCCAGACCTACCGTTCAAACGACAAGTTTGAAAAGCCGGCCCTGGAAGAGCGCAAGATGCAGTATCTCTATAATCAGGGTGATGAGTATCATTTCATGGACACCGAGTCCTACGACCAGCTGTTTATCACCAGCGACCACCTTGGCGACAATGTCAACTTCATGGTTGACAATATGGATATCCAGGTCCTGTTTTTCGACGATAAGCCTATCGACGTCAGTCTTCCCATTTTCGTCAATCTGGAAGTGACAAAAGCCGATCCCTGGGTCAAGGGCGACACATCGGGCAGCGACACCAAACCGGTGACCGTACAGACCGGGTATGAACTGCAGGTTCCACCCTTCGTCGAGGAAGGCGACAAAATTCAGATCGACACCAGAACAGGCCAGTACGTTACTCGAGTCAAAGAGTAATAGATGCTGACCTGCGGGGAGCTGCACCTCCGTGCAGCTCTGTTCCGGGCAATCCGGGGACATTTCGTCTCGCAGCAGTTTCTCGAAGTAGACACCCCTATCCGTCAATCGGTCATCATTCCCGAGGCCAACATTGTGCCGCTGCGCGCCGAGGAGGAGTTTCTCCAGACCTCGCCCGAGCTGTATATGAAGAGGCTGCTGGCCAGCGGCAGTCCGAAGATCTTTCAGTTATGCCGTTGTTTCCGCAAAGAAGAGATGGGCCGGCGGCATCTTCAGGAATTCACCATGCTCGAGTGGTATCGTCAGGGAGGCGATTATCTCGACCTGATGGAGGATTGCTGCCGACTCGTTCGCTACTGCATCGAAGAGATCTGCACCACCGGCAGCCGCCGGGATGGGGAGCTGATACCGCTGCGGGAAAAAACAGGGGCGGCGCTTGCCATACCCTGGCAGAAAGTAACGGTGGCCGATGCCTTTGCCAGGTGGTCGCCACTGGAGCTCGAGCGTTGCCTGGCCGAAGATCTTTTCGATGAAATGCTGGTTGAGCATGTGGAGCCGCATCTGGGGGTGGATGTACCCTGTTTTCTTTATGACTATCCCGGCTCCATGGCCTCGCTGGCCCGGAAGAAAGAGGGTGACGACGGTGTGGCCGAACGCTTCGAGCTTTACTGGCAGGGGATTGAGCTGGCCAACGGTTTCTCCGAACTCACCGATACCGATGAACAGCGTCGACGCTTTGAAGGCGAGCTTGCTGTCATTCGACGCCAGCGCGGCGAAGAATGGACAATGCCCGAGAGGTTTCTGCAGGATCTCGGCCAGCTGCAGGAATGTGCCGGCATTGCCTTCGGCGTCGATCGTTTTTTCATGCTGTTGTTGGCCAAGGATGATATCAATGATGCCGTCCCCTTTGGTCGGGATGATCTGTAACGGACGGTATCAGGAAAAACTTCACCGGAAAGGAGGGACATGGATTTTGCAGAGCTGATACGCGAACGCCGCAGCGTACGCGCCTATCGACAGAGAGAAGTGGAGCAAGAAAAGATAGCGGCGTTGATTGAGGCAGTGCGCCTGTCTCCTTCGGCTTCCAATTCACAGCCGTGGAAACTGATAATCGTTGATGATCCGGAAACAAAGGATCAGGTGGCCCGGGCAACCTTCAGCCGGCTCGTTTCCTTTAATAAATTTGTTCCTCAGGCGCCGGTGCTGGCGGTCATGACCGTTGAGCGGCCAAAGATGGTGACCCAGATTGGCGGCAGGCTCAAGGATCGACAATTCCCACTCATTGACATCGGCGTCGCTGCATCCCACCTCTGCCTTCAGGCGGCCGATCTCGGTCTCGGCACCTGCATGATAGGCTGGTTTGACGAGACGCGGATCAGGACCATACTCGGTATCCCCCAGTCGGTTCGTCTCGGTCTTATCGTCACCATCGGCTACAGCGCCGAGGAAGATGTCCGCCGAAAGGTACGGAAAAAGAAAGAGGTAATGAGTTCCTTCAACAGGTATCGTTGAGAAGACGGTTTCGAGAATGTTTTTCTTGGCAAAGTTTTGCAGCCATGAACGCTAATTTGCACCTGAGTAAAGCATGTTTATGATGTAGACATGCCAGGTGGCTGCTTTGCGGATCCCAAACATTTCATGATAAATGACCTGCCATTCTTCGTCGCTACTGTGACTGGAAAGCATAAGTGTTGTCAATGACAACTTTTCTCGACTGACAGACATTCTCAACGCGTGAAAAATTGGGCTTACCGTTGGTGCCTGCAAACCATAGTGGTACGATGCATATCTTTACCCAAGACGGGGGCTTTTATGGCAACTTTACCCGTTTGCAACATAAGGAGGTCATTCTGATGGCAAAATATGAAGTTATTACTCCCAGCCAGGCTAGGGAAGAGGTTGAAACCAACGACGCCCTTCTTGTCTGCGCCTATGAAAGCGAGGAAAAATTCAAGAGCAATGCCCTGCAAGGAGCAATTTCCTTACATAACTTCAAGAGGAAAGAAGCGAGCCTGCCCAAGGAAAAAGAAATTATCTTCTACTGCAACTGAAAAGGCAATGGATCTTCTGCTGGTCAAGCAGAAAAACTGGCTGAAAAGGGTTTTATGAAGGTAAAGGTCATGGACGGGGGCACCGATGCCTGGAAAGACCAGGGATATCCGTTTATGCTCTAGCCGGTACCTCTCAGAGCATAGCTAAGGGGTGTTCCAGCCAGGTGCCGGCCGCGCAAGGCGGCCATTCATGACGGTAAGGGCGTGGAAGTCAGAGCCGGTACTTGTTTTTCATCTCCTCATAGACCAGGGTCGAGACCTGCCTGATGACATTGCCGCGTGTGCGCATCCAGGCACCGTAGTTCTTGGCGCGGCTGCTTTTTTCGATGATACCGACGATGGCATAGGGGTGGCTTTTCCCGTTTTTACCGCGGAGGACGAGTATCCCCATGTCGCCGCAGAGATGAGCAGTGGAGCCGGTTTTATTGTAGACGATGGTACCCCTGGGAATGGGGGTGCCGTCGTAGAGACGGTCGCGCCCGGGCAGAGACATCAGTCGGCGCATTTCTTTACTGTAGGGCAACTTGCTTTTCCACAGTGCCTGTAGAAACCGGATATAATCCGAAGGGATAGCGCTGTTCTTGTAAGTTCTCCCTCCAGGAGGGATATATTCAACAATCCTGGTACCCTTAAAGATATGGCTGTAATGTTTACGCAGAATTTCCTGGCAACGGGCGGGGCCGCCAGCCATTTTGATAACCCAGTTTGTCGAGGCATTGTTGCTATGCTGAATCATGGCCTCCATGTTTCGTCTGCTTCTGGGCCCATAAAGGAGTTTTCCTTCCCGTACTTGATGGAAAAAAGCAAGTGATATGAATGGCTTGACCATGCTGGCGGCTTGGAAAACTTGATTTGTGTTGATGGTAACCAGGCTTTCTTCTCTGCTTAGATCGTATACCACCCAGCTGGTTCTCTCGTCTCTTGCCAGGCTGCCCTTGCGGCGCAACTTTTCAATCAATTCCTCAATATTTTTTTCAAAGTACGGAGTGGAGGGAGTGGGGAGAGCATAGGTTTTTTTCACCATGCGGGGTGTCAAGGCCACAATAGAGCGGTTCACCCGATGTGCCGCCAGAGCCTCCTGCTCTTCGTCAAGCTCCACTGGTTGTATGACGTCCGGCGTCTCGGTAGCCTCGGAGAGATGACTCGACTCCCCGTATACCACCGGGCTGTTTACCTCCGGTGTTATTGATGTGTCGATCCGTTTGGATTTAAGCAGCCTGGCATGCCTGCGGGCCACCGTATTGGTAGAGGCTCGGTCGCCCATTCGTCGGTAGACAAGCGAATAGCTTTGGGCGTTGGCCTGCATGATGTAGAGTTTTTTGCCGACTTCTTCGCCGAGGTAGCTGTAAATGCGGTTATAGTCTTTTTTCAGGGCTTCAAGATTGGGGCCAAAACCATAACTGACATTGTACAATTCATGATAGCCGCGGTCTTCAACTGCACGGCATTCAGCCAAACCTTCCCGTTGAAGGATGGCGCTGTGTTTGATTGCGGTCTGCAGGGCCGTCAAGGCATTCCCGTTCAAATTGTAGATGATGCCGTATTGGCCTTTGTCGCGGCCAACAATTTGAAACCGCAGGAGTTCGTCACCTTCAAAAACCTCGCTGAGCTGCTCCTGATAATCAAGGACATTTTCCAGGCTGCTATCCCAGATATAGGCGATGTCATATTCAGTATTCTGAGCCCAAAGGGAGTACGGGAGGCAAAGGGTGAGCAAAACTGTTGCGGTAAGACGAAGCATAATAATATGTGAACGTAGTATGTTAAGCGATTTTCAGCAGGTGTAATGCTGATATGTTTATCTTTGTTTTTCGAAGGCAAAAAAATCCCCGAATTCTCCCTAAAAAGCAAGAACTCTTTTTTGTCGCGGTATGCCATGAGAACCCCATAGGCATCCCCATTGTAACGGAGACGTCCAAGAAAGCAAAACCTTCTGCTGGAATATTCGCTGGAGCGGAGCAAGAACGTCCGAGTATGCTGCTATCATGTTTTTTTCTTTTTCTGCTGGCGCCGGTGAAAGGTCTCCTCAAAAATTGTCCTCTGGCGGATGCGCTCGGATGGTGACGGCAGATGAATTTTTTTTCCGCTGCGATCGAGACCGCTGACGAACATAGCCGTTGATAGGGTGCCGGGGGTAGGGGTGAAGTCCTGGAACTGGCGGGCAACCAGCCCAAGCTTTTTGAGGCTGGCGGCACAGGAGGCAGCGCTTTTCGCACTGCTGCCGGGATGACCGGTAATGATGTAGGGCGTCAACTGGAGGTGGTTTTTCCCGCCTGAAGATATTCTCCGGCAATACTCAACGAATCGTTCGAGTACCAGGTGCTTTTCTTTGTGCATGAGACGCAGTACGTTGTCATCGGTATGTTCCGGGGCGATTTTCAGCGACCCCGGTGTATGTTTGAAAAGCAATGCTTTGAGAAGTTTCGGTGTCTTGAGCAGCAGTTCCATGCGCAGGCCGGAAGATATGAAGACGTGGCGAACGCCTTCAATGGTAGAGACATTCTCTAGCAGCGCCAGAGTTCTGACCTCATCGAGGCGAAGATGTTCGCATATTTTTGGATAGAGGCAGTCATGCCGTCTGCAGCCACCGATGCGACAGGAGCTGCCATAGAGGTTGGCGGTGGGGCCGCCGAGGTCGCTGATGGTGCCGGAGAAATCATCCATTCTGCTGATCCGGTGCACTTCTTCAACTACGGAGGGCAGGCTGCGGCTGACGATTTGCGGACCCTGATGTCTGGTTATGGCGCAGAATGAGCAGTTGCCGCAGCAGCCGCGAACCACGGTAATGGAATGACGGATCATTTGCTGGGCGGGAATATGGCCTGCCTGAGGATGTGGTGTGCGGGTGAAGGGCAGGTTGTAGAGCTGGTCGAGCTCCTCTTCACCCAGGGTCCTGGCCGCTGGCTGCTGGAGGATCCAACCACTTTGCTGGCGCTGGGCCAGCAGTTCCCTGGAGCCTGCCCGCGCATGGCGGTCAATACAGAGTTCGGCCTCGAGAAAGAGTTTCCGCTGCTGGTGTATTTCCTCCCAGGCGGGGAGAAGGACAAAAACGTCCGGCGGTGCTGAGGCATAACATTCTTGAAACTGGCGATCGGTGAGCCGCAGACAGGTGCCGTCGATGTTTTCAAAGCTTGCTCGGCGTGCAGCTCTTTCGGCGATTTCCAGCACAGCGTTTTCGCCCATGCCATAGACCAGAATATCGGCCTTGGCGTCGGTCAGTACGGAGCCGCGCAGTCGGTTCTGCTTGTAGTCGAAGTGAACGAAGCGTCGCAGGGATGCCTCGACTCCGCCGAGAATGACGGTAGTGTCCGGGAAGGCGCTGCGTGCCAGGTTGGCATAGACGATACTCGCTCGATCCGGCCGCAGGCGGTTGCTCTTGCTTTTCGTCTGTGAGCGATAAGGGTTGCCGTCTTTGCTGTAGGCGTCGAAATCGCGAACCTTGCCGCTGCCGGAGTAGTTGGCGACAATGGAGTCGAGATTGCCGGCGGTGATGCCGAAGAACAGGCGCGGCCGACCGAAACGACGGAAGTCGTCCGGCCGATCGAAACGAGGCTGCGCCAGGATGGCCACCCGATAGCCGCGTGCCTCCAGCAGCCTGCCGATCAGAGCGACGCCGAAGGAGGGGTGATCGACGTAGGCGTCGCCGGTGACCAGAACAATATCAACCTCCTGCCAGCCGCGTTCGAGACACTCTTTGCGGCTGGCCGGAAGGTGTGAAAGTATATTAGGATGCATAGTATTCGGGACCCAGGGAAACACTGTTATGTCCTGCTGGTGGAGAAGAAAGAGGCAAATTTCCAGGTGAAGATGGTGGAGTGCGGTATGGTGGCACTCTTTTTAACACTGGCAAGAGTATAGGTATATTGCAGCAGCATTTCAACGCATAATCTTCGATGCAGGATGTATTGGGTAAGGATGCCGCCTGAGAGTGGGAAGAGATTTATAGCGTCGACCTTGACAGCTGCGATCACACTGCGATATCATTGGTTGATAGATATGGCCGAAGTGATCGGTTTTCTCTATAGTGACGGATATAGTCGAAATCGGAGGAGGATTTCATGAAAAAAGATCTGAAGAAGGTACTGGCTGGTTTTGGCGTTGCCGGGCTGATCAGTGCCGGCGGCATTGGTTTGCCGTCTACACACGCAGCGAGCGGATGAGCCGGTAAGTCCAGTGCAGGTAGCGCTGATATGACAGAAAAACCAGCCGCCAGCGGCTGAGCAGGTACCAAGGAAGGCGCCGTGAGCGCCGGAGAGGAAAAAAGTGAAGCGGCCATGGAAAAAGCTGGTGATGAGGCCCCAATGAAGGCCGGCGAAGATGAAGTTAAGCCCGAGAAGGACTTGAAAAAAGAACCGGCAAAGAGTGGCTGAAGCGGTTGAGAGAGCGTGCGGTCTGCACGTGAGTTTTACCTGTCGTGGCCGGTGTCCGATGAAGGGGACCGGCCATCGGTTTTTCTCCAGCCGCCGGTAGAAAGACCGTTTTCTCTTCTGACTGAATACACCGTGAGGATTGCGGTTTGGAAACCGATCTTAAAACCGTATACCCGCGTACAGCCACCTGGCTGCCCCCAGGGTTTCGCTGCGCTGAAATAGAAAAACTACCCGAGCTTCTGCTCAAACACCATGAGCTGTTGCGCCAAACACCTTTTCTTGCCGATCTTGCCACTGTCGAACTGGCGTTGCACAGGCTTTCAAGATCACCTCCTCCATTGCCTGAAACAGTTGCCGAGACCATAATCCACCCAGGTCTTGAACTGCTGGAAGTGGAATGGAAAAGATTGCCGGATCACCTGGATGACCCCGAAATCCTGCCGGCTGCGGAGAAATGCCTGCTTTTGCTGCTTCCCGGCAATGAGAACCGGAAGCCGCGCATATTCACAGCCGGTAATGCGGATCTGCTGGCGTTGAAGATTGTTGCCGAGAAGATCGATCCAGAGGAGGCCGCATCCGAAGGCGGGGTAAGTATTGCCGCCATCGAGTCGACCATTGCTGCTGCAGTGGCGAAAGGCCTGCTTCTGGCCCCCCCTTCGAAAATCCGGCGACCGGCAGAATTTTTCAACGACGAGCGGCTTTATCGCCGGTTTTCTTCCTCGCAAATGTTTACCCTGCAGTGGCATCTTACGCAAAAGTGTGACCTTCATTGCCGTCATTGCTACGACCGCAGCCGTCGGGCTGAGATGTCTCTGGGGCAGGGGTTGGGTGTTCTTGAGAGTCTCGATGAATTCCGCCGTCTCAACAATGTCGGTGTACAGGTGAGCTTCAGCGGCGGCAACCCCTTGCTCTACCCACATTTTTTCGAGCTCTATGAGCAAACGGTACGGCGCGGTTTTCAGACCGCCATCCTCGGCAATACGGTAAAACCTTCAACCCTGGAGGAAATAGTTTCCATCGAAAAACCACAGTTCTTCCAGGTCAGTCTCGAGGGCCTGAAAGATCACAATGACTCTATTCGCGGTCCTGGACATTTCGACGGTGTTGTCGGGTTTCTTCGGGAACTGCGGAAAATGAACATCTATTCCATGGTTATGCTCACCCTAACCTCCGGAAACCTCAAAGATGTTCTTCCTCTTGCCGACTTTCTTGGCGATAAAGTCGATCTGTTTACCTTTAATCGGCTCGCCCAGGAAGGTGCAGGGGCTGATCTTGTTCCGGTCAACCCCGCCGAATACGAAGATTTTCTCAAAGACTATCTGGCTGCAGCCGCCCGGAACCCCTGCATGAGCCTCAAGGACAGTTTATTTAACATTCTTCTTCAACGGCAGGGAACGGAGCTTATAGGCGGATGTACAGGCTACGGCTGCGGCGCAGCCTTCAATTTCCTCTCACTGCTGTCCGATGGTGAGGTGCACGCCTGTCGGAAGATGCCGTCGCTGCTGGGCAATCTCTTCCAGGAATCGCTGGAGGAAATATATCAGAGTGCGACGGCGGCGAAGTACCGGAGTAGAAGCACCGGCTGCAGACAATGCGAGATCCATCCGGTGTGCGGTGGGTGTCCGGCGGTGAGTCGTGGTTATGGGCTGGATATCTTTTCCGATGTCGATCCCTACTGTTTCAAAAAGAAAGATCCTGCCGTCGGCAATGGCAGCTGAAAACCTTGTGGTCCAGCGTCAGACTGAAAACGAAGGATAAGATAACCGGAAAAGGACAAGCCCGACCTTTTGCAGGTCGGGCTTGTCGTACTCAAAGATGCTGAAGCATCCCTATTTCAAGGTTGATTCTGCAGGAATATATTGCTGCAGTGGACAGTTGCCGCAGCCGGCTTCCGGGAGATCCGTGCCTTTGTGGATGCGATCCACCAATTCGGTAACGGCGGTTTTGCTGTCGGGAAAGATGTGCTTTTTACCGATCTCGTCATAAAGACCGGTACGATGGAGTACGGCAATTACCTGTCCTTTGATACCGCACATGGCAAACCCCATGCCGGCGCTGCGAACACGCTTGACCAGCATCTCCAGGGCTTCCTCGCCCGAGGCGTCCATATCATTGATGCCGCGGGCATCGAGGAGGATATAGCGCAGATCGGGCTGTTCGTTGCGGAATTTCAGCACCTGTTCATCGAGGTAGCTGGCATTGGCGAAAAAGAGGGCGCCGTCGAAGCGCACGACCGATATATGGCGACAACCTTTCAACCGGTAGAACTCAGCGCACTTGAGTACCTTGTCCTCGTGAAGTGAGAGGCTGGCCACCACCGGACGCATGGATTTATAGAGAAAGACGGCCATCGACAGGGCCACGCCGACCATGATGCCTTTGTCGAGATGCGGGGCAAAATAGAGGGTGACGAGGAAGCTGAAGATGGCAATGGCTCCGTCATACCACTGTGCCTTCCAGGAGTGGACAAAACCTTTGACGTTGACCAGGCCGATAACGGCCATCATGATGACCGCAGCCAGCACCGCCTGTGGCAGGTGATAGAGCAGCGGTGTGAAAAACAGCAGAGTAATTACCACCATGATGGAAGTGATCACCGAGGATATACCGGAGATGGCACCCGCCTGAAGGTTGACCGCAGAACGGGAAAAGGAGCCTGATACCGCATAGGAGGAGCCGATGGAGCCCAGGATGTTGGCCAGACCCTGTCCCACCAGTTCCTGGTTGGGATCGAGTTTCTGACCGGTCTGAGCGGCCATGGCCTTGGCAATGGCGATGGCTTCCATGAAGCCCAGCAGCGAGATGATAATTGCTGTAGGCAGCAGTTTCATAAATGTTTTCGGTGTCAGCTCGGGGATGGAGAAGGTCGGCAGGCCCTCGGGAATCGTGCCGACAATGGCACCCCCGCCCATCATTTTCAAATCTTCCGGATTGAGCGGTTTATTGCCGACGCTGAGACGCCAGGTGTTGCCGTCTGTTTCAACTCCGGTGGGGACGGCCTGCTTGGGGTAAAAAGCTAATTCCTCCTGGTCTGCCGCGGACTCGAATTTGAGATTGCGCAGCTCCGAGCGGATAAGGTGCGCCTTGTGCTTGGCCTCGTTGATCTCCAGGGTCAACAAAGAGATCCTGGACTGGAGGTTGATAAGTTCGGGAGTCAGGCCGTGGCCGTCACTGTTCTTTTTCGCTTCATCGACAGCGATGCCGACTTTCGCACGTCTGTCGCCGAGGGTATCTATTTCCCTGACGGACTCGTTGAAGCTTTCGATTTTCGTGGCGATACCGGGCAGGCGAATGGTGGATACGTCGACGCGGGCATCATTGTTGAAATCAAGGAAGTAGGAGAGAATGGTGGTTATGGCCACGGCTACCAGTACGTTGGGTATGCGGGGATTTATTTTTTTCAAGATGACCATGATGGCCACTGCTGCCACGCCGAAAATCAGGGTCGGAAAATGGGTATAGTCAAAGGCCGCCTTGGCGACCCGGGCCATGGTTTCGTAGTGGTGGGGAGCCTTGTCGACATACACACCGAAGAATTTAGAGAACTGCGACGAGGCGATGATAATGGCAGCGGCGTTGGTGAAACCATTGACCACCGGATGCGAGAGAAAGTTTACCACCAGGCCCAGGCGCAGAACGCCAAGGGAAAACTGGAAAATTCCCACCGTCATGGCAAGGACGATGGAATAGGCGATAAATTCGGGCGAACCTGCTGTCGCCAGTGGTTCGAGCGATGCCGCAGACATCAATGAGACAACGGCCACCGGACCAGTGGCCAGCTGTCTACTGGAGCCGAAGAGTGCGGCTACCATCGGCGGCAGGAAAGCAGCATAGAGCCCGTAATAGGCGGGCAATCCGGCCAGCTGAGCATAGGCCATGGACTGGGGAATGAGAACAAGGGCTACGGTAATTCCTGCTATCAGGTCAATCCTGAATTTGCCGGTATCGTATTCCTTGAACCATTCGAGAAAAGGGAAAAATTTATATATCATGACTGAGTACCATTTAGTTTCTAGTGTCGCGATTTTACAGGAGGGTGACCTCTCCGGTCTTGAAATCATAATAGGCGGGAACGACCTTGACCCGGTTGTCTTTGACGTAATCGCCGATTATCGGCTCTGAAGTGGCAATCTGCGTTGCCATCATCTCTGCCAGTTCCTTGGCGGCATTATCGACGAGGTCCCCTTGCAGGTCCTTGTCCTTGGCCCTTTTGATGGCCGTCTGAATGGGGGCGGTGAAGGAGGCCATGTGGCCATCGAGTTTAACCTCGCTGGCAACGGCACCAACGGCTCCGCAGCAGGAATGACTCATGACGATGACCAGCGGCGTACCCAGGTGATGGACGGCGTATTCAATGCTGCCCAGTGTGTGGAAACCAATGATGTTGCCGGCAACCCGGACCACAAAGATATCGCCGATACCCTGATCGAAGATATCAACCGGGGGAACTCTGGCATCGGCACAGGTCAGTACCGTGGCGATTGGAATCTGCCGGGCAATGGAGAGCTGACGACTCTCTTCGCAATGATTTGGGTGTTCGAGCTTGCCGGTTATAAACCGTCTGTTTCCTTCCAGCAGGATCTGTAAGGCTTCATCTGCGGTGGGGCGTTTGTCCAGTGTTCGTCCCATCGTGTTTCTCCTTTCTCTGATGTGTTAAAAAAACGTTAGGCATAGTGCCTTGAAAGCGGCCATGACTAAATGAATAGTCATTCATTTTTTATATAGTTGGCCTAATCAACGCTTTCTTGGCGATAATGTCAAGAAGAAAGCGGTTGGGAAGTTGTTATAAATCTGTTTTTTTTGACCGATGGCATTTTTTTGTTGGCAAGCACTTTCAGGACATGGTCCCCATGGAGAAAGAGTGGAATAAATATTGTGTAACGGGTAAATTCGAGTACCGGCGCCTGATGGCGGAAATGGTGGTTCTGTTTGGTGGTATTGACATGTGCAAGGGGGGATTCATGGAGGGAGACGGCAAAAGATACACTATTTTACTCGCAGACGATCATGTGCTTATCCGGCACGGGGTGAAGAATATTCTGAAACAGGACGACGGCTTGAAGGTTGTCGGCGAGGTCAGCAATGGTGAAGAGCTGATGGAGTTTCTCAAGCAGATGGTGCCTGATCTGATCATCCTAGACATTTCCATGCCGAAAATATCGGGTATGGAAGCCGTCTCCTATGTAAAGAGGGTCTATCCGCAGGTGAAGGTCCTTATGCTGACCATGCACAAGACCAAACAGTATTTTTACCATTCTATGTCCTGCGGCGCCGACGGCTATCTTATGAAAGATGATTCCGATGAAGAACTGCTCTTTGCCATCAGGAAAGTGCGAGACGGCAAGACCTATATCTCCCCTATTCTCTCCGATGATTTCACCTCCGATGTCATCAGTGCCCACCGCAACCATCGAACCACTCCTTTTCAGGGGCTGACCAAACGGGAATACGAAGTACTGCAGCTGGTGGTCGAAGGCTATACCAGTAAGGATGTTGCCGAGAAGCTGTGTCTCAGTCCCAGGACCGTTGACCATCATCGCTCGAAACTGCTGAAGAAGTTCAATCTCAGAAACAGTGCCGATCTGGTAAGCTTTGCTGTGCGCAACGGTTTCGTCAACCCTGAATAAAGAGTATGGCAAGACCTGCTGGGCGTGGAGGGAGTAGAGGAACTTTTTTGCCCCTCAAACAGAGTGTATCAGGTTCCCAGGGGAGGCACTTCTTTCTCAGTATGAGTTACCGAACATGAGGAGTAATCAGCGTACCACCCGGTGGTGCCGGGTCAAATGCGGTGACTACCGGAAATACACGTATCGTTTAAGTCGGCTTGAACTTCTCAGGAAGGGTCGAAAGAGGTGCTTTCTCGGGTGTCCAGCAGCCTGGACGGCTGCTGCAGGACCCCCAGAGATGGGTTCATGGCGTTCCGTGAAAAGATATATTTCGATCCGCTACTCGTTGAAATAACGTGGCAGACAAATACAAAATATTACGAATTTTTATTTGAGAGAGGAAAAACGGCAAGACGGGAAAATGCCCCGTCTTGCCGAAGAGAAGCCGCCCGAGAGTGGGCGGTGCTTAATCTCAGGATACCATTTTCTGTATTTCCTCGACAACCTCGGGATTTGCAAGAGTCATGACATTGCCGACATCTCCCTTGTTTGAGATTGCGCCGAGTACCCGCCGCATGATTTTACCGGAACGGGTCTTGGGCATGTCGGGGACGATCCAGACATTTTTACACCTGGCAATTTTACCGATCTGGCTGGTTATGGCGTCTGCAACTTTCTGTGCCATCTCGTCGGTGGCCTCATAACCGGGTTTGAGTGAGACGTAGAGCTCCGGCTCCTTGCCTTTGATCTCATGGTTGACAGGTACCACCGCCGCTTCGGCGACTTCCGGTACGGTGAGCGCTGCGGATTCGATTTCTTTGGTGCCGAGACGGTGACCGGAGACGTTGATGACATCATCAATCCTTCCGAGGATGCGATAATACCCGTCCGGTCCCTGGACAGCAGCGTCACCGGTAAGATAGGGCCAGTCGCGCCAGTCAGTGCTTTCCCGGTTTTTGTTGTACATGCCGAAATAGGTTTCGACGAAGCGATCCCGATCACCCCAGATGGTCTGGAAGCATCCAGGCCAGGGGTTCTGGATGCAGATATTACCGGCCTTACCCGACCCCTTGGGGATTTCACTGCCGGCGTCGTCATAGATTATCGCGTGAATTCCAGGGACACCCGGTCCGGCGCTGCCCGGCTTCATGGGGGCGATGCCAGGTACAGTCGAACAGAGGAATCCGCCGGTTTCCGTCTGCCAGTAGGTATCAACAATAGCTGCCTCGCCTTTGCCCACTTCCTTTTCGTACCACTTCCACACCTCCGGCTCAATGGGCTCGCCGACGGTTGTCATATGTTTGAAATGGTAGGTGTATTTTTGGGGCTCATCTGGACCTACTTTTCTCAGCGCGCGGATGGCGGTGGGGGCGGTGTGGAAGATGTTGACATCGAGTTCCTGGGCGATTCTCCAGGATCTTCCGGCATCGGGATAGGTGGGGACGCCTTCGTAAATGACAGTGGAGGCGCAGAGTGCCAGTGGGCCATAAACGATGAACGAATGACCGGTTATCCAGCCGATGTCGGCCATGCACCAGTAGACGTCCTCGGGATGGATGTCCTGGATATATTTTGACATTGCAGTGACATAGGCCAGATAGCCGCCGGTGCCGTGCTGACAGCCCTTGGGCTTGCCTGTGGTGCCGCTGGTGTACATGAGGAAGAGGGGATCTTCAGAAAGCATTTTTTCAGGTTCCACCCGAGCGCCGTAAAAATTGCGCAACTCTTCGTTTACCAGGCAGTCTCTACCCGACTGCAGCGATGCTTCCGTTGACATCTTCCCGGGATAACGTTGCCAGATAAGCAGCTTGTCCACTTTCTGGCCGGCCTCTTCCGCCAGTGAGCAGGCCTCGTCGTCTACGCCTTTGTGGTCGAGCAGCTTGCCACCCCGATAATAGGCATCCATGGTGATGAGCACCCTGGAGTTGGAATCGACTATTCTGTCGGCGCAGGCACTGGCGGAGAAACCGCCGAAGACCACGGAATGGATGACGCCCAGGCGGGCACAGGCCAGCATGGTGATGGGCAGTTCGGCGGACATCGGCATGTGGATGGTGGCCCGGTCCCCGCGCTTAAGACCGGCGTAGTCACGTAACAGAGCGGCGAATTCGTTAACCCGTACATACAGTTCCTGATAGGTAATGTGCTGAACGCGGTCTTCTTCGAGTTCGGGAACGAAATGGATTGCGGTTTTATTTTTGTTTTTCTTGAGATGACGGTCGATGCAGTTGTAACTCGCATTGAGTTTCCCGCCCTTAAACCATTTCCAGCACGGGGCATCGCTGGTATCGAGTACCTCGTCCCAGTATTTATACCATGTCAGCAGTTCGGCGAATTCCGTATAGTAGTCGGGAAAGTTATCGAGACTGAATCGTTCGAAAATCGATGGGTCGGTCAGGTTGGCCTGGCCAATAAAAGATGTCGAGGGGTAGTAATACTCTTCTTCCTGCCAGTGTACCGCTATTTCAGACTCAGATGTTTCCATAACCTTTCTTTCTTCACTCATACCTTGCTCCTCTCACGTATAGGGTTGACTCGTAAAACTCCAATCCAGTTCCCGTCCGTTATCGCTGCTCCTCCAAAAGCATTTGCAGTGCGCTGATGACAGCACTGCAGAGATTGATCGATTTGTGAATATTCTCGGTGAAATGATGAACGGTCTCAAAGAAAGTACTATTTACCTACTGAACTATCATAATTGCAAAGCCATTGCAATAAATTTTAACGTACAGATAAGGAGAATTGATGTAATATTGTAGACATTTGGTGGTATTCTATGGTAGTAATAGTGTAATTTTACCATGGGAATTAGATGGAAATCAGCATTCTCCGGGAGAGGACACTGCTGTTTTTCTCTCTGTGCTAACTGCTCGAACGGGTAGAAAGCTCTCCGTGACATGTCGGCAGTAAACAACCACCTGCTCCCGTTTGAGACGGACAGAGCTTGTGCTCCCCGGAGAAAGCCGAAAAGGCCTCTGTTGGAAGGAACATCTGCAGAAGAAGGCGGCTGACAGAAGAGAGCAATCACGTGAATGACAGGAATGCGTAATGAACAGAACCGGTTTTGTGTATGACGAAAGATACCTGAAACATATCACCTTTGATGGCCATCCTGAATGTTTTCAGCGGCTGGAGGCTATCGTTGCCGGATTGCAGGAAGCAGGACTTATGGAAAAGCTCGTCCCTATAGCTGCCGAGCCGGCGAATCAAAAATGGATAGAGGCGGTTCACAGCATCCATTATATCGTCCGCATTGAGGATGCCTGTCTCATGGGCCTGCCGGATGTTGACCATCAGGACAACTCCATCTGTCGGGATACCTACGACATCGCCCTATTGGCTGCCGGAGGTGTGCTCAAAGCCATTGACCAGCTCATGGCCGGACGCATAGACAACGCCTTCTGCGCCGTACGGCCCCCCGGCCATCATGCCGAAACGGAAAAGGCCATGGGGTTCTGTTTTTTCAACAACGTCGCCATAGGTGCCAGGTATTTGCAGCAGCACTGGGGAATTGAAAAAATAGCCATCATTGACTTCGATGTGCATCATGGCAATGGTACCCAGCAGATATTTGAAAACGATTCTTCGGTCTTCTACTACTCAATCCATGAACATCCTTCCTTTGCCTATCCCGGAACCGGCAGAGATTTTGAGCAGGGCTCGGCCGAAGGAGAAGGATTTACCTTGAATACGCCCATCCTTCCAGGAAGGGGCGACATGGATTACCGTAAAAAACTGACGACTGACATGGTACCGGCAATCAAGCGCTTCGAACCGGAGGTCTTGCTTGTGTCAGCGGGCTTTGATGGTCATTCCAGTGATCTCATGTCCGGCGTCAATCTTTCTGCCGAGGGGTATAAGTTTATCAGCGAGACCCTCATGAACCTCGCCAATCGCTATACCGGCGGACGTCTGATTTCTGTGCTCGAGGGCGGCTATAATCTCGACATTCTGTCCTCACTGGTCGCCGACCATTTAAAAGTGTTGATTGAGCAGTAATACACCAGCTTACAGATTGGGAAAAGGGGGACATATGTTTGTTACCGAAAGTATGAATACCGACCTGGTCACTATTGGCCCAGACGCAACTCTGGATCAAGCCCGGCTTCTTATGGCGGAAAAGAATATTCGCCATTTGCCGGTGATCGATGAAAGTGAAAAACTTCTGGGGATAGTCAGCGACAGGGATATGCGCTCTGCCCAGCCTTCGTCCCTGCTCGGAGCGGAGGAGTATGAAGCTACAATGGCCCAGGTGATGGGGCGCCGGGTCGAGGAAATCATGACCCGCGATCCCCTGACTATTTCGGTTTTTTATACCCTGCAGGATACCCTGCTGGTCATGCAGAAACGAAAGGTCGGAGCGCTGCCTGTGGTCGATGAACATGGCCGGCTCAAAGGCATTATGTCGACCAGGGATCTGCTGCGTGCCTTTGTCAATATCATGGGTATAGGCGAGCCGGGTTCACTCCTCTGCATCCTGGTCAAAGACCAGCCTGGGCAGATGAAGAAAATTGTTGATATTATAACTGAAGAAAATGTCTCTCTCGGCAGTGTGCTTGTTGCCCGCTACTGGGACAAGGATAAACGGGCGGTGTTTCCTTACCTGATGACCACCAATGTGATGACCATCAAGGAAAAGCTTATCGCCCAGGGCTTTGAACTGCTTAATCCCATGACCTGGTATATAGACCAGCTCCCTCAGAAGAGGCCGTAGATTGCGGGCTTCATACCTTCAGCTTTTTTGGCGGGTGACTATACCGCTGCCCGTCGGAGAGGCCCACTCTATGATACCACTTTATAATACTTCCTGATTACCCTTGAAACTCAGCCCAGCCAATTATGGGGAGACCGAGTTGCTGGGAATAAGGGATAATCAAATACTACCTATGGGCTGACTTGTCCGAGACAGGCCGAAAAATGCCTGGCTATATTATTCCGTCGACTAGGTAGATATACCTAGTGGAAATTTGGTATTTCCAACAATTGTTTTTTTTGAGGAAAAGAGTACTCTTGGCCTACAAAAAACAGGGGATTGCCACGGTCGCGAGACTTCGCGATGTATTGTCGACGGATCAAGGATTTCACACCAGAAAAACTTCTGCTTCTACAGATACCATAGCCACCGAGGCATAGTGATGCCGGAGAGTCAGTCAAAGGGGCAGAGAACTCGTTTTTTCGAGACTATCTGGAGTTTGCACGGGCCACGAGGTGGTGAACAGTGTCGGCGATTTTGGCAAAGAGCACTCATCTATAGATGCGACAGGGAGAGTGTCGTGAACAAAAAAGAATTGGTCAATCGTATATCAGCACGCTCAGAGATGACTCAGGCTGCGGCACGCAGTGCACTGGACAGGGTTCTAGCCAACATGACGAAAGCCATGAAAAATGGTGAAAAAGTGACCATCTCGGGATTTGGTTCCTTTCGGGTCACCGAACGAGCTGAGCAGGTAGGCAGAAATCCACAGACCGGCGAGAAAATCACCATTGCCGCCAGACGGGTGGTAAAATTCAGACCTGCGAAGAAACTGGCCGGCAGGGTGAAGTAGGCTGATAATGGTTTCGGCAGGTGGGCGATACGACATTTTGCCTGCTGATGCTCTGTGGAAACATACTCTTTCCTGATTACCCCTGAAACTCAGCCTAGCCAATTATGGGGAGACCGAGTCGCTGAGAATAAGGGGTAATCAAATATTCTTTTCAACGCATCTTACCTTATGTATTTACTCTCAGGATGAAATACTAATGTAACTACAGCTACTACAACCTGATTTTTTGTGAAATGTTTGGAGAGTTTTCGCACTTGGCGCTGCTTGAGCGCAGTACCCGCTGCAGCCTACCTGCCTCTTCTCAGCAACCACAAAAACAGGCCGACTGCGACCATCATGCTGCTGAGAATCTGGCCCATGGTGAGAGAGCCCAGTACGAATCCTACCTGCTGATCCGGTTGACGGACGAACTCGACGAAAAATCTGAAGACCCCGTAGCCCACAAGAAACAGCGCCAGCATGGTGCCGTGGGGCCAGTTGATCGAGGGTGGACGGGTTTTGCCCTTTAATCCCCAGAGGATAATGAAGAGCAGCACCCCTTCCAGCAATGCCTCGTAGAGCTGCGAAGGATGACGAGGGTGCAATCCGCCGCCGGGAAAGACTATGCCCCAGGGCAGATCCGTTGTCCTGCCGATAAGCTCTGCGTTTATGAAATTTCCTATCCTTCCCAGACCGAGGCCGATGGGGATGGTGACAATGTAGGTGTCTGCCGTTTTCCAGAAGTCGAGTCCGCGAATCCGGCAGAAGGCCCAGCCGGCGACAATCAGGGCTATACAGGCGCCGTGAAAGGACATGCCGCCATGCCAGGTGGCCAGTATTTCCAGGGGGTGAACGCTGTAATAGGAAAAATTATAAAAGAGTACGTAACCCAGCCGACCGCCGATAATGACGGCGAGGATGAGGACAAAATTGAGATTTTCAAATTCACGGGCAAGGTTTTTGTCGTTGTTGTCTCGTATCTGCTTGCGGACGAGAAAGTAACTTGCGGCAAAACCCAGGACATACATCAGACCGTACCACCGAACCTGCAGCGGTCCGAGGCTGAAAAGAACGGGATCTATGGCAGGAAAGGTCATGGGGATCCTATCGTCGTCTCAGGTGAACCTGGAGGATGGAAATGGCGGCTGGAGTAATTCCGGAGATGCGCGAGGCCTGACCAAGCGAGCGGGGTCTTACCGTGCTCAGCTTTTCGACAACCTCGGCGGAAAGACCGGACATCGAGGCATAGGCCATATCCTCAGGCAGAATCAGAGCCTCCATCTTTTTGAATCTCTCCACCTGCTCCTGCTGACGATCGATGTAGCCCTTGAATTTGATCTGCAGCTGAATTTCGCTGCCAAAATTCGACTGTTCGATACTTTGCAGACGACTCACTGTAACGCCATCCAAGGGCAGTTTTTGCAGCCTGGCGATGGTCATTTCCGGGCGGCGCAGGATATCGGCCAGGGTCGATTTCTGTTTGAGTCTGGCACTGCCCATCTCTTCCAGGGCGTCGCTGACGGCGGCGGAGGGTTTGAGGTGAACACCACCTAGAAAGCTCACACCTTTGTCTATGGCCTCCTGTTTGGCGATAAAACTGGTGTAGTCCCGGTCACCCAGCAACCCGATATCGCGGCCAATGCGGCACAGCCTGCTGTCGGCGTTGTCTTCGCGCAGCAGCAGTCGATACTCGGCACGGGAGGTGAAAAGACGATAGGGCTCTTTGGTACCCCGGGTAACCAGATCATCGATGAGCACGCCGATATAGGCCTGGGAGCGGTCAAGCACCAGAGGTTCTTCGTTTCTCAGGGCGCGGACGCTGTTGATGCCGGCCATGAGCCCTTGGGCGGCGGCCTCCTCATAGCCGGAAGTACCGTTGATCTGACCTGCCAGAAAGAGACCGGGATAACGTTTGGTCTCAAGAGAGGGGTGCAGTTCCAGCGGATCGACGTAATCATACTCGATGGCGTAGCCTGGTCTGATTATGCGCACATTTTCCAGACCCTGGATCGACTGCAGCATGCTGATCTGCGTCTGCAGCGGCAGGGAGGTGGGCAGGCCGTTGGGATACACCTCGACGGTATCAAGACCCTCCGGTTCGAGGAAAACCTGATGACGCTCTTTTTCTGGAAAACGCATGACCTTGTCTTCGATGGAGGGGCAGTACCTGGCGCCTATGCCTTCGATGATTCCGGTGTACATCGGAGATTGATCGATAGCGCTGCGTATAATTTCATGGGTTGCGGCATTGGTATAGGTGATATGACAGGGACGCTGTTCGAGAACGTAGGCACCTTTGGCGGCAAAGGAGAAATGTACCGGCGGGTCGTCGCTGTATTGCGGTTCCAACTCGGAGTAGTCTATGGTGTTGGCGTCAATTCTCGGGACGGTCCCGGTTTTCATGCGGCCCATGGTAAAACCGGCCTCGTAGAACCACCTTGCCAAACTGATCGACGGAGCATCGCCCATGCGGCCCGCCGGAAAATTCTTCAAACCGACATGGATTAGACCGTTGAGGAAGGTGCCGGTGGCGACTATCACTGCTTTGGCTTTTATGGTCTGATCCAGCGAGGTGGTTATGCCGGCAACCCGGCCGTTTTCGACGACAATGGAATCGGCAAAGGTTTGGCAGATGGTGAGATTGGGCTGATTTTCCAAAACAGACTTCATTCGCAGGCGGTAGCGCAAACGATCTGCCTGGGCGCGCGAGGATCGTACGGCCGGACCTTTGCTGGTATTGAGTCTGCGAAACTGGATGGAAGTGGCGTCTATATTCTTGGCCATCTCACCGCCCAGGGCGTCGATTTCCCGAACAAGATGGCCTTTGGCCAGACCGCCAATGGCCGGATTGCAGGACATGGCGCCGATAGTGTCGGCATTGATCACGGCAACGAGTGTAGTACATCCCATACGGGCGCTGGCCAGTGCTGCCTCACAGCCGGCATGGCCGGCGCCTATGACAATTATATCGTATTCTTCCATTGAAACTGCATCTTCCAGAGGGTGGCCGCTGCCGTCTGCCACGATAGTCGGTTCTTGACCGAACGCACTGGCCGGCAGGCAGAGGGGGTGAGGGGACGCCGGCAAAAGGCCGCGTCCGTGAATGTCGCAACCCCAGCACTATAAGGAAAAAGATCGATTAAGGCAAATAGAGTTCGGCGAAGATGGCTTTTTCCACCAGATAAGTGCCCAGCGGAGTCCCTGGGGACGGCGGATTACGATTGTGTCCGTGGAAGAGGCGACAACGCATGACTCGACATAGC
>JGI12210J13797_11228523_pt1 | contig 28617 bp, 24 predicted proteins | sample ElkSlonscriptome_3_FD_13797 | JGI IMG/M metagenome (IMG submission 13797) | reverse complement strand
GGCCGACTGACCGATCCGCGCCTGCTGCTGCGCAACGGCGGCGCGCTGGAATCCCTGGTATCACTGCATACCGACATGCAAAAGATGTTCCTGGACTGGTCGCGCGCCGAACGGTCAAGAACGCACCCAGGACTGTTCGTGAATCAGTCCGACATGAGTCTGCTGGTCCGTCTCAATCGTGAACTGACCGAAGTCTCCGACGAGGCAGACGAGGCCCTGGACGCCCGCCTGCAGCGCAACGCGGACATGCTCGAACGGCTGGCCGCCGAACTCGCAGGCCTCGCCCCTCGCAGCGCTAGACCCGCCCTCCTGGCCAAAGCGGAACAAGCACTCCCGGAGGACTGGCTGGTCCTCCACGACCTGCCCAAAGCCTTTCTCGAGCCTCAGCCCTCGCCGACCGTCCACTCACCGCCAAACTAAAACGTCAACCCTGGGTCACCGCCTCGATCTCGACAAGCAGGTCGGATCGACACACGTCCCCACGAAACGCCGCCATCCGAGCCTCCGGCCAGGCTTCCCGCAGCACCGCTTCGACGGGTGGCCAATCGCTGGCCAGGCGCAGGTAGACCCGAATCAGGCTCTGCTCGGAAAAAGAAGCCAGCCCGTCGCGACCGCTGACGCGAGCGCTCTCGGCGAGCAGACTGTCGAGGTTGGCCAGAATTTCGCGGGTCTGCGCCAACACATCCCCTTCGTGACGCGTCTCATGGCCGACCACGCTGGCCGTTCCCGAGATCATCAGGAGGGCTTGCTGGCCATCCGATGGCAGCACCGTCGCCCTTGCGAAGGACGGACTGCGGGGGCCGTAACGGCGCGGATAGCGGTAAGCGCTGACCTGGCGCGGATTCTCGATATTCAAACCCGGCGCCTGACCGCAGAGCAGGTAAATGCGCAGCTTCTGCTCGTCACCTCCAATGGCAGTGCCGGCACACAGGGAGGCGGTATCCAGGCCGTCGTCTTCCAGCGCTCGGGCCCGGCCCAGACAGAAGCGCCGATACCGCTCCTGATCACCGGCGCCTTCGTTGATCGCGGGAAGGTAGTTCCAGGCGCGCAGCAGGTGCGGGCAGTTCATCTCGCTGGCGAGCTCGATCAATGCACGGTAGGCCAGATAGACCGGCTGCTCGATATCCCGGTCGGGCGCATCATCGAGCACGAGGCTCAGCGACAGACAGCCCCCGGAACGTGCCCAGTCGATGCCCCCTCGCTGGCCCCGTTCTACCTCGCCGGCCCCGGACCAGCATTCACCGTGCAAATCGCCGCCCAGAAAGTCCAGACCCAACGGCAAGGAGGGGGGCAGATCCCCGCCCCGCCAGGCGAAAGTCTGCAACGCCGAGGCCGACTCGCCGTCTGGCCGAGCACTCAATACGGTGGGTGCGCCGAGATTGTAGTTCACGGCCGTGTCAAACCGCGCCATCGAATTCCACACTCGCGTTGTAGCGACGCTGACGGCGGGCGCGCCAGGCAGCACGGCCCTCGGCCAGGCTCGTCAGCAGATAGATCAGACGGAACAGGCGCAAGCGCCGAAAGATGCGCGGATTGTCGAACACGTCTCCGGCCAGCACCGCCACAATCGACTGCTTGAGGCCAAAAACGTTACTGGGTTTGAGGAACAGGCGCTTGAGGCCGGGCGAGGGAAAGCGGTAGATGAACCAGCTCAGCTCACGCACGCCACGGCTGACTCGCTTCTGGTGGCGCCGCCGGGCCCGGGCGGCGGCTGCGCGATCGCCGGTCAACTCGGCCAGCACAACATCCGCTCCGCATTCCGCCGAATGCATACCGAAATACACCCCAGAGGAAAACACCGGGTCGACAAAGACACCCGCATCGCCGACCATCAGCCAGCGTTGTCCCGCCAGGCGCCGGGCACGGTAGGAGTAGTTGCCGGTGGCCGTGATTGGGGAAGCGCGCTCAGCCTGAAGCATCCGCGCCCAGGCCTGAGGATTGCGTTTCAGCGTTGCATCGAAAAACGTCTCGACCCCTTCCCTGCGTGAGCGCAGGTAGTCCGGATTGCAAACCGCGCCAACGCTCATCACACCGTCCGGCAGCGGAATCATCCAGATCCAGCCCTGATCAAACCAATAAATGCTGATGTTACCGGCCGACGCGCCCGATCGCCGGGGGACGCCCCGGAAGTGGCCAAACAGCGCCGCCGTGCCGTGTTCGCGATTTCGCTCCTGCAGGCGCAGCTGCCGCGCAAGCAGAGCATCGCGCCCGCTCGCATCGACCACGAACCGCGCCTTCAGTCGGTGCCGGGCATCGTCGCAGGCGAGCTCCAGGATCGGATCGGGCGAGGCGTCAAAGTCCACCGACGCTACCCGGACGCCGGTGGCCAGCTCAGCACCGCTGTCACCGGCGTGATCGAACAGCAGACGGTCGAAATCCGAACGCCGAACCTGAAAGGCGCGCTCACATCCCGGCACCAGATCCAGCGCCTCGTCGAAGCGGATCTCCTGCGCCTTGGCGTCGGGCTCCTGGCTGGTAAAATCCGCGCCCAGCTTGTCAACGCCAATTTCCCTCACCTTTTCGAGCAGGCCGAGACGGCGGAAGATCTTGAGATTGTGTGGCAACAGCGATTCGCCAATATGGAATCGAGGATGGGCATCCTTTTCCAGCAGCAGCACCGAGTGCCCTTCGCGCGCCACCAGCGAGGCCAGGGTTGAGCCGGCGGGGCCACCGCCAATCACCGCCACGTCAACACGATCGGGCAGTTCCCGTAAAGACTTTGTTTTCAAAAGCAGAACCTGTCGTAAGAACGTCTGAAGCTCAAGCTATATTATAATGCGGCGCCTTGCTACGACCAGCGGCAGGGGCGTGTCCAGGAAATCAACACGACGACCTGCCCGCGCTGCCCGTTGGCGCCAAAACTTCCTGGAGGAATACATGAGTTCAGAGCAATCGCCGGCCGAGCGCAAACTGGCCGAGCTGATCGTCGAATCACTCAATCTCGAAGACCTCGAGCCGGAGGAGATCGAGCCGGAAACGCCCCTGTTCGGGGGCGAATACGGATTGGATTCTATCGATGCCCTTGAGCTGGCACTGGCCATCTCGCGCCAATACGGTGTCCAGCTCAAGGCCGATGATGAGAAGAATCGACAGGTCTTTGCCAACCTGCGCTCCTTGAGCGCGCACGTCGAGACCTTGCGGGCTTGAGTCGGCCTTGAGCGCTTCCCGATTGCCGCCCATGCCTGCCTGGCGAATCGCTGCGCTGGCCGGCTATCCGGTCGTCATCGTGCTCGCTCTGTTGTTCTCGCAGCCCCAGATCCGAGCCCTGGCGATGCCACTGCTGGCCATCGCGCTGGTTGGACCCTGGCCGCACAGCACGGCCGGCCGCGCGCTGCTGGCCGCGGCCGTGGCGCTGACTGGCGTGGTCATCGCCTGGCCGTCACTGGCGCTGTGGCCGCCGGCTCTGATCTGCCTGGGCTTTGCGGCCTGGTTCGCCATATCGCTCCAGCCCGGGCGGCCGCCACGAATCCAGCAGTTCGCAGCATTCGCCTTGGCCCAGCATCAGCAGTCATTGCCCCCGGACTCGGGACCCTGGCTCCGGGGCTGGACCTGGGCCTGGACCTTGGCATTGACCCTGTTCGCTATCGTTGCTCTGACCCTGGCCTGGCAGGATGCCATCTCGCTCTGGCTCGCTTGGGTCGTTGCCGGCATGCCCCTGTTGATGCTCATCCTACTGCTTGCCGAACACTATCTGCGGCGCTGGCGTTTCCCCGATCAACCGCGATGGTCAGCGCTCTACTTCCTGCGCACGGTCGCGCGCATCCATCCCGGGCATCTGGATCCATGAGCGCGCTGGCGCTGATCGAACGCGGCCTTGATGAGCCGCTGGCCAGCTTCGAGGGGCGCCCGCTGAGCGTGGCTGAATTTCTCGGGCTCGCGCAGTGTCTGGCCGAACGTCTTCCGGTCGGCGCACCAGTGATCAACCTGTGCCAGAACCGAACCCGCTTCAGTATCGGCTTTGCCGCAGCGCTGTTGTGCGGTGGGCACAACCTGCTGCCGGCCAATCGTCTGCCCGCCACCGTCGATGGATTGCTGGCAGATCAACCCGGTGCCTGCGTGCTGTCCGACTGCCCCATGGATCACCTTGACGCGCCGGTCTTTCACCCGTCCGATCTGCCACCCAGCCCGCCGGCTCGCTCAATCCCGACCATTCCGGGAGAACAACTGGCCGCCGTCGTTTTTACCTCCGGCAGTACGGGCAGCGGCTCAAGAATCATCAAGCCCTGGTCAACGCTGTATCACAGCTCCCGACTCAATCAGCACTGCTTCGGGCCAAAGCGACTCCTCCATGCCCTGGCCACCGTGCCGCCTCAGCACATGTGGGGCCTGGAAACCTCGGTCCTCCTGCCCTGGTTCGGGCCCCTGTTCATGGATGAAAATCAGCCCTTCTTCGCCACCGACATCGTCTCGGCACTCGAGCGCCTGCCCGAGCCTCGGGCGCTGATCAGCGCGCCGGTCCACCTGCGCGTACTCGATGAAGCCAATGGGGCACTGCCGGCCCTGAACGCGATCTACTCGGCCACCGCGCCACTCAGACCGGAACTGGCCGAACGCCTGGAGTCTGCCTCTGGCGCTCGGGTGACCGAAATCTACGGCTGCTCCGAAACCGGCTGTCTGGCCAAGCGGCGCAGTGCGATAAAGGAGCCGTGGCAATTGTTCAGCGCTTTCGAGCTGGTCGGTGGCCCACAGCGCTTTCGCGTCGAGGCCCCGCATCTGCCAGAGTCCATTGAGCTGATGGACACGCTCCGCTTTAACACCGACGGCCGTTTCGAGCTGCTTGGCCGCAGCAGCGATCTGGTCAATATCGCCGGCAAGCGCGCGTCGCTGGCCGAGCTGACCCGCATCCTGCTCGACATTCCCGGGGTGGTCGACGGCGTCATCTTTCAGCCGCCAGAGCGAACCGAGGGCCGGGTCGAGCGCCTGGCCGCGCTGGTGGTCGCACCGGGCTGGAATAAATCCGAGCTGCGCGTCCGCCTGGCCGAGCGCATCGATGCCGCCTTCCTGCCAAGGCCCCTGCGCCTGGTCGAAGCCCTGCCCCGCGCTGAATCGGGCAAGCTGCCTCAGCACATGCTGCTCGACTTCTTTCGGCAAGTCGCCCACTCCGCCAGCGGATGAAGGTCTCCTCGAAGTGGTCCCTGCCGGCCGACCACCCCTGCCTGCCGGGTCATTTCCCCGGTCAGCCGATCGTGCCGGGCGTGGTTCTGCTGTCCGAGGTCGCTCGTCTGGCCCGGCAAGCGTTCGCGCTCGGGGACAAGGCGTTGAGCTGGCAGCGGATCAAGTTTCTGGCGCCCGTCGAACCGAATCAGGTCGTGACCGTTGGTCTCGACGGCGACGCCGAGCGATTCGCTTTTCACATCACCGATGCCCAGGGCAGCACGATTGCGCGCGGACAGGCTCGCCATGACCCACTGGCGTGAACGGCCCGAAGGCGGGAATCGTTTCTGGGTGGTTCTGATCCGCTGGGTGATCCTGCACATCGGGCGGGGCTTTGCCCAGTTCGGTATGTGGCCGACCAGCCTGTACTTCTATCTGGTCCGCGGCCCGGAGCGCCGAGCCTCCCGGGCCTGGCTGAAACGTGTCCAGGCCCCGCGCCAGGGGACGGTGGGCGTATTGATCCATATCTACACCTTTGCCATCACCATCCTCGACCGCGCCCTGTTCCTGTCCGGGCGCGACCAGGCTCTCGAGGTCAGGGCCGAGGAGGTCGAAGCTCTGCACGACTCCCTGGCCGGAGGCCGGGGCGCGATCCTGCTCGGCTCCCACCTTGGCAGCTTCGAGTCCATCCGCGTGTTCTCGCGACGGGCACCGCCGGAGTTTCAGCACCTCAAGGTGGTCATGGACGCAGGCCAGAATTCGCTGATCACTCAGGCACTCGAAGAGATCAGTCCCGGCATCCGTGATACGGTCATCAATGCCCGCCTGCCCGGCCCGCAGATCATGCTCGAGGCCGCCGAAGTCGTGACCGAGGGTGGCATGGTGGCGCTGCTGGCCGACCGGACCTTCGGCAATGAAGCCGCCATCGCCGTTCCCTTTTTCGGCGAAACCATACGCCTGCCGTTGGCGCCGCTGGCGATGGCTGCCAGCCTTGAGGTTCCGGTCTTTTTGGTGTTTGGGTTATATGAAGGGCGGCGGCGATATCGCCTGGTGTTCGAACGCCTGCCGATGCCACCCGGTGCCCCGGCTTCACGACTCGAACGCCGCAACCGATTGAACCAATGGGTGGCGGCCTATGCCCAACGTCTGGAACACTATGCACGTCTTTACCCCTACAACTGGTTCAATTTCTATGATGTCTGGTCCACTGCTCGCGCTGAATCTCCTGCTGAGCCTCGCAACTCAGGCTGAAACCCCCGATCCGCTTGAAGTACTGGCCGGGCTCGAACTGAGTGGCTCGGAAGTGGCGTTCACGGAAACCCGATCCTCCGGCTTGCTCGACGAGCCGCTGATCATCACCGGCACGGTTCGGCGCGACGCCGACGGGCGGCTGATCCGCGAAACGGTCACACCGAGAACAGAGACTCAGATCCTGGGCTCGGATTTTGTTGAATTGCATCGAACGCGCGGAAACCGACGCCGCTTCAGCCTCGATCGCGCACCCGAACTGGCCGCCCTGAGAACCGTTCTTCTGGCGCTGCTCGACGGTCAACCCCAGCGCCTGAGCGAATCCTTCGATCTGACGACCGAGGGTGGTCCGGCGGATTGGCGCCTGATCCTGGTACCGCAGGCGGCGCACCTGGCCGAGCGGGTCGATCACCTGATACTCGCCGGCCAGCAGAGCCATCTGGAGTCCCTGACGCTGCACCTGACTGACGGCGATCGAGTGCAGACCCGCTTCGACAGCGGGCAACAGGATCCCGAGCCATGAAGACCCTCCTGCCGGCCCTGCTGCTTGCGGGGTTGGCCGGCCTGGCGGCCTTGGCCGTTCGCGGTCTGGATCTGGACTATCGGATCGACGCCTTTCTGCCGGTCCCCAGTCATCCCGACCAGGCCCTGGTGGTCGACCAGATCGGTGGCGGGCCTGGCGCCCGACTGATTCTGGCTGCGGTGGAAGGCGCCGACAGTGGCGATCTGGCCGAGCTCAGTCATCGGCTGCTTGAGCGCTGGCAGGACATCGACGGCGCCGCCCGGGTTCGCAACAGCAGCGAACTGCCCGATTCGGAAACTCTCGAACGCCTGATGCGGGCCCGCTTCCTGCTGGTCGATAAGATCGAACAGCGCCTGCAGCCCCCCGCAGTCCAAGCCGCGCTGGCCGATCGACTGTCAGACCTGGCCCTGGCCGGTCGACAGGTTGAAGCCCTGGTCCGGCGCGATCCGCTTGGCCTGATTCCCGAACTGGCCGGCGGCCTGGCACCGGCCAGCCCGCCGCGCAGCTTCGACGGCGTCTGGTTCGATGCCTCACTCCAACGCGCCCTGCTGATCGTCGAATCGGACTACCCGGCCTTCGACAGCGAGGCCCAGCGCGCGCTAGTCAATGAGCTTCGGAGCAGCTTTGCCGAAACCGCTGCCGAATCCATCGAACTAACCCTGGCCGGACCCGTGCTGATCGGCCTCGACGCCGCCGAACAATCGCGCAGCGAAGCGACTCGACTGAGCCTGCTCGGCAGTGCGTTTCTACTGCTGGTCCTAATTCTGGCCTGGCGCTCCCTGTCGCTCCTGATCGCCGGGGCCCTCCCATTGGCCGCTGGCGTGGTCGCCGGTCTGACCACGGTCGCACTGGCCTTCGACCAGGTCCACGGCCTGACGCTGGCCTTCGGCTTCACCTTGCTCGGCGTGGTGCTGGATTATCCCGTGCACCTGTTTGGCCACGCCGCCGGCCGGCGACTCGATCAGTCCGCCCGGGCCATTGCCGGGCCCCTGCTGCTCGGTGCCGCCAGCACGCTGATCGCCTATCTGGCCATCTGGTCCTCGACCAGCAGCGGCCTGGCCCAGCTGGGCGCCTTCTCCGCCGCCGGTCTGACTGCCGCGGCCCTGACCACCTTGCTATTGCCAGGGCTGGGCCTGAAGCCACCCGATCGGCTGGTCCGCCGACCCGGTCGCCGCCTTCACCAGCCCGGCGTGGTCTGGCTGGCCGCCCTCCTGGCTCTGGGCTGGCTGACCTGGCAGGGCGAGGATCGCTGGTCCAGCGACCTGTCCAGACTCAGCCCGATCGACCAGGATCGCCTGACCGAAGACATCGAGCTGCGCCAGGCCCTGGGCGCGGGCAATGTCGGTCAGCTGCTGGTTTTGCATGCCCCCGATCGTGCGCAAGCGCTGGCGAGGACCGAAGCCACGGTCGCACTGCTGCGCCAAGCCCGCAAGGACGGCCTGATCGAAGCCTGGCAAGCACCGACCGATCTGCTGCCCAGCCCGGCCGCACAGGCAGCAAGACGAGAGGCCTGGCCGACGGCCGACGCGATGGCGCTGGTCCTGAGCAACGCCGAGCCCCGATTCCAGGCCGACGCCTTCGAGCCCTTCCTCGCTGATCTCGGCGCCCTGGACACCATGCCGGAGCTGACGCCCGAGTACTGGCGAAACACCGCCCTCGCCGGACGCCTGGATAGCCTGCTGTCACCGGCCGCCAACGGCTGGCGGTCCCTGATTGTGCCGTCCGGCCTCGATCATCCTGATGCGCTCAGCGACTGGCTGGCCGAGCGCGGTGACAGCGCTCGTCTGGTCCAGCTGCGCCAGGTCTCGGAGGCCATGGTCGATCGCTACCGCAGCGAGGCCGGACAGCGTCTGCTGTTGGCGCTCGGCCTGATCGTGATCCTCCTGGGCCTGCGAATGCGTTCCGCGCGCGACACCCTGGCCGTGATCGCCCCGCCCCTGGCGGCCGCGCTGTGCACCGCCGCCATAATGAGCAGCTGGCACCAGGGCCTCAGTCTGGTCCACCTCATCGGCCTGCTCCTAGCCACCGGTATTGGCCTGGACTTCGCCCTGTTCAACCGCATGATGGCCGGGCGCGATGACTCGGATCAGCGCACCCGCCGCGCGCTCGCCGTTTGCGCAGTGTCGAGCGGCGGCGTTTTCTTGATCCTGGGGCAATCGACCATTGGCATGCTCAATATGCTCGGGCTGACAGTGGCCCTGGGGGTGCTGCTATCTTGGATCTTCGCCCGCCTGCTGAGCCCAAAGGTCCGTTCAAAATGACCCGATCAATCGTCGACCTCGTGCCACAGGCCGGACGCATGGTGCTGCTTAAGGACATCCTTGAGCATGATTCCGATCGCATTCTCTGCCGGGCTCGAACCGGTCCGCCCGATGAGCATCCGCTGGCACTCGACGGTCGGCTCCCCGCCGAAGCTCTGGCCGAGTACGGAGCCCAGGCCATCGCTGTTCATGGCGGCCTGCTCAGCGACGAAGGCGCCGTCCCACGTCCGGGGCGACTCGTTGCACTCGGCCGACTCTCCCTGCGCTGTTCCGGCTTGGATCAGGAGTGCAACCTGGTGGTTCGCGCCCACCGTCTGGCTGGCGACGAGCAGGGCCAGATCTACGACTTCGAGGTCCGCGAAGCCGACCTCGGTCTGCTAGCCCTGGGCCGGGCCACCATCATGTTTACCGATCAGGAGAGCCCCTCATGAGGCGTCGAACTGCCCATCGTCCCGAACACTGCCGCGCCCTGATCACCGGGGGTTCCGGAGATCTCGGCACGGCCATCTGCCAGCGCCTGGCCACAGAGGGCCTCGAGGTGATCGTGCATGCGGCCAGCCGTTTGACCCGGGCTGAAGCCACCGCCGAGGCCATCCGGACGGAAGGCGGACGAGCCCGAGCCGTGCAATTCGATCTCGGTGACGCCGAAGCAACCGCCGAGGCGATGCGATCAATCACCAGTGAAGCCCCCCTTGGCATCATCGTCCACAACGCCGGCCTGCACGACGATTCCCCGATGGCGGGCATGACGGAAAGCACCTGGCGACGAGTGATGGCCGTGAACCTCGACGGCTTCTTCCGCGTCGTCCAGCCCGCCCTGCTAGGCATGGCCCGCCTGCGCTTCGGCCGCGTCATTGCCGTGTCCAGCGTCGCCGCTCGAGTCGGCAACCGCGGCCAATCCAATTACGCTGCTGCCAAAGCCGGCCTGCACGGGGCCGTGCTGAGCCTGAGTCGTGAAATGGCCGCGCGCGGTCTCACCTTCAACACCATCGCCCCGGGACTGATCAACACCGGCATGATCAGCGAAGCACAGGCTGAAGCCACACTGCCGATGATCCCGGCCGGACGAATCGGCCAGGCCGAAGAGGTCGCCGCGCTAGTGGCTTTTCTCTGTCGCGACGAAGCCGCTTATATCAATGCCCAGATGATCGGCGTGGACGGTGGCATGGCAGGGGGGCATTGAAGAGCCTGGCGTACGATAAGGGAGCTCCAGCAGGCGAAAAATCTCAATGAAGCCATAAAAAAGACGGCCCGCTGCTCGGCGTTGCCCGCTCTGCTGCGCCTGCCGGCACGTTGAGACTGGCCCCTGGTTTCGGTCAAGCGAACGTCCAGAACGCCTTGGCCGATATCGCTCGGTTCACTGCAGCTTGGCTGCTGCTTCCATCGTTACTCTTGCCTCGAAATCGCTCTCAGAATGGTTTCGCCAGCATCAGCCATACGGCGGCGATTAACGGCAGCGTACTGATCACACCCCATATCAGCCATCGCCGCGACAAGCTGCGATACTCGTCACACACCCCGTGGACCGAAAAATCTCTGGCCAGTCGAGATTGTTTGATCTGAATGGGCACGAGGACCGCAAGCCAGATCGACCCCGAGATCGCGAAAAAGATCTGACTCCATAGCATCCACCCATCCCACAGTGGAAAGCCGGCATAAATGGCCATGAAGTAGCCGCCCACCATGATCAATACCGCACCCCACATCGTCATGGACCAGTCGGTGTAGGTCACCAACTTCTGCGCGAAGCCCAGCACTTCGGGCTGCCCACTACGGTCAGCAAAGAACTTCCAGATCGCCGTGACGCTGATGTTGCCCATCAGCATCACGACGCCCGTGACGTGCAGGAATTTCGCCGCTTCGTACATCATGGGTGAAAAGACTCGAGATCGATTGCTTGAATGGGCATGCTGTGTCTTTATCTTCCAGTGAATGAGGGAGTCGAACAGCCTGAATCTCCCGCTGCCCGACCCTGATTCGAGCACCGCTTCATTCAAGACCATGAGCATTTGTCTTAGGACTCCCGACAGGCATGACCCTCTGACCTTGGTGGTGCTCGGGAGGCTGCGGAGGTGAACACCCAGCGACTTGACACCGCAGGGCCTGATCCGGAGCATCATCTCAATCGTGTCCTGTTGCGATAGAGAGCCACTGACTCAACAGGCTGGCGAGCAACTTGGGAATCAAACGGACCATCGGAAGTATATAGAGTCCCGATGGGTGAATGCCACTAGTGCCCGGCGCGATTCCCCTAATGCAAGGTTGCTGATCCCTGCGATCACGTCGCGGACTGACCCGGAGACCGTTGATACGCTAGACTGAGCTATCTTCAGTTGAGCATTACGCCCGGGAGGCCCCATTGGAAACGAAATATCTGGTCGGTGTCGACGGCAGCAACTGCGGCGAACGAGCCATCGACTACGTCATCGAGCGGGCTCGGGAGAACGGCGGAGAGATCCTGGTGGCTCACGTCATCGAATGGTCACCCTACGCCTTCAGCACGCCGGAAGAAAACGAGCACCGGCATCAGCGGCGGGAGCAGGAGCTGACGAGGGCCCGCGACGAGGTGCTCGCTCCTGTGGTTGAACGTATCCGGAAGGCTGGTATTTCCGGAGAAGGGCTTGCAGCCCACGGCCACGTAGCCAAGACCCTCGTCCGCCTGGCAAAGGAACAGGACGTGACCTGCATCGTTCTAGGTCGAAAAGGATCGAGCCGCCTCGCCCAGTTCTTTGGTAGCGTCGCCAGTCACGTCGTCCAGATCACGGACCGCCCGATCACGGTCGTTCCCTGAAAGGCGCTCCACTCCATCTAGCCACCAAGTCACCGTGCCAAACGGCTTAGAAAAATCAGACGAATAGAAAGAAGGACAGAAACCTCCATGATCCGATCCCGCTCACTTGCGCCCCGGTGCGCAGCCCCGGGCACCATCCGAGTGATCCCATCCCTGTTCTCCTTGATCGCCCTGACACTCCTACCGGTCAGTATCGCCCAGGCTCAGGACAGCCTTGACGAGCGCATCGACAACCTCGTTCGGCCGACGGCCGACTGGGTGTCATCGATTATCTTCTACCCCCTGCCCTTCGGTGGCGTCGCCGTGCCCTTCGTTCTGCTCTGGCTGGTGCTTGCCGCCATCGTCTTCACGGTCTACTTCCGCTTCATCAATTTTCGCGCGCTGAAGCACGGCTTCCATCTCCTGCGGGGAGACTATGACGACCCGAACGCCGCCGGAGAGGTCACTCATTTCCAGGCCCTGACGACGGCCCTGTCTGGAACGGTGGGCCTCGGCAATATTGCCGGGGTCGCCATCGCCGTTTCTCTCGGTGGGCCCGGGGCCACGTTCTGGATGATCCTCGCCGGGCTCCTTGGAATGTCGTCCAAGTTCGTCGAGTGCACTCTGGGAGTGAAATACCGAAACGAATACGCCGACGGCACCGTCTCCGGCGGCCCCATGTACTACCTCAGCAAGGGACTGGCAGAACGCGGACCAGGGTTCGCCATGCTGGGCAAAGTGCTTGCCGTGCTCTTCGCCATTTTCTGCATCGGCGGATCCTTTGGCGGCGGCAACATGTTCCAGGCCAATCAGAGCTTCGCTCAACTTGTCAACGTGACCGGCGGTGAAGCGAGCTGGCTGTACGGCAAGGGCTGGCTCTTCGGTCTCATCGTGGCAGCAGCGGTCGGCGTGGTGATCATCGGCGGCATTCGAAGCATCGCTCGGGTGACCTCTCGTGTGGTCCCCTTTATGGCAACGATCTACATCCTGGCTGGCCTGGCCATCATCATCGGCAATCTCGGAGCCGTGCCGGCGGCCTTCGTCGCCATCTTCTCCGGAGCTTTTTCGCCGGAGGGCGTGGCCGGCGGCTTCGTTGGGGTGCTCATCCTCGGCGTGCAGCGCGCGGCCTTTTCCAACGAAGCGGGCGTGGGGTCTGCAGCCATTGCCCACAGCGCCGTGATGACCAAGCGTCCGGTCACGGAAGGCATCGTGGCGCTCTATGAACCCTTTGTGGATACGGTGGTCGTCTGCACGATCACTGCCCTGGTGATTATCATCACGGGCACCTGGAATCCTGACGTCGACCCCTCTGCGGGGGTTCAGCTGACCTCCACGGCCTTCGCCTCATCGATTTCCTGGTTCCCCTGGGTGCTGACCCTCGCGGTTGTGCTGTTCGCGTTTTCGACAATGATTTCCTGGTCCTATTACGGCCTGAAATCCTGGACCTATCTGTTCGGGGAGAGCAAGGCAAGCGACATGGTCTACAAGCTCCTTTTCCTTGTGTTTGTGGTCATCGGGGCGTCCATGCAGCTCGGCGCTGTCATCGGATTCTCCGATGCGATGATATTTGCCATGGCCTTCCCCAACCTTCTCGGGTGCTATTTCCTCCTGCCAGTCGTCAAGCGGGAGCTGAATGCTTACTGGAGTGATCTGAAGGCGGGGCGCGTGCCCTCTCGTCGGTCATAGGGCCGCGGTCGACAAGGACACCAATCGCCCCACACGCTCACCCTCCCCGACGGTCGCCCGCGCAGGCTGACCCACATCTCCTAGGCTGAGAGTGGACGATCAAAATACCGTGCGATTGGCCGATCAAGGTCAACGACACCCTCATCCACGAGCTGCCGGACCACGGAGATGAAAGTCCTCGGCCGCCTCCAATGGCACAGTGTCATCACCCCGGCGGCGCCAGGCCGGCAGGTAGGAGCCCTGCCGTGGCCGCGGGATCAAGCCCGAGCCCGCCCAGCGGTCGAGTCCTCAGGGCCTAAGGTAATGGCTAATGACCGCCATCGGCCTTGATGGCACTCAGCCAGTTCATCGCCGTTTCGTAGAGGGGATTGCTGTCCCCTGCCGCTGACATGATTGCAATTGCCTCACTCGTCGAAGGTCGATATGCAACGCGCGATTTATAGGGTCCGTTCGATCCTGACAGCCAGAACAAGGTTTCATCAAGCTCGTCATCGATACGAAGCTGACCGCCCAGGCCATAATCCTCCTCGGGCGTGGTGATGCGTTGCAGCCGCGCTAGACTCTCGGGGCTGAGCCCTTCGGTGGCAACCCAGTCGACAAAGGCGAGCAGGTCGACGGGTGTCGTCACCATGCCGCCAGCACAACCCAACCAGGCCGGCAGCGGCTGGGCCGGGCCCGCCGTGTCGGGTGCGTCGTCGAAGGGAGTCTGGCCATCGGCGATAAAACTGTCAGGGAGATTAGCGGCATTGTGGCCGAACAGGACCTCGTCCATCAGAGTCGCGATCGGCGCGCCGCTCGCTCGCTCGAGAATTGCCTGAACAAGAATCCAATTGACGAGATCATAAGCATAGGCACTACCGGCCTTGACCTCGCTGGGCTCCGCAGCAAAGCGGTTGGCAGCGCCCACTGCATCGATTTGGAGCGACAGGACGGCGCCAGCATCCTCGCGCACAGCGGGCATCAGGCCATCAGAAAGACCTGACCGATTGGCGAGCAGATCTTGCAATCGGATGTCATCTGCATTGGGACCGGAGAATGCCGGCAGCAGTTGCGATATGCGATCGTCCAGCGACAGCTTTCCATCATCGACCATGCGCAGCACGGCGATGGTGCAGGCCCACTTGCCGATCGATCCGGTTTCGAACTGGCTGGCAGGCGTCAGTCCGGGCGCTGCCGTAACCTGAAGCGTTCCATCGGCAGCGCGCGTCGCAACGACAGCGTCATCGAGGAATGGCGCGGACGAAGCCTGCGTGATCGCCAGAAGCGCGGAGAGGGTCAGGTAAGCAAACATGGTTAGTTCCTATGAGGTAAGGCCTTTCGACGGACCGGAAGTATAACCGCACAATCTCTAGCTTCGAAAAGAATCCAGGGAGCTGCCAGCGATATTTCCAACGAATCCGAGGCATGGTGAATGCGTGGATTGGTCAGGCAGCCTAAATCACGAGCGATCCTTAAATCGTCGACCAGAAAGTGATCCGCCGAGGACCAGGGAAGCTCGGAACAATGCTGCTCTAGGCGCGTTTCAGTCGGAAAAACCGCAGACCGTGTGGTGCGATGCGAGTGATCGTACCCGCTGCGACGGCCGAGCATCGTTATTCTGAGCTTCCCTGATCGCTCTCGATCTGCTCGCTCGAAGCCAGCTCGACCGTTGTCAGGCGGTTCCGTCCAGCATTCTTGCTTGCATAGAGCGCCCGGTCGGAGGCTTTGATCAGTTCGTCCAGTTCGGTCTCCGCCGGGGGGGACGACGCTACGGCACCGATGCTCACGGTCATTCTAAGCTCGCGACCTTCATGGTGGACGACCAGGCCTTCGACATCGCCGAGCAACTGTTCGAAGCAGGTATACCTTTGATCCGGCGGATCAATCACAGACAGCACTGCGAACTCTTCGCCGCCGACCCGGGCGACGAGATCACCGCGGCGTCGGAAAGTGGCGCGCAGTTGCTCGGCGATCCGTCGCAGGCACTCGTCACCGGCCGCGTGCCCGAATTCATCGTTGACACTCTTAAAGTGGTCGATATCGATCATCGCAACCACGACCTCCAGCGACTCGCGACGAACGACATCGAGAACACCGCCGGCCTTGATCCAGAAGCCCCGTCGATTCAAAAGCCCCGTCAGAGGATCGCCGATGGCCAGCTGACCGAGCTTGCGGTTGAGATCCCGAAGCTCAACGGTCTTGGCCGCGACCTCCTTCTCGAGTTCGTCCTGGAACCGCAACGAAAGCTGTCGGGCCTGGTCCAGCGTTTCGCTGACCCGAACGATTTCCGGGCTTCGGCGTTGATCTTTCGGGAGTTCGATGCGCACGGCATCTGGATCGAGAATCTGACGGCTCAAGGTGGCCAGGGGTCGGGTGATGCTGCTCGCGAATGCGCGAGCAATCCATCCACCCAATGCAATCAGCATCACTAACGCTAGACCGAACGAAATTACGAATTGCTCGATCGTCTGCGCAAGGACTTGAGTCCGAGTCAGCGCATAAACCGTCCAACCCTGCGACGTGGATGCATCGGCGACGAAGTATCGACGGTTCCCCAACTCGATCTGCTTGATGTCGACCAGGCGTTGATTCACCGCTGGCGTGACCTGGACCGCTTCGAGCGGGGCGATGCCGAGCGCTTCTGACGCATGGATTCGCCGGGCCGTTCCATCAACGATGAGCATGAAGTCGCGACCGTTTGCCACGGCCTGCAGATGCGCAAAACGCGGTAGGCTAAGGGAGCCTTCGATAACGCCGGAAAACGCACCAGTACGGTCGAACAACGGCGCACTGACCGCGACGATGGGATCGCTGCCAAACCCTCGTCCCACGAAGCCACCGGAAAGATAGGGCGCACCGCTGTCGCGGGCCTCGCGAAACCAGTCGCGATCTTCGACCTTTCGGTCCGCAAGCGCCGTATCGGCAAAGCGCTCGTAGAATTCGCGCGGCGTGCCGTACACCACGTTGGCATCGGCATCGGCCACGACCATGGTCAGAAACCCTGGGTAGGCGCGCTGAACCCGGTCGAGGTCATCATTCAATTCAGCGTCTGGAGTTCCGGCGTTACCCTCAACCAGCAGGCGGACCGCTGCCGCGTGCCGGTTCAGGTGGATTTCGGTCAGCAAGGCGTAGTCTTGCGCCTGCCGCTCGAGTCGCAGCTCGACTTCCTGTCCGAAGCCGTCCAAAGCTCGATTGACAATCACCAGCGCAATCATCAGAGCCGGCAGCACAACCAGGGTCACGCTGATCGCAAACGCCTGCCTCGGCAATGATTGGCGGCGACGGCCCTGCAGCGTCCCCTTGAAGAGGGATTCGACCAGCAGTTGGAATCCACCCGCCGCCAGCGCCGCGTTCAACAATCCGTTGATCCCCTGCTTGATCACGCTGACGTTCAGCACCTCATTCGAGAGGTTCTGCCAAACCATGGCCAAGGCGTAGTTCAAGGGCAGACCCAACAGCACCCAGAATGCGACCGCTGCCGGCACCAGCGGAAGACCGCGGGCAACAAGTCCAGCAACCACCGAGGTCTCGAGCGCGAGTAGCATCGGCATGGTCGCATCCCCGATTGACCACCAGAGCCCCAGTCCGGCGGCCAGCGCTGCAATCAACGCGGTGCGGAACCCGAACAGCAGCAGCGCGAACAGACTGATCCCCTGCCCGATATGCAGAGTGAAATCACCGAACATCGGCAGCAGAAGGAACGCGTTCAGCGCAAACGCCGGAATCGCGCAACCGGTGTCCTGCAACAGCGCCCGTGTCACTTGCGTTGTCGAAGCTGGTGTCATCGCCGTCGAATTAGTAGAGAATCACGCCGTCCGGGAACCGCTCCCCGAACCACGACCCTCATCGTCGGTGACCGAGCGCGGAAACGCAAGTTTTGTTCATAGCCGCCACGCACTGAATGGTGCCGCTGAAGCTGCCAGCGAGCAAGCTTTGGAAAACTCCCGACTCATGCCCCGCGGCGAGCGTTGCGCGAAACTGGAACCGTCTGCGATTAGAGCTCCGACTGCCACCCATCGCGGCCGATACGCGGGTCCTGCACGGCCTTCCGCGTCAGCATGCCCGGGTTCTTTTCCACCTCCCAGACCAAATAGCCCGGGCTCTCGGGCGCCATGAGGATGACCGCCAGGGTGTCGCCCCCCCCAGCGAATTCTTTGGATACTTGGACATGGGAGCTCCATGTAATTGAATTCATTGCGAGTTAATAACTGATCATGACTCGATCAAGCTTAAATTAACCCCTTGCACGACACTTCCCGGCTGACATGTTTTGAAAACATCAGAAGGGAATTAAGAATGAGTCTTTCAGCTCGGATCGCTCTGGCATTGATTGGCTGGGGCATGATCATCGCCGCCGCTTCAGCCACAACGATCACCGTCGACACGACCTCAACAGACATCAGTGACGACGGAAATTGTTCAATCTTTGAAGCCGTGCAGGCGGCCAACACCAACCTGGCCGTCGACGAGTGCCCGGCCGGCCAAGCGAATGAAACCGACGATATTTTCATCAATCTGTTCGGGACGATCAATCTCGCTTCCGCAACTGAATTGGTCGTCAGCGAACAACTCAGCATTCGAGGGCAGAGCCCGGGAATCACTCGTTTGAGCGGCGGAAACCAGCGCAAGATTTTCAGAATCGCCATGACCGATATGACAGACGATTTCACGCTTTCGGACCTACGTCTGGAAAACGCGCGGGGTGCAAGCACCGACCCGCTGCGCGCTGGTGGGGCCGTTCAGCTGGCTCAGGGCGGCACGTTTAGCTTTATCAACGTCGACTTCGACAGCAACATTGCGGACTTCAGCCCCGGTGGGGCAATTTATGCAGGCCCGTTGACAGGCAACAGCAACGCCCGATTGATCATTGAAAACAGTCGATTCCTTGCCAATGTTTCTCAGACCGGAGCGGGTGCGATTTCTGGCCTAGGATTTGGCGATGTGTCTGCCCTTCGCAGTGTCAGCATTACGAGCAGCGAATTCCGCGAAAATCGCAGCGTGCAGAGCGTCAGCACCTTACAGCTTTTCGGTGTCGAGAATATTACCATTGCCTCAAGCCAGTTCGCCGACAACTTGTCGGAAAGTGACGACGGAGTCGTTCGAATTCTGGCGGCGACCGCCAATACGTTTTCTATTGTTGAGAACACCGGTTTCCTAAATAATTCAGGGCGTGGGATCGAGCTCGATGGCGGTTTCGCCAGCGTCGTAAACAGCACTTTCTACAACAATGATCCGCAGCCCAACGGGACCCAAGGCGGAGGATTAAGATTGACCACCGACGCTGCTGCAAGCGTTATCTACTCGACATTTTTCAATAATGGCGACGATACGGGCAGCCAGATTTTTATCTGCGCAACTTGTGAATTGTCGATGCGGGCCAGCATTGCCTCAAGTGCTTCCCGGCTGGTGAGTGATTGCGTCATCGACGACATCGGGTCGGAAGCTGGGATCTACATCTCGTTCGGGCAGAATATCGACGCCACCGCAAGCTGTGCTACAAGCACTGACGATCTCCCCATGACCGACCCGCTGTTGCTGCCGCTTGACGTGTATGGACCACAATTTCAGCGCTTTGCGCTGCGCACGCTGCCGCCGCGTCGATCCAGCCCAGCCGTTGATATCGGCCCGGCCAACAGCTGCCCTGGCCCTCTTGGCACCAGTGTCAATCTGGATCAACGCGGCTTTCAGAAACCCACTGATGGTGACGACAGCGGGATCAATGAATGCGACAGCGGGTCGGTGGAGTTCCAACCCGGCGATGACATCGAAGATTTCGATCTGTCGGTGGTCTTCCTGGGCAACGGTGATGGACAAGTTATCAGCTCCCCACCAGGCATCGACTGCGACGCGAACTGCAGTGCGGTCTTTCTAGAAGGCACGCTGGTGACCCTGATGCCGACTGCCGATCCAGGCAGCGAATTTGTTGGCTGGAGCGGTGCCTGTATTGGCCTAGGTGCATGCAAGGTCGCGATGGACAGCAGCCAAACGATCACCGCGAGCTTTGTCGAAGTCGACCAGAACCGGTCAATCACCGTGACGCTGGGCGGCAACGGCGCCGGCACCGTCACCAGCATGCCAGCCGGCATCAACTGTCCCGGGGCCTGCCAAGCTGAATTTGATCAAGGCCAGACGGTCACGCTCACCGCAGCCGCAGACGCGGGAAAAATCTTTCAGAACTGGGGCGGTGATTGTGGTGGCAGCGATAGTTGCGTCATTACCCTCGACAGCGATGCGGATGTGTCGGCGATCTTTCGAGACTCAGACCAGATCTTCATCGGGCGGTTTCAATAAGGGGGCCTCTGAATCACACAGGAGTCATTGCCGAACCCTCGCGCCGACGGACTCAGCCAGCGCAAGGGTTCGGTAATAGCTTGATGACCAACGGCTGGCGATGGCCAACATGCCGATCGCCTGTTCGGCATTGCCTTGAGTCAGTGCGAGGTGACCGAGGGTGATCGCATACTCAGCCTCCAGATCACTGACCCCAATTTGGCGCGCCCGCTGCACCAGCTCGTTGTAGCGCGTCATCGCTTCGCTTCGCTGGCCCTGGTGAATCAAAAGGTCGGCTTGGGCAGCATCAAGCTGCAGCTTCAACACCGGATTATTGACCGCCTCGGTCTCACTCAGTTGATCAAAAACCGAAACGACGGCGGGCGGTAGGGTCTGATCTTCCGCCAGATACAGATGGGCAGCGATCAACTCCAGACTGGCGGTAAAAAAATCCTGAGCCTCACCCATGGTATGCAAATCCGCCCTTGCTCCTTCGATCAATGCCAGCGTGTCGTGTGACACCTTCCCTTGGCGCAGCGCTAATCGACCCCGAACCTGACGGGCCCAGGCTTGGCCCAACGCATCGCCGTTTTCCCGGGCAAGCGACGCGCACTCATCAAGCCGGGCGTGTGCGGAATCAAAGTCGCGCTGGCGCATCTTGACCTCGGCCAATTCCTCGAGATTATCGAAGCGATCAAAATTCAGGCCCAGTTCCGTCACGGTACCTAGCGCTTCGTTCAGCAGGGCTTCGGCTTCATCAAACTGGCCACTGCGCCGCTTGATTCGCGCCAGACCGTATTGAGAGGCTGCAATGAGTTGTGGAAATTGATAGCGCTGGCGCAATTCCAGCGCTTGGCGATGAAGCTCGCCGGCCTGAAAAATCCGGCCCTGATCTTCGGCAAAGTAGGCCATATTGGTCAGCACTAAACTTAGGTGATAGGGATCATTGAGCTCGCGGAAAATCAGCTCGGCGCGTGAAGCCACCTCCCAGGCGCCCTGATGATCAGCCTGCGAATTCAGCGACAGCGCCAGCGCATTCAAGGTCGCAGCGCGCAAACCGATCGCATCCGCGTCTTCCAGCAACGCCAGGCCACGATTCAAAATAGCGGCACTGGCCTCGATCTCGCCGCTGTTCCAAAGCTCGATACCAATTGTCTTAATCAAACTGGCAGCAGCGATCGGATCCTCAAGGACGAGTGACTCCAGCTCGACGTTGGCCTTTTCAATGGATTGCGCGACGCTGGCATAATCGAAACTTGCCTGAATGTGCGCCACTCGCAGCGGCACCGACTCAGGCTCACGGGTGAGTGCGGCCTGCAGTAACGCCTGAGCTTGCTTGTTGTTATCGGCATACATCGCCTGCAAGGCTCGCCCATACAGCTCGGTCGCTAGCGGGTCCTGGAGCACGGCTTTGCTGGGCAGCGGCGCATCTGGCTGGCCGGCCAGATAATTCAAAACGGCATCGGCAAGCTGTCGTGGAAGCTGACTAATCTCCGTGCTGATGATTTCACCCTGATCAGCTTCACGTTCACTGGAAAATGATGACAACTGCCAGGTCAGCTTGTACTGGCCTCCCTGCCTTTCGACGGACGCGTCGAGCCCGCCGTTAGCACCCAGCAATTCAATTTGTTGATTTTTCGCCCCGACCGGCAACGCTGAGAGATCTTGCGGAGCGACCACGTTCAGATCGGCCGCACCCTGCAGCAGCAGAGCCGTTGTCTGGGCCATGCCCAGCTGTAGCCAATCCAGGTCCTCCTCGCCACTTTTATTCTCGAACGGAAACACGACCAGAGTCTTTCCGGACAAGGCTGGCGAATCTTGAGCGCTTGGAACCGATAGCCAGATCAATACGCCCACCAGGACGGCGGCGGCCATCATCTGCCAGCGTCTGGAATTTGCTGTTGCATTGACCGGGAATACTGCCGGAGCCGCGGGTTCAGCACGCTGGACTTGGGGCAAGAAACTCACCCCGCGACCGTGGACCGTGCGGATCATGTTTTGGCGGCGACCGTCATCGCCAAGTGCGGCCCGCGCCTTTTTAACGGCCTGGGCGATCACCGCATCTCCGAGGAAATGATTCCCCCAGACCTGATCCAGCAATTCGTCTTTGCTGATGACAGCCCCGGGCCTCTGAATCAAATAGTGCAGCAGGTCAAACACTTGTGCTTGCACGGTGATCAGCTCACCGTTACGAGTCAGGGTTCGGTCGCTGGGGTTCAAACAATAGTCAGAAAAGAGATAGCGCCGTGACATTCGTTTTTCTGGTCCCCGTCGTAGGCTCAGAGAGTAGCATCCTCGCACTGTTTTCGAGCACCCTTGGCAAACTGCCGCGCACCAGCCTCAAGAATCGACAGCGAGGCGAGCTCTCCAATTGAGTCGGTCCAGAGCGCCCATGGGCCAGTGCATGGCCGTTCCAGCGGTCGTCTCCGCAGTCAAAGCGGTCGATCCCATTGACAGAGCGATACGGGCGAGCGAACCCGCTGCACTGGCTCGCCTTCCGGAAAGCACGAGCGAAAAAGCAGAGTCGGAAAGAAAGCGGAATGCGTTGCACATGCATGCCTCCCGCAGCGAGCGAAGAGCGAAAAGGTCATGCCGGCCTTAGCTTAGGGGTTCAGCTCCATGATCGTTGATTTGATGAACCCATCATTCCGCTCCAGGGCGATCATTTGGCCAAACTCCAGATGAAGCCAATCGTCAATCGAGCCTGTCAGCGGTTCGGACGCAATAATTGCAGAAGTTGCCTCATCGGCCTCGGTGACGTCGACACTATAAGAATTGCTGTAATTCTCGAAATTTTTTCCTAGAAGGATATACATCGGCTCCAACAACATGGACAGCAGGTAATCATCCGAGTCCCGCTTCGACTGACGCAGCTCACGCCAGTCGCCAGAAACATCAGCGTGCCCGTCGTGGCCGAGGCCATAGTTCACGGCGATCAGGCGATCGCGTGTGGCCAGCACGATTTTTTGCTTGCTGAGGCCAACGAGATCGAGTTCCTTCATCGCCTCGATGACAAGGCCTAGCATCGCTTCGAGAGCCTGCCGCACGTCTTCGACGCTATCGCTTTGAAGCAGTGAAAGAAAAAGCAAATAAAGAAACTCAGTATCGGTTGATCCTCGAATCTGGCTCAGATAGTCGTCTTTGCAGTGCGCAAGCAGTTTTTTCTGAAGCAAACGCCAGTTCGGCAGGTTCCCGTTGTGCGCCATGATCCAAGGCGTTTTATCATAGGAATACGGATGACAATTCTCATCCGCCAGCACCGCCTCGGTGTCATAGTGGTCTGCTCTGACATGAGCCAAAAGCGTGCTCGCTTGTAGACTGGGAATAACGTTGACAACGTTATCATCATAAAATGCGGCTATCGGTCGACGGTAGAGAAAGGGTTTCTCCGGCTTGAGAAGACGCTCACTCCAGGCCCCGAAGCCCCACCCCGCTAATTGCATGAGCGGGTGGAGTTCCGGGTCCAGCGTCTGATTGATCAGACTGTTCTCTGGCTCCAGAAGCAGGCTAGCAACTGGCAGCTCCTCACCGACATACGCAAGAATACGACACATTTTCAGCCCTTTGGTTTAGTTGAACAGCGTTCGATCGTAAACTATTTCATTCGATCGCACCGCCCCCCACCCATGGGAGATTCGGTATTTGGCGGTGTATCTCACCTCTGAGACGAGCACGCGCCATTCTTTGGTCACACCGTGTCATTCCGTTCTGAAATCGAATCAGATTCATGGGCAGTCGCCACAGTACTGCTTGGCCAAATATCATGGCGCAAAGGGCTGGCTCAGGAAAGTCTCAATCTGCTGCAACCGGAGAACTTCGCCTTCGCGAAGTATTGGACACCGTCCTCTCCGATCTGTTGGATAGCTTGTAAATAGGATCGATTCGTATCGCGATCGGTTCAGGATCTCATTCAGGATAGTCTTATTCGGTTTCGAATCGATCCTCGAACACCGAGTCTTCCAGACCTTGAAGAATCGTTGACCAGAAGCCAACGGTCAGGCGCCATTGTCCGCTGATCAATTCAAAGGCCTGACTCGTGTTGGATTGCCCAATGGTTCCAGAAAGCTGCCACTCAGAATCGTTGGAGCTCGCGTTGGTGACGCCGCCGTTGCTGATGGCCGACCAGGGAATACAGAAGTCATCACCACAAGCAGCGCTCGCTGTCGCCGTCGACATGAGCATGGTGGTTGCGACCAAGGGCTTGATCAGCGAATTTCTAGTGAGTTTGTTTTTCACAATCCGTATTTTCCATGTTGGTCATGCCTGGCGAGGATAGGCAATGGGTAACTGTCGCTCCATTCTACGCTATCGGATCCGAATTGACGCAGGTCGCTGCAGACTCATTAAATAAACTCTTATTGCCGTGCGCTCGGATTCACCAAGAGCCTCATAGGCTTGAGCTGACGAAAGAGCTTCGCTCCCGGGGCCACCGTGAAGCAGGATAGCCTCGTCCAGCGTTGTGGCACGTCCGTCGTGCATCCACGGTGCCGTGCTGGCCAGGCCCCACAGCGGTCGTGTAAGGTACTCATCAGAGACCTCGCCGGTTACCGCATCGATTTGTTCAAGATATTCACCCATGGCGTGTCGCCGGAAGTCGCTGAATACCGGAACGGCAAGCTTTCCTTGACGCCGAGCCCTGAACGAAGGCTCGACAAATTCGGCAAGATCAAAAGCAAAACCTTCTGCTTTGCTCGGCCCGGTCGACCAGATAGAGTCTTCCAGTTCAAGATAAGGCCTGTGGCAATCGGCGCATCCCAGAGCCTGAAATTGGCGCGCACCGGCGCCCCAGCGGTGGATCAATTCAGAGGACGGCGAGAGCTGAAGCTCAGCGGTCATGGATTCACCGATATCAGGGCCATTCGTGGGAATAATGGTGCGCGGCGGACGCAGTGTGGCGAGGTAGCTCGAAAGGGCGCTGATCTGGCCAAGTGTGAGCTCTTTCTCAACGCCATCGTTGTCGGGATCAGTGCTGTGATTGAAGCCAATATCCAGCCAGGGCATCGGTCTGGATTCGACTCTCGACTCTAATAGCTCCTCGGCTTGGAGACCCAGATGCAGGTGGCTTTGACCCACGACGCTTTCGCGAATACTTTGATATCGACCGCGCCAGCCAAACGGGCGCACGATCAGATCTGAACTGATTCCGTCAATGCCACGGTAGTCGACTCGAGGCTGAGATTGAAGATGGTCCAGGGAGGGTCGGACCTGGATAGACCCAAATGGGATGCCTTTCGTGCTTAGATCGATAGTGACTGCGCGCCCGTTCGCACGAACGGCATCGATGGCACGGTCTCGCTGGGCGATGAGGTCTTCAGACATCTCACGGGCCAGCAACTCGATCCAGCCTGCACCCCAAAGGGAGGGTGCCATAAGTTGTTCCTGTCCATCGACGGTGTCGCCCGCGCCGCCCATAAAAACATTGTCTGCTCGATCACCGGCGCCCGCCATCCCTCCGCGCCAGTGACAATCCTTGCACGACAAGGCTTCTGGTCCGCCAAAAGTGCCTGCCCCCAAGCGGCGACGATTGGGGCGAGCGCTCAGACCGGCCGACGCATGCCGATCGGACAAGTCGTTTCCCAGCCCTTCGGAAGGCGTAAAGTTTCGCAAAAACAGCGCGCGACCCAGGTCGATCAACACGGGAGTTGGAACGCACTCGTTTGCGATCATTGACTGAGAAACAGCGCGGTATTTCGCCAGAACAGCCGCAGGTTCCAGCGCCTCCAGGAACCGCTCTTGCTCTCTTGCTCGTCGGTAGGACTGCCATTGGTAGGCTTGCTCTAGCCCTACGCCACTGGGTGCCACGCCACCCAAGCCAGGCGGAAGATTCGAAAAGCTCAGGTCTGGGCAGGGTGGACTATTAGCTACCGTAGTGAGCACGCTCGCCAGCAGCCAGGAGGCAAGCGGAGTGCTGCTGATCACTATTCAACCAACAGGGTTGGTGAGCGCGTCAGGCTGTTCAGGAAAACCAGTAGCTCAGCTTGTTCGCGCGCCTCAAGCTCGGAGAATGCCGCCGATGTGCTTTCAGCGGCACCGCCGTGGAGTGTGATCGCCTCTTTCAACGTGGCTGCGCGCCCGTCGTGCATGTAGGGTGCGGTGTCTGCCACGCCCCACAAGGGGCGGGTCAACCACTCCTGAGGGGGAACGCTGCCAGGCACCGATTCCGGAAGGACTTCCGTTCGCGAGTCGGCCAGCGCAGGGCCTAGATCATGTCGTTTGAAATCCGTGTAGGCAAAAATCGGAGTGCCGCCGGGAATGACTCCGTCTGCATCGGGGCTGACGTCGGTCTGGCGCGGGCGAGGTTCAATTCCGACCGCTGCCAGATCAAGCTCAATCCCGGAGGTCTCATCGATCTGGATCACCATGTCGTTCAGTCGAGTCTGTGGCCGATGGCAGTCCGCGCAGCCAATCGTTTCGAATCTTTGCTGTCCGCGGGCCCAGGCGGCTTGCAGGCGAGGATCTTCCGGGGGGCGCATCTCTGGCACCGGCAGCATGGCCATGTAGATCGCAAGCAGTAGCGCATGTTCTCGCGGAACTTCATGCTCAATACCGTCCTGATCGCGATCATGGGTCGGTCCTTCTCCCAGATGCGACTCAGGTCGATCCGAAAAGCGCTCGGCTCGTCCTGGCGGCTGGATTCCGAAATGTATCTGCAGGCTGTCTTCGCTCAGGGTGACGAGGTCGCGGTAGCGTCCCTTGTGGCCAAAGGGTCGAACTCGAAGGTCTTCCGACACCCCCTTTACGCCAGCGTGATCCAGCGTACCGTCGGCATTCGCCCGAATGTAGCCATAGGAGCTACCGTAGGCATTCAGTGCGAGCTCGACCGGCTCGTTCATGGCGGCGGCTTGTTGACTAGCCAACTCGGCGGTTTGCTGGAGCCTCCGCTCGATCTGTCGAGCGGCGATCTGGATGTAGCCCAGACCCATGACATGAGGCGGGTCACGCGTAATCGCCGTGCGGCTATCTTGTCCATTGCCGCGAAAAAAGGTGACCTGCGACGCGCTCCCGCTGCCGTCAGGTCCGCCGCCGAAGTGGCATGATCGACAGGAGCCGGAATCAAAACCACCGAGGTCGCCGCGCTGTACGCGATTGGACACCAAGCCGATAGCCTCAGTGCCGGCGGATGAGCGAGGGCCGGCGCCAATGCGCCTGCTCGCCTCTTGTTCGAAGGCAGAATCCCCCAGCAGGAAGAGATCGTCATAGCGCTCTCGGTCCAGCAGGCTATTGATCAAGGTCGCACTGCCAACGGTTCGCTCCAGTGGATCAGTTGCGATGATCAGGCGCTCGGCTGCCACCCGCTCGTAGAGGCCTTCAGCTTCTTGCAGAGCCGCTTCAGTTTCCTGGCTCTTGGAGGAAATGCCACCGTCCCGAAGCTGCTCTTGCGGCCCCCGGCAGCCGGTGGCGGCCAGGGCAAGAAGAACAGCCACGCCGATCGTGCCGACCGAGCCGCAGCGATCTACCATGTGGGGATAGAGTCTCGAATCAGCGGCAGCAAAGGACCGGCATGTTCGTGCCGCAAGCGATTTCGGATTGCAGATCGATCACATCGCCGATCACGCCACCGCCATTTCCGGGGCTCTGGTAGTTCAGACGCACTATCACTCGCGTGCCGCGGGCGAGGTCAGCAGAGTTGTACATCAAGTTCTGGCAGCTGTTCTGGAGCATGCTGTTGGTGAACTGACTGCCGCGAATATGGGGCGCGACCAGCCAGTGGGCATTGCCGCTGATCGAGGTGGAGGCCACGTTACCTTCGGCCACGGCGCGCTGGATTTCGTGCAAGGTGCAGGCGTGGGCGGTGGATTCGTTGATGAACGTGGCCTGACACATGGCGTGAGCGGCTTTCAGGCCGTTCTGACCATCGAAGGTGAAACGCCCGTTCGATGTCTGATCTGAACGACCGAGAAGGGTCGGCGAGCTCAAGGCATTGACTTGATTCTGCAGCGCATTGATCTGGGCCAGGAGTGCATTGATGTCTGCCGCGCTTGCGAAGTCACTGGCCTGCATGCCGTCCAGCGTATCCGCTTCCAGCGCCATCGGATTGGGCGTGATCTGATGGCGCGGATTCAGAATCGAGAAGGCGGCGCTCGAGTTGCCGTCACGCACGCCGACTTCCAGCCAGGACGCGGAGCCGTCGAAGACCGTGCCAAAATCAATTTGCGTGGTGAACAGCCCATCGGTAACCATGATGTCTTCGACCACTACCACCGAAGTGAGTGAACTGCCCCCGCTGTCCTGGTCGAAGAGTTCGAAGCTGAAATCATGAACTCCGTTGGCCGGCGTGCCTTGGTTGACCAATTGACCTTGATAGGTAAAGGCTGTTGTAGCCTGAGCTAGAGAGCCAAGCAAGCACCCTGAGAGGGCGAGAAAAGCAATAAGTAGTGTGCGAACAGATGCGGACGCTAACATTGGTTTTTTTCCTTATGCGGCCAGAACACGGACCTCGGGCGTTTGAATTGAGAGAGCCAGAGACTTTTCCTTCCGATTTCACAAGCACTCGTCGGCTCGTGAAGCGAAAAATTCTTCACTCAGCAGTGTGACAGGGACCACATCTTCAGTCAATTTTTTTTCCGGGTTCGCACACAGACCTTTTTCGGTTCTGGTGCACTGAGGACAAAGCGATTCCTTAATGCTTGAGACTTCAGGCGCGCGAAACTAGGCACCGTAGGACATCGAGCATCTAGAGTCGATTGCCCACAGTGAACCGCTGCCAGCAGATTGTTTGCGATACCCAAGTATTCAGCCTTGATTCGCCCTCGCCCGCGATGGTGGGTGTCCCGCTCCTGCGGTTT
>JGI12210J13797_11384512_pt1 | contig 28677 bp, 22 predicted proteins | sample ElkSlonscriptome_3_FD_13797 | JGI IMG/M metagenome (IMG submission 13797) | reverse complement strand
GATACAGCCAGCGGCGTTGATAGTCCGCTTGAGGTATCGGTTTCGCTTATGCTCGTACAGCTTGAACTTCAGTGTTAGCATCGCACCCCAACAGCTGGCAGGAGTACAATCATACCGGCCAATGGGGAACGGAAGCTAGGCGCTAGGCGCATCCCCGCCCTGAACGGCGAGGCTTTCCCGCGCCATGATTTTGGTAATCTGTAGTCGTTAGGGCCGTGCCGTATCGTCCGACAAATGTCCCGCCGCGATCGCCTTGTCCACCATCTCCAACACCCAGGGCCACAGCGCCGGTGTCCCATGCTCAACTGCCGCCATGCGCCCCATCACCTGAGTCCGCGTAATTTGATGATTCCGCCAGGTTCCCCCCGCCGTATACTGATTGTGCAAAAACGGCTGAATGCGATCTAGCGCCGCTGCAAATTGAGCCTCTGGCGTCGCCTGGGCTTCAAACTCATCCCACGCGGCCCGAAAGGCCTGGGCCAGATCATCAGGCAAAAGCCCAAACAGCCGCTCTGCTGCCTTCGTCTCCCGCTCTGCCTTGCCAACATGTCCCGCCACGTCGTAGCAAAACACATCTCCAGCATCAATTTCCACGACGTCGTGCAGCAGCAGCATGGTCATGACCCGCTGCAAATCGACCGGTTCTGGCGCATATTCTGCAAACACCAACGCCATCATCGCCAGCTGCCACGAATGTTCGGCGCTGTTTTCCTGTCGGGAGTCATCAATTAGGCGGGTTTGCCGCAGCACCTGCTTGAGCTGATCAAGCTCCACGATAAATTGAATCTGCTGGGTAAATCGGCTCATGTGTTTTTGGAGTGAATTGTCATAAAAGAACCGGTGCAGAATCGTGATGGTTCTGCACCGGCTAAAGGCTATTACCTGACGAGTCGAAGCTAACCTGCCGCAACCGCCTGGCGCTCTTTGGCTTCCTTGATCACTTCCTCTGCCACATTGTTGGGGCAAGGCGAGTAGTGACCGAAGGCCATGGAGAATTGACCGCGACCGGAGGTCATGGTGCGCAGGTCACCGATGTAGCCAAACATCTCGCTCAGGGGCACGTCTGCTTTGATGCGAGCCCCCATCGGGCCAGTGTCCTGGGACTTGATCAGACCCCGACGACGGTTGAGATCGCCAATGACGTCGCCCACATAGTCATCAGGAGTGAACACATCCACGTTCATGATGGGCTCTAGCAGCTGTAGCCCCGCCTTAGGTAGAGACTGGCGGTAGGCTGCTTTGGCCGCAATTTCAAAGGCGATCGCCGATGAGTCTACGGGGTGGAAGCCACCATCCTTGAGAGTCACCTTGAGGTCAACTACGGGGAAACCCGCCAGAGGACCTTTGTCGATGCTGGTCTCAAAGCCTTTCTGTACCGCAGGCCAGTATTCCCGAGGCACATTACCACCGGTCACCTTAGACTCGAAAGCAAAGCCCTCACCCTGCTCATTGGGCTCAATGGTGTAGTCAATCTTGGCATATTGGCCCGAGCCGCCAGACTGCTTCTTGTGGGTGTAGCTATCCGGTAGTTCCTTAGTAATAGACTCACGGTAGGCAACCTGAGGCTTGCCCATTTCTACTTCAACGCCGTGGGTGCGCTTGAGGATATCGACTTTAATGTCTAGATGCAGCTCGCCCATCCCTTTGATGATGGTCTCACCACTCTCCTGGTCCGTCTCCACATAGAAAGAAGGATCTTCTTGCACCATCTTGCTGAGGGCCATGCCCATTTTCTCGTTGTCGCCTTTCTTCTTGGGCGATACGGAAACAGAGATCACCGGATCAGGGAAGATCATCGGCTCTAGCGTGGCCGGCTTTTTCGGATCGCAGAGGGTATGTCCCGTCTGTACATTCTTCATGCCAACGATGGCGACAATGTCACCAGCTTGGGCCGTGTCAACCTCCTCGCGGGAGTTGGCGTGCATCTCTACGAGGCGGCTGATGCGCTCAGTTTTGCCGGTGGCAGTATTGAGCACGGTGTCTCCTTTGGAGATCGTGCCTGAATATAGACGGGTGAAGGTGAGCGCCCCGTACTTATCGTCCATGATCTTGAAAGCCAAAGCGCGCATGGGAGCGTCGGAATCTACAATGGCAAACTCCCCGGTTTCATTACCCTCTAGATCTACCTCGGGCTGGGGCTTCACCTCAGTAGGGCTAGGCAGATAGTCCACAACTGCATCGAGGACGAGCTGAACGCCTTTGTTTTTGAAGGAGGATCCGCAGTAGGTGGGAAAGAAGGCCAGATCTCGGGTTCCTTTGCGAATGCAGGCCTTGATTTCATCAATGGATAGTTCCTCGCCTTCGAGGTACTTCTCCATGGTGTCGTCATCCTGCTCCACTGCCATCTCAATCAGCTCAGTGCGATAAGTTTCGACATCATCTTTCATGTCCTCAGGCACATCTTTGATCTCATAGCCCATAGGATCGCCGGAGTTGTCCCACACCCAAGCTTTACGGGTTAGCAGGTCCACTACCCCAATGAAGTCATCCTCGCTTCCGATGGGTAGCACCATTACCATGGGCTTAGCGGCCAACACGTCGTCCACCTGCTTTACTACGCGGAAGAAGTCCGCGCCAATGCGGTCCAGCTTGTTGACGTAGATGATGCGGGCCACCTTAGAGTCGTTGGCGTAGCGCCAGTTGGTCTCAGACTGAGGTTCCACCCCACCAGATCCACAGAACACACCAACGCCGCCGTCTAGTACTTTGAGGGAGCGATACACTTCAATGGTGAAGTCGACATGCCCAGGGGTGTCAATGATATTGAGCTGGTGATCGTTCCAAAAGCAGGATGTAGCAGCGGATTGAATCGTGATGCCGCGCTCTTGCTCTTGATCCATGAAGTCAGTTGTTGCCGCACCTTCATGCACCTCGCCAATCTTGTGGATCTTTCCGGTGAGTTTCAAGATCCGCTCTGTTGTGGTGGTCTTACCGGCGTCCACATGGGCGAAGATACCAATATTTCGATAACGGGTGAGGTCTTTCATGGTTGCTCTCGATGTAATCTGCGACAAACTAACTGCGATATTATGAACGTCAATGGTCTAACTGCGACAGACTGCTGTGACTACATCCGGGTTACGGTTCACTTCACCATGGCACACACAGGTACCATTGGCAGCAACAGCGGCAATTACAACAATTGTAAAATATCTCAACACAAAGTCACGAAGATCTTAGTGTCGAGTCCCATATTACCAGCGCCACACTCGATTCACGGGTGCGGCGCTATGACTATTGGCGTTGGCCATGCTCTGCGCGAGCGATCGCTGTATAGGTAACTCTTCTATAGTAGCGATCGCCCCTCAGACTAAAATCGACGTTCTGGTGGTGAATACCGCCCTACAGTAGCTCGAGCCTCACATCAAGCCAGGCTTTAGCTGAAATACCACGTCTTGTAGTCATGGATACCAAACTCTAGCTGGAGCAGAAGCCTGCGGCTGCGGGATGGTAAAACTCCCTTGTGAAACGTATAGGGATCACCAGCGAATCCAAATCCGGCAGGGCCTTTGACGGTAGTAGCGCAATCTGAGCCGTATGACTCGATTAAGTCATTGTCATCAATGCTGGCGCAGCGCTGTCCCATCACCTGATGGAGTAAGTGGCGTCCTCGATTTGTCCCCCGTAAATAAAAGTGGGGACCACAATCCGCATCAACATCAGTGAGATAGAAGAAAAACTTGACCGTTCTGTAGTCGTTCAGATCGCAATGAAGCACCTGTGCCGCAGCCAATCGCTCAGCGTCGCTAGCATATCCAGGAAAACTCCAGGCTATTTCCCCTCTTTGATATCTGGGCTCATGGCCTAGATAGTCGGCAGCAATCCCGAGAATGACAGGATCTTGCTTCAGAGCCTGAAATGCCGGGCAGGATTCATGGCTATCGAGGTAGCCTGCAATTTTAATAGTGCTTTGCAGCCTGGTCTCCATTTCTTCTCGCTGATGCAGGTGAAACTTCAGATGGGGCTGACGTCCTGCGTAGCACGGATTATTGTGAGCAAAGTCAACCAGTGCCTTGAGAATTGGTGGTGAGAGCTGTAGCCCCTGGTAATAACCGTCCTGCTTCAAGCGATGGCAAGCCTCTAGAGAGGATGTTTTCAGGGTGATAGAGCTCGATGAATCAGACAGGGGAAAACGCTGGCCTGATGTTCCACGAGCAGCAACAACATCTCTGATTGTTTCAAATCGAGCAAATAGCTTCATCCAAAAGAAGCGATGATCGATTTTAATTACTGCTATTTCCTTTTTCAAAGCGGAGAATATCTTCGAGAAAAACGAAAATAGCACGACAAGACTTGACCTAACTTTAAGATAAGCAGCCATAATTCTGTTGATTTAGTTGAGAGAACTACAAGAGAGTCAACATTTCTCACGCGAAATGCTTCTGTGAAGCTGCAGCAAACCGATATATCTCAGGCCTTCTGATTCCTTACAAAGCGGCTTTTTAGATGTGTATTTCCTGAAAATTTGCCCAAGCGAGCGACGATAAGCCGCAACAAAGAGCATGTCGCTGAGTTGGCTGCACGCCAAGGCTACAGCTTGTTTATGTAGACTCGAATAGACAATTTTCTACAATCAATTCCGAGCCAATAAATGCTTTGAGCCAATTGATTTGCCGTAGCTGAGAACTTGGACGTAGTCCGCTTACGGTTATCAGTTGGCTGCTCAATTAGCGCTTTGCAATATGCAGTTTCTAGATGCAGCACAGCTGTCAAATATAGCTGTTGCGTGTAATTGTTAGATGCAGTTTTTCGTTGACATGACTAAGGCACAACGCCCTTCTGAATCAGCTAATCTTTATATGCATATAAAGATGGCCATAGAGCACCAAAGAATATATTGCCGCTGACATTGCCGTTATAACATCAGGCCTTTTGCAGTAGCCTTAAGAGATCAAAGACCACAAGCGATATTCATAAATATTGAAACTGTATCAAGATGCGGCTAGGTCATACGGATATCAGTTACATCAAACTAGAAATCCGCACCAGAAATCCGCATTCTATGGCAAGCGCTCAAACATCATCTCGTATCGATAGAGCGCGACAGGTCGCAAACCGCCTTTAAAGAAGTCAGGATCGCGGGGAGAGAGGTAGATTGCCGTTGCCTGGTCAGCGGTGATGGTCGTGGGCATCTCGCCACAGTCCACAGCACAGCGGTAAGCTGTCGTCGACTCCACTTCATTGAGGTAAGGCTTTGATGCTCCACGAAACACCTGCTGAAAAACTTCACTAGTGATGAAGGTCTCCGGTGAAGGGGTTTCGGTAATCCGCCCTGTAATCGTGGTCACTAGCTGGCGATCGCCCTTGAGTAAGGTCACCTGACGGTTAGGATTGTCAGGATCCACCTTCACTTGCTGAACCAAGCTTCCGCCCTTTTCTGAGGACTGGTCGAGATAGGCTCGCATCAGGTTAAGGCCATTGAAGGCACGGTCAGCCACCACAGGGGGAGTTTGCCGGGTAAAGGGGACGATATGCAGCGGTGCCACCGGCAGCGCAACAGCGGTCGCTTGATTGACGGGCGATCGCACAAACTGCGCTTCAAACGAGATAGGTTGGTTGAGGTAAGGCCGGTTGCCCTCAAAGCCTGGGGTAACGACATCCGGGGCGAAGGGCGCAGCCAAATCGGTGAGCGTGGTAGTGACGCGCCAGCGGCCTAAAAAGCCCTCGGGGTAGGTCAGATCTCCCACAGCAGTTTCAACAGGGGGTTTGCCGGTCCATTGGGGAAACTGCTGCAGGCGATCCCGTAACGGGCTGTCCAAAGATGCGGAGCCCTTAGCCCCGCTACACAACAGCCACAGGGTTATCAGCAGTCCAACCCAGATCAGCCGCCGCTGGGCTTTGAGGGTACGCATTGTCGTGAGGTACAGACCTTTTAAACCCATGACACAGATACCTCCGTAGCGTAGTGACGCCAGGCCAAGTTACCGCTAATATTCAAGTCAGTATACTGTAGTCTCAAACCCATAGCGCTAGGAGAGTCCCGTGGCTAATGAAGAGCATATCAGTTTGCTTAAGGGTGGAATCGACGGCTGGAATCAATGGCGACGCGACAACCCGGACATTACTCCTGACTTGAGCAGCTCTGAAATTCGGGGTAAAGATCTACGCGGTAGCGATTTGAGCGGCGCAGATCTTCATGGCGATAGCTTTGCAGGTACTGATCTAAGTGGCGCAGATTTGACCGGCGCAGACTTGACCCGTGCGCGCTTCAATTTAGGTGATCTAAGAGACGCGACGCTACAAGATGCCAACTTGATCGAGAGCAAGCTGCAGGCTGTCGAACTAGATGAAGCCGACCTGCGCGATGCCGACATGATTCGGGCAGATTTAAGCCGCTCGGCGCTGATCAAAGCCGATCTCAGAGGGGCAAACCTCACCGGAGCGAACCTACGCGGAGCGCGGCTGATCATGGCCAACCTGCAGGGCGCTGATCTGAGTCGGACTAACTGCACCAACGCTGACTTTATTGAGTCTGATCTGCGCAATGCTGACATGAGCGGGGCCAATCTCACAAAGGCCAACCTCTGCGGAGCCAACATTGAGGGAGCTTCTCTTGATCACGCCAAATTTGACGCAACCGTGATGCCAGACGGTTCAGTTCAGACCGGTGACGCAAAAGGGTCTCCGCAGCAAGATCAATCAACTCAGCCACTGCAGCGCGTGCCTGATCGTCGCGACGCCATCTCCCGCCAAAACCGCGATCGCCATTATTGGAAAAACGACGACTGAGGTGAGCGCAATCGAAGGAAGGCCCCATGCCACCCCCTCGCCAAACAGACTATCGCCACAGCTCAGGCGGCTCAGCCGCTGGCTTGGGTAATTCGACCCGAAGCATGTTGTTAGCCAACTGCTGATACTGCTGCGGTGAAATGCGCCGCGTCAGGTTCAGGCAAATGGACAGTAGCTTGGTCGCATTGTAGTAGGTATAGAGTAGCGTCACATCTGCCTCGGTAAACTCCCAGTCACAGCGCAAACCATGGGTATTGCTCATATACCGCCCCACCCGCTGCCGCCAATATTGTCGATTATGGTTCCACCAATCTTGTGGGAGGCGATGCTGCTGCTGTTGGTTGCGAATCACGTCTCGCCAACCGTCAAATTGAACCTCCTGCTTCGGATCGTGGCGCACCCTGGTATAAATCTCATCGACAATCCGCACAAACTGCCGATAGTCAGACCGGGCATCAGCCGGTTTATAGCGCCTTTGAACCGAATCGACCGACGCCTCGCCGCCGCCGTCGGAGAGCGTCTCAAGGCGAGTGGTGTGCCAGGCCCGGTAGAGCCGCGCATGCATGTCGAGCAGGTCGCTGCGCAGGGTGCTGGTAGCGTAATCCAATTCTGGAAACTCAAACTGTCTTGTCTGCTGAGCGGCAGAAGCGACAAATCGGTCCTCTAAGGTGAACGTGAAATACCAAGCTCGCAGCAGAGTGGACTTATAGGGGTGCTCAACCCGGACGGACAGCGTGGCCAGCTCAGCGGTTTGGTCAAGCCAGTCCAGAAACTGCAGAATTTTGGGGTTGTCAAGCACTAGCGCATCGACCGACTGCTTGAAGCCTGTGAAAAACGCTTGAATTTGCTCTGGGCGCAGCAGCTCTGCAACAAGTTCAATCACAAAGCGCCACTGTGGGTTGGTGAGGTGCTGCAGCACAATCATCTGCTGGTCTGCGTTGACGAGGTGTTCAGCAGTGAAATACTCCTGAAAGGTCAGGTGGGAAAACGAGCAGAGATTTGAAGCCTGCTGCACCAATAGCCCGTAGGTTAGCTCAATGTCGGTGATGATGCGATAGGCGGAAATTTCGGTCTCCGCCATGTTCAACCGCTCAATAAAGTAATCTTTGACCTGGCGCTCTAGCTCTCGGCGATTGAATGCCGTTTGTAGCTGGGGCCGCAAAAAGAATTCCGCAGCGATCGCCCGCAGTAGGTCTCGGATCACATCAAGGGAAATATCCCTCAAGACGCTGCTCGCCCGGAGGTTGTGGGCTTCTTCTTTCAACAAGCTCAGCAGCCCTAGGTCATATACATCGGCTCGGGTTTGGGGAAAACGGCCGTATTGGCGGAAGACCCGGCACAGTAGATCCAGCAAAATAGGAGTACGGGTCAGCTCACCGTAGGTAACATGTTTCCCGAGCCGCTCTAGGAACTGTCGGGTAACCTGACTCGAGTTTTCCGTGCGTGCCGCTTCAAACCAATGGCTAACATATCGCGATCGCTGCCGCGCGTTGAACGAGGCAATGAGCATCTTGTCGAAGGTACCGCCAAAAGGCAGCAACAGCGGCAGCCGACAGGAAAAGGCAAACCGACATCGGTAAAAGTTGTTGAGGATCTCTTCGATCTGGCTGTATACCAGCGATCGCTTAGACTCGAATACCTCATCTAGCCCATCTAGAAGCAAAAAAATTCGCCCTTCTAACATGAGACGCCGGGTCGTGCGCTCTACATCCTCGACCCGGCACAGCTCGAGATACTGCTGAATTTCGTTCTGCAAACTGCATTGCTGCGCTTTGGGGGTAAACGCCCGTACCTCCAAGAAAATAGGAACATAGTCTGGCAAGAGCGCTCCCTGGTTGCATTGGGTCGCGAGCCACTTTAGGTAGCTGGTTTTACCGCTACCGGGCCAGCCGTATACTAGGAGACGCGAATATTTTGCGATCGCCTCACGGCAGGGCACGGGCGGTTCGGCATGCTGAGAGAAACCAATGCGGTCAAACCCTTCCTGCTCTGAGACAGAGTTATCCCAATCCCCAGTGGCTCGGGCAAGGGTCATCTGTTCCGACGGCAGGGTTAGCAGCGGATGTAAATTCAGCTCAACGAATCGATCGATGGGGAGCCGATTGGCCAGCAGCTGAATGGTGCCGCAGGAATCGCGGATTCGCTCGTGAACGCAGCCACGCACGGTCTCGACAAGCTGGTCTAAGCTGTCATCGCTACGCACAGATTTAGCATTGCGGCGACCACCAGCACCAATGCTGGCTTGACCATTAGTCTGACCGACATCGGAAGCACTAACGGCCTCTGCTGTTAGATCTAGGGCCACACAAATTTTGTCAAAGTTGTCCCACAAAATTGGCTCGCCCGCAAGCAGCGCCCGCCGCACCGTCTGTCGATGGACCTGGGCAGCTCGGCTCAGTCGGCTCTGCCATGTATTTGGGCCGTACTGGTTTTCGGCAGCACGCAAAGCCCGTCGTTTCCCGTCGGCTGAAAATCTCAGCTTTTTGGAAGCTGGCACATCCTGATCTGTCATCATCGCGTAGATTACCTGACACCTGATGGTCATTAAAGCCTACTGGCACACCGCGCTTGCCAGACGCCGCGCCCGCATCCTGGTGGATGGGTTAGCCCGTAGTGCTCCATTCTAGAGGGGTTACACTCTTCAAGTTTAGATTTACGTAAAGTATTACAAATAATCCACAACTTTGTCCTGGCAAGCAACGTCATAGTAAACCAACATAAGAATAGCGCTTTTATGCAGTTGAGATGGCATCAAGCTACATGATGGTCATAACCGATACTTATTAGCGATGTAGGTGTCGATTATAAGTGTCGATCTGTTGCGAGCTGACGCGCTGTCAAGTTTTTTTGAAAAAGTTTCTCAATTTCTCCCTGTTTTTCTGTGATCCCGGACAGATGGGCGATTCAGGGGAGGCATGAGTGAGCAGTTCAGCTGTTTCAAGATTGTCGATCGACAATTTTCGCCAATTTTTTTGGACAAGGGCTTGGGATAGTGGTTGCAGAGGCAAAGGACGTTAGCGGTAACGCTAACTCAACCGGAGTCTCAACACCTGACGTCTACAGCTCTAGCGCCCCTGCTTCGTTTTCACCCAAGCGAACAGAACGCAAGGTCGCCAACCTTAACGAATTGTCGCTAGAGCTGTTTTTTTTCAGACTGCATCTGTTTTCCAGTCTCGGAGGACCACTATGACAACTGTCTTACAACAGACCCAAGCTGAATGGGATCACGCCGAGAATATGACTTGTCCCTACTGCAAGGGAAATCGAATCGTACACCAAGGCAGTCAATACAAGTGCATCACGCCGGGATGTTCCTACACCGCCAACGCAGCAGATGAAGAGACTAGTCGCGCTCCTGGCATTACAGCCGCTGCAGTCGCTGCTTTGATCTTGCTGTTGCTGCTATAACGACGGCCTGAGTCTGACAACAGTGTCGAGTATCAACCCCTCATTTAGTTCCTGGAGAGACACGCTATGAAATCCTCAAACATTTTTTCGTCTAACTACTTTCAGTATCAAGATTCCAATGCGTTGGTGGACAAAGAAATCAACGCCGAGAAACCAGGTTGGGTCAAGTACAGTGGCTCCTGGTGGCGCGCCCGCTGCCTCCAGCCCATCACCCTACTGCCTGGCACCGCTGTACGGATCACAGGTCGGCAAGATTTGACCCTAGTGGTCGAGCCTATGTTCCCAGCGATCGCCGCTTAGTCAAAGCCTGATGCTTGCCCCTGTTTCGCTCAAGCTCGATTCAGGGGCAAAGGCTATCGATTTTCAGCGAAGCGGCTAGATGTGGTCCATACTGGGTCATGCCCATCGCCTGATCACGCTTCCATGACTGACCAGAAAGATAAAACTGTCTTGATTACCGGAGCCAGCAGCGGCATCGGTGCCGCCTGTGCCCAAGTTTTTGCCCAAGCCGGGGCTCGCCTCATTCTTGCGGCCCGGCGGCGCGATCGCCTTCAGAGCGTCGCTCGGTCCCTTGAAGAGCAAACCGGCTGCGCAACTCATCTTATCGAGCTAGATGTACGCGATCGCGATGCCGTAGCCGCAGCGATCGCCGCCCTGCCCTCTGAATGGCAGGGCATTGATGTGCTGGTGAATAATGCCGGTTTGAGCCGGGGGCTGGACAAGCTGCATGAAGCACAGATCCAGGACTGGGAGGAAATGATTGACACCAACATCAAGGGGCTGCTGTACGTGACGCGGGCTGTGGTGCCGGGCATGGTTAACAGGGACAAAGGCCATGTGGTCAATATTGGCTCTACCGCAGGTCACGAGACATATCCTGGGGGCAACGTTTATTGCGCCACTAAGTCCGCTGTCATGGCCCTCACAGAGGGGCTCAAACTTGATCTGTTGGGGACCTCAGTCCGGGTATCTTCGGTGGATCCGGGTCTGGTCGAAACCGAGTTCAGCGACGTGCGCTATCGGGGGGATCGCGCTCGCGCCAGCTCGACCTACAGCGGCATGACGCCCCTCACTCCCCATGACGTCGCAGAAATTGTGCTGTTCTGCGCCACTCGCCCGCCCCATGTCAATATCAGCGACGTTTTGGTCATGCCTACAGACCAATCCAGCGCTACCCGCGTCCATCGACGCAGCCCTGGTGAAGCGTAATCTCCGCTCAAATCGTATAGGGTAGCACCGTCGTCTGAGGCAGGGTGAGCTATCTTGAATAAAGATATTAATAGTAATTAATGCATGAATATGGCCTCAGCAATAGATATTTCTCTATGGATATATCTGCTGATGAGCGCCGTTAGCCCCAGTATTATCTCCCCCCTAGACGTTAAGAGATTGACATATGACAATGCCATCTTTATCTCGCCCTGACGCCAATACCCCGGCCTGGGAAAGCCTGAAAAAAGCGATCGCCAATAGCTCAGGTTTTCAGCGGTGGCAGCTTCAGACGGGCAAAACCTACGATAGCGCCAAGCTAGACGATCGCGTTCTAATTTATCTGCGCGAAACTCTGGAAACTCTAGCGTATTAGGGCGCTAGGAAACATATAGACCCATCTGCCTTGGTTTTGGCGTCTCGGGCTTGGCACACTACAGTACGCGTTCGATCCAGTCCCCAACGCGCTGCTGTAGCTCTACCAGTTCCGCGATGTCGCTATAGGCGCGATTAAACTCGACAATATCGACGTACATTTCTTCTGTAGGATAGTTTTGAATCAGCTCTATTGGGGTGATGCTGTCGTCGTCGCTGGCCGAAACGACTAAAGCTCCCCGTAGCGCTTGGCGATCGCCCCGGCGGGATCGGGTGTGAATTGCTGCGCTAGCCCGGTCGAGTACGGCATCGCCAGCGGGATTGTTGAGGGCGATGCTGAGTAATCTTGGGCTGACCCTCACCTCACGGGTCAGCATCTCCTGCATGCGGTCGGCAGGGTAGCCGCTCAAGCGAATGTAAGGGCGCAGCTCAGAAGAAACTTCACCGGTTTCTGCCAGGAGCGCCAGATCTTCAACGTCAACGGAGCGGCGGAAGGCACGGTACTTGAGCACAACGGATTCTGCGGCAACAGCGGGAAGGGTGAGCCCCATGACCGTCAAGCCTATGCCGGCAACCAACCCACTGACAATGCGGTTTACAGTCCGTCTTGGATGAGGTGGAACGATGCCAGCCTGGAGTGACAATTGCGCTAAATGGATAGGCATTGAATTTCCCACGATAGTTGTAGCCACTGCCCTAGATTCTGCAATGGATCAGCGTCGTCGTCGATGCGACATTGTCCAGTCTTCTAGCTGTCTATTTGATGATGTCAGGGTTTCCTCATCCCTTGTAAGCTTGAGGGGCACAGTCGATTTGTTATATAAGTGTGTCGTTAATCATGAACATGCATCGTTGGGGTAACCAAAGGCTTCAGCGTATTCGCCCGTCCGCTGCGATCGCTCGGCGATCGCTGATGGTTTCGCTCGGCGTCGCGCTGACCGTTACAGCGAGCCACAGCGCTGCCCCCGCGCTAGCGGCTGATGCGGCAACCGCTGACGATGGGGCGATCGCTCAGGTGCCTGTCAATGCTCGCATCCTCCATGTCAATCCCTTCCTTGGAGAAGATCGCGAAGACGGCGGAGCTGAGTCAAGGCCGCTGCGCACGATTGGCTATGCCATTGAGCGCGCTGGCAGCATTACCGGTATTACGGTTATCCAGCTGGTTCCTGGCACCTACACCGCAGAGACTGGCGAGACCTTTCCTCTGCAGCTAGACCCCGGCATTATCTTGCGGGGCAGCGAGTCCAACCAGGGCGAGACCGTTTCGATCATTGGCGGCGGCACCTTCGTCACAGGTCTGATGGGACCTCAAAATATCACCATTGTCGCCTCTGACGATAGCGAAATTCGCGGCCTGACTATTACCAATCCCAACACACGCGGTACCGGGGTTTGGGTCGGATCAATCAACCCGATCAATCCGCTAATTCGCAACAACAGGTTTACTAACAACAATCGAGATGGCGTCTTCATTACGGGCGCGGCGGTTCCTACCGTTGAGCGCAACCGCTTTGCAGCCAACGGGGATAATGGCATTTCCGTGACCCGCCGCGCCGGGGGAATGATTCGCAACAACGCATTTATCGATACCGGTTTTGGCATTGTCGTCAGCGATTCAGCCAGCCCCACTATTGAGGGGAACGAGATTCGGGAGAACATCGACGGGGTAGTGACAACAACAACATCCCGTCCTGTGCTGCGCAATAACGTGATTCAGGGCAACAGCCGAGACGGGATTGTCGCCATTGGCAATGCCCGCCCCGACATGGGCACCGCTGAAGACCCCGGTGAGAATATCATTGTTGACAACGAGCGCTACGCCATTCATAACGCCACCCGCAGCAACACCCTGCTAGCGGTAGGAAATCAGGCGGATGAAGACCAAGTCCAGGGAAACGTCGAGTTTGTTGCCCGCGTGATTGGATTCCCTGACGTTCAGGGACATTGGGCTCAAACATACATTGAGGCCCTGGCAGCCCAGGAGATCATTGGTGGCTTCCCGGACGGATCCTATCGCCCCAATGAACCTGTCACCCGAGCCCAGTTCGCGGCAATTATCAATCAGGCATTCGCTTTACCATCTAAACGATCGGGGGCAGACTTTGGAGATGTGCGCCAAGATTTTTGGGGCTACAGCGCGATTCAGTCGGCCTACCAACAGGGCTTTTTGACCGGCTATCCTGGCCAGGTTTTCTTCCCGGCTCGAGAGATTCCTCGGGTGGAGGTGCTGGTTTCCCTGGCCAGCGGCCTAGACCTGAGTGCGGCAGACCTAGGGGCATTGGCCGAGTACCAAGACGCGGCAGAAATTCCTGACTGGGCCACCGGGGCGATCGCAGCGGCCACACAAGACAATTTGGTGGTGAATTACCCAACGGCAAGTCGGCTCAATCCCAGCATCCAGGCAACGCGGGCTGACGTCGCAGCTTTCGTCTATCAGGCTCTGGTACAGGCGGGTCGGGCAGAGCCGGTAGACTCTGAGTATTTGGTGCAATACCCATAGGCATTGGGCTAATCCCCATTATTATGGAGAGCGGCATTCATCTATCCTAAGTATCAATGATGTTGTCCTTGTCGTTGGTCAGCCGTTAATCAAAGCATCCCTCATGAAATACGTCAGCACCCGTGGTCACGCCTCTGCCCTCACCTTCACCGAGGCGTTGCTTACTGGACTTGCCCCGGATGGCGGGCTGTATCTCCCGACCGCTTTACCTCAGGTGAGTTCAGATACATTGGCCCAGTGGCAACATCAGGGTTACGGACAGCTGGCCACCGATATTTTTCGGCAGTTTGCCGTCGGCAGCGCCCTCGACAGCCCTGACCTGCCTCGGCTGATTGACGCCGGACTAGCGGAATTTCGCCATGGGGCGATCGCCCCTCTAGTCCAGCTCGATGACGGTGAGAACTGGTTGCTGGAGCTATTTTATGGGCCGACACTCGCGTTCAAAGACTACGCGCTGCAAATTCTAGGGCAGCTGATCGGCCATTTGCTCAAGCAAACCGGGGAGCAAATTACAGTTCTCGGGGCGACCAGTGGCGATACGGGCGCGGCGGCGATCGCAGGCATGGCAGGGGTGCCCAATGCGCATATTTTCATTTTGCACCCCAAAGGCAGCGTCTCTGAAGTGCAGCGTCGCCAGATGACTACCTGTGTGGCCGACAACATCCACAATATCGCCATTGAGGGCAGTTTTGATGACTGTCAGGACCTGGTAAAGCAAGGCTTCCAGGATGAAACCTTGCGCCAGAACACTGGGCTGACGGCCATCAACTCCATCAATATCGCCCGCATTGTGGCTCAAATGGTGTACTACGTCCAGGCTAGCCTGCGCCTGGGGGGGAGCGATCGCCGTCCTGTTCACTTTTGCGTCCCAACGGGAAATTTCGGCAACATTTTCTCAGCCTACCTGGCCAAACAGCTGGGGGCTCCCATCGGTCAGCTCGTCATCGCCAGCAACCGCAACGATATTCTGCCCCGTTCATACCGAGAGGGGACCATGGTCTTGAATCGAACCGTATCTACCCTTTCCATGAGCATGGATATCCAGATTCCCAGCAATTTTGAGCGGCTGCTGTATTTGCTTGTGGACAGAGACGCTGATGTCTTGCGCCAGCTGCTGCAGAATTTTCGCACCCAAGGCGAATGCCACCTACCGGAGAAAACCGTAGAGCGCTGGCACCGTGACTTTTTAGCCTATAGCGTCGATGACGAGCTGACAAAATCAACCATCTCCGAAGTCTATCAGCGCAATAAACACCTGATCGATCCCCACACTGCCGTTGGGGTGGCTGCAGCGCGGCAGGCTAGGGCGGAAGGGCTGACCGGCCCCTTGGTGAGCCTGGCCTGTGCCCACCCGGCAAAGTTTCCGGGGGCGGTGAAGGCAGCCACCGAAACAAAACCAGAACTGCCGGACTTTTTGGCGGATTTGTTTGAGCGAGAGGAGCAGCTAGAGGTGTTGCCCAATTCCTTTGAGGCGCTGAAGCAGCGGATTCAGTCTGCTGCTCAGTAGCCTGCTGTATATTCATCTCTGGCTGCCTCTGGTCCCCTCTGGTCCCCTCTGGCTGCACAATTTGGCAGGCTTATGTTGCTGGAGAAGCAGAGCCACGGTCGCTGTCATGACGGTCGCTGTCGTGGCAACTAGGGGAATCCACAAACCCTAGGGGGCAGCTCATATTTTCCGCAAAGCCCAGGATGCCGCGATCGCGATGCTCGTACAGCAGCGATCCTTGGGCATCAAACCAGAAAGTCCCGCCGCGCTGGGTAAGGTGCGCCGCATTGGGAACATACGTACTCCAGTTGCCCAACACTTCCGCCATGTTTCGCAGCCGCAGCGTTGCGAGTTCGAAGGGTCGCTGGAAGCCGTTGCCCCCAGCCAGCCTAAAAAACTTACCCTCAAAAGGGGGGAGGGGGCGGGCGTGAATTGTTTCATCGTCGGCAATGAGTTGAGGCGCTTTTCGGTCCCCGCGATAGCCGCGAAAGACCTCAGCCAGCGTCCCGGGGCTGCCAATTCCAGCGCACATCAGCATCAGGTTGAGCCAAGCGTTTTGCCCTGGCTTGAGTCCGCCTACCGTGGCAGATAGACCTTCATACAGACCTAAATCCTGATGCAGCGCAGCGTTGGGATCCACAAATAGCTGCTCTGGCGGGAAGCCCGTATACTGGCAGAACTGCTTACCAGAGCCGCGATCGCCAATGCCAACAGCGCTCACCATAATGCCGCTTTGCTGCAGGCGATCGCGCTCCCGCTGGAGCCACCAAGCATACTCTAAACTGTCAAAGTCTCCCAGCTGAGGCCATAGAATGACAAGCTGGCGAGCACCATTCGGCGTGAGAATGGGCACAGTAGTCCCGTCACTGACGCGCTGGCGCTGGGTGTGCTGGAGGAGGGCGTAGATATCCACAGAATGATTTGCCACGAGAGTTGCGGTATGGGTCTAATGTAACGTTTCACCACCTATTACCCTAGCGGGCGAGCCCCATTCGCATCAGCGCCCCGTGCCGGATGAACACTATGATGGAGAGAAGATTATTCAAACACCAGCAACTCCCCACTAGCGCGGCATGGCAGACCTCAAATTCCCCTCGTTATCCGGCGACAAAATCCGCCAAACCTTCTTAGAATTCTACGCCAGTCATGGGCACAAAATTCTGCCTAGCGCCTCCCTTGTGCCAGAGGACCCCACCGTGCTGCTCACTATCGCCGGGATGCTGCCCTTTAAACCCATCTTTCTTGGCCAGCGCAAAGCCGAAACGAACCGAGCTACCACGTCGCAAAAATGCATCCGCACCAACGATATTGAAAACGTGGGCCGCACCGCGAGGCACCACACCTTCTTCGAGATGCTGGGCAATTTTAGCTTCGGCGACTATTTCAAAGAGCAGGCGATCGCCTGGGCCTGGGAGCTATCGACCGAGGTGTTTCAGCTACCCCCGGAGCGGCTGGTGGTGAGCGTCTTTCGCGAAGACGATGACGCCTTTGCCATCTGGCGCGACCAAATCGGCATTCCGGCCCATCGGATCCAGCGCATGGACGAGGCAGATAACTTCTGGGCCTCTGGAGAGACCGGCCCCTGCGGCCCCTGCTCAGAAATCTACTACGACTTCCACCCCGAGCTAGGGGACAGCAACATCGATCTTGAAGACGATACCCGCTTCATCGAGTTTTATAACCTGGTGTTTATGCAGTACAACCGGGACGCTGGGGGAACGCTGACGCCCTTAGCGAAGCAAAACATCGACACCGGACTGGGGCTAGAGCGCATGGCGCAAATCTTGCAGCGCAAGCCCAATAACTACGAAACGGACCTGATTTTTCCCATCATCGAAGCGGTGGAGCAGATCGCTGGGGTGAGCTATGCTACAGCCGATGAGTCCAGCAAAATCTCTCTCAAAGTCATCGGCGACCACAGCCGCGCCATCACCCATTTAATTGCCGATGGGGTGCGGGTCTCCAACACCGATCGCGGCTACGTGCTGCGGCGACTGATTCGCCGGGTGGTGCGCCATGGGCGGCTATTGGGCATCCAAAAGCCCTTCATTACCAAGGTGGCGGAGACGGCGATCGCCCTCATGGAAGCCACCTATTCCAACCTGCGGGAGCAGGCCACCGCCATCACCGCCGAGCTGGCCCGCGAGGAGCTGCGCTTTTTGGAAACCTTAGAGCGGGGAGAAAAGCTGCTGGCTGACATCTTGGCCAAGTCACCTCAGCAGGTCTCCGGCAGCGATGCCTTTACCCTCTATGACACCTACGGCTTCCCGCTAGAGCTAACGCAAGAAGTGGCCGAAGAGCAGGGCGTTACGGTGGATGTTGACGGCTTCAACGTTGAGATGGAGCAGCAGCGTGAACGAGCCCGAGACGCCCACCAAAGCATTGACCTGACGGTGCAAGGCAGCTTAGATCAGCTGGCCGGCACCGTTCATTCCACAACATTTTTGGGTTATAGCGACCATCAGTCTACCTCGAGGGTGCAGGCGCTGCTGGTAGAGGGGGAATCGGTGCAGACGGCAAACACCGGCGGCGTTCAAGTCGTGCTCAGCGAAACGCCCTTTTATGCTGAGGGCGGTGGCCAAGTTGGCGATCGCGGCTACCTGTCCGGGAGCGACATGCTGATGCGGGTTGAAGATGTCAAAAAAGAGTCAGATTTCTTCGTGCATTTTGGCCAGATTGAGCGGGGAAGCCTCTCCGTGGGAGACCAGGTCACCGCGCAAATTGACCGAGCCTGCCGTCGCCGCGTTCAGGCCAACCATACTGCAACTCACCTGCTGCAGGCGGCGCTGAAGAAAATAGTAGACTCCTCTGTGGGGCAGGCGGGCTCTTTAGTCAACTTCGACCGGCTGCGGTTCGACTTCTCTTGCCCCCGCGCCCTAACCTCAGACGAGGTGGCCGAAGTGGAAGCCCAGGTCAATATCTGGATTGCCGAAGCCCACGGCGCTGATGTGTCCGTTATGTCCTTGGACGACGCTAAATCTCGCGGGGCAACGGCTATGTTCGGCGAGAAGTATAGCGATGAGGTGCGGGTGATCGATTTCCCCGGCGTTTCTATGGAGCTGTGCGGCGGCACCCACGTGGGCAACACCGCTGAAATTGGCGTGTTTAAGATCATCTCTGAAGCCGGTATCTCCTCCGGCGTGCGCCGCATTGACGCGGTGGCGGGTCCGGCGGTGCTGGACTACCTCAATGCGAGAGAAGCAGTGGTGAAGGAACTGGGCGATCGCTTCAAGGCGAAGCCTGAGGAGATCGTGGGTCGGGTGACGGCTCTGCAGGAGGAGGTCAAGCACAGCCAAAAACAGCTAGCGGCCCTCAAGGGGGAGCTGGCGGCGGTGAAGTCAGATCAGCTTGTTGCTAAGGCTACGCCCGTGGGGGACTACCTGATTTTAGTGTCGAACCTGGGGGAGCTAGATGCCAAAGCCCTGCAAACGGCGGCGGAACGATTGCAGCAAAAGCTGGGGGACGGCGCTGCCGTGGTTCTGGGAGGCGTGCCTGAAGCAGGCAAAGTGAGCCTGGTGGCCGCCTTCGGCCCCAAAGTAAACAAAGCAGGGCTGCAGGCCGGTAAGTTTATTGGCGCGATCGCTAAACTGTGCGGCGGCGGTGGTGGCGGTCGGCCCAATCTTGCCCAGGCTGGCGGACGGGATGCCAGCAAGCTGCCAGAAGCGCTGGAGACGTCAAAGACCGAGCTTATAGATGGTCTGCAGTAGGCCCAAAAGAAGCCCAAAAGAAGCCCAGGGCAGGCGAGACGCTCGGAAGAGCAGATGACAATCTATATTAAAGAAGATGCAGTTTTATGCAGTCCGTGGCCTGACTGGCTGAATTTCAGCTACGGTATGTCATGGCTGTGGCTTTAAGCGGCATGTCAGTCAGCTATCCTAGCAAGTACAAGCTATTGTCTGTCCCATGTAGGGAACGCTGTCTCTGGTTATTTCATGTTTCAATCTAGCTGGCTTGGAGCGATTCGCTCCCATGTTGGCCAACGCATCTCCCAAGCTCCGCTGCACCTATTTTTCACAATCCCTACGATAGCCCAAGCCTGTGTCATTGTTGGCTTAGTGGGCTGGGTCTCCATTCAAAATGGGCGGCAGGTGGTTGACCGCGCAGTGAACCAGCTGCACCGCGAAACGGCGCGGCAAATCAACCACAACATTCGCGATCTGCTCACATCGACCCAGACCGTCAATCAGCTTTCTGCGGCAGCCATTCAGCGGGAAAACATCGATTTAGAGACAGTGCAGTCCCTCAAGTCCATGTATTGGGATTATTTAACGCAATTTGAGACCATTCAGGGGCTCGGCGTTGGCAATGCGTCGGGTGACCTTTTGGGCCTTTTCAAGCAAGCCGGAGGCAAAGAGCCGGTTTATGTTTTGGAGTATTCCATCAGGGATAATCCCGGTCAATATATCAGCATTACCCTAAACGCTCAGCGGGAGATCGTCGATTCAGCTGAATTTGAGCGGTCCGTTGACGCTAGAGAGCGACCTTGGTACCGCGCCGCCGTTCGGGCTCAAGGTCCGGTGTGGACAGATATTTACCCTTCTGTGAGCGAGGTTGAAGGCCATGTTCTCGCCATCAATCTCGCCCATCCTATTTATAGTGAGGACGATCGCCTTCAGGGGGTGGTGAGCGTTATTTTAGGCCTCGAGCAGATCAGCACATTTCTTAGCACTCTGGAGGTCAGTCCGCTGACCCAGATCTACATCGTTGACGGCAGCGGGGCGCTAGTGGGCAGCTCGGACGGCAAGAATCCTGTTGCTTTGGGCGACAGCGGCGTCCGTCGGCTGGCCGCTATCGATAGCGACACAGATCTGATTCGGGAGTCTGCAGCCCATATACAGGAGCATATTGACCTTGATAATTTAACCGAACCACAGCCGACAAACTTTTTTCTTGAGGGCGATCGCCAATTTCTGAAGGTTATCCCCCTAAACCTCGACAGGCAGCTTGACTGGCATGTTGTTGTTGTCGTGCCAGAATCTGACTTTACGGCCGACATCAACCGCCAGCTTCGCCTCACCCTTTGGCTTTGTCTTCTAGCTGGCGTCGTGTCTACCGGGCTCAGCATTGTGATTGGGCATTGGATCTCTCGGCCTCTGCTCCAGCTCAATCAAGCCTGCAGAGCCTTGGCTCAGGGGAACCTCGGCCAATCCGTGACGGCAAAGCGCGTCTACGAAGTTCGTGAGCTAGCAGACTCCTTCAATCAGATGTCGCGGCAGCTGCAGGGGGCATTCACGCAGCTGCAAATCCTCAACCAGGCGCTCTCTGACAGCGAAAATCGCCTCAAGCAGTTCTTGGAAGCTTTGCCCGTTGGGGTCGCTATTCATAACCAGTCGGGGCATCTGACCTACCTAAACCGGGCTGGCAGAACGTTGCTAAAAATGGACTTGGGCAACGAGTCGCCAGCCGAGCTGCCGGAGGAAATATATACTGCGACCCCAAACCGCCAGCAGACGCCCTATCCCCTAGCTGAGTTGCCCATTGCGCGAGTTCTCGCTGGCATGACGATAGACAAGGAGGACATCACGGTCCGCATCGACAACCGGACCATGACGCTGGAGGTCAGAGCCATCCCAATTTTTGACCGGCAAGGCCCCGTCTCATTTGCAATCGCCATTTTTCAAGATATTACGGCCCGTAAGCGATCTGAGCAACATCTGCTCCACAGCGCGTTCCATGATGCGCTAACCGGGTTGCCCAACCGCAACCTGTTGATGGAGCGCATCAAGCTTTCTATGAAGCGATCGCAGCAGGCAGGTCAGGCCCAGTTCGCCCTGTTGTTTCTAGATCTCGATCGCTTCAAGCTGATCAATGACAGTTTGGGCCATATGGTCGGCGACGATCTGCTGATTCAGGTCGCCCATTTGCTCCGAGAAACCATTCGCCCCTACGATTTGGCCGCCCGACTTGGGGGAGATGAGTATGTTCTTCTGCTAGAAGATATTTCAGAGATTCAGGACGCTGCGGCCATAGCGCAGCAAATATTGACCCGGCTAGAGCAGCCTTTGAACCTGCAGGACCACTTGGTGGTTGTGAGTGCCAGTATCGGCATCGCTTTGGGCACCCCAGATTATATCGACGAAGCAGGTCTGCTCCGAGACGCCGATACGGCCATGTATCGCGCCAAATTTGCAGGGAAATCTCAGTACGAAGTGTTTAACACCGCGATGCGCAGGTCGATGCTAAAGCGGCTCAGGCTAGAGCATGACATGCGGCTGGCGCTGTATCACAAAGACTTTTTTCTTCTGTATCAACCTATCGTGTATCTCCAAACCGGCAAAATATATGGATTTGAAGCGTTGCTCCGCTGGCGACATCCGCAGCATGGCCTCATTTTGCCAAGCGATTTTATTCCTGTTGCAGAGGAAACTGGGATGATTGTTGCTTTAGGGAAATGGGTAATGGAGGAAGTGTGCCAACAGCTGACCCGGTGGCAACAGGTTATTGGCGATCAGATTTCAATTTGCGTCAACTGCTCTGCAAAACAGCTTGAGTCCGATACCTTTCTGGCCTGGCTAGAAGATCTGTTCCGAACTGAGCCGAGCTGCCAAGGCCACATCAATTTAGAAATCACGGAAAGCCAGCTAATTGAAAACATCGCTGAGACGACTGATAACATCAATCGACTGAGGGCTTTGGGGTGTCGCATCAGCATTGATGACTTTGGTACAGGATATTCTTCTCTGGCGTATTTGAGCCAGCTTCCTGTCGATTTGCTCAAGATGGACCGCTCATTTGTCAGCCAAATCACCTCCCCAAAAAGCAAGCAAAATATGCTCGCGGCGATCGCGGCTCTGAGTCATCCGCTGGAGCTATCGATTGTCGCAGAAGGGATTGAAACAGTTGAGCAGTTGGACTATTTACGCAGTCTAGGCTACCAGATGGGTCAAGGCTTCTTCTTCGCAAAACCCCTATCGCCAGAGGATGCGCTGACGTTCTGGCACTCCCATTGAGCGTAAGTCTACGCCCCTCTAGCGCAGAAGAGTTTAGCTTGGCAGAGGGGCGATCGCCCTAACTGCGCCTCCAGCCCACCCGCAAAAAATCACAATTTGCGCGTCATAAACAGGCTGTAGGGATCCTCGACATAGTCTGCAAACGGCCCACAAAACTGAAAGCCAAACCGGGCATACAGCGATCGCGCCGGAGCAAACGCCGCCATCGACCCCGTCTCAAGGCTTAGACGCTCATAGCCTCGCCGATTGGCTTCCTGCAAAAGGTGATGCAACATCCGGGTCGCAACGCCCTTGCGTCGATGCGCAGGGGCCGTTCGCATCGACTTAATTTCACCGTGACTGGGGCTCAGCTCCCGCAATGCCCCACATCCCATCAAGTCGCCCCCCTGCCGTACCGTCCAGACGGTGATGCCGGGCGATCGCAATGACTCAATGTCCAGCGCATGGATGCTTCCGGGAGGAGAATGCTGGGCTGCATCTTGAAGATGGGCCAGCACAAAGCTGGCGATGTCAGCCCCCTGTAAATCATCGACAACAATATTCATTTCAGCTCTCTCCAGCGCCGCCTGACTGCATTTGCCCCGCTGCTTTTTTCACGGTGGCAAAACCTCTTTCTGGACGGGCAACCCAGCTAACCACTGACGATCTTCAGTCACCAGAGGAAACTTGATTTGCCCCGCCGATCGCCCCTGCTGAATCATCCGCTGGCGCAGCTGCTCAAACGCCCCCGGCTCTAGAATGCGCAGGTGCGGCATTGGCACAAGCTGCGCCTCACGCTTGATGGTGTAGGAGGTATGCACCATTTTCAGCACCTCATCGAACCGCTGCAAAAATCGATCTAGATTGGTCAAAGTTTCCCCTTCTGCCAGCTCAATATTGACCCAATAGTGGGGCGGGATACCCTCGGAAAGGGTGATACAGAAGTTTTGTAGAACAACGCCAAACTCCTGCTGCAGCCGTTCCATAGTTTGGGTGACATGGAACTCTGTCGTCTTTTCCGTAGAGGCCGAGATGATGCCCCCGCGCCGATGACGAAAAATAAATCTAGGGGCAAGGTTACAGAACCCTTCAATTTCTACCACGTCCCCTAGATCATAACGATAAAAGCCGCTGTAATTGGTCACCATGATGCGGTAGCGATCGCCCACCGTGACCTCCCAAGGAAGCACGGTCTTAGGCTGAGTGACATCCCACTGATCTTCTGGGATAAATTCGAAAAAGCCGCTGTCCATCGCCAGAATGACGCTATCGGTGTTGAGGTCTCGATGGATGCCGAAGGTGGCTTCTGCGGAAGCATAGGTACCGCCAAATACAGGAGTATCTTTATAGTGAGCCGGAAACTGGGCCATATAAAAGTTAGAGCTGCCGCCTCGGGCCGTGATCATGAACCGCAGATCGGGCCAGGCGAGACAGGGGGTAAGGGCGTCATATTGCCTGAGCTGCTGCCGCAGTTCCGCTGCGCGACGGGGGGCGGGTGTCCACTGGCGCTGCAGCCTCTGGCGCAAGTCAGCCGTCAGGGAAAGATCTGGCGACAGCTGGTCTTGGGCCAGATCATGAACTAGGCGATCGCCTTGAGCTTCGAGGGCCTGAGCCAAACTCAGAGCTAGGATCGGAAAGGTGGCGCTGATGGCGGCGAGGTGGGGCTGCTGCAGGGCAAACAGAAGGCAGACATAGGTGCGGGTCTTGCCATCTGAAATTTGCAGCGCCTCAAACGGGAACGCAAACACCTGGCGATAAATAAAATTGGCCAGCCGCAGGTCGGAGGTGCTCACCGGACCATAGGGTATCCCGCTAGCGGTGGTGCCGAAGGGAACAGCAGAATTGGTGTAGAGCATGTTGCCAAAGGTCTGCCCCCGGAGCCGCAGCGCATCGGACAGGAACCCTAGACTTGCCTGGTTGGCCTGCGCAATGGCCTGACGCGATCGCGCCGTCACCGGAATTAGCTTTTTCTTGCCGGTAGAGCCACTGGTGAGATTGAAAAAAATGGGGGGTTCCGCCGTCAGGAGGTTGGGCTCGCCCGCCGCCATGCGGTCAATATATGGTTCAAAGTCGGTGTATGCCGCTACGGGAAGGCGCTGGCGGAACTGATCGATGGTGTGAATCTCGCTGAGGTGATAGCCCTGGCCAAAGGCGGTATTGCGGTGGTGCGCCAACAGCGATCGCAAAAATTTGGTCTGGGCTAGGTCAGCCTGCTGGGTTTGCCGCAGCAGCCGCGCTTTTGCCCGACGGCCTAGCAGTGCCAAGCCCGAAAGCACAAGATTTGCCATGGTGCATTCCCTCAATCTCTGTTGCGTTTGCCCTGTCGCATCAGGACAATTGCCATAGGCAATAACGGTACCAGAGATTGGCTCAGCCAGCTTAGATTTGGCGACCGGTTCCCATCACTGCCCCATTTACCGCCCTTTGATCAACGTAAAGGGGGGCCACCATTGCCTCAGCAACTGCCGCGCCGACTTCTGGAGCCACTGTCGACGCTTCCAGCGCTGAAAGGCCCGGTCATAGTCATCACCCTCGCATTGCATCGCTTTCCAGCCGTCTAGCGTCAAAAACAATCCCCACAGCAGGGCAATGTATAGCGAAAACGACAGTGTCAGCGTTCCATCACCAAAGGTTGCCAGATCAAACAACATTAAGAAGCCGTTTGTGATGCTGTATTTGATCAAATGCTGGCGAAATCGGATCCGCCGATAGCGGCGAAACTCCTGATGCTCACAGGATGACTGTCTACCAAGCAGCCAGTCCCGCTCAGCCGACTGAATCTGATGAGCCGACAGCCCTAGCTCATCGGCAATCTCAAGCAGCTGCTGCCGGGAAAGCTCATCGACGCTAGTGTGGCGGGCAATAGCAATTTGCAGAATTTCTTGAATTTCGTCTTGGCGGTAGGTATCGGCCATGGGAGCCTACAAGCAACAGTAGTACTTCCCTTATACAAAATTTGTAGCTGTAATGAATAGGGCGGATTGTGTACGCTTAACTCTACCGATACCCCATCGACTAGTGCTAGGGTGGCGAGTATGCCAGACTGGCGATCGCAATCTCAGCAAAACCGCTCAGCAGGCGCTGAACACAGTAAATCCCAGCATCACGCTATGATATCTCCCCGCATCGAAATCCTTTCGGATAAAGCCGCCATTGTTGAGCGATCGCTCGATCTTGTGGTGAAGCGCATCCAATCCGCCATTGCGGATAAGGAGCTATGTACGATTTCCCTTGCCGGAGGCAGTACGCCCAAGCCGCTCTACGAGGCATTGGCGGGGCAGCCGATTGACTGGGACGCGCTACATATCTTTTGGGGTGATGAGCGCTATGTGGCTTCGGACCACCCCGACAGTAATCAGCGCATGGTGCGGCAGGCCTGGCTCGACAAAATTCCCATCCCCGCTGCCAATATTCATCCGGTTCCAACGGATACTAGCGACCCGCAGGCGTCAGTGGATCAGTACGAAACCACGCTGCAGGACTTTTTTCACGTCGAGGCAAAGGACTGCCCTCAATTCGACATCATGCTGCTGGGTATGGGAGATGACGGTCACACGGCATCCTTGTTCCCCCATACCCCAGCGCTTCAGGTGAGCGATCGCCTTGTGACCCTGGGGGAGAAGAGCGGCCAAACCCGAATTTCCCTGACGGCTCCGCTGATCAATCAGGCTCAGTGCATTATTTTTATGGTGTCTGGTTCTGACAAAGCGCCAGCGCTGGCACAGGTGCTGCAAAACGATGCCGCCGATGCCGCAACTTATCCAGCTCGGCTGATTCAAGCTAAAAGCGAAGTATGGTGGCTAGTGGACGAAGCTGCAGCTGCGCAGCTGCAGCTTCGTAGGTAAGCGTCATGCCTCCACTTGCCATTGGCCGATGTCGTATGGCCAGGCCGACGCTGATGCTCTGGCCGCGGGGCGATCGCCTAAGGGGTGCGCTACCGTATAAGGACGCCATGTCCCATTGATGCCGGCATGATTACCTGCCCAAACTGCGCCTATCAAAATCCAGATAACGCCGCCCAGTGCGACGCCTGCTGCGGTCCGCTGCCCGTGACGATAGCCTGTCCTAGCTGCGGTGCGCTATCTCAAGCGGATGCCCATTTCTGCGGTCACTGCGGGGCTCAGCTCGCCGTGACGGAGCAGGGGGAAGCATCGCGCCCAGATCCCAAGGTTGATCTTGATGGAATACCGTCACCCAGTGAGACACCACAAGCCGCCGCCTACCTGCAGCACATCACGGCGACCACCATCATTGAGCTTCCACCGCAGCTGCGGGTTATTCACATCGGCAAACCCAACGACCGGATTCCTCCGGACATCGATGTCTCTGGATTTCCCCACTCCGAAGTCGTCTCCCGCATTCACGCGATCATCTGCGTTGAGGAGAACGAATACTTGATTGAAGATGTGGGCAGCGCCAACGGAACCTACGTCAATAACCTGCCCGTAACCGCTGGCAGTCGGCAGCGCCTGAAAGATGGCGATCGCATCGCTTTTGGGAAAGAAGACAAAGTGGCGTTTTTGTTTAAGCAGCTTCTGGACAAATAATAGATGCTAAACAACAATTGGTGAAAAGGCAAGGGGATGTTGGCCTCTATCCCGATGTTGTCGCTACGGTTTACCATATGTAAAACTATTTTCCCCGAACAGGAAGCGGACGTCATGTCCAATTTCGAGTAGCATTGACCTGTCAACAGAATTTTTTGTCCTTGTCCTGGTCTTCTTTTGAGTTAGTGTGATTACTCTCCTATTACTCCACCCGCTCAAGCAGACGCCTGTACAGGTCTGGCCGTTTGATAGTCAGACGGTTATTCGCATCGGGCGATCCACCGACAACGACGTCATTCTCTACAGCGCCGTCGTCTCTCGCCACCATGTTGAGCTGAGGCTTACGTCAGAGAGTTGGGAAGTAGTCAATCTAGGCACCAACGGAACTTATGTAGGTGGCAAGCGGGTTGCTAAGATACCCGTCGCCGATGGCGCTATTATTCGGCTCGCTCGATCTGGCCCTAACATCCAGATTCGGCTGGACTCAGGAGTGTTGGACAGCCTACCCAGAAGCCTACAAGCTCCTCAGGGACGGAAAGAGCCCGCTTCAATGATGAAGCCAGGCGGCTCAGAAGAGCCCACATCCACAGCTGACCCTGATTTAGAGCCGTCGTCTCAACCCCACAACCCTCTTCATTCCTCGAGAGACGGACATCGGACTCGGCCCAACGCGCCCCAGCCAAAATCGCCCCAGCCTATTGGAAACCCACCCCGGCAGGCGCAGCCCGTTGGACAGCGACCTGCGCGAGCGGTCGTGCCCGTGCCGCTGCCGCCGACACCGCGACAAGGAAAGCCCACATCCGCAATAGCCAGCGGCCGGTTTCCGGTGCCGATTGCCGGACCGTCCCATACCAAGGCCGCCACATCGACCAAAGCCAGTCAAAAAGCCAGTCAAAAAGCTAGTCAAAAAGCCGCCACTACCGCTACTAACGGCGACAGGCCACATCATGACTCAGCTTGGCGGACGGTTCAAGGCCATCAGATTCGCCACATTTTGGGACAGGGCGATATTGGAATTACTTACCTTGCCCATGTCTTGGGTAAGCCTGTCGTCTTGAAAACGCTTAACGCGAGCTGGATTGGCAACGAGGCTGCAGGTGCGGCTTTAGATATAGAGACCGATTTGCTCCGCCATATTCAGCATCCTAGAATCCCCCAGGTTTTAGGCCAGTTTCGGGTCAAAGGGCAACCCTATATGGTCATGGAGCATGTTGACGGGTGGAGTCTGGCCCATCATGTCACCACCCATGGCGCAGTCTCGGTGCGTCAGGCGATCGCCTGGATGGTGGACCTCTGTCGGGTGCTGTCCCATCTACACAGCTTTGCTCCTCCGGTATTTCATCGCAACATTGAGCCGGCCAACTTGATCCGCAGACCCTCCGGCGAACTGGCTTTGATTGGATTTGGGACCGTCAAGGCGCTAGCCCTAGACCGGCTAAAATCTGTGGGACCAGCTGGATTTACCTCGCCAGGGCAGTTAGATTTCAATGCCTG
>JGI12210J13797_10581994_pt1 | contig 28727 bp, 18 predicted proteins | sample ElkSlonscriptome_3_FD_13797 | JGI IMG/M metagenome (IMG submission 13797) | reverse complement strand
ACAGGGCAACGACGTCATGGAAGCATTGCTCCCCGACCGCACCACCTATTCCGACTCCACCAAACACCAGATTTTCATGTCCCTGATCTGGCATTTTTAATGCCCAATTGATCCGCGTATAGCGTTTTATTATGTGCGGTTTCTTGAATCAGGCGTTCGTCAGCTTCCGGTAAACAATCAGACCGCAAAATTCCTCAGCCGATAAATGAATTTGTGAGGCCTGTTGTTCCAATATTTCCACGTCACGATGTTCAAATTCGACTTCAATTATCGCTTCTTCAGACATAACCGAATCTCCTGTCTTCAGTTTAGTTACGCGAATTTAATCGGGAGCTTTGACGTTAGCCAGTTTTCGGTTGTAGGGGAGTTCCCTACTATTTTTCGCGCCCTTGCCACTGCATCACGTTCAATAACGAGAGTGGCTCGGCGTCAATACATGTCAGGTTGATACGGTGGAGCCGCGGACGATGATGTTGGTATCGATTTCGTGGAATCCGGGTTCGTAGGGTATCTCTTTTTTAAGAATCTTCAGGAGAAGGTCGATGGCGGCGTGGGCCTGTTTGTCGGTGGGTCGACGTACGGTGGATAGAGGTGGACTGGTATGGTTTGCGATCGGCAAATCATCGAAACCGATGATCGCGATATCATCCGGCACTTTTTTTCCCAGTGCTTTTGCTGCGGGTATACAGAGGGCCGCGAGATCGTCGGTCGGGCAGAAAATGGCATCAATTTCGTCGATGTTGTCTAGGTTTGAAAAAAGCTCATCCACCTGTTCTTTCAGGCTCCGAACGGTCTTTATTAAATGGTCGGAGCGCGGAATGGATGCGTGATCAAGGGCATCGGAATACCCTTTAATTCGATCCTGTATACAGTTGATATGCTGTAGCTTTTCGGGAATCAGCATCAGAATATTTTTTCGCCCATTTTCGATGAGGTGAAGGACGGCCTTCTGCGCCATTTTACGGTTGTTGATGTCGATGCAGGGTACTTTGCTCTCGGCGCCTTCAATCTGTCCGAGCAGCACAATGGGAAAATCTTTAGAGGCAAAATCTAGAAATTCCCGATGATGGTCGGAGGGGGTCAGATAGATCATGCCTTCCAGCAGATCCGATTTGAAATCGCCCTCCAGCAACGGAGATGCTGCCGATTCGATTCGGTCGTGAATGACGAGATCGTAGCTGGAAAAACCGGGATGCGAAATAATGCTGTTGGCAAAGAGTCCCATCACCTGATTTTCGTATGCGATTTGGTCGGCCGTCATATGCTGATGGTCAATATGAATAAAGGAAAGGCCGATCAGATTTGTGCGCTGGTTTCGAATGGCCCGGGCCAGACGATTGGGGCGGTAGCCCAGTTCTGCCGCTGCGGTTTTGACGCGATTGATCATCTCCTCGGAAACCGGAAATTCATTCAGATGATCATTGAGCACGCGCGATACGGTAGCCTTGCTTACCTCGCAGCGCTGGGCAATGTCCTCGAGGGTTACGCGGTTGTGGGTTCTTCGCCTTTTCTTCTTCGTCTTTGGGGGAGCCATATTCTTAAACCTTTCGCTGATATGAAACATTTACAGTAAAATTTCATGTATTCAACCTATTTTATTCGCGAAATTATGAGCCGACGTATGTTACCTTCTTCCACCGTACGTTTTGTGGGGTTTCGCAACCGGAATGCCATAACTTTTGGGGTTTTTCTTCGTGACAAGGTCGCGTGAATTGCGATAGATGATTCTGTTTACAGCAGCTGGGTGCATATCGTATCCGAATAGATAGGGATGTTCATGGTAGGATCAAATCAACAATCTTGGGGTGCGGACTGGATTCGGTACGGATGGAATCCGGTCGTTCCACAGGTTCGAAAAAGTTTTCGGCTGGAAAAGCCCATTGCGCAGGCAGTCGTCCGGGTAACAGCTCTAGGGGTCTGCGAATTAAGGCTGAATGGATGTAAGGTGGGCGATGCTCATCTGCTGCCCGGATGGACGGATTATCGCAAGCGCGTCTATTTTCACACCTATGATATTACGGATCACCTCTCTGAAGGTGAAAATGTAGTTGGAGGGATCGTGGCGCCGGGGTGGTTTGCTGGCTATTTTGGTCCGTTCGGAGATAAAGGCTATTACGGTCATGATGCCTGGTTCAGTGCAGAACTTACGATACATTACACCGACGGAACTGTGCAGAGCATACAAACGGATGACACCTGGCGAGCGATAGAGGGCCCGATTCTGTCTGCAGATCTTCTGATGGGCGAAACGTACGATGCGCGGCTGGAAATACCCGGCTGGGATAAGCCCGGTTTTAATGATTCCCAATGGATGCCCGTCCAAACGCTCGATCCGCATGAACAACTGCCGGCGGAGATTCAGCCTTATCCGGGCGTTCCGGTGCAAACTATTGCAGAGTGCCCGGCGGTTCAGATTACACAGCCTATGCCCGACCATCATGTATTCGATCTAGGGCAGAATATGGTAGGTGTGGTGCGCCTGAAGGTACACGGCCCGACCGGAACCGAAATTGTTCTAAAGCATGGCGAGATGCTGAATCCCGATGGAACCGTTTATACGGAAAACCTGCGCAGCGCAAAGGCTGTCGACCGTTATGTTCTGAAAGGCGGCGGCGAAGAAGTTTGGCAACCCCGCTTTACGTTTCATGGATTTCGCTATGTGGAAGTATACGGGCTTGCCGAAGAGCCATCGCTGGATACGGTAACCGGTCTGGTCTGGATGTCCGCGCTGAAAGAAACGATGAAATTTGAATGTTCCAATCCCAAGGTGAACCAGTTGTTCAATAACATCCAGTGGGGATTCCGCGGCAACTATCTGGAGGTTCCGACCGACTGTCCACAGCGGGACGAACGCCTGGGCTGGACCGGCGATACCCAGATTTTTATGCGCTCCGCCACCTACCTGGCCGATGTCCGGCCGTTTTTTGATAAATGGTTGGTCGATCTACACGATGCTCAGCATGAAAATGGCGGGTATCCGGATATGGCTCCTTATATGGGCCGCATGGGGTTTGCCCGAGCCGCCTGGGCCGATGCCGGCATCATTTGTCCCTATGTTTTATGGCAGGCGTATGGTGATCCTGAATGTATCCGTCCCTGGTGGACGGACATGAAAAAATATATGGAACACATTTGTTCCGAGGGCAATCTGCATAATGGGCCGGACGCCTTTTCCTATGGAGATTGGCTACATATGGGCGAAGACACCCCGACCCCGTTAATCGGGCTGGCCTATCGCGCCTATGATGCGCGGCTGATGGTGGAGATGGCCGAGGCCCTGGGGGAGGCGGCAGATAAAGTGCATTTCCAATCCTTGGAAAAAACAAGCCGGACTCTGTTCCACCGGGCTTTCTTCGAAAAGGGTGAGATTGCCGTGCCGACACAGACCGCCTGTGCACTGGCCATTGCCATGGATTTGCTGGAGGAGGAAGATATTCAAACGGCCGGTGCGTGCTTGGTCGAAGATCTTGAAAAAAAGAAGGGTTATCTCGCGACCGGATTTGTGGGTACGGCCTATCTGTGTCCCGCGCTTTCTAAAATTGGGTGCGGCGACCTGGCCGTGCAGCTCCTGCTTAATGAAGAGCATCCCTCCTGGCTTTATGAAGTGAATAACGGTGCCACGACGATCTGGGAACGATGGAACAGCTGGACGAAAGAAGGCGGCTTTGGTGATGTGGGAATGAATTCCTTTAATCACTATGCGTTCGGTGCGGTGTGTGAATGGATGATGGAGTCCCTGGCCGGCATCAAGCTTGCGTCCCCGGGTTTCCAAACCTTGGACATTCAGCCCTGCCTCACCGACCGGTTTGATTATGTGAAAGCGTCGTATCAATCGATCCAAGGAACCGTTTCCAGTCATTGGAAAAAGGACGGGGTCGGATTTGTATTTGAACTGCATACCCCCGTGCCGGCCACCGTTCGACTACCTTTTTTGACCGAAAACGTAGAGCCGGGGCGTCATGTGTTCAACGTGCTTCCCGCCGATAAAGAAACCCGCATGTTGTCATTAACTGATGCCATGGCACTGATCGTTTAATACAAAGGATTAAAATGACAAAAAATCATCCCGTTCATAAAGTACCACCCGCTGATAAAGTTCCTTTCCTCACCCGCATCGGCTGGGGATTCGGTGGGTTGGCTGATAATTTTATGTTCAATACCATGGTCGCGTTGGGCACGTTAGTTTATGTGAATCATTTTAAGCTGAGTCCGGCCTTGGCAGGGATGGCCCTTGGTTTACCTCGTATTATTGATGCAATCACGGATCCGTGGATTGGTAATTTATCAGATAACTGTAAGTCACGTTTTGGACGCCGCCGGCCCTTTATGTTTTGGGGCGTGTTGCTGTGTACAATTTTGCTTCCCATGCTATGGACGGTTCCGATGGTGGAAACGGCAGCAAACCCTTGGCATAGCAATGTGCCTTTTTTGTACGTTGTGGCAGTTGGCAGTTTGTTGGCTATTTCCTACACCTTATTTGTCGTTCCATATACCGCATTAGGGTTGGAGTTATCTCCGGATTATGATGAACGAACACGCGTTATTAAATGGCGTATGTATATCGGTTTAGCCGGATCGCTGGCCGCCGCTTGGCTGTTTCGTCTTGCTTCAGCGGATCGTTTTCCTACTTTGGGGCAGGGTGCATTCTGGGTGACTGTGGGGGTTGCTGCGATTGTGTTGATTTCCGGCATGATTCCTGTGGCAAGTTGCAGGGAAAACCTTGAGGTTGAAGAGCAAGAGCCGATTCGCTTGATTCCTGCATTGGTTTATACCATGACTAACCGTTCATTCATCATTCTGTTTGTCTCGTACGTCTTTGTTATTGTTGCCATTTTTTCTGCAAACGGTATTGCGCCACTGCTGATGCAGCACTATGTCTTCGGAGGTGACGCCAAGGAATTGGGAACGTTTATGGGATTGTTGGGTACGATGGCTGTAGCACTCTCCTACGTCAGTGTTTTCCTCATTGGGTTTATTTCTGAACGAACCAGTAAACGCACCGCCATGATTACCGGTTTGGTTTTAGCATTCATGGGCATTTTCCTAAGTTACTTCGCGATGGATCCCCGTTGGCCTTGGGCCATGTATATTACCAACTTTATCGCTTTCCTTGGATTGCAGGGTTGTTGGTTGATGGTTGATTCGATGGTTGGTGATGTCTGCGATGATGATGAGCTAAGGAGTAAGCGGCGCCGTGAAGGCATGTTCAGTTCCGTGAAAGGTTTTGGTTTGAAGGCGGCGCAGGGTTTAACCTTCGGTCTTGGAGGTTATCTGGCCAATGTCGCCGGTTATAACCCCGCAATCGTTGAAGCCGGTGGACTTGCTGTTGACGTGGCAGTGAAAATGAAACTGCTCGTTGTAGGGTTACAGGCCGGGGGGCTTCTCCTTGCTATAGCTGCTTTGTATTTTTATCCGATCACGCGTGCCAAGGCCGAAGAAACGCGCCGAATTCTCGATGAACGAAAGAACGGGGATGCCGCAGGGGCGGTCTAGCCACGACTGGCTGGATCTTCGGCTAACATGGATTCATGTAATTCAGAACCAACTTGAGGAAAAAATGAAGATAGCAGCACCCATTACATACCTCTGTTGTTTCGTGGCGACCGCTACGTTCGCCTCTAACAATCCGTTCGGCATTTTTGATCTGGATTTTCGGGGTACGACACCGGAAGAGCAAATCATGAGCATCGAGGGGATCGGGTTCGACGGCGTGGCCGTAAAACTTGCGCGCCCTGACGATCTGGAGAAGCTGGAACGATACCTGGCCGTTAAGCCGGACCTGAAGGTTTTTGCCGGCTATGTGCATCTCAATGCCACAGGAGGCAATTATGAAGAGCTCGTGAAGCGGGTGGTGGATGCGCTCGCTCCGCTGGATGCCCAGCTGTGGTTGATTGTGGGCGGAGACAAAACCAATGAAGTAGCCATCACCCAAACGATTCAAAACATCGCGGATCTGGCGGCACGTAAACAAGTCCAGGTTTCGATTTATCCACATGATAATACGGCTATCGAATCGGCGGAAGAGGCGTTGGTTTATCTGAAGCGGGCCAATCGGGCGAATGTTTCGCTCACGGTTCATTCCTGCCATGAGCTGCGCCATGGTAATCTGAAGCGGATTGATGAGGTGATTAAGGCCGTCCAGCCCCATATTTCACTTGTCACGATTTCTGGTGGATATGCGAATCGAGTAAATGAGAATCACAGGGACTGGAGCGATGCCATTAAGCCTCTGAATGAAGGCGATCTGGATTTGCGCCCCATGCTACAGGCGCTGGATGGAAGCGGATATAACGGACCCATCATTGTTCATAATTTCGGCCTGCAGAAAAAGCCGGCCAGTCATCACCAGGATTCGTTCAATACCTATCAGGCGTTGCGCGCCGAACTGAAGCAAAAGGAACCCATGAATGGCTCATCACTTCGTGTTTCCATGTCGGAAGAGTATCCGGTTCCGGCCTCCGAGGTCTGGGCGCTGATTGCCGGCTTCGATACCTTGCCGGATTACCATGCCTCGATCACGAGCAGTGAGTTGCTTGAAGGTGGAGCGGTCCGAAAAATCGGCCTGACCGAGGATGCCGGCGGAGGATTTGTGGTGGAGCGACTGGTCAATTTTGATGACGAAGCGATGACATTTAGCTACCGCATTATTGATCTGATTGATTGCGATTTTCCGCTTCGAGACTATCAGGCATTTGTTCGGGTGGAAGCCTTGGGGGAGAAGGCCTGCCGATTGCACTGGGGCAGCAAATTTGCGGTGGAAGGGGTGGCCGAATCGGAGGGGGATGCTTTGGCAAAAGCGATCTATCAAGGATGTTTTGACGGGGTGAGAAAACGCGTAACGGCAGAGGATTAATGGTGATGAAACTTAAACTTTTGATTTTGACGATGGTGTGCAGTGCGGTGTTTGCACGTCAACCCAATGTTCTGTTCATCGTGGTGGATGATCTGGGCTGGAAAGATACCGGATGTTATGGGAGTTCGTTTTATGAAACTCCTAATGTAGATCGTCTGGCCGCCACGGGCATGCGTTTTACGGATGCCTATTCGGCCAATCCGCTCTGCTGTCCGACGCGGTCCAGTATCCTGACCGGGCAATACCCGGCCCGCACTGGATTTACCGGCGCTTCCGGTCATATTAAAGGCGATCATAAACACGTGGAAACCACGAAATCCGCTCCGGATGCGCGCGCTGCTGGACCGAAATCGACGAACCATTTGGCGCTAGAATATTTTACGCTGGGCGAAGCCTTCAAAGAGGCCGGCTATGCCACCGCGTTTCTCGGCAAATGGCACCTGGGGCATGATCCGTATATTCCCGAAAATAACGGATTCGATTTTGTGGTCGGTGGCCGCCATCATCCCGGACCCCCCGGACTGGACGGAACAAGGAAATTTTTCCCGCCGTTTGATAAAGTAAAAACGCTGCCTCAGGATCTGCCTTCGGATAAGCATATTGACGACTATCTAGGCGAACGCGCCGTTGAGTATATTTATGATCACAAAGATGAGCCGTTCCTGATGTGTTTCTGGCTGTACGATGTGCACGCGCCTTTCCAGTCGAAACCGGAGCTGGTTGAAAAATGGAAACAAAAAGCTGATCCGGACAATCCGCAGCACTCGCCGACGATGGCGGCGATGGTTGAAGTGATGGACGATAATGTGGGCCGGGTTCTCGATGCACTCGAAGCCAACGGGATTGCGGATGACACGATCGTGATCTTTACCTCCGACAACGGCGGTAATATGTACGACGTAGCCGACGGAACTACGCCCACCAATAATGAGCCGCTACGATCCGGTAAAGGCAATAACTATGAGGGTGGTGTGCGCATTCCGCTTATTGTCCGCTGGCCCGGAAAAACAGAGCCCGGTTCGGTGAACGGATCGGTCATTTCCACGGTGGATCACTATCCCGCGCTGCTTGAAATGACTGGGCAAAAATTACGCCCGGACGACCACAAGGATGGAGTCAGTTATGTGCCAGCTCTGAATGGGGAGGCGTTTGACCGCGGGCCGACGCTTTGCGATTTCACGGCATTTGTACGCGCCACAATGAATGTTCCGAGTACCTGGTTGCGTTCCGGAGATTGGAAACTGCTGAAGTTCTGGTTCGATGGTTCGGAACAGCAACACCGCTATGAACTGTATAATTTAAATGAGGATATTGGCGAAACGCAGAATCTGGCGAACCAGTATCCGGAAAAAGTGCAGAGCATGTCGGCACAGATCGATGCGTATTACAGCTCAACGGGTTCGTTGAAAACACAGCGGAACGAAGCGTATAACGGCCGCACCGTTGGGGTGTGGACCCAAACTGGAGAGGGTGAAGTTTCTGCCAAGGCCGGCGCTTTGGTTCTGAAGGCCGGACAGCCGCAGTTTGATGCACGCACCCGCGTAACGCCCTCCCTGGTTGGTTCCGCGTGGATTGAGTTTGAGGCGCGGTCGGACAAAGCAAATGCGGTCAGTGTGCAGTGGACGTCGAGCGGTGCAAATGCATTCGATGACCCCAGGTACAATGTGGCCGAGGCGCTTACTCCGGAGTGGAAAACCTTTCGGGTGAAAATGGATTTTCCGGGACGCATTCTCAAGTTGAGATTTGTACTTTCCAAGGAAGGTGACGTTGTGGAGTTACGCAACGTTAACCTGCTCACGCCTGACCAGTCGGTGATCACGGAATACAAATTTTATTAGGATAGTGGAGCGGGGATATGCAGGTCCCTCGAAAATGTTAAAGGGTCTATCTCGATCTATGGGAGACACGCGTGTCTCCACTTTGTTTGAGTGAAAATTTGATATGAAAAAAATAGTTTTAATGACGCTGATGTGTGGTGCCTTTTCTGCCTTCGGTCAAGGAACGCTTGGCGATGATGTAACGCGGTTTGAATTTTCCGGATGTGCAGAAAGTGCGGTGTGGGCCAATGGTTTCATGGATTCATTTTTTACGAATCGGGTGGATATTGAAAATACGATTTTTCCGCGCGAATATTTGGCGATTTCCGATGTCTGGATGAACGACGCCGCGTGGGGAGAACGCTCCATACAGGAACAGCATCGAAACGTGCTGACGGATCAGGGATTGGCGGACGATGGGTATGTGCTGACGCAGCAGCACGGAGCGTCGTCGCATGATCATGGCTGGCCATTTCCTCACTGGATCCAGGTGCCATACGAAAACGGGTTCCGCGGCACGACCGCCGGTTGGCATTTTTATGACGAAAAGCTGGACTGGGAAATCTGCTATGACGCATCGCGTGAATATGCGCCGGAACATTTCGGGGAAGCCGCAACGAAAACTTGGAAAATGGACGCCCTGAAATCCGAAGGTATTTTTGAAGAAAAACACGCATGGAAACTGAAGGTTTCAGCCGACCAACCCACCTTAACCAGTCCGAAGGGGGTTGAGCTGGATTCCTTTAATTGCCCTTTCATCCAGATCCGTTGGAATGTGGATGAGCAGGAGACTGCGGTACGACCGGTGATGGAATGGATGCGCGAGGACGATGCTGGCTGGAGCAACAAGCGACGGATCGAATTCTCGGCGGATATCATCGAACCCTACAGCTCCGATACGGGCATGTTTCATTCGATATTGCCACTGCACGATCATCCGAAATGGAATGGGAAAATCACGCGGATTCGTTTTCGTTTCCAGGGATTGGAAAAGGGCGATACGCTGTTGATCCGCTCGGTTTTTACCCATTGGGACACTCGGCACCTCGTGAATAACGCGATCTTTATCAAAGCGGTCTATGAATACTTCAGGTGGACGGGAGATATGACCTTCCTACAGGAGCAGATGCCTCGACTGCGCAAGGCCATGAACTACATGGCGGAAGAGGGGAATGGACGCGCATTGAATCATATCCGCTGCGACTGGCACGGGCACGACGGACGTCCCGGCTTTACGGTCAACGCAGATGGAACCAAAACGTTTCATGTCGGGCAGGGTAAAGGCGGAAACTATTGGGACCTTCTGCCTTTTGGTTGGGATGATATGTACACCACGACGCACTACTACGCCTCGCTACTGGCCATGGCCGATCTGGAAGAGGTGGTCGGTGGAAATTCCAAGGCGTTGCGCCGTCATGCTGCTGATGTGAAAAAAACAACCAACGAAACATTCTTCGATGAAAAAGCCGGCCGGTTTGTCGGTTGTATCGACGCGGATGGAATTGCGCATGACTATGGATTCACCTTCGTTAATCTCGAGGCGATTCACTATGGCATCGCGACGGAGGAACATGCCGAAGCGATCATGGAATGGATCGAAGGAAAGCGCATCGTTGAGGGCGACACCTCAACCGGCGCTGACATTTATCGGTATGCCCTAGCGCCACGGGCCACCACAAAGCGAAACGTCGAATGGTATTCCTTCGCCTGGACCGGGCCCGAAACCCTGCCGTTTGGCGGGCAGGTTCAGGATGGTGGAGCAGTGCTCGGGTTTTCGTTTTATGATGTGATGAGCCGGATCAAGACGCTTGGAGCGGATAACGCATGGACGCGTTTGATGGAAATCCGGGAATGGGATGAAGAAGTTGCGGCCTATGGCGGCTACCGTAAATATTACAACGACGGCAAAGGCGGGACCACGCTACAGGGCGGCGGCACCGCAGGCGGGGTGGGTATTGATTTTGAGTTTACAGAAAGCAGTATGCTTGCCGCGGCCATCCCCTTTGGATTTATGGGGCTGCGTCCCGATGGTCGGGTATTGAATATTGAACCCCATCTGCCCAAGGCCTGCCCCGAGATGACAGTAAGAAATCTGCTCTACCACGGTGTGCCGATGGATGTTACGGTTTCGGAATGCCGCATAAAGTTGGTGGTGAAATCCGATCCGACGAATCCTTTTACGGTTAAATTTAAAAATGAAGAATACTACATTAAAGGAGCGGGGACTTTCCTGTCCTCGCCGGAGGGCTGAAAACCCTCCGCTCCGGTGAGGGGTCGTGGTGAGAAAAAATGGAGCGGGGACATTCCTGTCGTCGATACAAGGTAGATATGAGAATGAAACGAGTTTTGATAATACTGGCAGTCTTAGGCGCGGTGATGGTTCGGGCGGCGGAGCGGCCGAATATCCTGCTGATCGTGGTGGATGATATGGGGTGGTCGGATCCGGGGTGTTTCGGAGGGGAAATTGATACGCCGAACATGGACAAGTTGGCCGCCGGGGGCATACGATTTTCCAACTATCACGTAAATCCCATGTGTACGGTTACGCGTACGAGTTTAATGACCGGACATACACACTCGCAATCGGATGAGTATCGGCGTTCCCTGCCCATTGCGGAGCTGATGCGCCGTGCGGGTTATGCAACTTCAATCTCTGGAAAATGGCATCAGCCGGGGAATCCATTAGACGCGGGCTTTGAGTCGTTTTACGGGTTTTTGCATGGCGCGATTAACTGCTGGACGGGGTATGATGAAGGTTTTACTGCCCCGCAGATTCAGCGCGATCGCGAAGCGCCAGGAGAAGTTCCGGACGGGTGGTACAGCACGGATGCTTTTGCGGACGAAACCATCGCGCAAATTAATGCTGCTGTCGAAACTGGAAAACCGTTTTTCTCCTATCTTTCCTTCAATGCTCCGCATACGCCTCTGCATGGATATAAAGAAGATGTGGAAAAATATTACGGCCGGTTTGATGAAGGCTGGGAAACGCTGCGGAAAAAGCGCTTTGCGCGGCAACGGGCCATGGGGCTGATCGACGAACATTTTGTGGAAACGCCACCAAACGGTGAGGTTCGGCGATGGAATGAAATGGACCCTGAAACACAAAAGGTGGAAGCGTGGCGCATGGCGACCTATGCCGGCATGCTGGATCGGGTGGATCAAAATATCGGGCGTGTCTTGCGGCATCTGAATCAAAAAGGGCTTGAAAAAGATACGCTGGTTATTTTCTTTTCCGATAACGGCGGGGCCTACAGCAATGGGGATATTGAGACCTATGAAAAACAGCTGCCCTGGAAGAAAAATACGCTGCCGTATTGTTCCAATGGATGGAGCTATCTGAGAAATACGCCTTGGCGCTGGTATAAATCCGGAGCAGAGCAGGGTGGGGTCATGTCGCCGCTCATTGTTCGCTGGCCGAAAGGGCTGAAGGGTAAGCCGGGCAGTATCCAGAAACAGCGACTGCATGTAACCGATCTTTATCCGACCTTCCTTGAGCTTGCAGGGACGGAGTATCCGGAAAAAGACGACGGTCGGAATCTGGAGCCGCTATACGGAAATTCAATGCTCCCCGCTTTGCAGGATCCGGCTTTGCCGGAACGGGCGATTCATGATGAAATTTTCTGGGCGTTCAATACCACGGGGAAGGGGCTATTGAAGGGCGACTGGAAAATTTCGAGTATCAGCGACGGACCTTGGCGCCTGTATAACGTGGAAAAAGATCCGTGTACGGCGGTCGACCTCGCCGCAGCGAGGCCGGAAAAAGTGCAGGCCATGAACGATGCCTGGTTTGCTTTTGCAAATGAACATACGGTCATGGACGCGAGCTGGAAGCAACCATTGAAAGACTATCAGGAAGGATGGGGCTACCATCGAATTCGAATGGTACTGCATGCCTACGAATCGGCCTCGCCGCATATGGCCGAAGAAAACGTGACGACCGATACCGATCTGACGTTTAATTTTTCCGCGCCGATCAGCTTTGAAAAATCACAAGGGAAAAGCATTCGGCTCTATGCCGTCGGGGAGCCGGATAAAGTGGTGTGGGAAGCGGATCCGGAACCGGGGCACGATGCCGAGGGTAAATTATCGATCACCTTTGATCTGCCCAAGCTCAAGCCGAATACCACCTACTATCTGCTGGCTGACCGAAATTGGATCACACTTGGGCATAAGCAGGCCGGGCCTTTAAACGATGGGGCTTACTGGTATCGGTTCAGGACGGGAAAATGATCAGAAAATCACTCTATAGCCTGGCGGTATTTGGGGTGCTGACTTGTTCTTCTGCGTCTGCGGAGTGGGATTTTCTGGATAATGGAACTGTGCGGATCGGGGTCGATAGATCGCGCGGTGCCGGGATTGGTTTTTTTGGCGAAAGTAAGAGCGGCCGCAATTTGCTGAATCATTTTGATGAAGGCCGGTTTGTTCAGCAGTCCTACTACGGCGCACCGGACGGTTCGAAATGGAACACCAGAGATTGGGTTTATAATCCCGTGCAGGGCGGAAGCTGGGACGGCAAGCGTTCGAAGGTGCTTGCGTTTAATAAGACGGATGATTCGCTTTACGCAAAAATCGAACCGCTCAGCTGGTCCGGCGGACAGTCCTGTCCCGAAGCGGTCATGGAGCAAACCATCACCCTGACCGGTCGAGTGGCCCATATTCGTTTTAAGATGACGTATACCGGAGAGGATCAGGGGAAACCGAAACATCAGGAAATGCCGGCTGTCTTTGTGGACTACGCGCTGAATCAGCTTGTGTATTACGAGGGAGCGGAATTAACGCGTCGTGTCCCCGGCTGGCCGAATGAACGTGGAAAAAGTTCCAGGCATTGGACGGCCTGGCTCAATGATAAGGATTGGGGTATTGGGATCTTTACACCCGGCACACCTGACTTTACCTGCTATCGGTATCATGCTGACGGGACACCCGGTGAAAAAAGTGCGGCCTGCTCCTATATCGCGCCGGTACGCACGTTCGCGCTGAAGAAAGGGGTGAGGGTTGAATACGATGTCTACCTGACCCTTGGATCTCTGGATGAAATTCACACCTGTTTTAGTCTGCTGAGGAATCCAAATGAGAATTAAGTGGTGTAAATTCGAAGCGGAGACATTCCTGCCCCTGCTCCTTTTTCTTGCGATGTCAGCCATGCCTGTTTTTGCCCGACTTCCTGCTGTTCCTTGGAGCGCAACGGATGGGCTGGGGCGCGAACTGCCGGATGCTGAACAGTGCGGGCCGCGTCGCAATGATCGCTTTGTCGGGCTCTTCTATTTTCTCTGGCTGGGCGGACACGAGCAGGGCGGCCCGTTCAATATCACGGAAATCATGAAGCAGCCGGAAGGCCAGCGGTCGTGGGGTAAAAAGAACCTCTTCCATTTCTGGGAACAGCCTCGATTTGGCTATTACCTGAATGACGATGAGTGGGTGATTGCCAAGCATGCGCAGATGCTGGCGGACGCGGGCGTGGACGTGGTTATTTTTGATGTGACCAATGGCTTTACCTATAAGGACCATTATTTGCTTCTTTGCCGGGTGTTTGAAGACATTCGCGCGAGTGGAGGGCATACTCCGCAGGTGTCCTTTTTATTTAATTCTAACCACGTGAAAACTACGCAGAAGGTCTATGACGAGTTCTACAAGCCGGGGCTTCATCGCGACCTCTGGTTTCAATGGAAAGGGAAGCCGTTGTTGATGACGAACCCTGAGGGTCAGTCGCAGGAGGTTCTTGAATTCTTTTCCATCCGCCGTTCCTGGGCCTGGCCGAACAGCAAGAACTGGTTTGGTGATGGAAAGGATAAATGGCCGTGGATTGCTAATACGCCTCAGGAGTATGGGTGGCATGCATCGCCGGAAAAACCGGAGCAAGTGGCGGTGGCCGCGGCGTCGCATCCGGTCAATAGTATTGGACGCAGTCATAAGGCTGGAAAACAACCCAAACCCGAAGATCAGGATCCCATGGTTGGAACCTATTTTCAGGAACAATGGGATCATGCGCTGAAGGTTGATCCCGAGTTTATCTTTATTACGGGGTGGAACGAATGGGTGGCCCAGCGCTTTATCTATGATGGAAAGAAAAAACGTCCATTCACAGGGGGCACCATCGACCCCGGCGACACGTGGTTTATCGATCAGTATTCCATTGAATACAGTCGCGACTGCGAGCCGATGCGCGGTGGATTTGAGGATAATTATTATTACCAGATGGTTTCCAATATCCGGAAGTTCAAGGGCGTTGATCCCATGCCGACGGTTTCCAAAGATTGGAAAATTTCGATTGATGGAAGTTCCAATGATTGGAAAAACGTTGAACCGGAATTCAGGGATGATGTCGGGGACACGCGGCATCGTAATCATGAGGGTTATGCTGATGCGGGACCATATGTCAATGAGTGGGGTCGCAATGATATGGTGTCCTGTAAAACTGCGCGGGATCGCGAACATCTTTATTTTATGGCTCGGACGGCTGAACCGCTGAAAATGAAAAAAGGGGACCACAGCTGGATGAATCTGCTGATCCGTTTGAAGGGGCGTGATTTGCCGAACTGGCAGGGCTTTCATTTTCGTATTGTTCCCGAGCTGGAAGGTTCTGGAAAAGCCGCGCTTTGTGCGTGGCGCGACGGAAAGTGGGAAAAAATGAAGACCATTCCATGTGCATCGGGTGCCGATTTTGTGGAGCTGGCCTTTCCGCTGGGCCAATCGGATTTCCAAACCTTGGAACTGGAATTTAAGTGGTTCGATCATATGCCGGAACCGCTGGATGTGCTCGATTTCCAGGACCATGGCGACACCGCGCCGAACAACCGTTTTCGGTATGGGCTGCAATTTAAATCAAAATGACTGGATTCATAATGAATATAATTCGAACTTGTTTTATCTGTATTTCCATCTGGCTGACGGGGTTCTGTTGCGCTCAGGAAAAATTTCGCCCAGTCTGGGAAAAAGCGGAATGGATCGGCTATACGCATGATGTTCGTGACGCAAGACTTGCGGAGCGTGCTTTTTTGACGCAAAGCATGAAGAAGTCAGAAAACAAGCGGACATCGGTGTCTCCGCTGTTGCGCAAATCCTTTGATGTTGAAAAGCCGATTCGTTCCGCGCAGGTGATGGTATGCGGGCTGGGGCTGCATGAACTATATGTGAATGGGCAGAAGGTCGGTGACCGGGTATTGGAGCCGGCTCCGACGTCCTATGACAAACGTTCATTTTACAATGTGTATGACGTGAAATCTTTGCTTGAGCCGGGCCGGAATGCCATGGGGTTGATGCTGGGCAATGGTTTTTATGGGCAGGGCTTCGCGTTTACCTACGGTTTATTTTACGGTAAACCTCGCGCGAAATTACTGCTGACCATTCAATATGTCGATGGCTCAAAATCCATCATTTCCTCTGATGCCAGCTGGCGCGCTGCACAGGGGCCCATTGTTTTTGATAATATTTATGCGGGCGAAACCTATGATGCACGGTTGGAGATTCCGGGATGGAGCAATCCGAGTTTTGATGCATCGAGTTGGAAGCCGGTGGAGCTGATGGATGCGCCGACGGCGAACTTGGTGGATCAGCGTCTGGAGCCCATGCGTAAAAAGCGTGAAGTTAAACCGATTGCGATTTTGCCTGCTGAGAACGGTGAGTGGATCATCGATATGGGTGAAAATATGACGGGTTGGTTGCAGCTGCGTACGGATGCGCCAAAGGGCACAAAAATTCAGATGCGTTTTGCCGAACTGCTGATGCCGAACGGAAAAGCCATCGATACCGCCAGTACGGGCGTTCATGCGACGGGCTGTGAACAGGTGGATATCTACATTTGCAAAGGGGGCGGGGAAACATGGGAGCCGCGTTTTACCTATCATGGATTTCGCTATGTGCAGATTAAAGGGCTTCCGAAAAAGCCGGAGCTTGCCGATTTTTCCGGCTGGTTTGTTCGTTCGGATCTGGCGCGTGCGGGGGATTTTGAATGTTCCGACCCGATGTTGAATACGTTCTATGACGTTTCACTCCGTACAATAGAGGGTAATGTCCAGGGCCTGTTGAGCGACTGCCCGCACCGCGAGCGGTGCGCGTGGCTGGGCGATATGCATGCGGCGGCGGAAGTGATTTCCATGAACTATGACGCCCATAGATTATGGCGCAAACATATCGCCGATTTTAGAACGGTGCTCGGCGTTGCTGGGCCGGTGCCCCGGCACTATCCCGAAGATGATTCAGCGCCGAGAGATCCGCGTGCGCCAGCCAATATTGCTTGCGGTAAACGGCTGTGCGGACAGGCCCGGCCGGATTGGGGTATGGCGATGGTGTTGGTTCCATGGGTGAACTGGCTCTATTACGGGGATCAGGAGACCGCCGAGAACGCTTGGCCGATGATGTGTGACTATATGGATTATCTATCTGAACATGAGGTTCGCGACTATCTCATCAAAGAGGGGTATGCCTATGGGGATTGGTGCCCGCCGGGTGGAAATAAGAAAATGGATGCAAAGCCGCAGCTGACGGCCAGCGCGTTGTATTATCGCTCGGCAAAAGCGATGGAACAGATGGCGAAACTGCTTGGTAAGAAAGAGGAGCAACAGGAATATGGAACATTGGCGGCATCGATTAAAAGGGCCTTCAATGAAAAGTTTTTCAATCGCGAAATGGCGGATTATGGCTCGCAAACCGCGACGGCGATGGCGCTGAATCTTGGGCTGGTGCCAGATGGAAAAGAAGTCCTTGTGGCAGCCGGGTTGAGCCGGTTGATCATGGAGAAAGATAACGGCCATTATACCACGGGTATCATGGGGCATCGCCATCTGTATACGGCACTCAATGATTATGGATTTGGTGAAACCAGTGCGAAGCTCTGGAGCAATACCGATTATCCGAGCCTGGCTTTTCTAACGGAGAAACATGGTTTAACCACCTGGCCGGAAGTGCCGATGGATTGGCCGGAAGGACAGCGGTATCAAAGAAACTCCTTTAATCATCCGATGCACAGTGCATTTGCGGTGAGCTTTCATGAGAGTCTAGGGGGTATTCGGCCGGATCCGGATTCTCCGGGATTTGAACGCTTTGTTCTGAAACCTTGTTTTTTGCCGGGACTGGAGTGGGCGAAGGCTGAGTATGATTCGGCGCATGGAAAAATTTCCAGCCATTGGAAACGGAGCAAAGATTCTGTTGTCTGGAAGGTGACCGTTCCGGAGGGCACCTCCGCCCGCGTTGAGCTGCCTCCGGCGAAGCGTGTTTTACTGAATGGGGCATCGGCTTCACTCAATAAATTGAAGTTGGATGCAGGGGAATGGGTTTTTGAAATCACGGAATGATCTGAACGAAGGTTGGAACAGGAGCGGAGACATTCTTGTCCTCGTCGGGGGCTGGAAAGCCCCCGCTCCGTTAGATAAGGAAAATGTTGAATGAAGAACTTGAAGTTTCTCCTCTTGGTTGTGGCCATGGTTTCCACGGTGGCTGCCAAACCGATGAACGTGGTGTTTATTCTGGCCGATGATCTGGGCTGGAGCGATATCACGCTGTATGGAACGACGGAGTTGTATGAGACGCCGAACTTGGAGCGGTTGGCGAAACGCGGCATGACGTTTACGCAAGCCTATGCTGCCAGTCCGATCTGTTCGCCGACGAGGGCTAGTATTTTGACAGGGCGCAGCCCGGCGCGTACCGGGTTCACGGCACCATCCGGCCATAAAAAGAATGAAGTTCTCTTGAAACCCGAGCTGAAGGAAAGCGGGGCCCCCTATAAATCCATGCAGCTCCATTCTGTGAGCCGGCTTGATACGCAATATAAAACCCTTGGTAAAATGTTGAAGAACAGGGGCTATTCTACCGGGCACTTTGGGAAATGGCACCTGGGTTGGGAGCCTTACAGTGCGCTGGAGCACGGGTTTGATATCGATATTCCGCATCATTCGGGGCCGGGGCCGTCTGGCGGTTTTGTTGCCCCATGGAACTACGATAATTTAAAGGCTAATTACCCGAAGGAACACATTGAAGACCGGATGTCTGAAGAGGCGCTGACTTGGTTGAAATCGGTTCCAGATGATAAACCCTTTTTCATGAACTATTGGCAGTTTTCGGTGCATGCGCCGTTTGATGCGAAGGTGGAACTGATCGAAAAATACCGGTCAAAAATCGATCCGGATTCTCCGCAGCGTTCGGCGATTTATGCGGCGATGGTGGAATCGATGGATGATAGCGTGGGAACGCTGCTCGACGCGGTGGATGCCGCGGGCATTGCCGACAACACCGTGATTATCTTTTTCTCCGATAACGGGGGGAACATGTATAACCTTCCGGAGGGCGTGCCGCCGACCAGCAATGCGCCCTTGCGTGGCGGAAAATCGACGCTGTATGAAGGCGGCCTTCGTGTGCCGTGCGTGGTGGTGTGGCCGGGGGTGACCGAGCCGGGCAGTCGCTCGGATGAAATCATTCAGTCGATGGACTTTTATCCGACCCTGATGAGTATGCTGAATATTCCGATGCCCAAAGATTATGCGGTCGATGGCATCGATATTACACCGGCCCTGAAAGGCGGCGCACTGGATCGCACGGATATTGTTTCCTACTTCCCGCACTTTTCAAAAGGGGTTCCGGATTGGATTCCGCCGGCCGTCACGATTCGTTCCGGCGACTGGAAACTGATTCGAATGTTCTATGAGGGCGAAAACAATGCGCATCGCTATATGCTCTATAATCTGAAGGAGGATATCGGTGAAACGAAGAATCTGGCATCCAACTATCCTGAAAAAGTTCAGATGCTGGACCGGAAGATTGAAGATTACCTGAAAGAAACGCAGGCCTTTGTCCCACCGCCGAATCCACATTTTGATCCGAAACAATATGCGCCAGAGAAATACGGAATTTCCACCCGGAAAATTCGTAAGCAAAAGGCTTCTACACCCAAGAACAAGGGATCGAAGATTGACGGATGGCAGGCGGGGGGCACGTGCTCCATCAGCAAGGGCGAAGACATGCTGGTGATTAAGAGTTCCGGCCGAGATCCGTATATTACGCTCAGGGGCCTGGCGAAGACGGAGGGCGGGCCGTTTACGGTGAGCCTGCGGATGCGGGCTCCGGGGTCGCAGGAAGGAACGGTGTATTATAATGAGCCGGCCAGCGGTGCGTGCACGGCTTCATTTGCTTTGAATGGCGAGAGTGAGTGGCAGGAAGTAAAAACACAGATTGCGGAAACATCGATCAACGGGTTGCGCCTGGATCCTTCTAGGGCAGCGGGAACAGTTGAAATCGACTGGATCCGTCTTTTAGATCAATCGGGAACACTGATAAAGGAATGGAATTTTTAATGAAACGATACCTGACTTCGATTTGTATTTTTTGCGCGGCGGCTGCTTTGGCAGCGCCCAAGCCGATAAATGTGGTGTTTATTCTGGCCGATGACCTCGGTTGGGCGGATACCACGCTGTATGGCCAGACGAGTTTATACGAAACACCGAATTTGGAGCGACTGGCTAAACGGGGCATGACGTTTTCGCGCGCCTATGCCAACAGTCCGCTCTGCTCGCCGACGCGTGCGAGTATTCTGACGGGCCAGACACCGGCGCGGCATGGATCGACGGCCCCGCAGCATCACCAGAAAGAGATCCGGCTGAAAGCGAAAGCGGCCAAGGCGAGTGCTCCCGGCAATAAAGCGACGGTTCCGGCTTCTGCAACACGGCTTGATACCAAACTTCCAACCCTTGGAAAGCAAGTAAAGCAGGCGGGTTACGCCACGGGCCATTTTGGGAAGTGGCATCTGGGCTTTACACCTTTCACGCCCTTGCAGCATGGATTCGATGTGGATCTTCCGCATTTTCCAGGGCCTGGGCCGAAAGGTTATATGGGCCCTTGGAAATATTTAAAGCTCGAGTCGAAGGATCCCAACGAACACATCGAAGATCGCATGGCCCAAGAGGCGATCTCGTGGATGAATTCGGTGAAAGATGAAAAGCCGTTTTTCATGAATTACTGGATGTTTTCGGTGCACGCGCCGTTTGATGCCAAACCGGAGCTGATAGAAAAATACCAAGCGAAGATCGAAGCCGATGATCCCCAGCGTTCCCCGGTCTATGCCGCGATGGTGGAATCTATGGATGATGCGGTGGGCACGTTGTTGGATGCGGTCGACCAAGCCGGTTTAACGGACGAAACGATCATCATCTTTACCTCCGATAACGGGGGCAACATGTATAACACGGTCGACGGCACAACGCCAACCAGTAATACGCCGTTGCGCGGGGGGAAAGCCACGATGTTTGAGGGCGGAATTCGTGTTCCGACGGTGGTGGTGTGGCCGGGCGTGGTCAAGCCGGGAAGTCGCTCGGATGAACTTATTCAGACGAGCGATTTTTATACGACCCTGCACAGCATGCTGAACATTCCGATGCCGAAAGATTATGTGGTGGACGGCATCGATATTACGGGCGCGCTTAAAGGCGGTTCGTTAAATCGCCGGGGCATCATCACTTATTTTCCGCACAGCCCGCCAGCGCCGCCGCACTGGCTTCCGCCATCGGTTTCGGTTATTTCCGGCGACTGGAAATTGATTCGTCTGTTTCATCAGGGCGAAAACGGCGCGCACGATTATCTGCTCTATAATCTGAAAGACGATCTGGGCGAAACAAACAACCTGGCGAAGTCGAACCCGGAAAAGGTGCAGATGCTGGATCGCATGATTCAGAACTATCTCGATGAGGCTCAGACCGTGGTGCCGGTGCCGAATCCAAAGTTTGATCCGGCCAAGTATCATCCGGAACTGATCGGGGTTCCGAAAAAGAAGCAGAAGAAAAAAGCTCCGAAGAAAAACGAAGCGAAGGCGGAGAAAGAATGAAGATGCTCACCATGATGTTGGGCGTGGCGTGAGGTCTGGCATCGGTGGCTTGTTCGTCGCGCAGTATCTATTTTGGCGCGTGCGCGTTTGGACGGATGACGCTACATAACCCGGTTCCTGGAGCGATCCGGCGACTTGGGAAATGGCAGGTTGAGCTGGGTCTGAAATAGAAAAGGAAATTTAACATGCGTTTCTCAACGGATGGAGGTCGGATGAAAAAAATGAATGCAGTGCTGAGCGGAATTATGGTGGCCGGGTGTGCCAGCGTTAATGCCGCAAACCCGATCATTAAAGATCAAGGGGTGAACGATCCTCATATTCGTATTTTTAACAACCGGGCCTACCTCTCCGCGACGCATGATCATTCCATTATGGATAAGCGGTTCAGGATGGATGATTGGTGGTTGTGGTCGTCGGATGATCTGGTGAACTGGAAACTCGAAAGCGTGCTGGACCCGAAGGATACGTATATCGGCAAGCCGTTTAAGCAGTGTTGGGCGACCGATATCGCATATCGAAACGGAAAATATTACTGGTATTTTTCGGAAGGGAATCAGCGGGCCGGAGTGGTGGTTTCCGATTCGCCGGCCGGGCCGTGGATTGATCCGTTGGGCAAGCCGTTGCTGGATTCCGACCTGACGCCGACCGATGAATATGACATGGGGATTCTGGAGGATGCTAACGGCGACTTTTACATCGTGTTCGGGGTGTGGGATTATTATATCGCCAAGCTGAATGAAGATATGATTTCTCTGGCGGAAGTGCCGCGTAAAATTGAAATCAACAATCCGCGCGGGCCGTATAATCTGGATGGCACCAATGAGAAGAAACCGACCGACGATAAGCCGTTTCTGCATATCTATAACGGGAAGTATTATTTATCGTGGGGCGCGTTCTATGCGATGTCGGACAGTTTGTATGGGCCGTACGACTACAAAGGCTGCATTATCGAGGAGGATAGTTTTGCCGAAGGGTACGATGCGCCTACCTGGCCGACGGGTTTTCGACAGGGTCGTCACGGTTCGTTCTTTGAATGGAATAATCAGTGGTATTATGCATATTGCGATATGAGCCAGACCGGAAGCCGTTATTTTCGCGATACGTTTATCAGTTATATTCACTATAAGGAAAATGGTGAGATGGCGGCGATCCGCGTGGATGGTGTTGGGGTTGGCGAATACGACGCGGATCAAGGACGGGTTGAAGCGGAGGATTATTTTGCAGCATCCGATATTGCTAAGAAGGAACTGGCGGACGGCGGATTCGCGGTTACAGGCATTGGAAGTGGCGACTATCTGATATTTCCTCATATCCGCGGGCTGGAGGGAAAGACATCGATTGAATTTGAAATCGCCCCAAAGGCCGATGGGAAAATTGAACTTCGCAGGGATGGTCCGACCGGGAAACGGTGGGTCAGCTACGACTTTTTAGCGACGAAAGCCGGACGCGGTTTTGTGAACGTCGGTGGCGATTTGCCTGCACTTCGGGATGCCGAGAGCCTCTGTCTGGTTTTTAAAGGCGAGGACGGCGAGCTTTTGGATGTGGATGCTTTTACTTTTAAGTAGATCAATGATGCGTTTTCTTATTTTAGGACTACTTGCGGGATTGTTGACCGAGACCTTTGCGGGGGCTGAGCCTCCTTTTAAGGTGTATCAATTTGATCGGGATCAAATCCCTCGGATCGACGGGGACGCAGCGGATTGGACGATGGTGCCGGAAAGCTATGCCATTGGATCGAACGAGCTTAAAGACACGTTGCGCGGTACGGAGAATGATCCGAAGACCTTGGATGTGAGCGTGAAGGTCGGCTGGGTGAAAGGGCTGAATCGGCTCTATTTTCTGTACGAAGCCTATGATGATTATTGGGACTTCGGGATGCCGGGCATGCATAACGATATTCTGGAAGTGATGGTGGATGGTGATGCGTCCGGCGGGCCGATTACAGCGGCGGTGGATCCGAAGGTGAAATTCAGAAGCTGGGAAGGCCATTTGATGCAGGGGGTTCAGGCGCAGAATTATCATATCTTTACTCCGTCGGTGGAAAAAAACTGGGCGATGGTCTGGGGCTGTCAGCCATGGGCGCTGGAGTTTCCGTGGTCGAACGCCGCACAACATTTTAATTTTAAGCATGGCGAACCGGGACGCTACACGTTGGAGTTTTGGATCACGCCATTCGATCATGCGCCAATGGAAGGGCCGAAAAAGGCGAGGGTTTCGCAGCTGACGGAAGGTCGGGAAATCGGCCTGAGCTGGGTGGTGCTGGATTATGACGATGAGAAGGCCGGGAAAAACGGATACCGCTCTTTTAATAATCTTTCTGATCAGACGATCGTCCACAGCGATGCGGATCAATTACGCCGTTTCACCTTGATGCCGCAGGAAGATGAGGCGTTGAGGGCGCAGTGGAGTTTTTCGATTCCGGACCCAGCTTCGCGCCGGGTTGTTTTTAAGGATGAATCGACGGGGGAAGTTGAACACTGGCTGTGGGATTTTGGGGATGGTACGACATCGACCAATCAGCATCCGGTGCATGTATATGCCGAGGGGGGGCTTCGGTATGTTGTTTCGCTTCGTGTCGGAAATGCGTCGGCATCGAATCGATTTTCGAGAGTTTGGGAAGTGTGTCTTCCATAGGTTGGAAAAGTTAGGGGTGTGTTATGAAATATTGGATGAGTTGTTTGCTGTTCTTGTTGTGTTGCTGCGGTCTTGCGCAGGCTGTTCCAAATGAAAATCATCTGGATCCGGAGTTGATTGGTGAAAAATGGTCGGTGAGCAGCGAATTTAAGCTGGCGGAACATACGCTGGCGGCGGGACAGCCGATCTATACGGATCGCGATTATACGTTTACGGAAATTCCTGATGTCCTGAAGGGGGCGTCGTATGTTCTGACGCGGATGGCATCCAAAGGAATTGCTCCTGACGTGGAGCAGTGCCAGCTGGTGTTGAAAAAGAAAGCCGATGTCTGGGTTGGATTTGATCACCGCGCCACGCAATTGCCGGCCTGGCTGAAGAGCTGGGAAAAGGTGCCGGGTCAGGTTTTGGGCGAAGGTAAATGTAATTTTACGCTTTGCAAAAAAACGTTTTCGGCGGGCGAAGTGATTTTGTATGGAAACCGGGCGCCGGCTTCGGCTGCGATGTATACGGTGTTTATTTCCGCGCCGGGGGTGGACATTGCATCGGTTAAGCAACACGCTGCCGGGGTGGTCGTTCGTCCGCTAAAAATTACGAAACCGGTTTTTAATCACGCGCCGCAGTTTAACGAATTTTTCACGCCGGAAATGGAAGAGGCGGTGGAAGCGGTGCTTCAGCAGATGACCGCCGAGGAAAAGATGAAACTGGTGAATGGCGATGTGGAAGGGCGCGGCCCGAAACATCGCGGGTCGGCAACGATCGATCGGCTGGGTATTGGAACCATGGTCTTCTATAACGGGCCGCGTGGTTTTCAGGTTGGCCGCAAAAGTACGCTGTTCCCCTGTGGTACCGGACAGGCGGCGGCGTTTGATCCTGCCAATACTGAAAAGATCGGCGGCGCGATTGCGAGTGAATTTCTTGAGTCGGGCTGGGAGGTGCTGGAAGCGCCTTCAATGAATATTATTCGCGATTCTCTCAATGGACGTAACTTTGAATATTATACGGAAGATCCTTTTCTGAATGGAAAGCTGACTGCCGGATTTGTGATTGGCGGTCAGCGGGCCGGTGCGGTGACGACGGCAAAACATTTTATTGCCAACAACAAAGAGACCAACCGTGGGCAGGTGAATGCGGTGGTGGGTGATCGGGCCTTGCGCGAAATCTATCTGCCCGGCTTCAAAGAAGCGTGTCGCGTTGGAGTATTCAGCCTGATGACGGGAGCGAACCGCTGCAATGGGCCACATGCTTCAGCCAACCCGGATTTGATTAGCATTCTGAAAAACGAGTGGAACTGGCCGGGCTTTCTGTATACCGACTGGAACGGGTCGCAGGATTCGCATAAGGCGATTAACGCCGGGCTGGATCTTTCGATGCCGGGAAAACCGAACGGTGCATTTGGATTTGACCAGTTGAAAAAAGAGTATGACGCAGGGCTGTTTGATGAAGAGGTACTGACCGATAAGGCGCGCCGTATTCTGCGTTCAGTGTATTTTGCCGGCAAACTGGAACGTGGACTGAAGCGGGAGCCGAAGAAAGCCGACCGTGAAAAGAATCATCAGCTGGCCTATCAGATGGCGCTGGATTCGATGACGCTGGTGAAAAATGAAAACAAAACGCTGCCGATAACGGATGCGGATAAACGCATTGCGGTGCTGGGGCCGATGGCTTCGAAAAAGTTTACTCAGCAAACCGGTGGCAGTTCGGGGGTCGGCAGTCCTGCGTACGACATTACGGCGGCAGAAGGGATGAAGAAACGTTTTGGTGATCGGGTGGAGCATGTGCCGTTTTCGATGGATGATGTGTTCCAGGTGGTCGGAAGTCCGTTTATTTATCATAAAAATCAGGCTGGCGAAAAGGTGGACGGTTTTGAAGCGATCTATTCCGGTAAAGATCCGATTGAAGGCAAACCGGCGTCGTTCAGCCGCGCGGATACGCAGATTGAGTTTAACTGGGAGATGGCGTCGCCGGATCGCGAAGTGCTGCGTCCGTCCGATTTTCTGGTGACCTGGAAGGGAAATCTCGTTTCGCCGTCGTCAGGCGAATATACCCTGCAATTGGTCGGAACGCAGAATGTTAAAGTCTTCCTGGACGGAAAACAGGTCATTCACAAACGCTCCCGTTTCCGCCGCATGGAGGTCACGCTCCAACTGCAGGAGGGGAAAGAATATGAGCTGAAAATGACCTATAAGAAAGAACGGCCGACCAGCGACTGCTGGGTGCGTCTGGGCTGGATTCGTCCGGATACACGCAGTACGCTTCAATCTATCTTTCAGCATTCGATTGATGCGGCGAAAAAAGCCGATGTGGCGGTGGTCTTTATTGGACTCGATCATAATACGGAGTCCGAAGGCATGGACCGCGATTCGATGCGACTGCCGGAATATCATGAGGAATTCGTGAAGGCGATTCTGGCCGCTAATCCGCGGACGGCCGTGGTGGTCTATGCCGGAACGCCGATTGCGATGGATCCGTGGTTCGAAACAACACCGGCGTTGGTGCTGCCTTGGCATCCGGGGATTGAAAACGGAAATGCAGTCGCCACGGTACTGGCCGGGGATGCGGATTTCGGTGGGCGTTTGCCGATTACGTTCCCGAAAAGTTATGCCGACTCACCGGCGCATCCGTCGCGTCAGCAGCCGGATAAGTTCAATACGATCATTCATCACGAAGGCATTTTTGTCGGTTACCGCTGGTACGATTACCTGGATATTGAGCCGCTGATTCCTTTTGGGCACGGGCTTTCTTATTCGCCGATTGAATTCAGCAACCTGAAACTTTCTGCCAAGGATCGGAAAAACGGGCAGCCGGTTTCGGTTTCGTTTGAGGTGGAAAACCTGGGTGCTCTGGAAACCGTAGCCATTCCGCAGCTCTATGTGAAGGATGTGGAATCCAGCCTGCCGCGTCCGCCGAAAGAGCTGAAAGGCTTTGATCGAATTCGCTTGAAGTCTGGCGAAACCAAGACGGTTACGATGGAACTCGACGATTCCTCCTTTGCCTTTTATGACCCGGCGAAACGTGCGTGGGTGGTGGAGACGGGCGAATTCGAGATACTGATCGGTGCTTCATCGCGCAATATTGTGCTTACGGAAAAGCTGATACAAAAATAGTGTTTGGGTCAATAGAGAAAAGGTTCATTCTGGCATGGAGTACTATCGATACAACGCGGGCATTTAAAGTTTCAGTCTGCCGTGGCGGATGTCGAGAGCAAGAGGTTGGAATTGAACACGAACTTTTATCATTTTGGATGGGTTTTTCCGCGAATGAAAGTAGGGTTACTGCCATTGGATGGAGTCATGCTGATCAGAAGAGGGTAATATGAATAGGAAGATACCTGTCGTTGTCGCTGCAGTTTCCGTTATTGGGATTGCCGTTGTTTTAATGAATCGGTCTCGTACCGACCCGGGGGCAACGGCCCCACAAGCAGCATCGGAAAAAGCGGTGCAGGATCGTGAGCCGGTTACAGAAAAGGAACCCTCACTAGTGAACCCTGAACAGATGGAAAAAGGAACGGACGTTCCTGCGAATAACGTGCAGCCAAGCATGCGTGCGACGGTGGATGCTATTCAGCAGGACTCGGACTACAAAGAGCGGCCGGGCATGCTGTATGATTTGATGCATGGCGCGTCTTTTCAGGAGGTTCAGGAGCTGCTGACTTTAAGTGAAGACGCTATGTATTCTGTTGGGTTTAGGGATGACATGAAAGCGGCGGCCTTTGAGCGGTGGTATCATTTGGATCCCGCCGCTGCGATTCTGGCGATGGATGCATCCACGCTGTCTTCAAGCCGGAAAAACTCAAGAATGGAAGTCTTTCTTGAAGATTGGGCGCACCGGTCACCGCAGGACGTTACGGCTTTTCTTGAACAGGATCAGCTTACCGGCGTTTCTGCCGACCTGACGTATGGGGCATTGGTTCGAGGAAGTGCGATGAACGGCAATCTTGCCGTCGTTGATGCTGCATTAGCCCGCATTGAAGATCCTAAGTTGAGCTACTATGCCCTCAAGTCCGCAGCACGTGTTTTACAACGCGATCATGCCGATCAGTTTGAGGATTGGCTGCGTACATTGCCTGACGCCGATCAAAATACGGCAATTGCGGAAAGCGCCTGGATGCTGGCGGATAAAGATATCGAGCGTGCACTTGTTGGATTAGACCAGTTGGCCGCACGTGGTGCAGATGAACTTCCTGTCACGCGAGTGAGAGTGGCCGTAAAATGGGCGGAAAATGATCCGGTTCAAGCGGCAAATTGGATGGCTGTTCAGGACGTGATTGGTGAGGAGCGGGAGATTCTTTTTGCCAGCGTCATGCGTGTTTGGGCCTTAAAAGACAAAGGTGCTGCCATTCGCTGGGTAGAGTCTTTGCTTGAAAATGGTAAAATTGACGAAGATTTTATGAATCGCGTTGGTGGCCGTTTGTAGAGATGTCGGCGACTTTTCGTTCAGCTTCCCTCCGATGAAGCGCCGCTGCTGGAGTACGGTATGAGCGGTGGGAATATGGTCTTCAGTTGGACCGGTGACGGCTTCAAGGTGCAGTCGAGCCTGAATGGCACTAAGTTAAGCCTGTTTTGCACGATAAGTACTCCGGTGTGGAATCTCTTTCATTTCATGTCGTTTCTTGGTTAAA
>JGI12210J13797_10333123_pt1 | contig 28740 bp, 28 predicted proteins | sample ElkSlonscriptome_3_FD_13797 | JGI IMG/M metagenome (IMG submission 13797) | reverse complement strand
GGGCTCAGGGCTCAGGGCTCAGGGCTCAGGGCTCAGGGCTCAGGGCTCAGGGCTCAGGGCTCAGGGCTCAGGGCTCTGACGCTGCTTTTCCATATTCAGGTGTGACGCTAGTCAGATCGGGATCCCTTCTTCCACTTTTCCCAACTCACTTCAACACATGGTGGTTCAGCTCGGCACCTCTCTGCTGCCAGGCGCGCCAGCGATCTCGGAGTTTTTCTTTTGTTTTTTCGTCGGACGGCACCAGTTCCAGCACCCGGTCAAATCTGCCGCCGGGCAGCGGTGCGCCCGGGTCCAGGTTGATCAGGACTTCAGCCTTGTCCGGGGCGTCTTCCGACAGCAGGATGGGTGCCTGTTTCTGGTCGATGCCGTGCGGCAGGAACCGTCCCTCGGGCTCGGCCCAAAGCCGCGAATCCAGCTCGCTCAACTGCGAGCTTGGGGCCACGATCGCAATCGTTCGAGCCTTTGGCCAGGCGCGCCCGACGAGCACCGTGGCCACGAACAGCGGATCGCTGAATCGGCCAGACATTTCGTAGAAATCAACGCGCATCGGGATCTAAGGTTCAGGGATCAAGGCGAAGAAGGTTTCAGGATTCCAGCGAAAAAGCAAGAAGCAAGCAGCGGTCGTCTCTTTCCGTAATCCTTAATCCGTAAAACGAATCCCATCAATCACCCCACCTCATCCCAGCCGCCCGCATGATCGACGAGCCATTCGACCAGCATGCCGACCGGTCGGCCGGTGGCCGACTCCGGCTTGCCCCATTGCCAGGCTGAACCGGCAATATCGATGTGCGCCCAGCGCTGGCCGTCGGCGAAGCGCGACAGGAAGCAAGCGGCCGTAATGCTTCCCGCTGGCATACCGCCGAGGTTCTTCATGTCAGCGAACGGCGTTTCAATCTGTTCTTGATACTCATCCCACAAGGGCAGGCGCCAGGCTCGGTCAGCAGCAGCGTCTCCGGCGCTGAGGATATCGGCGGCCAGCTCGTCGTCCTCAGTCATCACGCCACTGGCGTGGTGGCCCAGGGCGACCACGCAGGCACCGGTCAGCGTGGCAATATCGACCATCGCCTCTGGCTTGCTGTTCTGACCGGTCCAGTAGATCGCGTCGGCCAGGATCATTCGGCCCTCGGCATCGGTGTTGTGCACCTCGATGGTCTTGCCATTCATGGCCGTGATCACATCGCCCGGGCGGTAGGCCTTGCCGTCGGGCATGTTCTCGACTGCAGCGACGACGCCATCGACATTGATCGGAAGACCCAGGCGCGCGGCGGCCTCGATGGCACCGATCGTGGATGCGGCACCGCACATGTCGAACTTCATCTGTTCCATCAGCTCGCGCGGCTTGATGGAAATGCCGCCGGTGTCGAAGGTGACGCCCTTTCCGACCATGGCCAGCGGCGCCTCATCGTCTTTCCCGCCACGCCAGCGCAGGCGAATCAGTCGCGACGGATTGACGCTGCCTTGCCCAACCGCCAGCAGTGCATTCATCTTGAGCTTGGTCATTTGATCCTCGTCGAGGATCTCGACCTCCAGGCCATCGATTTCACTGGCCAGTCTGGTGGCGAATTCGGCTAGGTAGACCGGCGTGCAGACATTCGGGGGCAGGTCGCCCAGGTCGCGAGTGGTCTGGATGCCGGCGGCCAGGGCGCTTGCAATTTTCAGCTGGCGTTCGATGCCGTCATGCTCGGGAAAGCTGACGGATTCGGTGGCCGGCGCGGCGTCCTCTTTGGGTTTTTTGGTTGCGGAATAAATGTAGTTCGAGTGGGCCAGCGCGAGGGCCGCCTGACGCGCCACCCAGGCGCGCTCTCGGCCGTGAACCGCCGTCTCACTCAGCAGGCAATGCGCCGTCTTGGCCTGCGACTGGCGCAGCGTCTTGCCGGCCGCCTGGGCCGCCCTGACAAAGGCAATCCCATCGAGTTCTTCAGCCTTTCCGAGACCAACCACGATCAGCCGCTCGGCAGCCAGGCCTTGAGGCCGATGCAAGACCAGCGTTTTGCCTGCCTTGCGCGGGAGTTCACCGGCCTGGTCCAGCTGCTCAAGCAGTCCGGCGCTGGCATCGTTGATCTGCTGCAGAATGCCTTCGAAGGGCTGACCCAGGGTGATGCTGACAATCAGCGCCTCGGTTGAAATGTCTGAGATCGAGTCGGTTCGGGTTGTAAACTGCATTTGCTGGAATCCTGTTGGCTTCGATGAGACGATCGTCGGCAGGGTCGAACCGGGATTTCGCAATGCACGGTTTGACGCGGCAAGCTTTGCCGACCTGTCCAATAGGACATTGTAACCGCCTCGATGGCCGACGACATGCTCTGCTGCACTGCCATAGACAAGCCAATCGCGAAACCCGGGCCGGGCCCTCAGGCCCCTGGGACATTCGGAGTTGATCGGACCTGTTCGGGCTGTTTGGCATTCGTGCAGAGATGATTCTGCAGCGCTACATACTGCGCGAGGTGGCCCAGGCCTGTCTGATGAGCCTGGTCGTTTTCGTCGGCGTGATTCTGGCCCTGTTTCTGGCCGAGTTGCTCGGCGATGCCGCCCAGGGCCAGCTACCGACGGGGAGCGTGCTCTGGTTGCTTTTCCTACGGATCCCAGAAGCCTTGTTGCTGGTCGGGCCCCTCGCGCTGATGGTGGGTGTGCTCATGGGCTTGGGGCGTCTCGGTGAATCCAGTGAACTTGCGGTTCAGCGTGCATCGGGGTTGCCGTTTTCGGCCGTTCTGGTGCCCATCCTGTTGCTGTCGGTGGTCTGGTCTGCTGGCCTGTTGGCGGTGTCGGGATGGGGCAGTCCTGCGGCCTACGAGCGCAGCTCGACGCTGCTGATTGATCTGGCGCGCACCGCGCTCGTATCCGGCATACGGCCTGGTCAGTTCGATCGGCTCGATGAGGGGCGCATTACCCTGTACGTCGGCTCGATCGACCGCGAGACGGGCAACCTGAGCGAGGTGTTTGTCCATTTCGACGACGGGCAGGAATCGGAGATCCTCAGCGCACCGCGTGGGCGCATCTGGATCGATGAGACTGACCAGCGACCCTATCTCACGCTGAATGGAGGCCGGCAACTTCGTCATGTAACTAAACTGAGTTCACCAAAGCGTCGTCAGATTGAGTTCATGCGTAACGATGTTCGACTGCCGGCGCCGCAGGTGGGCGAGGGTCAGGCCGATGAACTGAAATTATCTCTGCCGGAACTGCGACCGCTGAATACGCCGCAGCGTTTTCACGAGTGGCACTGGCGCTGGGCTTCACCGCTGGCAGGGCTGCTCCTCGCCATGTTGGCCGTCCCACTGGCGCAGGCCGGTCCCCGTCAGGGCAGGTTTGGTGCCGTGGTGCTTGCCCTGTTGCTTTATCTTGTCTACACCAATCTCGTCCACGCGGCGCTGGTCTGGCTGGAGCGTCAGTCGATGGCCAGCGGTCCTGGCCTGTGGCCGCTGCATGCGCTGGTTCTGGCCGGTGCGATGGGTCTCCTCTTGAGGCAATGGCGACGATGGTGATCGCCGGCCCCCGGCTGACCCGCTATGTCATGGCCCAGGTGCTGAAGGGGATTGCTCTTGTCAGTTTGCTTCTGCTCGGCCTGTACACACTGGTGGAGTTGCTTCGCGAAGCCCGTTCGCTTGATGGGGATTACCAGGCGCTTCAGATGGCCGTCTATCTCGCGCAGACCAGTCCGCGACGCCTCTATGACATTTTCCCGTTTGCTGCCCTGATTGGCGTAATGATTGGTCTGGGTGCTCTGGCCACGGGCAATGAGCTGGTTGCCATGCGGGCGGCGGGATTTGATCGCGGGCGAATTCTGGGCCGGGTCCTGCTCGCCGTCGGCCTTTGCCTAGTGGGACTTTTTGCCGTGGCAGAATGGCTGATTCCCGGCCTGGAAGCAGGTGCGCGGGCCGATCGGGAACAGGCCAGAAGCGGGCAGATTCAGCACGGGCGCGAGGGCGTACTCTGGCTGCGCGATCGCGACCGTATGCTACGAATCGGCCTGTCGATCTGGGTTGATGACAATCAGCTCTTGTTTGGCGATGTGCATATCTATGCGCTCGATGCCGTTGCGCCTGCCGGGCCGGTTCTGTTTGCTGAGGAAGCGCGACATGACGGCAGCGCCTGGTTACTCGACACCGTGCGTCGCCTTGATCCCACGGGAGAGGGTGCGGTCGAGACGCTGAGCTCGCTGCGCCTGGATTCTGGCCTGCGTCCGGAACTGTTCGAGGCGACCGTGTCCCGGCCAAGGTTGCTGTCGATGACTGACTTGGCGGCAATGAACTCGCTGCTTGAGGACAACGGTCTCGATACGTCGCGCTACCGCGAGGCGTTCTGGGAACGTTTGTACTGGCCGGTGAATGTCCTGGCGATGGTGCTGATCGGGCTGCCATTCGTTTTTGCCGGCATGCGGCAGCGCAATCCGGGCCTGAATCTGTTTGTTGGCGTGACCGTGGGCCTGGTGTTTTTCGTGCTTATTCGCCTCGCCCAAGGGGTTGCCGGCGTCGTTCCGGCCCCCCTGTGGTTGACCCTGTTGTTGCCTGCGCTGTCCGTGGCCTTGATCGCTGCAGTGCTTTTGCGTCGAAGATCCTGGTAACGTCCCGAGGGATCCATGCCGCTGGTGACTCGATCGCAACCACCTGCCGGGAATGCACTGTTTATTTTTGCTGACGGCGACGATCAGCCTGTCTTGACGACTGATTTGGGTCGCACTTGAAGCCTGGTGTCCGAGGCCAGATCGTGCCAGGTCGCTCTGTCGCGGTGAAACAGGCTCCACAGAAAGCCGAGCCCGAGACAGGCCCAGGAAACCACCGCGATGGCGAAGCGAGCCACGGTCGCCATCCAGCTCGGGTAATGACCGTCGCTACGAATCTCGATCCGCCAGGCGCTCATGCCGAGCGTCTGTCCTTTTCGCCAACCCAGCGCGAAATAGAGCCAGCAGATGACCAGCAGGTAGAGCTGGAAAAACACGCTGCCAGCGGGCACTTCGGCACCGCTCGGGATGACGACGATCAGCGTGGCGAGCATGACAATACCGAGCAACAATAGAGCGTCGTAGAAGATCGCCGCCAGGCGGCGCCAAAGACCGCAGGGTCGGATGTTTTGCGAAGGAGGACGTTTGTCGCTTGTCGAATTCATTAAACTAAGCTCGATGTGAAGGGTGCACAGATTAGTGCTTTCATTTGCTGCGGTTGCGCGCTACCCTATCTAGGGTGAGCTTCGTACGAAAGGCATACACACTTTGAAAACTGAAGATAAAGCAGGGCGGACAGCAACATGGTTCAAGACTTGAAATCCTTTTCGCGATTCGTGATGACAGGCGTTGTGCTGGCATGCTGCACGACCGGCCTGGCGGCTCAGGTACTGGATGAGTCGATCGATGTCGAAACCCGCATCACTCGTGATGCGGCCCAAGCGCAGCAGCAGATCAATCAAATCGACGACGAAACGCAAAGTCTTGTCGATCAGTATCGCCGAACGATCAGCGAAACTCAGAGTTTGGCAATTTACAACGACCAGCTTCAAGCCATTGTGACCAGTCAGGACAAGGAAATTGCGTCGATCAACGTTCAGCTCGAAGGGCTGGAGGCGACCAACCGCGACGTGGTGCCGCTGATGATCGACATGGCAACTCGCATTGGCCGGCTGGTCGATGCGGATATGCCGTTCCGCCTTGAAGAGCGCCGGGAGCGGGCTCGACGGTTGGTCGATATGCTTGACGATTCGGACATCACGACCTCGGAGAAGTATCGACTGATTATCGAGGCCTACCAGACTGAAATCGAATACGGACGCACGACGGAAGCTTACGAGGGCGAGCTGGATGACGGGCAGCGCGTCCAGTTTCTTCGCATCGGCCGGACGCTGCTGTTCTGGCAGTCCAGCGACGGCTCCGAAACGGGCTGGTGGAACCCCAACACCCGCCGCTACGAAACGCTCGACCCCGAATACCGATTGCCCGTCAGCGACGGCCTGGCGATCGCACGCAACCAAGTGGCACCGGATCTGATTCGCCTGCCGGTGCCCGCGCCCGTTCCAGCGGAGGATTGATCATGAGCTTCAGAGCGTTATGGATGGCTGCAGCCCTGTTGATGAGTCCCCTGGCCGCTCAGGCTCAGGAGACTGAAACCCTTGAAGATCTGCTGCGAGAGGTCGAGCGGGTGGCGTCCGAGGAGGCGCGTATCGATCAGCAGCGCCTCCAGCGGTTCATTCGAGAGCGGGCCAATCAGCGTCAGCTTCTTGATGAGGCGCTGGCAGAGCTGAGACGTGAGGAGGCACGTTCCGAGCGTCTTCGCACGGCCTTCGACGTCAACGAGCTTGAACTGGTCGAGCTGGAAACAACCCTTGATGAGCGGATGGGTAACCTGGGCGAACTGTTTGGTGTGGTCCGGCAGGTCGCGGGCGACGTGGGCACCCTCATTGAGGAATCCATGGTCAGTGCTCAGCGGCCCGGGCGGGCGGATTTTCTGGCTGAACTCGCGCAGCGCCGCGAGCTGCCGACCTCGCAGGAGCTGTCAGGAATGTGGCTCGCAATGGTCCAGGAAATCTATGAATCGGGGCGCATCGTCCAGTTTACGGCGCCGGTCGTCAACCAGGACGGTCAACTCGAACCGAGTCGGGATGTGGTCCGTATCGGTGTCTTTAATGCCCTGTCCGACGGCAAATTCTTGAGCTGGAACGCAGACGCGCAAGAGCTGGTCGAATTGCCGCGCCAGCCAGAGGGGCGCTTTCAGGCGATGGCGGAAAACCTCCAGAATGCGGAGCCGGGCCAGGTCACCGATATGGCCATCGACGGAACTCGCGGAGCCATTCTCGCCCAGGTGGTTCGCTCTCCGACCTGGCAAGAACGTCGTCGTCAGGGTGGGCCGGTGGGCAACGTGATCATCGCCCTGGGCGTGATCGGGTTGCTGTTTTCGCTCTGGAAGGGCTTTGTCCTGTTCACTCGTGGCCGTGCCATCAAGCGCCAGCTCAAGCAGAGCGAGGCCAGCGAATCAAATGCGCTCGGTCGTGTGATCAAGGTCTACAGGGACGATCCTGATCAGGATGTCGAGACACTTGAGCTCAAGCTGGACGAGGCAATTCTGCGCGAGACCGCGCCGATGGAAGCGGGCTTGCCGCTGATCAAGGTGCTCTATGTGATCGCGCCTCTGGTCGGCCTGCTGGGAACGGTGGTGGGCATGATTCTGACCTTTCAGCAGATCACGCTTTTCGGTACGGGCGACCCTCGCATGATGGCCAACGGCATTTCGATGGCTTTGATCACGACGGTCCTCGGCTTGGTGGTCGCGATTCCGCTGACCATCATTCACAGCCTGCTGCACAGCCGTGCACGTGCGCTGATCCAAATTCTCGAAGAACAGGCTGCAGGCATCATTGCCCGCCTGGCCGAGCAGCGCCATGGTCGCCCTAGCTAGTTTTTTCGAGGCCATCCGCGAGCTGATCGAGCTCGGCGGTGATGTGCTCTGGGCGATTATGGCCGTGCTTCTGGTCATGTGGACCTTGATCGTCGAGCGGCTCTGGTATTTCTACCGGGTGATGCCGGCGCACCGGCGCGAGATCCTTGAGGAATGGCAGTCGCGCGAGGACAATCGCTCCTGGCATGCGGGTCGGATCAAAGAAGAAATGGTCAGTCGCCTGGAGTCGGAAATGAAAGCTAACATCCGAACAATTCAGACCCTGATCGCCATCTGCCCCTTGCTGGGTCTGCTGGGTACGGTCACTGGTATGGTTGCGGTGTTTGATGTAATGGCAATCTTCGGGACCGGCAACGCGCGAGCCATGGCTTCGGGGGTGTCCCAGGCAACGATTCCGACGATGGCGGGGATGATTGCCGCGTTATCCGGGGTTTATTTCGGCTCCTATCTCGAACGCAAGGCTGATGTCGAAGCCGGCGCGCTCGAAGATCTGCTTCGTTACGAATAAAGGGGATCACGTATCGATGGCCCGCAGGCATGCAAGCAAGGACGAACCCGAGATCAACATCACGCCGATGCTCGACATCGTGTTCATCATGCTGATCTTCTTTATCGTCACCACCTCCTTTATCCGTGAGACTGGCGTTGAGATTGACAAGCCGACCGCGCTCTCGACCGAGGCCCGGCCGCAGGCCAATGTGCTGATCGCGATCCGACCAAACGATGAGATCTGGATGAATCGACAGCAGATCGGGCTGAATGAAGTGCGATTCGAAGTCGAGAATGCTCGGGCTGAGAACCCCGAAAGTTCGGTCATCATCGTGGCCGATCGAGGCGCACGCACGGGGCTGGTGGTCGAAGTCATGGATCAGGTTCAGCTCGGAGGCATCAACCGGATCTCGATCTCGACCGAGGAACAGACCGGGAGTTAGCTGATGCATTCGAGCGTTCGTTATGTGGTGTCGGTGATTGTCGCGGTGGTCGTGACCCTGTCTGCCTTCTATTTCATGCATCGCCTGATTTCCGGCGATGCCGGAGACCGTCAGAGCAATGAAGCGCCTCCCGGTATCCGATTCGGTCCGGTTGATGTGGATGACGAGGTGCAGACTCGAGATCGGCGTCGTCCGCCCCCGCCGCCTCCGCCAGACCGCCCGCCGCCACCGCCACAGATGGAGATTGCGCAGATGGAAGCGCAGACACTGGATATGCCGGATCTCGATTTGTCGAACATCGACCTCGGGCTCTCGATGCAGGGCACGGGCCCGGCGCTGACTAATTTGAGCAATTTTCAGCGTAGCGATGACGGTGACGTCATTCCGCTGGTCCGCATCCAGCCGCAGTATCCGCGCAGCGCAGCGATGAACTTCATCGAAGGCTATGTCACGATCGAGTTCACCATCGATGAGACGGGTGCGGTTCGAGATCCCCGTGTGATCGACTCCAACCCACCTCGCATCTTTGACCGTGCCGCCCTACGCGCCATTGCGCGTTGGAAATTCAAACCTCGAGTCGAAGACGGCGTGGCCACCACGCGCAGCGCCGTTCAGACCATCGAGTTTTATCTGGACAGTCTCCAATGAAGCGATTGTTCTGCCTTGCGTTGCTGGTGCTAATGGGTCCGATCGGTGCGTTGCAGGCGCAAAGCGGCCAGCGGCTTCTGGATACCCAGGGCAGCAATACCGGCGTGTGCGGTATCGAACGCCGAACCGCTGGCGGCGCCTTGAGCGCATCGACCTATGGAAGGATGGAGGACATCTACGAACTGATCGCTGAAGAGCGCTATGACGAGGCTTATCCGGAGCTCGAAGCCATGCTCGATCGAGTCAGTCGCAGCGACTATGAACTTGCGGTTGTCCTGCAGACCATGGCCAACGTTCGAATGGCTCAGGAGCGCGAGGAAGATGCCTTGCCCCTGTATGAACGAGCGATTCAACTCGACACCATGGGAAATGCCCAGCACTTCGACATGATTTTGGTGGTCGCGAATATTCACTACAGCCAGGATCGGTTCCAGGCGGCGCTCGATCAGCTCGATGTCTGGTTCTGTAATGTTCCCGCCGACCAGGGCAACATCAACGATGTCTGGGTAATGAAGGCAAGCCTGCACGCACAGCTCGACCAATTCAGGGAGTCGGTCACGGCGGTCGATCGGGCGATCCTGTTGGCCGATGAGCCGAAAGAGCAGTGGTATCAGCTCAAGTTCGCGATGCATGTCGAGCTCGAAGAATATCAGAATGCAATTGAAGCGCTCGAAATCCTGATTGAAATGAGCCCGGACAAAAAGAACTACTGGCTTCAGATGTCGGCGCTTTACATGGAGCTGGAGGATGAAGCGGCATCCAAGGCAACGCTGGCACTGGCTTATCGCCGCGATCTTCTGGACCGTTCCAGCGAGTTCATGCAGCTCGCCAGTCTGCTCCAGATGCAGGACTCTCCGCGCCAGGCCGCTGAGGTCATGGAGGATGGAATTGAGCGCGGCATCGTCGAAAGCTCTCGCCGAAACTGGGAAATGGTCGGCGGCGCCTGGTATGAATCGCGTGAGCTCGACAAGGCTCTGGTTGCTTACGAGAATGCAGGTGCGCTTTCCGAAGATGGCAGGATCGATGTCCAGCGTGGATTTCTATTGGTCGACCTTGAACGTTGGGCTGCGGCGCGCGATGCATTGGACCGCGCGTTGAGTCTCGGGGGGTTGTCGGAATCCGAACAAGGCAACGCTTATTTACTGCTCGGCATGGCTCATATGAGCCTGGATGATTATGAATCAGCGCAGTCCGCCTTTAATCAAGCCACGAATTACAGTAGAGTTAGGCAAGCCGCCCGCGAATGGATGACCCACTTAAGGGATGAGCGAGGGCGTCGTTCAGGACGATAGTACTTTTAAGATCGCGACCCTGGGAGGTCTAACTTATGCAGAGCAACGAAGAAATCCAACTCGAGCAGCAAGCACCTGACGAAGGAGCCTCATCGGGCGCTGCTGCCGAATCGACTCCTCCGGCGAAGCCGACGAAGAAGAAGGCTTCCAAGAAGAAGGCATCGAAGAAAAAGTCTTCCAAGAAGAAGGCTTCCAAGAAGAAAGCTTCCAAGAAGAAAGCTTCCAAGAAGAAAGCTTCCAAGAAGAAAGCTTCCAAGAAGAAAGCTTCCAAGAAGAAGGCTTCCAAGAAGAAGGCTTCCAAGAAGAAGGCTTCCAAGAAGAAGGCTTCCAAGAAGAAGGCTTCCAAGAAGAAGGCTTCCAAGAAGAAGGCTTCCAAGAAGAAGGCTTCCAAGAAGAAGACTTCAAAAAAGGGTCGACGCAAGAAGCGCGGTAAGAAAAAAGCCACGCGCGCAGCGGTCGGTTCATCAGACAACATGTCGCGCGTATTGGCGGCGGTTGATGAACTCCGCGAAGCGATTCAGGATCTCGCCTCCTCCGAAATCACTCATCGCCGGAAGGCAGTGGAGGATCTTCGCTCAGCAGCTCGCGAAAAAATTTCGGACCTCGAGAGCGCGGCGCAGAGCAGCATTGCCAAGTTGACCGGTAAGGGTTGAGTTCCGGGGATGACGCAAGGGGAGCGGCTCCTGCCGCTCCCGCTCGCGTTTCCGATTCAGTGAAGTGGCAGGATGAGGTCGATCGATTTTTGGATCAGGTCTGGGCAGAACGAGGTCTCAGTCCGGCCACGATGGCGGCCTATCGCCAGGATCTGATTGGATTCTCGCGGTGGCTTGAAGCCAGTCCGGCGCAAGCCTCTCGCAGTCAGGTGCTGCGCTGGCTTGGCAAGAGATTGCGAAATGGCGATCAAGTGGCCAGCATTACGCGCTCCCTGTCCTGCTTGCGCCAATACTATGCGTGGCGAATTCGGGTGAACCCCGGTGCCGACAATCCCATGCTTGATATCGAGGGTCCGCGTCGGGAAAGTCGATTGCCTGAGATGCTCTCGTCAAACGATGTTGAAGCGCTGATCGAACAGCCCGACACCACCACAGCACTGGGGCAGCGCGACCGTGCCGTACTCGAAACCCTCTACGCGACAGGTCTTAGGGTTTCCGAGCTGACCGGATTGACCTTGTCCGGCCTGAATCTTGATCGCGGGCTTGTCCGTGTCCTTGGTAAAGGCGGGCGAGAGCGGCTCGTTCCCCTAGGGGAGCGTGCCATCGAGGCTCTGGAGGCTTGGCTCGCCGAAGGTCGAAAGTCCCTAACCGCCACGAGTGACCGAGTATTCGTGTCCAGATCAGGCCGGCCATTGACACGCGTCGCGATCTGGCAACGGCTTCGCCATCATGCACTTGCGGCGGGACTTTCTCAGCCGGTTTATCCGCATCTTATCCGGCATTCCTTTGCCACCCACCTTCTCGACCATGGCGCAGACCTCCGAGTGCTGCAGTTGTTGCTCGGGCATGCTGATCTGGCAACCACCCAGATCTACACTCAGGTGTCCAGGTCACGCCTGAAGGCGCTTCATCGCCTTCACCATCCACGCGGGTGAACTTAAAGGTCGTGGCACGTTCAAAGGCTGCAGATGAGGCGAATTGCAGTAAAATTCCCCCTCGAAATTCCATTTTCCGCAAACCTGCAGAGCCCTGTGCTCAATCAAACAGGAGTTTTCCATGAAGTTGTTTTCCTTGAGTCGGGGCGCAGTCGCTGTGTTGACCCTCACCGCAGCCGGGCTGGCACTGGCCTCCGATGCCATAGAAGAGCGCCTGGAAGGCCTGGTTCCTGACATGAAGCAGGTCGTCATTGGCGAAACTCCAATTGAGGGCCTGATGCAGGTCCAAATCGGTTCGGATGTGGTGTACATGAGCGAAAACGGGCGCTACCTGCTTCAGGGTCGAATGGTCGACATGGACACCCAGATCGATCTGACCGACCAGGCCAAGTCCTCGCTTCGCGCCGACGCATTGGCTGATCTCGATGAGCTGGATTTCGTCACCTTCGGACCCGAAGATGCAGAGTATGAGGTGCTGGTTTTCACCGACCCGGACTGCGGCTACTGCCGCCGTCTGCATGAGCAGATCAGCGAATATGAAAACGCCGGTATTCGCATCAACTATCTTGCATTTCCCCGCGCTGGCATCGACTCGAGTTCTTACGACAAGCTGGTTTCGGTGTGGTGTGCTGAGGATCGCAATGCGGCGATGAACGTGGCCAAGGCAGGCGGCACTCCGACTCCGGCCAGCTGCGAGAACCCGGTTGAATCCCAGTATCTTCTTGGTCAGACCCTGGGCGTGACCGGGACGCCGTCGATTCTGACGCCGGACGGCGGCCTGATTCCGGGCTACGTTCCACCGGATCAGCTGATCAGCCGGCTGGACGCTCTGGAAACCTCAGCCGAGTAAACAGCGCCGGGTCGAGCCCACGGTTCGACCCGATGATTGGTTCGGTCGTCGAATCGATCGTCGAATTGCCAAGCCGAAAGCCGAACCAATCGTTGAGTCAATCAGAGATTTGAGTTCCGAGCGCTTGGAGCTGCTCCCTCCCGCTTGCTTCTGATCACCGGCAATAATGCCAGACAAGCCTTTATAATTGCGTGTTGTGATGGTGGCGGCTTCGGGCCGCCTTTCTTGCGGGGTGAGAAATGATTCTCCTAGGCCAGAATGCGCTACCTTCCTTCCGAAAGGACCAGCTCGAACGCTCGCTCTCTGACGCTCGCGGGTCGGATTGCGTACTGGAGGTTCGGGAGCTGATACTGCTGGGTGCAGAGGCGGATCCCCCCGCCGATGCGCTGGCGCGACTCGAGCAACTGCTTCAGGCGCGCAGCTTTGACCTGAATCAGGCGAATGACAGCGATTTGCTCGTTCTGCCGCGCCCCGGGATGCTGAGCCCATGGGCGTCCAGGGCGGGCGAAATCATCGCCCATTGCGGTCTGTCAGCGTATTCAAGAGTAGAGCACGGGCTCTGGATCCACGCGAGTGATGCAGACGGTCCGTTCAGGGTTGACGAGCCGGTGCGGTCGGCGCTGTATGACCGAATGACACAGGTTGTTCTTCCCGTGACCACCACGCTTTCCGGTTGGCTGGCCGATCAGTCTCCGGGCGCGGTCGGCCGTATCGTGCTGGGCGAGGACCCAATCGCTGCGTTGAGCCAGGTCAATCGCGAACTCGGTCTGGCGCTCAGCGAGGGTGAGATTCACTACCTGGCTGATGCGTTCTCGACCATGGGCCGCGACCCGGTCGACGCGGAGTTGATGATGTTTGCTCAAGCCAACTCCGAGCATTGCCGCCACAAGATCTTCAACGCCAGCTGGGCGATTGATGGTATCGAGCGCAACCCCTCTTTATTCAAACTGATCCGCCAGACTCACGCCGCCACGCCTCAGGGCACGCGAGTGGCCTATGACGACAATGCCGCGGTCATGGAAGGTTTCGACTGCGAACTGCTGGTGACGGCGCTGGCTGCGCCGACCTATCGCACGGAACCGGCGCGGTTGCACGCCCAGATTAAGGTTGAAACTCATAATCACCCCACCGCCATTTCGCCGGATCCCGGCGCGGCGACCGGCTCCGGGGGAGAGATTCGCGACGAATCGGCGACCGGGCGCGGAGCGCGGCCGATTGCCGCGCTGGCCGGGTTCAGCGTTTCGGATCTGCGCATCCCCGAACGAATCAAGCCCTGGGAGCAGGCACCAGCGGCTCCGGACCGGCTGGCCAGTGCCCGCCAGATCATGCTCGAAGGGCCGGTCGGTGGCGCGCGTTTCAACAATGAGTTCGGCCGGCCTGCGCTGTGTGGGTACTTTCGAAGCTTCAGCCAGCAGGTCGGTGATCGGCTCTGGGGTTACCACAAACCGATCATGATCGCCGGGGGCAGCGGCATGATTCGCGATGAACTGACCCATAAAAAGTCTCTCAGGCCGGGAGATCGCATTGTTGTTCTGGGCGGTCCGGCCATGCTGATCGGCCTGGGCGGTGGCGCAGCGTCATCAATGAGCTCGGGCCAGTCCGACGAGCAGCTGGACTTTGCCTCGGTTCAGCGGGGCAATCCCGAAATGCAGCGGCGCTGTCAGGAAGTGATCGATCGCTGCTGGCTCCTCGGATCGGACAATCCGATCAAGTCGATCCATGATGTGGGCGCAGGCGGCTTGTCCAATGCCATCCCTGAGCTGCTCGACGACGGTGGCGTGGGTGGGGATCTGGAGCTGCGCGCGATCCCCACCGCTGACACCGGTCTGTCGCCAATGGCGATCTGGTGCAACGAGGCCCAGGAGCGCTATGTCCTGGCCCTCGCACCCGCGGATCTGGACTCGTTTTCGCAGCTTTGTAGTCGCGAGCGCTGCCCCTGGGCCGACCTGGGTCAGGCCACTGAGGCACGTCAGCTTCGTCTCCACGACAGCCTGCGTGATGAGCTGGTCGTTGACATGCCGCTGGAAACCCTCTTGGGGCGGCCACCCAGCATGCATCGCGACGCCAACACGCACGTCATCGATTTACCCGAGGATGCGCTCGACGGCGTGTCGGTCAACGCGGCATTGGATCGAGTTCTCGACTTGCCGGCCGTGGGATCGAAGTCGTTTCTCATCACGATCGGCGATCGTAGCGTTGGCGGACTGACCGCGCGCGACCAGATGGTCGGCCCCTGGCAGGTCCCGGTGGCCGACTGCGCGATCAGCCTGCTCGACTACCGGGGCTATGCGGGCACCGCCATGGCGATGGGCGAGCGCACCCCGCTGGCGATCACTAACGCATCGGCTTCAGTGCGTATGGCGGTCGGCGAAGCCCTGACCAATCTGGCCGGCGTTCAGCTGCTCGGTCGAGACCGGATCAAGCTGTCGGCCAACTGGATGGCGGCGGCCGGTGCGCCGGGCCAGGATGCCGCCCTGCGTGAGGCCGTCGAGGCCATCAGCCGTTTCTGCCAGGCGCTCGATCTGTCCATTCCCGTCGGCAAGGATTCTCTGTCGATGCAGACGATCTGGAACGAGGGCGAGCAGGCGCATCGGATGATCTCGCCGGTCTCGCTGATCGTTTCGGCCTTTGCGCCCGTCGCCGATGCACGACATCACCTGACCCCGCAACTGCGCACGGATCGTGGCGATACGTCGTTGATTCTGCTTGAATGCGGTCCGCAGCGTCTGGGGGGCTCCAGCCTTGCTCAGGTGTTCCAGCGCAACCTCGGGGCGGTGCCGGACGTCGATCGGCCCGAGTCGCTGGGCCAGCTCTTTGATGCAACCCAGCGTCTCATCGCCGAGGGCGAGGTGCTGGCGGTGCACGATCGCTCTGACGGCGGCCTGCTGCTGACCTGCCTGGAGATGGCCTTTGCCGGTCGCTGCGGTCTGTCGCTGGAAACGGATGCAAGTGAGGCGCCCGACTTCCTGGCCGAGTGGTTCAATGAAGAGTTGGGCCTGGTCATTCAAGTGCAGGACGATGCCGTCGAACGGGTCCTCGAGGCACTGGATCGTCTCGCCCCCGACCTGATCGCGCGCCGCCTGGGTCGGGTCAACGACGGGGCGGACCTCCAGATCAATGCGCCGGATTGCGTCTGGCTGGATCGGGCCATGGGTGAGCTGTATCAGGCCTGGTCGGACACCAGCTATCAAATGCAGCGGCTGCGCGATCACCCCGGCAGCGCCGATGAAGAACACGCCGCCCGCGGTGACTGGACCCGTGCCGGCCTGCAGCCCACGCTGAGCTTCAAACCGGACCCTGTGCCCTTCGTGGCCAGGGGTGAGCGCCCACGCATTGCGATTCTTCGCGAGCAGGGCGTCAACGGGCAGCGCGAGATGGCCTGGGCTTTCATGCAGGCCGGCTTTGAGGCGGTCGATGTGCACATGAGCGACCTGGCGGCCGGGCGCCTCGGTCTGGATGAATTTCAGGGGCTTGCGGCCTGCGGAGGATTCTCCTTCGGCGATGTGCTCGGTGCCGGGCAGGGCTGGGCTCGATCGATCCTGTTCAACTCAAGACTTCGCGATCAATTCGCCGAGTTCTTCGCTGATGAAGCGCGCTTCGCGCTGGGCGTGTGCAATGGCTGTCAGATGCTCTCGTCGCTGAATTCGATCATTCCGGGCACGGATCACTGGCCTCGTTTCGTTCATAACCGGTCGAGTCAGTTCGAGGCGCGCTTGAGTCTGGTTCGCATCGAGCGATCGCCCTCGCTGTTTTTCTCCGCCATGGCGGGTTCCCTGCTGCCCGTGGCCACGGCCCACGGCGAGGGACGCGCCGATTTCGGAGCGGGCTCGATCGATAACGATCTGGTTGTGGTGCGTTACGCGTCCGGCCGCGGCGAAATTGCCCAGCGGTATCCAGAGAATCCGAACGGTTCACCAGACGGCGTGACGGGCTTGTGCAACCGCGACGGACGTGTGACTATCCTGATGCCCCATCCAGAACGCCTTCTGCGGCAGGTGAATTATTCCTGGGCGCCGGCAGACTGGGGTGAGCACTCACCCTGGATGCAGATGTTTATCAATGCGCGACAATGGCTGGATTGATGTCGAATTCCATCATCAGGAGCAAGGGATGAGCAACGATCCGAAAAACGATCAGAAGAAGGCTCAGAATAGCGATCCCAATAGTGATCACCATGTCGACAAGGACACTCCAAGCGAAGCGTCCGAGAGCGAGGGCAACCCGGTCAAGGAGATGTTTCTGCTGGCGGCCCTCTACATGCCGATGGGCTTTTTTTTGTGGTTCTTCGCCGCCAGTCTACTGATGCTTCCGGCCCGAATCGTGTCGCAGTTCCTGCTCACGACGCTGCACGGCGATGTGTTCCAGCGCATCTTCCAGACCGATTTTTATTTCGAGATTCACACCAACATTCTGATGCCGAACCCGGATGGCGGTGAGGATCTGCTGCTGACCTGGGACGTCAATCCGATGCTCTACGCCTGGGGCATGGCGTTGCTGTTCGGGCTGATCATGGCGACACCGCTCAAGGCCGGTCAGCGTCTCATCCAGATGCTGATCGGGTTTTCGGTCATTACGGTCGTAACCATCTGGGGGGTGTATTGGGAAACCTGGAGAGATCTGGCGTTTCTGTTCGGGCCCCAGGCGAGAGCAGCGCTCGACACGACGGCCTTGACCCCCACCATGATCGCGCTCTTCTACCAGTTGGGCTATCTGATGCTCCCTGCTGTGGTCCCGATCGCCACCTGGATTTTGATGAATCGGCGCTTCATCGAAACCAAGGTGGTTCGGTACAAGCTCTGAACCGAACCGCCCAATCGATGGTCTGTAGAAGCAGACGATCGTTCCGATCCACTTGCAACTGACACTCTGGTCACGATGGAAACACAAGCAATTTCAGCCGCAGACGACAGCGACCTCCTGCCCAGCGTGGGGGATCACCTGGAGGACAAGGCCGCCGAATTATGCGACCTGATGGTCGAACAGGGGCGATTGAAACCCGAGGATCTGAGTCGCGCGCGCGCTTATCGAGACCAGCACGGCGGCAACCTGCTGACGCTGCTGGTTCGCCTGGGGCTGGTCTCCGAACGGGACCTGGCTCGCGCTCAGTCCGAGCTGATGAGCATCGATCTGGTCAGCGACAAGGACTATCCAGAGGATGCGCCAGAAATCGAGACCGTCTCCGTTCGCTACATGAAGCAGCAGCATCTGGTGCCGATCCGGGTCGATGAGGACTCGATCGAAGTGGTCATGGCGGATCCCCAGGACCAATTTGCGCTCAAGGCGCTGGGCATGGCGACCGGACTGGAGGTGGTGCCCTACGTTGGCGTGACCTCCGAGATCGACAACACCATCGAACGTTATTTCGGCGGCGGTAAGAGCGCGATGGGGCAGATCGCCGAGTCGCTTGGCTCGGAGGATGAAAGCGAAGACGAGGAAGACGTCGAGCACTTGCGGGACCTGGCCTCTGAAGCGCCGGTCATTCGCCTGGTCAATCTGATCCTTCAGCGCGCGGTCGAGTCGCGCGCATCGGATATTCACATCGAGCCCTTCGAGAACCGGCTCAAGGTGCGCTATCGCATCGACGGCGTTCTGCAGGAGGTCGAGGCACCGCCAGCGCGCTCCACGGCTGCCGTGATCTCGCGCGTCAAGATCATGGCCCGACTGAATATCGCCGAACGACGCTTGCCGCAGGATGGCCGCATCATGCACCGAGTCGGCGGTAAAGAGCTTGATCTGCGTGTCTCGACCGTTCCAACGGCCCACGGCGAGTCGGTGGTCATGCGTATCCTGGATCGGGAAGCTGTCGTGCTGGACTTTGCCAGTCTCGGGTTTGCCGACGATGCTCGCGATACCCTCATCAAGGCGCTGGAGATGCCGCACGGCATCATCCTGGTGACCGGCCCGACCGGCTCGGGAAAGACCACCACGCTCTACACCGCACTGAGTCAGCTCAATACGCCGGAGCGCAAGATCATCACGGTCGAGGACCCGATCGAGTATCAGATCGAGGGCATCAACCAGATCCAGGCCAAGGCCTCAATCGGCCTGGATTTTGCCGGCGCCCTGCGATCGATCGTCCGACAGGATCCAGACGTGATCATGATCGGCGAGATGCGTGATCTGGAGACAGCACGGATCGCGATCCAGTCCGCGCTAACCGGTCACCTGGTGCTTTCGACCCTGCACACCAACGACGCGGCCGGCGGCATCACCCGAATGCTCGACATGGGCGTCGAAGACTACCTGCTGACCTCGACAGTCAATGCCATCATGGCCCAGCGCCTGGTTCGGCGGCTCGATCCCGAAACTCGCGAAGCCTACGAGGTGCTGCCCGAAATGATCGAGGAACTCGGCCTGACCCGCTTTGCCGAGGCCGACCACATCGAGCTTTACCATCCGGGCAGCTCCGAGATTTGCCCGACCGGTTATCGAGGTCGAACGGGCATCCACGAAATCCTGCTCCTGAATGAAGGCATTCGGCGAATGATCATGAAGCATGCCACCTCGACTGAAATTGAGGAGCAGGCCCGCCGGGATGGTATGCGCACGATGTACGAGGACGGCCTGATGAAGGCGCTGCAAGGCACGACCTCGGCCGAAGAAATCCTGCGCGTGACGCAGGAGGCCTGAGTCCCATGCCGCTATTCGAGTACAAGGCTGTCGCTCCCAGCGGAGAAAGCGTGACCGGAGAGATGGAAGCGCCGAGCTCAGAGCTGGTCATCGCTCAGCTCCAGGAAGCCGGCAATATTCCGGTCTCGGCCAAGGAAGTTGGCTCGGGTTTTCGCATCGAGACCTTGTTTCGCGGCAACAAGGGACTGAACCAGCGCGAGATCGGTGATCTGACTCAGCAGCTCTCAACCCTGCTCGGTGCCGGCCTGCCGCTGGACCGCTCGATGGGCATCCTGATCGAACTGGCCGAAAACGAGCGGACTCGTGGCCTGGTGGAAAAAGTTCGTAACCACGTGCGCGAAGGCGGTTCCCTGTCCGAGGGCCTGGAGGCCCGTCACGGCGTTTTTTCCCGCTTCTATATCAATATGGTTCGGGCCGGGGAGATTGGCGGATCGCTTGATCAGACCCTGGCTCGCATGGCTGAATACCTCGAGCGCTCCAAAGAGCTGAAGGACAGCGTGGTGTCGGCAATGATTTATCCTGCGCTGCTGGTCGTCATGGCGATTGCCTCCCTAATGCTGTTGATGGTCTATGTCATTCCTCAGTTCACGCCGATGTTCGAGGATTTTGGTGGCGAGCTCCCTTTTCTGACCCGCATCGTGGTCGGTGTGGGCGAAGTGCTGCAGAATTACTGGTGGGCGCTCATCGGCTTGACCTTGGTTGCCGTGATCTGGTTTCGGTCTCAAATGGCCCGTCCGACGTCGCGTCTGGCCTGGGACGGGCGCTTTCTGGGCCTGAAGTTCGTTGGTGATGCCATCGCCAAGGTCGAGACTGCCAGACTGGCCCGAACCACTGGAACGCTGCTGATCAACGGTGTGCCCCTGCTCTCGGCCCTGTCGATCGCCAAGAACGTCATGAGCAATACGGTGCTGGCTGAGGATGTTGCCCGGGCCGCCAAGCAGGTCAAGACCGGTGCCCCGCTGGCTCGAGCGCTGTCGCAGGATGGACATTTTCCGCGCCTGGCGCTGCAGATGATCAACGTTGGAGAAGAAACCGGCAAGCTCGACGAGATGCTGATCAAGGTGGCCGACACCTACGACCGCGATGTCCGGGTCACCATCGACCGACTGATGGCCATGCTCGTGCCCGGATTGACCCTGGGTCTAGCTGCCCTGATCGGAGTGATCGTGATGTCGGTCCTGATGGCCATCCTGAGCATCAACGAAATGGTCGCCTGAGTGGCGATCGCAATCAATTGAATACTGTTGTTAAGGAGTGATACAGATGAAGTCGATCAAAACGAGTCAGGGATTCTCACTGATCGAGCTGCTGGTTGTGCTCGTGATTCTGGGTATGATTGCCGGGCTGGTGGTTCCGAATATTATGAGCCGGAGCGAAGATGCCAAGGTGCGGGCAGCCAAGGCTGAAGTGCAGCGCCTGTCGATGGCCGTTGATGAGTTCTATCTCGATGCCGGGCGTCCCCCCCAGAGTCTGCGCGAGCTGGTTGAACGCCCGGGCAACATCGGCAACTGGAACGGGCCCTATGTCAACGACTCCAATCTGAACGATCCATGGGAAAACGCATACAATTATCGCTATCCTGGCCAGCATCGGAGCTACGACATCTTCTCGCACGGGGCCGACGGCTCGCCAGGCGGTGAAGGTTCGGCGGCCGATGTGAACAACTGGGACTCCTGAAGTCTCGGACCATCGCTATTTCTCATTTGCCTCACACCCGCAGTTCAGCTGGGCATCAGCAGCATTCGGCTTTTTCAAGTCAGGCCGGATTCAGTCTGCTCGAGGTCATTCTGGTCATGGTCATGATCGGACTGCTGTTTACGATTGCAGCGGTGTCGGTGGGCCGATCGATCTCCGGCACCGAAATACGCAATGTCCATCGCGCGGTCACCGCCGGCCTTCGGCACACCCGCGGACAGGCGATCATTCGGCGCCAGCAACAGGTTTTTATGGTCAATGCCGACACCAACACCTGGCAGGCCGCCGGTGAGGAGCCCATGCCGCTGCCTGAGGGTATGGCCATCACCCTGAACACGGCGCGCTCCGAGTTGACCGGAGAAAATGCCGGCGGGATCCGCTTTTTTCCGGATGGAGCATCGACCGGCGGCAGCGTGGTCTTGACCGCCGGGGAGCGTGAGTGGCATATCGCCGTGGGCTGGTTAACGGGCGAAATCGGCCTCGAACAGGATCCGCAGTCATGAAGCGCAACCAGGCCGGCTTCACCTTGATCGAGGTCATGGCGGCCTTCGCGGTGTTCGCGCTGCTGTTCGGCGTTCTGCTGCAGATCCTCTCCACCTCCATGACCAACACTCGGCGCGCGGGTGACTACACCCAGGCAGCGCTCTGGGCTCAGTCCAAGCTTGACGTGCTTGGCCTGGACAACGTGTTGCAGCCCGGAGAGACCTCCGGGGAGTTCGACGATCGCTTCCGCTGGTTCTTGCGCGTTGAGGAGGTCATGACTTTCGACGACAGTGGCCTTAATCTCGAGGAGCTGCCCGTCTCTCTCTATGCCGTTGAGCTGGTTGTGGAGTGGGGCGAGAACCCGACTCGCGAAGCGGTGTTCACCACGATGCGAAGCGTTGATCTCTATTGGGAAGAACGGCAACAGGGCGGGGCGTCCCGATGACGGCCTCTCGGTCCTTCCCGTCTCGCTCCGCCGGCTTCAGCTTGATCGAAGTGTTGCTGGCGATCAGTCTGGTTGCAATGATCATGGCGCTGGCCTGGGGAGGTTTTCGGGCCAGTATCCGGGCGACCAATTCAGGCGAGGTGTTGATCGAGCAGACCAATCAGCTGCGGATCAGCCACCAGTTCGTGCGCCGTCAGCTCAGCCTGGTCAAGTCCATGATCATTGAGGAAGGCGAAGCGGTCGATGATCTTCAGATTCGTTTCATCGGTGATCGGGACTTCGTGCGATTCGTCGCTCCGATGCCGGGATATCTCAGCTACGGCGGCCCCTATGTTCAAGAGCTGCGCATCGAGCCGAATGGCGACGGGCTGGCGCTGGTCTACTACTATGCGATGCTCAATGGTTACGAACCGGGAGAGATCGAATCCAGCGAAGGCATCGTGCTCCTGGACCGGGTGGCTGAGGGGGGCTTCCGCTACCTCGGTATGGACCCGGAGGATCAAAGCCCGTTCTGGGATGATTTCTGGGAGGATACGGAAGCGCTGCCCCTGGCGGTCTCACTCGAGATGGATCTGGATCGCGGCAACGGCCTGACCTGGCCGAATCTGGTCGCACCGGTGATGATCGATTCGGCCAGCGGTCGCACCTCGAGGTCGAGGTCCAGCCCGACCTTCCGCCGTGCCGCCGATATGCTGAACCCCAACAGCCGGCGATGAAAGGCGCACCCAAAACCAATCGTGGCATCGCCCTGATTGTCGTCCTGTGGATCATGGTGCTGTTGAGCATTACCGTTGGTCTGTATTCCGTGCTGGCTCGGACCGAAACGCTGCAGTCGCGTTTTCTTTTCGACGTTACCCAGGCGCGCTATGCGGCAGAAGCAGGCCTGCATCGGGCGGTGTTCGAGATGCGCAATCCGGACATGCAGACCCGCTGGGTTCCGGACGGGCGCTCTTACATGATGGAATTCGGCGGGGCCGTGGTAGAAATGCGCATCACCGACGAATCCGGTCGAATCGACATCAATCGGTCGCCGGCCGAAGTGCTGTCTGAATTCCTGATCTCGCGCGGGCTCGAGGAAGAGCAGGCCTGGCAAATCGCGGATGCAATCGAGGACTGGCGCGATCCCGACGATTTGCCGCGGCTCTACGGTGCCGAAATCGATGACTATGACGCCGCTGGCTATCCCTACGGCCCCGCCAATGAACAATTTCGCTCCGTTGATGAATTGCAGCAAGTCATCGGCATGAGTTTCGAGGTTTTTCAGCGCTTGGAGGACTTGGTTACGGTGCACGGGCGCGGAGGACAGATCAATCCGACCTTTGCTCCAGCCGAAGTGATTGCTGGAATGCCGGACATTACGCTGGAAGAAGCGCAGCTGTTTGTTGCGGAGCGTGAGCAGGTCCATCCGGCCGATATGGCCGCGCTGATGTTGCCGAATGGAGAAATGGTGAACTTGCAAGGCGGTGGCGGTGTCTTTAGCATTCGCTCGCGCGCCACGCTCGACAACGGCGCCTGGAATGAGCTCGAGGCCACGGTGCGAGCCGGGTCGGATACCCGTGGACGGCCGTTTCGAATTCTTCGCTGGCGGGAAAATATCGAGGATTAATGAACTCCAACGTCATCAACACCGCCTGGGATAATCTGCAGGCTCGCTACCGCGCCACCCCCGTGCCGAATTTTCTGGCGTGGTGGCGTGGTGAGCTGGCCGGTCTGATCCCGGCCAGAATCCGGGAAAGAATGGTGTCGCCGCGGCCATCGATCTGGCTGGTGCTGGATGACGATGAAAAGCAGATCTCGCTGTGGCGCGGCGGCGACAAGCCCGAGCAGCTTGATGTCTTGATGCTGTCCGATGAGCTGCAGTCCCTGAGGCAGCGATGGATGGCCGCGCTGGCTCGCTTCGAAGACGGGCCCCCGGAAATCCGTTTATGCCTTCCCTCAGAGCGGGTCCTGGCCTGTCCGATTGAGCAGCCCCTTGCCGTCGAGGCGAATCTGGGCAGCGCTCTGGGATATCAACTCGATCAGTTCACACCGTTTCGGGCCAGCGATGTTCTGTTCGATTACCAGACTCTTGAAAGAAATACCCAGGCGGGCCGGCTGAAGCTGGATGTGCGTCTGGTGCCCAAGAGCGCGGTCAACCCCTTGCTTGACCGCCTCAAGGCGATCGGGATCAGTCCGCATGCCGTCGATAGCCTGACCGGCAGTGCCGAGGCCCCCAGAACCGAAGGATTCAATCTCATTCCAGGGACTCAGCGCCCTCGCTACGTTTTTCGTCGGGCTCGACTGAACTGGATACTCGCCGGCGTGGCCCTGCTGGTCCTCGGCCTGGTCATGGCGCAGTCGCTCTATCTAAGAACAAACACGGCAGAGGCATTGCGTTCAGAGGTCGATGAACTGCGCTTGCAGGCTGATCAGGTCATGAATCTCCAGCGCCAGCTCGAGGACTCGCTGCAAGCTGCTAACTTTCTGGCTGAACGTCGGCGGCTTCAGCCCGTGGTCATCCAGGTGCTCGACGAGGTGTCTCGAGTCCTGCCACAGGACATGTGGATCAACCAGCTGCAGGTGCGCGGTAATCAGTTGACGATGTTGGGGCTGGCGGACGGATCGTCTCGCTTGATCGAAATCATCAACGACTCGCCCTTGTTGGATGATGCCGCATTCCGCGGGTCGATCAATGTCGATCCGGCGACCGGCAAGGAGCGTTTCAACGCCCAGGCCTCGATCACCAGACAGGGGGTGCAGGATGCAACTGCTGCCGAGTCGGGAGAATAACAAGCCGCTGGCCATTGGCCTGGCCTTGATCGCGGTCATGCTGGTCTACCTGGGCGCTTTTCACTGGTTCGTCAAGCGGCATGTCGATCTGACCAGCGAGATCTCGTCCCTCGAAACTTCGGTTGCGCGCTTCAAGGCAGCCGTCGCGCGTCGCCCGGATCTTGAACAGCGACTGACTGAACTGCGGGAGGAGCGGCTGGACAATGCGCTGTTTCTTCAGCATTCGAATTTCAATACCGCTGCAGCCTCCCTGGTGCGTCAGCTGCGCGAATACATCGAAGAAGAGGCAGAAGATCCCCAGCTGTGCTCGGTCTCGGCCACCCAGAATCGGGCGGATTCTGATCCGGACCGGTTCGAACAGGTCACCGTGAACGTGCGTATGAACTGCCCGTTACCCGACACGGTGCGAATCCTGTACGCTCTGGAGAACAACGTGCCGTTGATCTTCGTGGACAATCTGATCATCAATCAACGCATGTCTGCCGACCGCCGAAGTCGGCGTGTTGGAGTCGATGCCTACGGCCAGCTTGATCTGCGCTTTGATATGTACGGTTTTCTCGCGGGGCAGATCGGGGGTTGATATGTCGGAACTACTGGATACGCGTAACAATCTGCTGACCGTCCTGCTCGTAGGAGCCATTGCCTTGTTCGGCCTCGGCCTGGCCGTGCAGTTCGTCCTCATGGGGCGAACGGACCCTGCCGACATCGCGCCCCGTGGTTCGATCGAAGTCAATCGGGCTGAGGTCGATGTGCCTGAAACGGGGCTCGCAGGGATCACGACCTATGGCTCGATTACGGACAGGCCCGTGTTCTTTTCCGATCGCCAGCTGCCCGTCATCGAAATGCCGACCGAAGAAGAGCTGGCAGCAGCCGAGCTCGAGCCCGTCGAAGCGGAAGAGCCGGTGAGTGAGCTCAAGGCGTCAGTGGCCGGGATTATCGTGACGCCGGAACTGCGCCTGGCCATGGTTCGAGACGATGCGGCGAATGAAACCGTGCTGCTTCGCGAAGGCATGAGCCTTGAGGGAGAGCAGGCGGCCTGGAAGCTGGACTCGATCACTAGCCGCCAGGTGAACTTTGTTTCCGTCGACGGACGTGAATCTTTATTGGAATTGTCGGTCAATACCAATTCACTGGCCGCTGGCAGCAGTGGCCTGAGCCAGCGTCGCGAGAATCAGAATCCGGCGGCCGGCCAGGACGGCGAGCAAAGCCAACCCACCAATCCCGAAGTTAGTCAGCAGTCGGATGCGCGAGCTCGGGCAGAAGAAGTCAGGCGTCGCGTAGCAGAGCGGCGTGCCGAATTGCGGGCCGAAGCCGAGCGCCGGGCCCGGTTGCAACAACAAAGAGATAACTGATGATGTCAGCTGGTTTCCGATCCGCGTCGATGCGGATTGAGCGAATTCTCGTCAGCCTTGCGCTGATTGCCCTGGTTGCCGCCTGCGCCGGCTCCGAAGAGCGGTCGCGGGTGGCGCCGACCTACGGGTCGACGCTGTCGGAGGCCGATACGCGGCCCAGTGAGGCAGGTGAGATCAATATCGGCAATGATGCCGAAGAAGACACGGAAAACACCTTCGAGGATTCGGAAACCTACCCCGGGGCCGGTGTGTTCATCGACGAGGGCCGGATCGGCGAGCGAGCGGCGCCACCGGGCGAGGACGGAGAAATCACCCTCAATTTCGAGGGTCAGGGCATCCAGGAAGTCGTCAACGCCATTCTTGGCGAACTGTTTCAGGAAAACTACGTGATCTCGCCCGGGGTCAGTGGGGAGGTGACCTTTGCCACGGCCAAGCCGATCAAGCGCGACCAGATCATGCCCGTCCTCGAGATGCTCCTGCGCTGGAACGGTGCGACGTTGATCTGGCGTGAGGGTCAGTACCACGTCATTCCGATCGCGCAGGCCGTGCGGGGAAATCTCGTGCCGCGTTTCGATTCCAACGTGAATGCGATCGGTTACGAGGTGATGGTCGTGCCGCTGGAATACATCGCGCCGGTGAAGATGGCCGAAATCCTCGAGCCCTACGCCCGCGAGGACGGCGTGTTCAACGCCGACAACGCGCGCGGTCTGTTGTTTCTGGCAGGTACCCGCTTCGAGCTGAGGAATTATCTTCAGATCATCGAGACCTTCGACGTGGACTGGCTGGCGGGCATGTCGGTGGGCATGTTCAGCCTCGAGCGCATCGACGTGGAAACCCTGCTGCCGGAGCTCGAGGCCGTGTTCGGCGAGGAGGGCGAAACCCCGCTGGCGGGTATGTTCCGATTCATGCCCCTGGAGCGACTCAACGCCATCATGGTGATCACCCCCAACGAGCACTACCTCGATGAGGCGGAAAGATGGATTCGCCGTCTGGACCGTTCGGGCGCAGGTTCCGGTTCGCGACTGTACGTCTACCGCGTCAAGAATCTGGAGGCCGATGTTCTGGCGGGCTACCTCGGCGATATCTTCGGGACCACCGGGGGCGGTGGGTCTCAGCAAAGACGCGAACGATCGGGCAGCCTGGCTCCCGGCATGGAAGCGGCCACCGTTTCCAGCGTCAGAGACTTCCAGCAGTCGCAGAGCGGCGAGTCGTCGGACTCGCGTCCCCGTTCCGCCGGTGCTGTTCAGCTCGGCCAGGACGGCAGTGTCAGGATCACCGCAGTGATCGAGACGAATTCGCTCCTGATTCAGTCCTCTCCCAGCGAATACGATGCGATTCTCTCGGCCATCGAGCGCCTGGACGAAGAGCCCCTGCAGGTGCTGATCGAGGCGCAGGTGCTCGTCGTCACGCTCAACGATTCACTTCGATACGGCGTCAATTGGTTCATTGCCAATACCAATCCCGGTGCGTCGACTGGCACCGGCGAGAATGGCGAGGATGGCGAGGACGAGCCCACTGTGGGCACCTCGAGAGCGGATGACTTTGCCCGCCTCGATGGCGACGGCATCCTGACCACGATTACGCGGCGGTCGCTGGACCGCACCTTTGTGACCGCGACCATCGACGCGCTGGAGAGCGTGTCCGACACGCGGACGATTTCGTCACCCTCCCTGATGGTGAGAAACAACGCCGACGCCTCGATCAACGTGGGTAGCCAGGTGCCCGTCCAGCAGACGCGGTTCGTTGGCGGCGCGGGTTTCGACCCCAACAACCCGGGCACGGTGGGCAACGTTCAATATCTGAACACCGGCGTCATCCTCAACGTCACGCCGCGTGTCAATCCCGGCGGACTGGTCTATCTGACGCTCGATCAGGAAGTCTCCAGCCCCGTTTTCCCTCCCGGAGGCGGCAATCCGGCGATCGATACCCGCAACGTCTCGACCGAAGTCGCGATTCAGTCCGGACAGACGATCATCCTCGGCGGTCTGATTCAGGAGACCAAGACCGAAGGCCGAAGTGGCGTGCCCTTCCTGAGCAGAATCCCGTTGATCGGTGGCCTGTTTGGCGTGCAGAACACGTCGAACGATCGCACGGAAACCATCGTCATGATCACGCCAACGGTGATTTCTTCGACCGACCGGTTGCAGCAGGTGTCCGATGAATTCAGGAACCAATTCAAGGGTCTGGAGCCGATACGAGTCGATAGCTCCGAAGGCTCGACCACGGAACTTAACTAAAAGAGTAATGAAATGAATAGATTACGTCTGATCTCCTTGGCTGCGGCCCTGGCTGCCGTTGCTGGCTGCGCCAATACGCCTTCCACTCCAGAGCAGACCCTGGAAGAGCGCTCACAGGCTCGCTGGAACCATATTCTTGCCGACGAGTATGAACAAGCATTGACTTACTACACCCCGGGCTATCGTCAGATCACCTCGGCGGCCGACTACGAAATCTGGGTAAAAAGCCGACCCGTCCATTGGACTGGTGCCGAGGTCAAGGGCTCCGAGTGCGAATCAGAGGACCGCTGTACCTTGATTGTCGACCTGGGATACCGGGTGCCCTCCGCGCCGACTGGAATCAAAGATATGCAGATGCAGCGTGATGTTCAGGAGCAGTGGATCCGGCTTGATGGGCAGTGGTTTTTCGCAACGGACTGATTGCTTTACATCGACAGGTG